>ENA-UOXG01001728-UOXG01001728.1-mixed-culture-metagenome-genome-assembly--contig:-NODE-1728-length-13267-cov-40.339313_pt1 | contig 13267 bp, 7 predicted proteins | sample MGYA00238159_ERZ761634 | MGnify/ENA primary metagenome ERZ761634 (study PRJEB28908, sample SAMN08776845) | mixed culture metagenome | isolation source: Freshwater growth medium | place: USA... | reverse complement strand
GGGGGGGGGGGTCGGGGGGGGCGATGAGGGAGGCATGTGTCCGTGCCGCGTGCCCAGGACGGCGCGCGCCCAGGACGGCGCGTACCGAGATGAGTTTGGGCTCCGGCGCGTCTTTACTCCAAATCTTGAGCTCGAGATCGCTGCTCCCGACCGGACCTCCATTCGCGGAGGAGCCGAGGGCGTGGTACGTCGATGGCAGATGGATCTCCCCGGTAGGCAGCCGCGCCTCGACTATCTTGAGCAGCTCGAGAGGGGAGAGCACCTGCACGCCAACGGATGAGGGAGATCATCAGTGGATGAGGGAGATCATCAGTGGAGCCATCAGGGAGGCCATCAGGGAGGCGCTCATCATGGCGCTCGATACAGCGCCCATTGTAGCGCTCATCACAGCGCTCACGCACCTCATCGACGGGCGTGTCGTCGCCATCCTGGTGCAGAAAGAAGATGCACATATCGCACGCGCCCACCTCGGACAGATAGAACAACCCGAACCCCTCCGCCTCATCCTTCGGGGGGGCAGCCGGATCAGGCTTGTGCACCACCTTGATTCGCGAGACGTTGACGCCAAGAGAGGCGGCGAGGTCCGCAGCCAGGCAGCGCATCAGCGACTTGATCACCTTGGGAGCGTCTGTGGTGACACCAAGCCGCTTGGCCAACGGGCGCACCTGATGAAGGAAGCAATCAGACGCACTCAGATGCACTCCAGCGCCTTCAGAGCCTCTCGGCCAACGCGCGTACCGTCAGCGAGCATTCACATTCACATTCACAGTCACAGTCACAGTCACACAACGCGCGTACCGTCAGCGAGCATTCGGGCGACGACGAGTAACGGGCCATCTCGACGAGCAACGCCGATCGTGCAAGGAGCTCTTCGCGACGCAATGAGAGCGCCTTCTCGCGCTTCGCACTGAGACGCGTGCCCTGGAGTAGGGGGAAGGGAGTAGGGGGAGGGAGTAGTGGGAGGGAGGAGGGAGAGGGAGTAGGGGGATGAGTACGGAGTGGGAGTAGTGGGAGGGAGTAGGGGGAGGGGGGCCATCAGCGAGGCTATCAGCGGCCATCAGCGGCCATCAGCGAGCAGTCACATTCACAGTGACACTCACCTGGAGTAGGGTTAGGCCTCGGATGCGCTGTGCGCGCGCGTGCTGCCAGGAGCGCCAATGGCACGCCTGCAGCACCGTGCTGAGCGCATGCTGCGCGCCCAGCGCCTCCCCGAGCACACAGGCGCGCTCCTGCCATACAGCGGTCGCCTTTTGCAGCTGGACTTTGGCGCTCTCAAAGGTGAGGACTTGGCGCTCGAGCAGCTGCATGCGGCGCACGCGCGAGCCATCGTCGAGTGGCCGTTGAGACGAGTAGAGCTGGATCTCCGCAGCCGCAGATTCGACCTCGAGGACGAGCTCCGTGATGGAAAGCTCGCGCGAGGCGACGGCCTGGACGGAGTGGCGAGCATGCTCGTGCAGTACGTACGATTGGCCGACGAGGAAGGGCAGCAAGCACGCATGGGTGTCCGTGAGGGCGTTGAAGGTGGCAGCGGCTCGAATCGCTCGCCGTGCTTGCACATGCAGAGCGCAGCGCTCGTGCACATCGGCGGCGATCAGATAGGCGAGCTTCTCGCGCTGCGCCGATGCAAAGGCGAGCTGTGAGCGGCGCTGCCCCTCGGAGACCACGGGCGGCTGCTCGTTGGCGTCGAAGAGCCGCTGCTGGTACTGGAGGGAGCGCAGCTCTCCCTTGGCGTCTCCCAGCTTCAAGAGCACATCGCACTCGGCGAGCGCAGCATGCGGCATGGCGCCTAAGGCCTGCTGCGCCGCCTCGCGCTGCTCCTCGATCACACTCAAGCGCGCCATCACGTCCGCCTCGAGCGCCTCGAAGGCGGAGCGCATGGCGATCTCCCCGAGACGACGCCGGTGATCCTCATAATGGTTGTGGAACATGGCGTTGTTCGCGAGCCAGAGGCGCACGCGTCGCTGCAGCGTGATGAGCATCCGAAGCGCATGACCCGTCTGGTCGCTCACAAAGGTACGCAGGAAGAGCGCGCGCTTGAGTCGGAGCTTTCGGAAGGCGATCTTGCCGATGCACCGTCGCACGGAGCGCTGCATCGTGTCGACGGCCGCGCGCTCCCGGAGCGACTTTGCGAGCGCTTTGCTGCGCGCCTGCTGCTGGGCACGCAGCTGCTTCTCGCCCATTTCGGCCTCGGTACGCCGCATCGCCTCTGCACGCCGCTGCGCCCGAAGCTCTGCCTCGGCCTGGCGCTTCTCCATGAGCTTCGCCTTCACAGCCTCCGCGAAGGAGTTGCCTCCTTTGCCGAGCTGCAGCCGGTTGCGATAGAAGCGCTGCACGACGCGTGCCGCCTTCTCCCGCTTCGCGTGCACGCGCGCCTTGACCCGCTTCGAGAACTGCGCCTGCCGGATGAACGCTTGCACCATCTTCGTGCGCTCCACAGCCCGATACTGATCGCGCTTGAGCAGGTAGAAGGCCGATGCCCCGTTGGGGCATCCCTCGGGGGGGCGGTAGAAGACCTCAGCGAGCACCTGCAGTTGGGGGGGGGGAATCAGAGGCCATCAGAGAGGCCATCAGAGAGGTCATCAGAGAGTTCATCAGAGAGGCCATCAAAAAGCTCATCAGAGAGGCCATCAGAGAAGCCATCAGAGAGGCCATCAGAGGCGCTGCGACGAGCACCTTCCAGTTGACCGCCTCGGCCGCCGACTCCAACCCTGCGCTCGGCAGCGGCGTGCCCATGCCTTCGCCCTCGCCGCCGCCCTCGCCGCCGCCATTGAGGGGTTCTCGACGCAAGCGCAGCGCCACGGTCGACTCGACCGCCTCGATAGCGAGGCTTTGCTCTCGGGTGAAGAGGCGCTTGAACGCCGTCTCGGCAGCCATCATGCGGCGCACATCAGACCGACTGTTTGTCAGCTCGGCGTCGAACTCTGTGCCTTTGAACCATCGAAGGAAAAAGGGATCGGACATGGTGGGCAGGGGCAGCCGGCACACATCCGTCCCCATCTTGAGCAGATAATTGAGGCCGTCCCACAGCCCAGGCGACTCGCGTGTCCGGCTACTCTCTGTGGGCGGCGTGCAGGCAAATCGGAGCGAGTATTGGGAGAAGATGTGAGGCGGCGGCGGACCGCGCGTACGGGCTTCGAGAATTCGGGCGAGGTCGCCGCCGCCGCCGCCGCCATCGCCACGGCTCGATGCACGCTCAAGCCTGCCAGCGGAGGCTCCTTCACAGGCTCCTTCACAGGCTCCTTCACTGCTCCCGCTGTGGGCACCGACCGAAGCGATGCTGCTCGCCACGTGCGCACCCCCAGCGCCCACGCCGGCGCGCTGAATCTTCGCGATCGCGACCTTCTCACCACGGCGTGCTTCCTTCTTGCGCCGCCTCTCGCGCTGCTCGAGCAAAGACGTCGCTTGCTGACGCATCGCCTGCGCCGCCTCCTGCGCCGCCAGCCACGCCATCGACGCCTCGATGACGTGGCAAGAGGCGAGGCGCAGACCCCCAAGGGCCGCCTTTGCCGCCCGGACCACTGACGCCTGCTTCGCCGCCGCACTCGCGTTGCCACGCCCGTAAGCCTGCAGCCGAAGCGCGAGGTTGATCAGCCCCTCGATGTGCGCCTCCCGCACGGCGCAGAGGGATAGCCAGCCTTGGGGCAGCCTACCGCTCGGGTCGCGAGGCGTGCTCAGCACGAACGCGTCGTCAGCGCTCACCGGGATCGGCAGCGCTGGCGGCGACTCGAAGCCCACCACGGCGCCCAGCATCGCTCCAGGGCTCAGCCCATGATGGGCGCCATGGTGGGCGCCATGGTGGGCGTGCTGGCCCTTGTACCCACTCGGGCGCGCCGTGTGCGGTGGGGCCGGCAGATTGAGGTTGAAGCTACCAGTGAGCAGCGCTGCGTCGCTCTCGACCTCATATGCTGTGGAGAGCTCGCGAGAAAAGGGGCGCCACTTGCCTCGCAGCTTTTGGGTGATCGTGTGCGGCAGCGGTGCGCCGAGTTCGCGCCAGTCGAGGGAGAGGAACGCCGCGGTCTGCAGCTGGCGGTCGGTCGCGTACACGCGCGTCACCTGCGAAAAGTCGCGTAGGGGCGCCGGCTTCTCCGCCGCGCTGATTGCGAGCAGCCGTCCCGAGTGCGGCTGCCGGAGCGAGAGGAGATTCACGAGATCATGTCGAGGTGGCTGCAAGAGGCCGATAGTTAAGCGCCGCCGTGCCGAGTCGTGCCGCCCGGGCTTCATCACGCGCTGCCACGTATCGTCCAGGCTGAGCACGCGCTGCGACGACTCCACCATCGGGATCACCTCCAATCGGGCCTGCGCCTCCTTGAAGGCTGCCGCGCTCTCGGCCGCGCTCGGAACGGCGCTCGTACCCTTGGGTCGGCTCGCGCGTGGCGTGCGCATCTTGGGAGGCAACGAGGGCGGAGGTAACGGCGCCTTGGTCGCAGCGGCCCGGGTGCTGCCCGCAGCCGCAGAGGGCCGTGCGCCGCCCACGGCCGCGCTTGGCCGCGGCTCCGCGGCGTTGGACACTCCAGGCTCGAGCTTCGCTCTTTGGCCGCTCGACGTGGGAGGGCGGGGCTCGTCGACCATGAAGACCTCAATCTCAGGCTCTTCCTCCTCGTCGGAGCACTCCTCCCTGAGCGGGCTCATCGAGCCGCTCACGGCCCCGGCAGGCACCGCCTCGCCTGTGGAGCACAGGCTGACTGCCTTCTCCGAGGATGGCAGTGGCTCGGAAGGATCATAGTCGGGCGCCTCCTCGTTGGCATCGAATTCCTCGTCAGCCATGACGAAGATCTCGGGTTCGCGAGTTGGTCTGTCGCGTCCGTTCGTCGATTTCATCTTTTTGAAACAGATTCCATTCCAGTACCTCAAGTTAGCCGATCAGTCAGTCGTCATTCAGCCATCACGGCTAGACGCACAACAGCCGTTCCCTAGCGAACTTCTTGGCCCGAGAAAGTGCTTGCATTCTCGGAGCTCATGTCGCCTAGAAAGGTTCGCGTCGAGCAACACAGACAAGTGCAGATCCTTTTTGGTGCAAATCTCTTCTCGGCAACATGAGCGAGGACCTGCAGAACACGCTCAATACGTCGAACTCTACGAGCGCTCTCACACCGTCCGAGCTGGTGCGGCGGAAGACCGAGCGAGAACGCCCGACTCTCGCCGCCATGGTCGACAAGCTGGCGGCCAAGGCCAATGAGAAGGGCAACGCGAAGCAGGCGAAGGTCCTGTACGCGGCGAGCCTCACGCTGGAGCCGACCCTCGCGCGGCGCGTTTCTATGGCCAACATGATGCTCAAGAGCGGCGAAGCGGACCAGGCGCAACATGAGTACAATGAGATCCTCTCGTCGGGTGAGCCGCTGAGCGAGAAGATCAAGACCATGGTGGAGCGGAAGCTGGGCGAGTGTATCTATCAAGACATGTCCGCCGCCCCGGGCCTGTCGCTCGCTGAGAAGCTCAAGGTCGCTTCGAAGATGCGAGCCTCAAGTCCGGCTCGCCCCGCCGTCATCGTTGCCGCCCCGCCGTCGAACTTTGGCGCCGCAGCTGAGATTACGCTCGCGGCCAAGCAGCTCTTTGACGCCGGGCAGGTGTCCAACGGCGAGGGGAAAGCGAGCGAGGCGCGGGTGCTGTTCGTCGCGTCGCACACGCTGAGCGGTGCGATGTCGGCGCGCATCTCGGCCGCGAACATGGCGCTCAAGCTCGGAGGTCCCGCGGCGCTCGAGGCAGCGAGTGAGTACGAGGGCATTCTGAGCCATGCTGGGACAGAGCAGCTGAGCAGCACCGCTGAGGAGATGGTGCGGCGCAAGCTGGCAGAGGCCCGGGCCCCGGCGGCGGCGGCGGCCGAGAAGGCGGCGGCCGAGAAGACGGCGGCCGAGGAGGCGGCGGCTGAGAGGTCGGCGGCGGCCAAGGCGGCGGCAGCGGCCGAGAAGGCGGCGGCTGATGAGGCGGCGGCCGAGAAGGCGGCGGCCGAGACGGCGGCTGCAGTGGCGGCGGCTGCAGTGGCGGAGGCTGAGAAGGCGGCGGCCGAGGCGGCGGCAGCGGCCGAGAAGGCGGGGGCCGAGAAGGCGGCGGCCGAGAAGGAGGTCTCGGCCGCCGACAAGGCGGCGGCCGAGAAGGCGGCGGCGGCTGAGGCGATTGCACAGCAGGAGGCGGCCACGAAGCTGCAAGCTGCCGGTAGGGGCAAAGCTGCTAGGGCCATGGTTGCTGACATGAAGGCCGAGAAGGCGGCGGGCGAGGCCATCCTGGCGAGCCTGCGCACGACTGCTCCATCGGCGATTCACATTCACAGCTCCATGCAGGCGAGCCTGAGCACGACTGCGGCGGCCGAGACGGCGATGGCGGCCGAGAAGGGGGCGGCTCAGGCGTCGACACGAGCTAAAGAGGTGGTCGACACAGCTGTCGACAAAGCCCTTGAGCGGGAGCAGGAGACCACCGCCGCCGCCGCCACCGCCGCCGCTGCCGCCGCCGTGCCGCCGTCGCCGGCAAAGAGTGAAATGAGCGCTGTGACTGCGACAAGCGGGATGACAGACTACCAGGACGCTCTGAATCTCGACGATCTGGATGAGTTTCGTGATGTGGAGCAGGAGCACCACGCCGCAGCGCGCATGCAGGCGATCGCGCGCGGCCGTTCTGATCGGCGAATGCTCAAGGGCCAGCAGCAGGCTAGGAGCGAGGCGGAGGAGCTCGGGGAAGAGCTCGCGAGGGAGATAGTACTCGAGGCGCTCGGGTCGGAGACGACCAACACGGCGCCTCTTAGGGAAGAGCTCGCGAGGGAGATAGTACCTGAGGCACTCGGGTTGGAGACGATCAATCTGGTCGACTATCCCGAGGCCAAGTCACTGGTCGCCGCGGCCATCGCGACGGGTATCTCGATGTATCTGGAGGCGGATGCGGCGGCTGAGAAGGCGGCGGCGGCGTGGGTAGAGGACGCGGTGCTTGTCGAGGCGCCGCTGGTCGAGATGGCGGCTGAGGAGGAGTCCGTCCTTCGCACGGCCGCGTCGCCACCGGCGCCTTCAAACCCGCTCTCTACGGCGCCCTCAATGCCGCTCGTGTCCGTGACACAGCCGTCCCCGGCCGAGAAGGCGGCGGCGGCCGAGAAGGCGGCGGCGCTTGCGCGAGACGTGGCCAGCATCAAGACTCACACGTATGCCCTGGGGCCCGCGGCAGAGAGGGCGGCGAACTCCGATGAAGTGCCAAGCACCAAGGTGGAGGCGGTGGGCAGCAAGAAGGGCGGCGGTGGCTGCTGTGCAATCATGTGAGCTAGCGGGAGGCGGTGCATGACCTAATCGAGGCACTGCGTGGCGGTTACGGTATTATGCTCGCCGCCGCAGCGTTGTATCAGGGGGCATGTCGGAGTATTCGTAGTTTCGCACAGTGGCCTGGCCGGGCGGGGCGGTTGTGTGCTCTCGCCCCTGCCGTACTCTCTCTGGTGCCGCGGCGGAGAGCGCTTAGAGAGCGCACAATACGATCGTGTGAAACATGACATGTGTCACCAAGATGCGAGCGCGCGATTGGCCCCGAACGATGCCACACGACAAAGCACCGCGGCGGCTCGCGGGGCTCGCAAACCTCTAACCTGTTCTATGTAACCTGCCGGTCGACCCGGCCGCACCGGGTCGACGAAGAGGTCGAAGCCGCGGCGCTATAGCCTAGGGTGCCAAGTGCGTCGCGCTGGGTCGCGTCGTGTCCGTTCGACGTACTCTTGGACTGTACTACCGTCTGTACGACACGGGCAACGTCGCGGGACGTGCGGTGCACGCGGAGGTCGGTGCGGCTGCACGGCTGGCATGTCCGCGATTTGTCGCCGTACGTCGTTGGGACGTTCGCAATCTCTAAGCCTGGGACGGTGCTGTCTTGCCGTCTGCGCTCGCCAGCGCCATGGCTTCCTGGAGCAAGCCCTCGAGCTCCATCATGTCTCTAAGGTCTCTTGCGAGTGCATGTCCGAGCTCCTCATGCAGGTGAGTATGGACCTGTACGCGGCGAGCATGAGGTGAGGATGCGCGCATTGCCTCCTCGAGATGCTGCGCCTCGAACACGTCAGCCGCAGAGAGCGTGCCCACGTGCACGTGTATTACGAGTGCACGTGTATCACATGTGGCGTCACATGTGCCTGGCTGCTCTGCACTGCGCTGGGCGAGTGGCGGCACTTGGGCACCATGCACTTGGGCACCGTGCACGCTGTGCTGCACGCCCTCACACACGCCCTCACGCACGCCCTGCTTTGCGGCCAGCCGCGCTTGCTCGACGCGTCGCTGCACGCGAGGGTCCCTCCAAGCAGTTTCCGCGGTCACCAGCGTGCGCCTCCAGCTTTCCCTCGCCGAGTCAGCAAGTACGCGTGCGGTGTGCTGGCTTTGATCCCACGGCTCTAGGGCAGTGGGCAGCCGACCAGCGTGGCGAGCGGACCACGCAGCCTTGAGCGCGTGCAAGTTGGCGTCGAAAGGCATGGCCGGCAGCCCGAGCACCGATCGGTCTTGCGGCTCGATTACAATCTGTGGTGCAAAGGCGAGAATGACTGTGGGCACTCTGTGGCTGAGCGCCAACCCTGCACGAATCGCCGCGTAGCCACCCATACTTGCGCCGACCAGCACGATGCCCTTTGGCTGCAGGCTCTCCACTTCCTCGTCCAGTACAGCAACCACATCCTCAAAGCTGCCATCATCACCAAGACCAAGAAGAAACCAGGCGCTCTTCAAATCCCTTAAGAAGAGCGCGTGAGTGGCACCTGCTCTCTGCGAGCTTTTGACAAACTCGTGGTGCGACACACCACCAGCGCCACCACCAAGCGACGAGAAGGCCACGAGTAAGCAGTCGGCTGACCGCGAGTCGTCGTACACACGAAGGACGCTCTCACACATGGAATTGCCGTCTGTGAAAAGGCATTCTGCCACGCCTGAAGGTAAACGTCACGCAACACGGAACTATCCATGGCTCTGAGCACAAATCTCGCGCTCTTCACAGTTAAAACGTCACGCAACGCGGAGCTCTCCATGGCTCCGATCACCCCAAATCGAATCGCGCCACACGCGGCGCTTCCACGAACCATCAATGAAAAGGCCGGACGCCGACGCGGAGAGTGAGGCACGTCGGTTGTCCGGAGGCCCGAACCGGCCTGTAGGGCGCCTCGCGTGGCACCAGATGGTCGGCATCACCTTCTTCGCCGTATGCGGTGGCAACTATGGCATGGAGGATGCGGTGGGTGCTGCGGGTCCGCGACTGACGATGATCGGCCTGCTGCTGCTGCCCATGTTCTGGTCGCTGCCTATCGGGCTCATGACCGCCGAGCTCAGCGCCATGATCCCCGAGGCGGGCGGCTACGTCGTGTGGGTGCACCGCGCTCTTGGCCCGTTCTGGGCGCACCAGAACGCGCTTTGGAACCTGGTTGCGAATGCCTTCGACAATGCGCTGTACCCGGTCATGTTCGTCGACTACCTCAAGTTCTTCCAACTGTTCCGCCGCCTCAACGGGCTGCGCAGCTGGCTCGTGTCGGTTGGCATGCTGATCTGCGTCACCGGGCTCAACCTGCTCGGCGTCGACGTGGTCGCGTCGTCGTCGACACTGTTCGCGGTGCTGGTGATCTCGCCGTTCGCGGCACTGACGATCGCGGGCGCACCCGCGCTCGACATGCACGCGCTGTTCGCGCCCTGTGAACGCCCGATAGAGTGGGGCACTTTCCTGTCGGTGCTGCTGTGGAACACGAGTGGTTACGACTCGGCGGGAGCCCTCGCCGCAGAGGTGCGTGACCCGGGGACGGACTTCCCGAAGGCGATGGTGGTGACGATCGTGCTGGTGACGATCGTCTACCTGCTCCCGCTCGCCGTCGCCATCTCGCTCGATCACGAGAATCTCGACGATTGGACAGACGGTCACTTTGCGCAGGTGGCGCAGGCCCATGTGGGCGAGTGGCTCTCTGCTTGGATTGCCCTTGGGGGCGCCATCTCGGCGGTCGGGCTGCTGAACACGCTCCTGTGCACGTCCGCACGCGTCGCCGCCTCCTCGGCGAAGCTCTACGTGCTCCCACCTTGCCTGGGCGAGCTCGAGCGCCGTGACGGGCAGCCGAGGAGAGCGACCCTTGCCATGAGCTGCCTGCTCGCCGTCGCTTGCTTGCTCGAGTTCTCGGAGCTCGTCTCGATCTCGATGCTCTTCTACGGCGCGACCACGTTCCTCGAGTTCGTGGCGCTCATCGTGCTACGCTATCGCGAGGAGCACACCTACAGGCCGTACCGCATCCCACTGGGAAATCGGATGTTGGTCGTGGCAAGCCTGCCCTCTCTCGGCCTCTGCGTGCTGCTCATCGCGCTCTCGGACTACAGGTCGGTCATCTTCTTCTTCTTCACCTCTGTCTTCGGCACCCTCACCTACTTCCTCGCGCACGGGTGCGAGCCGCGCGCGATCGGGCACATGCAGCGCCCCTTTTGGCGCCTACGCGCGCACCTGGGCATGCAATTCGGGCACAGCTCACCGTCGGGCTACGGGCCGTGCCCCAAGACAGAGCGGGCACACAACCTGGCGGCCGGCGCCGGCGCCGGCACCAACGGGCTCAGCTGCGCCGATGCAGAGGCCGGAGAACACAGCCGAAACTCATCCCCGCCCAGGGTCACTCAAGACACTTGACTCCCCGGGTGTCCCGAGTGTTGAGTGTATAAAACAATAGGTTCCTACGTCATATCATAGTCAGTCTCCAGGGCCGTCCCCACTTGTCTTTCCTTTTGTGTTTTGAACACGAAACATGTACCCAATAGTCGCGCATGCATCCTGTAACATACACGGAACGTCTCCCGGCGTTGCTTATTACCCAGCAGGTCGAACGGAGACATTTTGCAGGGCGAAACAAGAAATCACACGAACCCATTTTTCTCATGGTGGCTCGTCTCGTGGCTTTCGCTGCACTTGCAGGAAACAACCGCAACAACTCTCTGCAGTACTGCTCGGCGTATTTATAGTGCAATATAGTGAACGAGTAAACTTGCGTGCTGCGGGGGTTTATATTCAACGCAGTCTCGAGTAGCTTCAGATGAGCCAACGCGGCGCCGATTCGCAGTACTTTTCGTACTGCTTGGGAAAGGTTTGCGAGAGGAGCTTCTCCTCGGCCGCGATCACGATGAAATTGAGGTAGCACCACGTTAGCGGCGAGACCAAGAGCGGCCAGGCCGAGTTGATGAGGCACGACACGCTTGGAATGGCAAAGAAGATCACGGCCACATACATCGGGTTGCGCGTGAATTTGTAGAGGCCAGTAGTGGCCAGTCCATTTACCGGGGTGAAGAACGTGCCCGAGCCAGCAGTCTCGAGAGCACCGCTGGCCTCATCGAACTCCATCTTCGCGAACGCCAAAGCGCACGCCATGAATGCGATGCGGACCGGCAGCTTTGAGAGCGGCGCTGGCAGGAAGGCGAGCCGTTTCCCAGTGAGCTTTGCGAGGAGCAGGCCGGTCATGATGGTGAGCGCAACGGCAAACGGCGGAAAGATGGGAACGTCCGCGTATAAGTTGATCGGTTTGCCGACTGTCAGTTGCGGCGGCGGCGGGGGAGAGCCGATCATGCTGGACGCCGATGCTGGACGCCGCGACAATTCATTCCGCCGACGTTCTCCGAGGTTCGCCGAAATTCGATCGACAAAACTTTTTTGAGTTCGAGGCTCCCCCTTTGGTTGGCCTCGTGGATAAATTTTTCTCTAGGTATTTACAGCTGCTAGCTAGTATGTGTCAAGTCAAGTCTATACATAAACAACAGACAACCATACGGAAGCCTATCGAATGTGCTCCGGCGGCCAGCAGTGGTGGAAGGGAGTGGGCGGAGATGGCGGAGGGGTTCCACTTGACTTGACCACTTGACTTGAGTATGTGACCAAATTCCAGAGCGGCGGCCGTTGTTGCTTGTCGTGTACTCGATAAAGGAAAATCACTTTAGTATACAGTTTCCTAGTGACACTGCCCGCCCTGCCGACACGCTCCCTCGCCCGCGCGGATCGGCCGGCGGGTAACACGCGTTGCAAAAGACATTCCCACATGTGGTGGATATGGCAGCGGTCGACCGCACCGGCCGCTACACAAAACAGCCCCGCGGTGCACGCGGGGCTAACCAATCAGACCTCGCGAGCATTGCTGTTCTGATGCTCGGAGATGGGCGAGTCGCTTCATTGTCGCGTGTGCATGTGGTCTCGGGGCGACGAGCATTGCGACGAGAGCCCCCCCTCTCCGCTCTGTATCAGTCGTCCTTCTTGACGAGCACCGTGGAGTCGCTGAACATAATGTACCCGGCATGCGAGAGCGCGAGCCCGATTGTGCCGAGCAGCATCATGTTGAGCCGTTCGGGTGCAACGCGACCGCGGCCAAGAATACGCATCAGCGGCAGCATTGGAGCGTAGAGCAGCGGTACGAGCAGGTCGAAGCTGTCCTTGCGTCCCTGCTCATACCCGGCCGCGATTCGCTGCTCTTCCTGGAGCTGGCGCACCTCCTTCTCTTGCGGCGTGGCGCTCCCGATTCCGATCTCATAAAACGGCCTGCGATTGCGCAATTGTTCGCCTCGCACCAGCTGCGCGTCCTCGACGCGGTAGATGCCGCCGCTGCCCTCCATCGTCTTTGCGAATCCCATCACGGCGACCGTCGAGAGCACCGCGACCATCTGGCCGTACACGCGCGTATGGATGAGCCGTTGCGATAGCGGCATGTGCGCCGTCGATGGATGAGTCGACTCACGGTAGAAGAGCGCGCCGTAGATGGGCCCGGCGATGCTCATGATCGTCTTGAACGGGTGCGTGTACACCATGTTCGCCGCCACTTGCAACAGAGAGAGCTCACGCTGGAAAATCGGCGCTGCGACCGTCTCAGCTGCGAGATGCGGTGCGATGAACCCATCCGCATCATGAAGGGCCTGGTTGATGGTTTGCTGCGACCGTAGGAAAAAGGCGCCCAAGCTGGGCGTGACGATCAATGCGAGCTTCCCAGAGACGCCGAACATGCTGCGAAAGCGCGGGCTGAAGGCGTTCGCCGCCGCGACCGCGCCGCCAGTGACCACGGTCGTCACCACGGCCGCGACTGTGCCGTTGATCGGGTTGCCGACTGTCAGTTGCGGCGGCGGCGGGGGAGAGCCGATCATGCTGGACGCCGATGCTGGACGCCGCGACAATTCATTTCGCCAACGTTCTCCGAGGTTCGCCGAAATTCGATCGACAAAACTTTTTTGTGTTCGAGGCTCCCCCGTTGGTTGACTTGGAGAAGAACGTGCTACGCTCCGCATGCATATGGGCCCAGGGGGCGAGGGCTGGGGACCCGCTTTTCTTTTCGTCTCTCTAT
>ENA-UOXG01001723-UOXG01001723.1-mixed-culture-metagenome-genome-assembly--contig:-NODE-1723-length-13277-cov-39.917789_pt1 | contig 13277 bp, 10 predicted proteins | sample MGYA00238159_ERZ761634 | MGnify/ENA primary metagenome ERZ761634 (study PRJEB28908, sample SAMN08776845) | mixed culture metagenome | isolation source: Freshwater growth medium | place: USA... | reverse complement strand
CACCGCCCACGTCGGCGGGCGCACTCCCTCCCGAGTTCATATTTGGGTCTCGCCGCACTTTCTTTTTATGGCTGTCTCTCAGCTCTCCATCTGCATGTGTCTCATGTGTGGCCTGCCCTCTTTGTCTTTGTATTGTTTTCACGGTTGTGCTGCTTACGTGTTGTGTGTAGGATTCCTATTCATAATGAATGCATGGCTGATTCGAAGCCCATGGCTGATTCGAAGCCTGCCCTGCCCCGCGTCTTCGCTTACCCCGTGCGGTACACGCCACGTTCGACGGACGCAGCGCTTGCCGCGACCACACTGCTGTTACCTCATGGCTTTCTTATCGATGGATCGCCCAGCGGCTTGCAGACCACGATCGCCGAGCGGCTCGCAATGCTGCAGAGGCCGCCAGCCGACACGGCAGATCTCTTCTTCGGTTTCCTGCCGCTGTACGGTCCGCCGATGAGCACTTGGACGGAGGATGACCATCGGCTGATGCACTCCATGGGGCCCGAGCGCGAGGACTACATTCCCATCTCGCTGCGCGTGCGCGTGCACCGCATGTGCGAGCAGCTGGGCAACTCTACTCTCATGCGCACGCAGCTGCCGCACCTGACGCGACGTACGCTGAAGCGGCACGTGCTGGTGACTCCGTTCGTGCCACATGCGTGCGATCACGAGGCACGGCTCACGGGCCGGCCTTTCCCTCCTCGGCGAGAGTGGCTCAGCCACATCATCCTCGAGCTCAATGTGGATAATCTCGTGAGCAGGGACGATATCCGCCATCGCAGGATCAGCATGCCGTATCTGTCGAGCGTGCGATGGTCGCGCGCGTGGCAGGGCGTGCCGCCGTGGCAACGGGCGCCTCCCACTGAGCGCAACGCCGCGCAGAGTCGTTCACACCTCGTGAGCTTCACAGGGTCCCTCCGAGGTCAACCGATCTCCATGCAGCTCCGTACCAGGCTAGTGGCCTCGTGCCGAGCCCGAGCGGCGCACGTGTGTGCGGCGCACGTATCGGATAACTTTCCGATCCTCGCGCCTGAGGAGTCGAGTGATGCCGAGCGCATGAGCATGCGGCGTGCGCTGCGGCTCAAGCTGCATTCGACATTTTGCCTCGAACCTCCAGGTGAGATCGCCACTGTTGGCATGCTGATGGCCCTCCCTCATTGCATGCTGACCTCGAGCATGCATCCTGCCTCGATCCTCCAGGCTTCTCACCCCCACGCAAGTCTTCACTCGACTCGATGCTCAGCGGATGCATCCCCGTCTTCTTTTACTCGGACGAGGAGTTTGCGAGCCTCTGGCCCTTCCACATGGGCGGGCTGCACGGCTGGGGAGCGAATGCGAGCGTGCGAGTGCCTCTGGAGGCCGCGCTGGACGGCAGCGTGGACGTGATCGAATACCTGCAGGCCGTGCCTGAGGCACGCATACGGGCCATGCAGTCGATGCTCGCCGCGCACGCGCACACCCTTTTGTACGGCATCGGGCCCTACTCTGGCGACGCAATCGAGACGATGCTAGCCGCCTTGCATGCCGGGCTCTCGCGGCCGGCCCGGGCTCGTCATTGACGTATCCGGTTTGCCCAGCGCGGGCGGCGGGCGGGGCGCGCCCCTGCGTTTGGTGGTGATACAGAGAGGAGACTCGTCCGAGTCTGAGACAGTGATTTTGTAATGCGACTTGCGGGGTTTTGTGCACCCGACGGGTCAATAGGTTCACATGAACGCTCCGGCGACGAGGCCCGCGCATGAAGATGCCACGATTTCTCTCTTCGATTGCGCTGCGCGGCCCTCTGGCGCGGCTAGCTCGGCCGCTGTGCGTGCGATCGCATCCGTCTCCCGCTGCGCTCATCCCGGCCGAGCAGATGCCGCACGCCTTGCGGAGGCGCATCGCAGGGATCGAGGCACTGCACGCGGAGTTCGAAGAGCTCGAGGAGGCGCATCACGAGCAGCTCCGGCTCATCGAGCAGTCGTTCACTGAGAAAAGCAATGCACTCTTTACGCGACGGCAGCGGATCGTCGCGGGCGTCGAGGAGCCTACCGATGAGGAAGTCGCACGTTCTGCGTATTTTGCCGAGTTCGAGGAGGTGCTCGGGAAAGCGCCGGTGCCGCGGCCTGGGGATGCGCCCGTTGTGGGTATCCCTGCCTTCTGGCCCACGGTGCTGCGCCGCTGCACGTCGCTGCAGCCAGATGCCATCGAGGGCTTTGCCATCTCAGAGGCGGACTGGGCCGTGCTCGAGCACCTGGTCGAGGTGCGCATGGAGCCGTGGCAACCCCAGGAGCAGATGCCGGACGACTTCGACGCCGACGTGGTGCATGACGAGCCCGGCTTCTCATTCACGTTTGTCTTCGCGCCCAACCCGCTCCTTCGCTCACCCGAGCTCACGATCTTCTGCCTGGGAAGCATGGAGGTTGCCTCGGCGACGACGCCCGAGTGGACGGACCCAAAGCACGACCCAACGGTGACGTGGCGGACCAAGAAGGTACGCAAGAAGGGCGCGGCGGAGACCATCAAGAAGCTCTCGGCGCGCCCAGTCGAGTCCTTCTTCCGCATCTTCGCCGTCGAGTCTGTCGCTGGCGACGAGACGCTCGCCGACGAGGAGGACGAGCGGATGTCGCTGCAAGAGCTGCAGCAGGACATCGTGTTCCGGCTGCGCGATGACGTGGTGCCACGCGCGTCGATGTACTACATCAGCCAGCTGCACGGCTTCGACGACGAGGACCTCGATGACGAGGGCGAGGAGCTCGAGCGCGAGGATTGGGAGCGCAGCCGCCGCGAGGGCAAGGGCCAGCGGTGAGCGCGCGGTCGGTGGAACGCGCGGGGCCGGTTTTCGCAAGGCGGTTGCGACGACATCGTATTCGTTGAATTCGGCTTTCGGGTAAAACTGGTGCATACTTCATCACATATAAATAACGTTTAAACTCGACACATTAAGTAAGAGCGTAATAACAGCGTCCGCAGACGCGTCGCGCCAAAAGTGAAGAGTCGCAGTCGGCCGCGGCGCGCGCGGCCGCGGGGACCGGGGCGACGCGCGGGACTTCCGACAAGGGCGTTACCGGCTAGCCGCAGTGGACTGGGCGACAGAGTGTTTCATCGCTGGTCCATCGCCCAGCGGTCCGTGTGCACCTGTGGCTGTGCGGCTGTGGATCATGCGTGGTCGCTGGTATCACACTGTCCCGGTCCATCTGCCGGTCATCGAACTCCCTAGGCATCCCGCGGACTTCCGATCTGCTGCCCCCGCGTGTCACGCCGCCTGCCTGGCCGAGCCGCTCACCTGCCGGTGGAGCCCCCCCCTCCCCCTCGCGTGTCCTCATTTCGCGCTCATTTTTCAAAGACGCTGATGAGCGGCAGCCGGAGTGGAGCTGAGGAGCCGTCAACCTTGGGGAGTAGCGGCTCGCGCGGCTCGTTGATCTTCCAGATCGTCCACGTGAGGACCGACGCAATCGAGATCCACACCGCTGAAGGCGCGAGCAGCTTGCCAGCGAGCGGAGCCACTTGGAAGTAGGTGTACACGGCGTAATAGACACTGGCAAGCACCGCGAGCACTCCACACGCACTCGTTCCCAGGCGACGCTCGACGTTGGTGACGCAGTTCCACGTGTCGCCCACGCACAGATGCAGCACGAGCACGAGCAGCGCCGGCGTGTAGAGCAGCCGGCCGCTAGCACGCCACACGAGCAGCGACGAGGTCGCACGTAGCCCCGAGATGGTGAGCCAAATAATGGGGAAAGCAATGCCCGGGGGCGTCCAGCTCCTGCGCGCGCGAGTCTCGGTCAGCAGACCCTGAGCTAGAAGACATCAAGCGGGCAGCAGGCGTGGATCACTGAGCGTAGCTTACGGACGCTTCACATCCTTCGGAGTTGCGCTGCCCTCAAAACCACCGCGTGGCGGACGTTTGGCCGGGAGGAGCGCGAATACGCGCGAGCGCAGCGAGAGGAAGAGAAAGATTGGAGGCACAATGAAGGAAGGCAGCACGCCAACCGTAGTGTCGATGGCCTTGAAGAGGCTTGCAATGACGGCAAACTCACCAGCCGTGGCGAGAGGATAGACAGCCAGCTGCTTGAAGTCGGTCGGAGGGCTGCTTGCAGCCCTGGGTGCCGAATGACGCGCGGCCGTCTGCGTCGTAAAGGTATTATGGGCGGGCGCGCAACGCAGTGACGTAACCACTGACACTGTGAGGGCGAGCAGTGTTGAACGCAGGGCGAACGCGCCCATCCGACACGGCTGGATATGTTCTGGTTCGCCCGGAAAATAGAGGACGCGGGGCACGGACGGGGAAACCCGCGTGTATAGCGGACAAAAACGCCGTTACATGAACGGACTCTCCGACGCACGCCTCGATGAGGAACGAGCGGAATCCTGAGTATTTGTTCTAGATCTTCTAGTCAACTCAAGACATGTCTCAAGACTCAAGTCAAGTCAAGTCAAGTCAAGTCAAGTCAAGCCCTTGAAGTCAAGTGAAGCTCCCCTTTCATGGTTACGATGTAAACTATTATGACATCTTCTTTCGACCAGCTACTATGTGCCCATTGACTTGACTTGTCTGGACTTGTCTATGCCTCTTTCGTGTTCTGCCCGTCTCGCCTTGAGATTTTTGTCTCAAACTTTTCCAAAAAGATGGCTGCATCTCCCGCGTGTTTGTCCTCTCCAAAAGTGCACGAAAAGCGTGGAAGACTCGCAGCGCAGCAGGCCAGGACAAATAATCGCCAGAGACCGACGCGTGCGTTGATAGCGCGCGTCGTCGGTGGAGCGTGGGAGCCACGACGTCAGCCCGGACGGATTCAACGTCCATAACCGCCGGGACCTCTGCAAGAATGTGGGGGGATAGCAGCTGCCGTGTTAGTACCGCCCCTGCATCGGGCTCAACAGCTTCCGGAGAGATGATAACCCATGCGCACCTCAGTGCTCTGGAGATGCGCACGCAGAAACGCTTGGGAGAGATGCACGAGACTCTCAACAAAATCCTGCAGCAGATGCCCGAAATGCTCGGGCCCTCGCGCAAGCCGACCCCCACGTCAGCCCACGGTGCCTCTCTGGACTCAGTGATCGAGGAGGCGAAGGAGGATGCAGCCGCGCGGATGCGAAAGCACGGCACGCTGACGGTAAACATCATGAAGGCGAATAACCTGATCAAGGCGGACCTGTTGGGGCTGTCCGATCCGTACGTGCACATTGGGCTGCCTGGGCTACCTGGGCAGCCCACGATGCGCACCCGGACGATCAGGAGTAACCTCAATCCAGAGTGGGATGAAAGGATCGAGTTCGAGGGAGTGCTCGAGCAGTTCGTTTCAAGCACTTGCAGGCTCGACTTGTTTGACCAAGACTTCCGAATGTCGGATGCGATGAGGCACGGGAGTTCAAAGCAGGACATTCTCTCCGACGACAAGCTGGGTTGGCTCGAGTTCAGCCTGAGCGAGCTGGGGACGAAAGATTCGATCCTCAAGAACGACTGCGTGCTTTCCGGCGTCCCACACGGCACCATCACCTTCGAAGTCTCGTGGTCGCCAGATTCGAACGCCGGCGTCAACACGGTAAGAGGACCCCCCTGTCGCCCGCGGAGCCGCGTCACGCAGTCACCTGGTCCCTCCCAGCACGCTCCCCTTTCGACCCCTTCGCCCTTGCCCCGTCGACGCAACTCCTCGGCACCCCCCGCAGATTCGCTCGCTGGTCGAAAAGGACAGAGATGTGAAATTCCAATTGCGCAACTTGCGCCGTGCCATGAACGCCCAAGCCGAGAAAGATCGCCGAAAGGCTGCGCGTGGGATGCGCCGACAGATGACTCTGAATCGGTCACCTACGCAGTCTATACACGGCTCACCTCCCGGAGGCGGGCTGCAAAAGCAGTCCACCAAAATGTGCGCTTCGCCCCGGCCGGCGTCGTCGCCCCTTCCCCCCCCCTCTACAGTCCGCGCTCCGTGTGCGTTCACTCCTTGGCTCACGTTTTGTTCCACGCGCCTTGGCCCGCGCTGCCAGTTCGATCAGTACGTCCATCTCGGACGAATCCGACATGCGCTGGTCCAACAAGGTGTGCAGGTCCCTCTGTGGACCCATGATCGACCCGAACTCCCGCTTCCGCACCTCGTGGAACATATGTCTCGCATTCTTCATCATCTACTGCGGCATCGCCGTTCCGTTTGAGATCGCCTTCGAGGTGGACATGGTCAACGCCATGTGCGGCGTCGGCGAGGAGCGTTTGCTGCGTGAGGACTGCCCCTCGTACCTCCAGTGGTTCTGGCTCAACTTTCTGGTGGACTTATGGTTCATCTCGGACATCGTCATAAACTTCCGCACTGGCTGTGCGCGTGCACCCCAGAGCCACCCGCTCCCCACCCGCTCGCCACCTGCTCGCCACCCGCCGCCACCCGCCGCTGCCGCTGCATCGATGCCTCGCCCACTCTTCCTTCCCCTCGCATACAAGCGCTCACTACGGCGCCCCCCCGCCTCGCCCACTCCTCGCTTACGCCCCACTCTCACGCTTCGATGTGCTCCGCACACCCCACCCTCAGATATGCAAGAAGGGCGCCTGGTGAAGGACGATTGGTTGGTCGCGAAGGCGTACTTGCGAAGCAGCAGCTTTTTCATGGATGTCCTTGGCTCGTTCCCGCTCAACATTGTGCTGATGATCGTCACGCCCGACAACCCTTACGGCAACGTCGACGTAGCAGCCACAGATGACGCCGCGGGGAGCGCGGCGCGCGCCAATCGATTGCTGCGGCTGTTGCGGCTCACAAAGCTGGCCAAGCTCGCGCGCATGGCCAAGCTCAGAAAGTACTTGGCAAGCTTTGAGGAGTTCATCAATCCAGGCGTGCTCGCGGTCACGAGCTTGTCTGCAGCGGCCCTCCTGTGCTGTCACTGGTTCGGATGCCTCTGGTGGCTCGTCTCGGACCTCGAAATCTCTGAACCCGACCTCATGCACCAATGGTACGCTGGCGTGGAAAATACGTGGCACCCGCCCGTCTGGCTGAAGAACGAGGAGAATCTCGGGGCCAAGTATGCCTTCTCATTCTTTTGGGGCGCCGGGATGGTCACCTCGACGATCCCCTTCGACATCTTGCCATTGACTCCCTTCGAGTCGATCGCAACGACCTTCATGATGTTCGTGGGCCTGCTGCTGAACGCGTACGTGATCTCATCGCTTACATCAGCTCTCGCCTCGATGAACTCGCAGAAGGAGCTCGCGCGCAAGGAATTAGGCACCGTGAAAACCTTTCTCGTCATGAAGGGTGTGCCGACGGACCTGCGCTCACGCATCCTCGAGTACTTCGAGTACCGGCTGACCTCGTCTCAGGGCCTCGCCAAATCCATCAACATGGAAGAGATGCCAGCGAACTTGCATTTGCAGCTCTTGATCGCCATGTGCAAGACGCTCGCTGCCAAGTGCCCGCTCTTCCGAGATCTGTCCGAGCCTTGCGTGGTGACGCTCATGTCGCGCCTGAAACCGTGCGTCTTCGTGCCGGGCCAGGTCATCGTCTTCGAGGGCCACGCACTCGAGAATGTGTACTTCATCAACAGGGGACTCGTCGAGCTCCGCGTGAACACTCTGATCGTAGGGACGCGGCGCGACAGCGATAACTTTGGCGTGGATGACTTCCTGACTGCGTACCTATCCAAGGAGGTGCCTCTCGTCATGGCCACGGCCCGAGGGATGAGTTACTGTGACGTGTACTCCCTTTCGCACGAGGTGCTTCTCGATGCCGTCGAGAACGACAAGCACTACCAAGTGAAGTCCGCCGCCCGCGCCAACGGTCTGCCAGGCATGGAAGCCAGAGACTTGCGTGCCGCGACGCGCCGCGGGATCGACACCCTTCGCTCCAAAACGGCGACCTTGTACAGCAAGGGCTTTGGTGGGCCATCGAGAGGGAGCACCAAAGGAAGTCTTGCGACCGGTAGGTCGTCAGAGGGTGTATCGAGCGATCGGGAGTTGATGGCGTGAGAGCACATTCGCCAGCAGGTACCAGGTTGTTTGAAAGCAATGCCACATATGTCATATATGTGGACGTAAAGCATACAGATACACGACGCGACGTGTGTGTACACATGTATCAGGTAGGTTAGGCTCAGGGCGTAGGCTCTCGGCGCGACGCTCCATAGAAAAGTTTTCTTTTGTCTCACCGGACCGTACCTAACGAGGCGGGCGACCATCGGGCGGCTATATAACTCGGCCTTGGCACGGCGGGAGCGGGGCGGGGTGCTTATCGTTCCGCCCGACACAGCGCTTCTTCGACTTTTTTGGTCATTCAACGCGGTCCGCGTTCTTGGACGGTGCATATGTCCGCCGCGGAGCTCGCGAGCGCGCTGCACGCGATGGAGTACAGGTTATCGAAGCAGCTCCTGGAGACCAAGCACGGCCTTCATGAAGTCATCGTAGGCGGTTCGGAAAAGAGCTCGCGCGACGGCTCTGGCGGGCCGTCCATCGTCCTGCTCCCCGACGACAGCGACGCAGCCTGCGAATCGTGTGGGCGCGAATTCGAAGCGTTCCGTCTCGCCGTTCACGCGCGCGCATGCCAAAGGCTCAGCGCGCGCACACCGCCCGCGGTAGTCGCTGCGGCGCAGCGTGCCAACAGCATGCGACAGCATGCAATGGCGCTGCTCAAGCAATTGACGAGCCAGCCTGCCCGTCAGCCGCAACAGCAGCTATTCTCGCGCTCGGCGACGCCACTCGCACCCGCGGCTGCGGACCGCGACAACCGCACGCAATCGTCGGCGCCATCGAAGCGGCCTCCCGTCGGCGGCGCGCCCGCTCCCCCAGTCGCTGTGCCGCCAGCTGCGATGCGCTCAGCTCACCCAGAGAGTCGTGGCGCATCGTACCGCCACGACGAGTACGCGTACGCTCAGGAGTGCGATGACGAAGCGTACGATTGCGACGAGGCGTATGGCGATGAGCACGAGGCTCCCTACGAGGAGGAAGAGCCGCCGCCGCCGCCGAAGCAGCAGGCGAAGGCACCGCAGCGGCCTCCGCAGCAGCCTAAGAAGCCGCCACCGATGGAGTATGAGGAAGAGGAGCCACCGCCACCGCCGCAGGCGAAGGCACCGCAGCGGCCTCCGCAGCAGCCTAAGAAGCCGCCACCGATGGAGTATGAGGAAGAGGAGCCACCGCCGCAGGCGAAGGCACCGCAGCGGCCTCCGCAGAAGCAGCCTAAGAAGCCGCCACCGATGGAGTATGAGGAAGAGGAGCCACCGCCACCGCCGCAGGCGAAGGCGCCGCAGCGGCCGCCTCAGCAGCCTCGCAAGCCGTCGCCGCCGCCCAAGCAGCCTAGCCCGAGGGCAGATGAGGATGAGTTCCCTCCGCCGCCAGCTCAATACCCGACAGGCGACCTCGGAGAGGATGCCTTCGTGGACGAGGAAGAGATGCGACAGCAGCAGGCGCAGTGCGACATCTGCGGGCGCAACTTCAACGCCGACCGGCTCGAGCGCCACCGAGCCATCTGCATCAAGCAGAGCACGAAGAAGCGAAAGGTCTTCGGAGAGTCAGCCGAGCGCATGAAGCTCCAGGAGAAGCTTGCCGAGGAGCATGCCAAGGAGCTCGAGGCCAAAGCGGCCAAAAAGGCGCTCTGGAAGCAGCAGTCGGAAAAGTTCCAGAACGCGATGAAGGCCGCGCGTGCCGTCCAGAATGGCGAAGCGCCGCCTGTGCTTGAACCCGAGGAAGATTCTCGCGTCCAGTGCCCCCACTGCGGGCGCAAGTTCGAGGCCTTAGTGGCCGAGCGCCACATCCCCAAGTGCGCGCAGACCAAGGCAAAGCCGAATGCCGTGGGCACGCCGATGAAACGTCAGAGTACGAGCAAGAACCTGCCGGGCATCGGCGGTCCCGCGCCTCCGCCTCCGCCCCCGAAGAAAGAGAAGGCCGCAGAGGCGACGCCGGAGAAGGTGAAGGAGAAGGAGCCGCAGCTCAACCCTCGCCAGATCCTCGAGGCGAAAAAGGCGGCGGAGAAGGCGGCGGAGATGGCGTCACCTGCAAAGAAGACGGCCAAGAAGGCGCCGCCGCGTAAAGCCTCGCCGCTCGGCCGCTGAGGCTTTGAGCGCGATGCGATGCTGAGCCGTGAGCTCCTCGGATGTCAAATGAGCTCGAGATGTGCATGTCTTCATCATTGGAGTAGTTTTTGTGGCGGCGGCGCGCGGGTCGGCGTCGGGTTGCGCCTTCGTGCCTATGCATGCGTCCTGAAGAGGTCGGCAGTCGCCAGCTGGTCGCATGTATAGCCCTGTGTCGCGCGTGCGTGTGTTTTTTCCGCACGGCGCCCCCCGCCGGCCCCCGGCCGGCCGCGAGCGTATAGGCGCCGTAAAAGGCGTACGACGGTCCGGGGGCCCGGATTTTTTAATACGTTCAACGTTGACCGGCCCGTGTGCGCGCGCGGCGGCGACCGGCGTGGGCGCGGTGCAGCGGGGCTTGACGCGGGCGGAGGTGACAGGACACAGGTGTGCGGCCCCGGCCGGTGCGACGTGCGTGTCCAATAGGCAACGCTCACGATTCGGTAGGATGCGTCGATTGGATGCGGGGGCCGGGGGCGCCCCGCCTGACCTGTCGAGAACGTCACGCGACGTCGGACGACCAGACCGTTCATCACACACCCTCCGTTTGCCGTTGATGGCCCCGCGGGCAGTCGGCAGTGGTACACCATTGCTTCCCCCACTCTCCTATACACGACCCACGTCCGGCCAGCGCCACAAGTCCAGGTGTGTCCGCGCGTCGCGTCGGTCCCATTCCTTTCAGCGCCCATCTGGCAGTGGCAGTGCACACACACTGCTGGCCCTCACTCATCCATGCGACTGCGACTCGTCCTTCCCAGTCTCGCCCTCATAGGCATTGGACTTGTGCTTGGGTGTGAAGCTGAAGCCCTTGGGCACTGGTCCAAGGAGTAGCTCCGTAATCTTCACCCAGTCCGAGCTCTCCCGGGAAGCCATCAGAGTCTCCAAGTCATTACGCCCGCGGAAGGCCGGCGGCCGGTCTTGAATACGCGCGGGAAGGCGCTCCAAGAGCCCGACAGGCACGTACCGGTAGAGGAACGAGAGCCACTCAAGCAGGAACTTGCGCACGTTCGCCACGCCCTTGTCGTCCGTACCCCAGTGTTCGAGGCCGTAGCGTGTGAACGTCTTCAGGATGTCGAGACGCTCAGAGGCTGAGATGTCCCAGTGGCGTCGCTCCTTAATCTCAGTGAACAGCCATGGCTTGATCAGTGCGCCACGAGCCACCATGACCGCGGAGACCTGCCCGCCGCCATCCTGGCCCTCCCACGCCGACACCGCGTCCTCGAAGCTGAACACGTCGCCGTTGCCCGTGAACGCGAAAAAGTTAGGCGCTGCGGCCGCGCGGGCGGCCGCCTCGGCCGCGTTTGCCTCGGCATCCTCCTCGGAGGCGGCTTTGGCCGCCGCGGCCACCTCGGCAGCCGCGTCGGCCGATTGGCTGGCTGACCACTCGGTGACAGCAAGCTGCTTGCGGCAGTCGGCCGCGATATCGGCGCAGCGGCGGATGAAGCCCCAGTCCGCATTCTTCGTGTAGCGTTGCTGGCGCGTGCGCCCGTGCAACGTCACCGCCGAGGCGCCCCATCCAGGGAGACGCGGGATCAGCTTGTGCGCGTTCGGGCAGTCGTTGTCATACCCGATTCGCATCTTGACCGTGAGAGGGCAGTTGAGAATACTCGACATGCTGCGCACCACCATCTGGACGCGCCCCGCGCGCTGCGCCAGCGACGCCCCCATCCCCTTGTTACACACGGAGTCGATCGGGCAGCCCATGTTGATGTCCACAAAGTCGAGAGTGCAATGCTCGTTGAGGAGCTGCGCCACGCGCCCCATGTGCTGCGCGTGGTTGCCCGCGATCTGCACGCCAAAGAGATCTTCGCACGGGTGTCTACGAAGGAGTGCCCATTCCGAGGGAGATCCCTGGAGAAGGCTGGTCGCGAGCGCCATCTCGCCGCAAGTGATGTCGACGCCAAAGTCCTTGCACACGCGGCGGAAGGGTAGGTTACCCACGGTCGTGAGCGGCGCCAGGTACAGCTTGCCCCCAAAGTCCAGACGCTGTGCGCGTCGAGACGGAGGCGCGTGAGGGGTGACGCGTCAGAGATGCATCGGAGATTTGTCAGAGTCACCAGTAAGCGGACAAGGGGATGCGGAGAGGGAGGCGACGGGTCGGGCGGGCGAGGATCCCATCGAGATCGAGATCGAGATCGACGTACCTTGCGCGGCCTGATCGAGACGTCATGAGCTCCATTCGCCAGTCGGTCACGATACGCTGCCATCGCGGCGTTGGCTGCCGCGGCGCTGCTGCTGCCGCCCGGGTCCCTCTCCGTCTCCTCCACAGCCACATCCTCTGCAGCCATGTCTGCTTCCGCTGCTTCCTCCACAGCTGGCGCCGCATGCGCGGCTTTCAAGCGTGCGCACCGTTCCTCATCGTCCTGCTCGTCGGCCGCGCCCTTAGTGCCCTGCTGCAGATGCTCATTCTTGCTGTTCACGTCATCGACGATTGCCGCCGCAATTCGATCGGTGGTCGCAAAGTCGTACTTGTTCTGCCGCAACTGCTTCGTGATCTCGAACGAGACGAAATTCATCTCCTCATATGGAGGCGTTTCGACAGGCTTGCGCAGGCTAAGACCGCTCGGGTCCTGCAGATGGGAGCGGCCGAAGCGGCAAGTGACGCCGAACCGGCAATCGCCACGGAGCGTCCAAATCGGGCACTCCTCACCGAGGTCCTCGGGCCGTTGCGCAAAGTAGGCAGCGATGTCATGGCTGTAGCGGCACGCGTTGCCGTATCCGCAAGCCGACGTTTGCACGAAGGCAGAGCACATCTTCATACCCTCTTCGGGCTGTTCGTGCTTGAAGGGCTTGCGATGCTTGTTCATGCCACGCTGCCGTTTGTGTGGATTGCTGTCCTGAGTATCTGCATCAGCGCTCGGCCGCTCGTGTGTCGGCTTCTCGCCACTCGGGGCGGACGATTCGAGTTCGTGGGAGGTTGCACGCGGTACAAACGGCGCGGCGGCAGCTGGCGGCGGAGCCAAGTACTCGGCCTTGATGGGTGCGACGCCAGAAGCCAGTTGGCTTGTCATTGCTCGACCTTTTTGTTCACGATGTGCCACACTACAGGTGCTCCGGCGGCGTCCACGCAGAGGGCGTCGTCGTCGCCTCTCGGGGCTTCATGGATCTCGCCAGGGCTGCAGACACGCCAACTCTTGGGTCCTCTGTACAAGTTTGGAGTACCGGTACGGGTTCGCTGGGGGCGGCCTCTTCTGAATCGGCCGCGGGGAGCGGTCGGCTCCGGGCCTGCGGCTCTTGAGTCGGCCGCGGCTTCGGTCGTCGCGCTGACGTGC
>ENA-UOXG01001716-UOXG01001716.1-mixed-culture-metagenome-genome-assembly--contig:-NODE-1716-length-13321-cov-37.804236_pt1 | contig 13321 bp, 7 predicted proteins | sample MGYA00238159_ERZ761634 | MGnify/ENA primary metagenome ERZ761634 (study PRJEB28908, sample SAMN08776845) | mixed culture metagenome | isolation source: Freshwater growth medium | place: USA... | reverse complement strand
GCATGCAATCGGCATGCAATCGGCATGCAATCGGCATGCAATCGGCATGCAATCGACATGCAATCGACATGCAATCGACATGCAATCGACATGCAATCGACATGCAATCGACATGCAATCAGCATGCAATCAGCATGCAATCAGCATGCAATCAGCATGCAATCAGTATGCAATCAGCATGCAATCAGCATGCAATCAGCATGCAATCAGAAGAGGAGATCGAGCCTAGGCACCCAAGGGGTACAGGTGGTACGTGAGGACGCGCAGCGACGGAGCCGCACGGAGCAGGTCAGCCAGCCAGCCCTCATCGAGCTGTGCATTCGGGCCGAGCAGCAGCGGCGCCGGCCGCGTTGCGCCACGCCAGGCCGACTCAACGATCGCCTCGAGTTGGGAGAGACCTTCAGCATACGCGGCAGCCGGGAGTCTGGCGCTGATGGCCAAATGGCCGCCGAGCTCATTGCCATACGCGAGCGCCGCGATCGGGTCGCCGCGTGCGGCCGCCGCCCGCAAGAAGCGCTCGGCATTCGACCCATCCCAGCCGCCCGTGTAGTTGGTGCAGCACGGCGGCGTCGGTCGGAGGATGCGACACGGCACGTCGGCGCCGGTGGCATAGGAGCACGCCGCGCGCCGACGGCCGCGGAGCGCATTGATTGAGAGGACAATCTCGCAGCCCACGCGCTTGCAGAAGCTCACGAGGGCGTCCCACCGCGCTCGGGAGAGGCAGCCGTCGCGGAAGCCCACGCGAAGCCGCTCGTCGCGCACGAAGCCCGAGCAACCCGCCGGCCGACACGAGCGCGCGCCATCCCGAGCGCCATCGGAGGCGAGGTACTCGGGATCGGAAGGGTCCGATGGGACGCAGCCGTCCGCCTCCTCGAGCGTCACAAAGTCCGAGAGCGACCCACCAAGCCGCAGCAAGAATGGTGAGAGGCGCTGCGCTGCGCCAACCAGGAGAGGATCATCCAAGTCTACGGAGAGCATCGACGCTGAGGTCCACGGGCACCGGCCGTAGTCGCACTTGTCGGCGGGCCACCAGTCGAGCGCGGCACAGACGAAACGATCCGAAATGGTGCCCGCGATCCCGGTGCGAAGCGAGAGAGTGGCGTGCAGCACCCCGCCGGCGAGCTCGGCACTATGATGCCTGCTCTGGTGCCGCCTGGTGCTCTTTTGCGAGTGCGAGGTGGCATTTGAGTGTGAGGACGACGACTCAGAGAGAACGCGCTGCTGGTTGGCGGCAATGAGCATGGCAGCGTCAGGGAGAGGTGGTGATGCAAAAGGTGGCGGAGGAGCTGAGGTCGACGACGACTGAATGGGTGTTGGAGTCGATTGCTGCGGCTGCGTCGAGAGGAAGCGAGTTCGCGCAGGAGCCAAGCTATTGTGGTGTCTCGGGTCGGTGTAAGAGCTCAAATTCAGCGTCAAGATCGCGTAGACGACACCGAGGCACACGAGCGCCGCGAGGCCTCGGCCGCCGAGCATACCCATTCGCCTCTGCGGTTTCGTCGTTCGTGTGAACGTTAACACGACATACGCGACAGCCGTTCTACGGCACTGTGTGAATGAACTGCATCCGTATGTACCGGCGTTTTCTTCCGGAACAGTGTCTTTGAGTGTCGAATTACAACCATTGGCTGTGATACTGATAGACTGGCTCTAAATCGGCCCATACCGCATACGGGATATGCCATAACTCAGGCGAGGCTCTCTGTGAATTCACTGTGAATTGGCTGTTAACACGGCCGCCGACTCGCGGTGTGAATACGCATCTTCACAACATACACAGGGTGCAACACATGAAGAACCACGCATGATGCATGTCGCATGTCACACGCGCGTAACAGAGTAATAGAATGAAGAGGGACCACCGCGGATGACCGGTGGTGAAACATGCCGCCGACAATTTGCTGACATGGGACCCCGCTGAGCCCTGGGCGCCTCCGCTAGTGCCGCGTGTCGGCCCATCGCTCACGACGACGCTCACTGAGATGAGAGCTCGACGGAGATGGCGCCAATCCACGTACGCATCATGACCTCGTCGTGCGGCTCGAGCTTGAAGAGGTACACCTTCTTGTACCCCTTCATCACAAAGGTCGGGACGCCGAGCACCTTCTCGACTGACTGAATATTTTCGAGGTCGATCAGGCCCCGGTCGCCCACAGGCTCGCCGTTTTGCATGCCGTCAAAGTGGACCATTTTGCGCGAGTCGTACAGCACAAAGTAGCGAGTCTCCCACTCGAGCTCATCCTCCGCCGCCGGGGGCTCTTCCTGACCGTACACCTTCGCGACCTTGAGGCGGCCCGAGAGGAGCTCGATTCCGAGATCATAGAACGCGTCCTCGTCGTTGTCGTAGTCCGAATCAACGGACTCGTCCTCGCCGGCGTCAAGCCCGCTCCCCGACGCGATTCCGTAGCCGTTGGCCCCGCGCCCGGGCTCGTCATAACTTCCTCGAAGGAATTGCTGCGCAGGCGCGAACGAAGGGGCCGGCTTGGACGCGCTCGCGACGACGCTACCAGCGGCGACCGGCCGCTGCGGCTGCGGCGGCACAGCGGCGGCGCCATACACGCGCTTCGCACCGGGCAACTCCATGATGGAGCCGTCCGCTTTCTTCTGCGCCATCATCTTGCGCGTCGATCTGCCGCGCGCAATCTTCTGCAATTTTTGAGAAGCCTCTTCCTTCTTCTTTTCCTTCTCCGCCAGCTTGCGACTGCTTATGCCGCGGACGCGCTTCTGCATGAGGATCGCCGCACTTACCTCGTTAAGACCCACACGTTCCTCGTCAAGATCCATGCTGCCGCCCTTGCTGCCACCCTCGCTGCCGCCTTTATAGGACCCGTTCTTCGCGACCTCGCTGGCCTGCGATTCGAGCACGCGACGGATCTCCTGGATCTGCGCCTGCAGGTCCTTTTGCATGTGGATCAGGTTGTCCTTCTCCCTATCCCTGCGCCGGATCTCCTCCTCGAGCCGCTCGATGGCGCTGTCCTTTTCCTCGAGCTCTTTCTTGATGGCAAGGACGGCGGCCTTGTCAGCCCGACCGCACGCGCAGCCGTCCATGTACCGCTGGAGACGCCCCGGCGCGTCGACCAGCTGCGTCAGCAAGTCCGTCATCGGCAAAGCGCGCGCCAGGTCAAAGAGGACCGTCCTTCGATTGGGGCGTGAGGTTTGAGCGTTTGGTGCGGGATCACACATCTCTTCTGATATTCACACCTGTAGCACCCCAAGCAAAACAGTTGTAGCACATGCGGGCGGAGAGCGGCCAGTAAAGCAAAATGTGTGTCTTTGATGAACCGCAATCACAAGCTTTGTTGAAAGCATTTAACCGTCAGTACGACACCTGCGACTGTACGAGTTCGAGTACACGGATATTTAATTAAAGTCACGGGCCTGTGTTTGCGAGACGCGAGACCGAGCAGAGAGAATTGCAACCTCCCCCGCTCCCTTGACCCTTCTTGTTCTTCGTCGCTCTGAAACATAATGCAATATGACATAATGATGATGTAAATATTCCGGCCAACATGCATAAACACCTATTTTTCATGATCTGACTGGACAAGTTGGTCCACATTGATCAGAGAATGATCAGCAGATCTTGAGAATAACCGATAGTTATAACTTCAGACTCCGGGACCCGGCGCGATGCACCAGCACGGCTCTCGCGGTCAGAGATTGTGTACTGGCTGAGTCACGCTCCTCATTCGCACCCCTCTCGGAAGGAGCGTGTGCGCGTGTACTGCCAGCGCCGCCAGGGCACATCCCTCTTACCTTGCCGCCGTCGCTTCGCCGCTATCTAACTGGCCGGCACCGCCGCCGTCGCGCCCTCGCCACCGCCTTCCTCCTTGCTCACGCGCATGCTCGCGGTCCCATTGACGAGCGAGAGGAGCAGGTCGACGTCGTCGACCTCGCCCGAGTTTTTGTATTCGTGCGCCGACTGGATCGCGTCCTCGAACGCGCTCACCACGTTCGTGCCGTCCGCCGCCGAGCAAAAGTAAAGCTTCATGTTATGCTTCTTCGGAAAGGCAAAGTCCTTGCTCATTACCTTGGCGTCGACGTCGACCTTGTTGGCGATGCAGATCGTCGGGATCTTGGAGCGGTAGTCGCGCAGCTCCTTGACCCATGTGGGCAAGTTCTTGTATGTCTGCTTGCGCGTCACGTCGAAGCATAGGATGCACGCGTGCGCCTGGTGGTAGTACGCGGGGTGCATCGAGTTGAAGCGCTCCTGGCCGGCGGTGTCCCAAAAGTCGATGGCGACCTTTTGGCCATCGATCTCCGCATTGTATCGGAAGAGCGTGAGCGCGTACGTCGAGAGCATCCGCGGCTGGTAGTCCTGCATCAGGAAGCGCTCCACCAGCTTCGACTTGCCGACTGCTGAGTCGCCGAGCAGGATGATCTTGAGAGCATTCTCGCCCTCGGCGTCAAGGGCGCCCGACGTAGACGACGCGGCTGGAGCAGGCGGCGGAGGCGGTGGGGCCGAGAGAGCGTCGGCCGCCATGGGAGGCTGGAGAGCCGAGCAGATGTGCGTCAGCAGCTGCGCGGGCCGTTGACTCCAGACGAGTCACGGAATGCGGCGTTCTGCAAACTCCCCCCATTCACGCGATATTCTGGACCACACGTCCCGAAATCCCGTGCGTCCTCAGGGGATTTTGACCCAAGTTTTCGGCCTGCGGAATTCCGCAGCGCGCCGAAGGGTCCTTGTGGATTGACTTCTAATGGCGGCCAGCGCTGCTGACGCGCTGATCGACTGCGTGCTCATCGACCTGCTCGGTTGCGCGCTGCCGCGCGCGTCGACAGCAGGACGGGAGGGGGCCGACGCGCTCAAGTTCGATCCGACGGTCGCCTTCGTGCCTCGGAAGCGGTACTCCGCGTTCGACCTGCTCGCTGGCGCGGGCACTAACTTTCTGATCAACCTAGGGATCACCGCTGTGGTACCTATGGCGCTCTCGTCGGCGGAATCGCGCGGTCATCTCGATCCACTCATGGGCTCGGGCTCCGTCATCGGCGCCACCTCCATCGGCATGCTCGTCTCGGTGATCGGCTTCTACTTTTGGCCCGAGCCGCTCATTGATGGCAAGGCGCCCTTCTTCCTCTGCGCGGCGCTGCTACTGCTCGGCAATGGCGTCTTCTTGCTCGCCGAGCTGCATCACTGGTCGCTCGACGTGCTTCTCGGCGCGCGCGCCTTCATGGCCCTCGGCTTTGGCGCCGGTTTCGCGGCCAAGCGGCGAGCTGGCCTTGAGGCCGACCCACAGCAACGGGAGCATCACTTCTTGATGCTGGAGCTGTTCAACACGCTCGGGATGGCAAGCGGGCCGATCGTCGCTGGCAGCCTCGCCGTCATGCTCCCAACCTACGCGCGCTTCATCCCGCCCATTCTCATGAGTGCCCTCTCCATCCTCTTCCTCGCTGCCCTCGTCGCCACACCCCTTGACTCGACACCCCTTGACTCGCCGCTCGCGGCTGCTGCGCCACGCCTGGTGGACGAGTCGACGCCCCTCGTGCGCGCGAGCGTGGCGGGCAGCAAGGGCAGCGCTATGGCCGCCGACCCGACGACGATGGACATCGCGAACACTCGAGGCGCCGAAGTGGGCGCGGTGCCCTCAGCGAGTGAAGCTGTGAATGAAGCCATCACGGCCGCCGCCGTCTCCGCCTCCCCCGACGCCGGCGCTGGCATGGCGGCCTCTTCGTCGGCGCCTCCAAGCTTGTTCGCGTCGGCGATCGTGCAGATTTCGATGCTCCTCTTCGGCGTCAGCCGCTGCTTCCTCAAGTTCGGCTTCGAGTCGGCGATGGTCGTCGTGTACGATCGCCAGTTCTTCTACTCCCCCGGCGTCTCCGGCGTCATCGCGGGCGCGTGCGCTCTCTCTACCGTCTTCTCGCTGGTGCTCTACCGGGTGTACTGCGCGCCACACGTGGGCACGCACCGGCTACTTCTCATTGCAGAGGCCGCGGGCCTCGCCTCGGCTGCCCTCATGATCGCCACCAAGTACACACTGCTCGGCGGCGCGGCTGGGGTGCCCCTGGCAGTGGCTTCCGGATTCTCTCACGAGGACTTTAAGGAGATGATGCGCCCCGCCGAGCTGCTCACGCTAGGCGCCTCCATGCTCTTCTACCCCGCGATGTACCTCGGCGCCGCCATCGGCAATTCACACCCGCTCCGCTTCGCGCGCCCGGGCCACCCGCTCCTCTCACGGCGTTCAATGCTCGCCCAGCAAGAGATCCTTCAAAAGACGGTGGGGAAGGGCCTCGGCATGGTATGGTGCCGCATGGCGCTGGGCGACCCGCCGCACCTGGCCGCACTCGGCCGCGTCTTCTTTGGCATCATGGCCGCGCAGGTAGTGCTTCTCGTCCTGTGCTTCGACCCGCGCGAGACGAGGGCGTGGATGCTCGTGACGCTCGCGAGGTGGCGACGTGCGGCGCGTGGCCTTCGGGATAGACTTGGGCCGAGCCGCATGCCAGGAGGCCCTTCGAACCTATTGGGGCGCTGATCTTTACTAAAATTAAATTCGACCACGTTACGTATTCCATCGTCCGACGTCGCTCCACGTACACGAGCTGTACCTCGTATAGGTGCCCGGATCCGATTCACCTTAATTAACCTTAAGCCTGGGCCACGGCCCGCCTCCGTAGTGCGTAGATGTGCGCGCAGCACGCTCAGCTGCACCACACTGCATGGTCATGCCGCATGCACACTTGCCAACACGCGTCGTCGCAGGTTCTATCTGGCCTTATTCCTTGTTCAGCTCACCTGCTGGCTGCTCCGGAATACCGGAGTCCCAAGATCTCGTGGCGACGTGACATGGCCACAGCCATGGACGACGACGACGACGAAGGCCATGACGACGACGAAGGCCATGGTCATTCCTTGTGCTTGTCCCGCGCAACCTCCTCGTTGTCCTTGTGCACGCGTCGAGTGCACGCGTCGAGTGCATGCGGCTCCCCGTGAGCACCATAGTTCGGCCGGCCCACCGCTAGCGTCGTCCGTGTGCGTACGGACGACCGCAGCACACGCAGCAGCTCCCGCCTCGCTGATACCCACCGCGCGCTCATTGGCCATATGCGGCGTAGTCCGAGTCCGCGCGCGAGCTGCCGAGGAGGTCTTCGAGTAGCGCCTCGTGCCGGGCACCGCGCATCCGGCGGGCCACGAGGGCAGAGGCGGCCGCCACGGCGCTCACCACGGCGCCCGCCGCCAGAAGGGGCACGCCACGAGGGTCCATGCCACGTGTCATGCCACGTGTCGTCGAAGTTGGAGCGAGCACCGAGGTCGCCTCACTCGTGGCGGCGGGCTGCGGCGCGGCGAGGCCGAGCGCGACGGCGGCTATGGCGGCGGTCGGGGCAACGGCCTCGGGTAGTGCGACGGCGGCGACCGTGGGTGGTAGTGGGACGGGAGGCGGTGGTGCTGGCGGCGGCGGAGTTGGCGGGGGGGGTGTGGGGGGGGGTGGGGGGGGGGGGGGGGGGGGTGGGGGCGGGGGGGGGGGGGGCGGCGGGGTTGGTGGCGGCGGCACAGGCGGGGGCGGCGAGGGCGGCGAAGGAGGTGGCGCCGAAGGTGGCGGTTCTGGGGGGAAAGGCACGCTTGGGCGCTGGTAGACTTTGACCGAGGTGATGTTGAAGAATGCATTCTTCAGCAGCTGGTCGGCGTTGTAGGTCCCGTCGCGGTCGTACACAAAGTTCATGCAGCAGTCCTTCGCGAACTGGGGCTCCAAGAAGCCGCCTTTCACCACAGTGCAATTGGATCCATCGGCGGCCTTGACGCGAGGTGTGATGTCGGCGAGGCACTGGCCGTTAAAGTCACCTCCCGCCCATTCTCCGCACAGGGCGATGTTGAGGACGAGCGTCTGCGGCTCGAGCAGCCGGGTGTAGTCGGGGCACGAGCCGGGGTTGGCCCGCTCGGACGCGCCGAAGGGGAAGTACCCAGTGATGTAGTCGTCCCACGAGTCCGGATCGGGAGCCTCCGCACTCAGATCTCGTGGGATCTCGTCCTGTGGGAAATAGAAGACTTTGATGTGCTCTGGCGTCCATTCCATCGCAATCACTCCGGGAGAGTCGGCCCACTCGACGCCGGACCGGAAAGCCCTCGGCGACACCGGTCCACATCCCATCTTGCCCGCCAGGTAGTCGGTCTCGCAGTCGAGGCCAATGCTACGATAGCCTGTCATAAGCTGGTGATTCCCCAAGCTGCACTCCTCCACGACGTCGGCGTCGAGCTTGCAGCGTGCCTTGCTCGTGTGGAAGCTGATCGCGGCGGCAACATTGTTGTTCGGATACTCGAGCATGTCCACCTCGCCGCCGTCGGGCCAGTGTCCGGACTTTGCATTCGTCCAGAAGGCAGGCCACACGCCGCAGCCAAAGGGCGTGTGGCTGAATTGCATTGCAAAGAGACCATACATCCATGATTTGTTGGTGGTGACCCGCACAGTCTGACGAGTGAACGCCTTTCGCCCGCGCCGTCCGACTCTCAGCACTGCGTGTGTATCATGCGCCTCCACAACGTTGTGCTCGAATGCAGCCGAGCGGTTCAGATATTCACTGGATCCGCCAGCGTAATCAACCTCACCGAACGTCCAGGCGTCGAAGAACGTACGCCCAGAGAAGGATGAGTCTAGATGATACGGAGACCTTTGCCAAGGAGGGAGCGAGCCGCACTTACCCCACGTTTGCCCCATCTAAGGGGTGTAAGGGATGAGGGGTAAGGGGCTGTGGAGAGTGCCGAGCCGCACCCAGGGTGGGAGAGGGCCGTGCCGCACACCGACCCCATGAACGCTAGGAAAAGATTCTTGCGTTTCGTCACATGTCTTCGGTGGAATGTCGCGCATTCGAGATGATTTCGAGTTTTCGAGATCGAACCAGACAACCGGAGTGAGAAAGGAAACCCCTGATTGCAACTACTGCTGCGGTCACCACTGCATGGTGAGTGAACTGGCCTCGTCTGTCACAACAGCCTTGAAGCTCGTGTGCAGCGCGCGCTGCGCATTAGGGCCGAGCGGCCCGCCTTGCAAGAAACTGCCGTCTGCGTACAGGGCAGCCACGCTCGGGTCGTCGAGCGGCTGACGGCGGCGTGCGCTGCTGGCCTCGATGTATCGTGCTTCGACATTGGCAGTCCGCGCCGCGACGTCGGCCGGCGGCGGTTTGGGCTGGCCGCCGCCGTTGGCGCAGCCGCCAGGGCACGCCATCAGCTCGACGAAGTGGTAGGTGCACTTGCCGTTCTTGAGTCGGCGCACGAGGTTCTGGATGTTGCGGAAGCCGTACGCGCGGCAAAAGTGGAGCACCGGCTTCCCTTCGAGTTTGAGGCTGAGCTCGAGGAGATCGGCGTTACGCCCCTGCACCCACGGCAGGGGCGTGTCCTCAGGCACTCTGATCCCAAACAGCTCGAACGCGGCGGCGCGGAATACGTAGTCAGCATGGCCACCCGAAGCACCGGGCGCCGCGTAAGTGAGAGAGAGCCCCCCCAGCCCGTCTATAGGCCCGTCCACCCCCAGCCCGTCCCCCCCCAGCCCGCCCCCCCCCAGCCGGTCCGAAGCGTCCGGCGAGCGTACGAGCGACGCAAAGGGCGGCGTCACGTCGGGCAGCACGGCGGGCGCATGGGCGAGGCCGGGCAGCCCGCGCTTCGTCACCATCTCAAGCAGCTCTGCGGATGAAAGTACGCAGTCCACGTCGCGGCAGCCATGCTCGCCCGCGGCCGCATTGAAGAACTCGTCGCGCGACGCCTCGAGCTTCTTGTCGAAGCAGGGCATCACGGACACGTGGCACACGCGCTCCGGAGGGACTCCACAGCCCGCCGCATGCACGTACTTGATGAGTGTGCCGGCGATCTGCTGAGCCGATTTGACGGAGCTCATGTGGGAGAGCACGAGCTCGCCGCAGAGCTTCTCGGCGTAGCAGACCCATCCCGGGCAGGAGGAGGTGATCAAGGGCAGCGGCAGTTGGCTCGTCGAGGCAGCAGACAAGGCGGCCGGGGAGGCGGTTGGGGAGGCGGCCCCGGAGGTGGCCTCGGAGGTGGCCTCGGAGCGCACTGGCAAGGCCGTTGGTGCTGCCAAGGCGCCTCGACCCAACGCCGTTGACGGCGGCGGCGGCGGCGGCGGCACCAATTGCATAGGCGACCCACCGGTTGCCGGAGAGCTGGCGGCCGCGTGCGCACGGTAGCGAGCCACAAACTCAGCCGCCTGCTCGACCAACCCAAGGTTGGAGGCCGTGCCGCAGTCGAGCATTGTATGGACGCCAAGACCCTTGAGGAATCCGGCCATACGGCTGTGCGTCTCTCGAAGACTCAGCCCGGAATGCTCCGCGATCGCCGCACGCGCTGCCGCGGAGACGGACACGATCACGAGGTCGTACTTGGAACCAGACGCGCGCAGCATGCTCTCGAACTCTTCGATGCTCTGCTGGGTGATCAGCATGCTTTCGGCGGAAGTGATGCAGCCCGCGCAGGCCAAGCAGTCATTGAGGGTAATCCTTGCGATGGGAGCCTTGGCCTTCATGGTCGCCTCGTCATCATGCGAGTCTTCCAACAGAAGGACGCGATGATTTGGTTTCTCGACATTTGCGACCTGCACCGGCTTGATGCAAGCGAGCGACGGTTGTATGAAATCGGATTGGGTGTCCGCGAGCTTCCGGAAGCTCGGTCGGTTTGCGGTCGTGACTTTATCGTCGGTCGGCGCGTCCCGTGTCGACGACATTCGGAAGGACGCGATCGAGAGCCCCGTCGCCGTCCGTCGTGAACGAGGTCGTGAAAGAACATGAAATCCTACAGTATGTGTCGTGGCCTGAGCGGCCCACTCCATGCGCTTGCTTCGGCGCGACTCGATGCATTAAAGTTTGGGGTTTGCGGAATTCGTTGCTTGCCCGACGCTCCGCGAAACACCCGTGCATAGTAGGATCGATCGCCGTGCCACCGCCTATGCTTTCGCTGCCCGCACTGCGTGCAAGCGGCGCAACGGCGAGTCGAACAGCACGGCGCACATGGCCATGCATGGTCGTTGATCTCTTCCCGGATCCCATCATCGTCAAAATTGGCGGCAACGAGTTCACGCCCGCGCCAACGCGCTATCCTTACGAAATTGAGCAGCCGGCGAGTTATACGGCAGCGACCGTGACCCCTTGGCCCGACATTGCCTCGACCATATTTGCACCCTGTAGCGAAGGCGACCTCCTCGCAACACTCTTCCTGGGCGTCGCACTCGCGCTGGGCCCCGACTTCATCCTCGCGCCTTCCGGCTTAGTGTCGGACGAGGGCATCCGACCAGGCCATGCGCTCGAGGCCGTCGTGGGAGAGCTGGTCACGCCCGACGCCCAGTGGCTCAAGGACCGCAAGGAGAAGCTCGCCGCCACGGCGCCGCCGCTCGTGCGCCTGCTTGTGCTGCTGCCATTCCTGGCCGCAGGGCTCATTCTCAGCCGGCTGCTGCTCGTGACGCTCGAGGACCCGAGTTTCGTCATCTCGATCGGGATCATCTCGTGCCTTGGCGGCGGCACGGTCGAGGTGATCCGGCAGCCACTGCCCACGCGCGCCGAGCGCGACCTGCGCGCCACCTTGTACGACGACTTCCTCCTTTTCTCGAGCGAGCGACTCGAGTTGGGAGGCCGTTGCCATGAGCGCGAGGTCGTCGCCGCCTTTCGGCGCTTCTACCCGCGCTACCGGTACGCTGACATGGCCCGAAGCGCTGATGGCGTGAGCGTGGCCGACGACGACATCGCCGACCGGCTGCGCGAGTGGAATGCGCGCATGGGCCGCCCGGCGCAGCGCACGTCCTCGGGCTTTTGGAAAGGCATCAGCGTGGTGCACGCCACGGCGCTGGTCGAGACTTAGGACTAGCCGCGCCTTGTGGAGAAATTCGTAGTGCGTGCGCGCGCGTCGAACCGTATAAGAGTGCACCTCTCAAAAAATACTCGACCCGCCGCGACCGGTCCGGTCCGCCCGTCGGTCGGGAAACGGAACGCGTGTACCGCGGGTCGCCCGCTCGCCGCCCCCGGGTCGGTGGGTCCCGCACCGCACCGGTGGGAGCGGCACAGCGGCAGAACAAGTTTTTTCAGATAAGCCCCAGGATTATAACCACACATGAAATGATGACAGTATGGACTCGAGACAGGCTGAACGTATGCTCTAGTGCTTACCAGTTTTTTTTCCTCACTTGACTCTTCGCTCCCGCAATGGCAAATTTCCGTGGCGAAAGATTTCACACCGCCCTACTCTTCGCAACTTCGGAATCCGCGGGCGCGGCGGGGCTGGGGACGAGGGTGGGACCCAATGAGCGACAGCACGGCACGCGGCACGCGGCGCGCAGCGCGGCGGGGCTGTGGGGGGCTACAAGGGCCGAAGATGGCGAGACAGTTTGAGGTCAGTACTCAAGGTACCGTCGTGCCTAGGTCGTGCCTGAGTCCACATTGTGAGTTAGTGACCGGGGGCCCATATGCACCTTTCCATGCTTATCCGGTACATGTTCAGGATGTTCTGATGTTCACTGCGTGTGCCTGGGAGGCACATGAAGTGGAGCAGTGAGTGGCAAATTTCAAAAAATACTGCGGAAATCTAAGTTACATACTTAACGCAGTTATGAAGGGCATAGAGGGCGAGAGACGATGATCCAAATCCACTGCATTCGGTGCGCTCATCACGGCGTTTGTTCCTAGTTTGTTCCAAGTTTGTGATGAACCGTGATTGACGAAATCCAGTCGGAGGGTCCGAAAGGAATCGAGTCGAGACGAAACCCAGTCGGTTCCCTCTTAGAGACTTCCACACCGATTCCAATGGTGCGGATCACAATTGGCGGATCAGCGGTCCTCTCCGCCCTTCTTTCCGTGGCCCTCACCCTTCGCCGCACCTGTGTCAGTCAGAAGCCTGTGTAGTCGGTACCCATGCTCAGTGTACCGAGGGTCCGGGCACGGGGACTATTAGGGGACTATAGGTCCTGCCTATGACACTGCCCCGCTGCCCGGGGTCGCATGCGGTTGGGCCCCGCCACGCGCTTCGTCAACGGTTGACGAAACCGGTGTTTCGTCAACGGCCAGACGGGGCGCGCGGCCGGGCAGGTTACGCCACGCGCCTAACGGCAACGGCTAACCGCCCACCGCCACCAGGAGGTCTTAATCAAGATAAAAGAACAACAACTCTGACATCAATCATCATAACTGCGGCGCCTCTGGCAAATTCGCGACCTTGATTCGCGAAACTCTGGCCAACCCCAATCCAGCGGCAAAAGCGGCGGGTTGAGCGGGGTGTTGAGCTGATGGTCGGTCACATCGAGTGTCCCTGTCGAGTGTGGTGTGGTTTTGAGGTCTTGGGCATTGTCTATGTGTGACGGCAGAGATATGATGACGGTTGACAAAACCCCACCCCCCACCCCTCCCCCCA
>ENA-UOXG01001699-UOXG01001699.1-mixed-culture-metagenome-genome-assembly--contig:-NODE-1699-length-13416-cov-67.171245_pt1 | contig 13416 bp, 16 predicted proteins | sample MGYA00238159_ERZ761634 | MGnify/ENA primary metagenome ERZ761634 (study PRJEB28908, sample SAMN08776845) | mixed culture metagenome | isolation source: Freshwater growth medium | place: USA... | reverse complement strand
GTCAACGGCCAACGCTAAATAACCAGGCTTAGAAGCAAGATGCTCGGCCTGCAAACACCATTCCGGCGGTCCGGAGCAATCCATCCATCCAAGTACCCCACCCATGCTCCTTGCACCCATGCACACATGAGGTTCATACCCCACCCCTCAGCCCCGCCCCAGCGGCCGTTGGCGTAACCCGTTGGGGTTCCGTTTCGGCGCGTCTCCCATTCCCCATTCTTCTCTTCCATAAGGCATCGATGGCTCATTCGTTCACAGCGGCCGGCGACGCCTCGCTGTCAGCATCTAGCGAATCCGGCGCGACCATTGTGCTGATGCCTGGCGCAGAAAGATCCCTCGAGAGATTGCGTGTCCACGACCGCGTGGGGGGGTCCGAGATGTGCGAGTTCTTCACCTGGCCAGAGAACTCGTAGCAGCCGAACATCTTGAAGTTCACCTCGGCATAATGGAAGTTCGTGTCATAAATGGGCAGGTTCAAGGCCTGCACCCCAGTAATGTCGGGAGTCCAAATATAGTCGGGCTGGCCGATGGTCGCCTTACGCACCCGGATGTGCGCTTTTTGATTGAGCCACTCATCAGCTTTCGTGACCATCGAGAAGAGCCCGTTGCGCTCGTGCTGGTTGTCAAACGCGACGTTGTACCCATGAAACCCATGAACTGGATAGCAGCAGCAGACGGGCGCGCAGCATGGCCAGCACGCGACGCACTTGGTCGCCTTCGCTGCGAAGTCATCCCACGGCCTGGGCTTCCACTTTCCACGATGCTCAATGACGTCGTCCACCAATTGAGCGAGCTCCTTACCGGTGGCCTTACCGGGGTCGCCCACGATTTCCCCATTTGAAGCTTTAATCTTAATCGTCACCTCTTCGCCTTTGAGGGCAGCGACTAGGTTCGCGAAACCTTGTTGAGTGTCCTCGTGTTCGATGACGACCACGTGGGACTTCCCCAGCATCTCAAGGTAGTGAGGCGGGCTAGCATCGAATGCACTCCACCGATAGATACTCATCAACGGATAGCACAGCTTGCACCCGGCAGATGCATAGACCTGAAACAAAAGTGTGGTCGAAGGATGTCAGTAGGCTGCGGAAGCGGGAGGGCGAAGGACCGAGAGGTGACCAGAAAAGCGCTCGCACCTCATCGAGGTTGCGCCGGCGTTCCAAGAAATCCATTTCGAAGTCCTGGCCTGGTCCATACTTTGGAAAGTACTTGCCATCCGGGCCCTTGATGCACTTGCGGATCACCACAACCGGGCTCTGCGACTGCGCAGCCTTCGCAATGGCCAGGGAGTACAACATCGCCCAGATCCGATGGCCATTGTTGCCTTTCTCATCTTTCTCTGGAAGGCTCTCAATAAACTTAAGGGCCCTCTCCGGGTCTCCTTCATACGAGATGCTCATTTTGTTTGCGCCCACTTTCTGCTTGTGCTCCAAGTATTTCCTCACGTCCGCGAGGTAAGACTCCTCGTTCGGGTCGAAGAGTACGTCATGCGCCCTGTCGCCCTGCGTGTTTTTGTTGCCCTTCCCGCCGCTCCTTATGATGTCGGCAACGAGACCCGAGATTGCCTTGCCCGCGTCCTTAAAAGGGGATCCATCAATTGAGATCTTTGCATCTCCGAATGCATTTGGTCCGGTCTGGTAGTACGATGAGATGACGGTGTTCGCGCCCATACGCCCCCAGGAGGCATCAGACTGAAGCATTTTCTTCAGCACAGTCTGCAAGCGTTCGACTCCGAGCTCTTTGGCCTTTTGGGGGGTCTCGGACACCACGTCGCGCAAGAGCATCCAGAGGTTCTGCAGCTCAACGGCGTGCTCATGCTTTGGCGGATGCTTTGGCGGATGAAATCCTGCCGCACTGGAACCTCCATTTATCTTGTCGTTGAGCATGTAGCCAATCAGGCGCTTCGCCTCGGGACCGGGAATCGTGAGGTCGGGCACTCCTCCGTGGCCCTGGCCCACGAATCTTTCCCCAGCCGTCGCAAGCATGTTGGATACCCAGTCGTTGCTCACGACCACCTCGTACGCATCCGTTTCTGGCTCCATCTCGCACTTGATGCAAATCTCCTTGCACAGATACTTGTACTGAAATTCGGTGTCCATCAGGCAGCAGCAGAAAACTTTGACGAACTGGTAAGGAATATAGCGCCAGGGCATGTTTACCCAACCCTTCGGGGCGGAGAAGCAGAAAAACGCGCACATGAGATTATGCTTTGCCCAGGATAGTGCGTCCTGCTCCTCCTTATCATATTCGGCAAACGTCTGCGAATGGCCGAGCTGCCAGTCACGCGCCATCGACTGTGGAAGTGGAGGCGGCATGCGTCCTAAAATGCGTCCAGTCTCGCACGGAGAGTCCCGCATGGCAACCTCCTCGGGCAGTGGGTCGCTCGCGCGGCTCCACACCTCCGCGAGCTTCATGAGCGACGAAAAGAACGCCACTCGACCGCCAAGAAGGCACCACCTGGTGGGAACAGGTCGAATCACCCGCTGTCGCGCGTTCTAGTTCAATACATAAGTATGAACGCACTTGTCACGTAAACGGCACCACTGTGAAAGCGATACAGGACTATCGAAATGAGACACTTGCAGGAGGCTTGCAGGCGGAGAGTTCACACCGAAATCGGAAAAATAGCCTTCCCCTTAGCGTCACACGAAAGTGCTATCGGTCGATGTTGATGCAAGGGAAGCGCTCACCATGGCTCGCCCGACCCGAATCAAGACTTGCTTGACTTGACTTGACTTGACTTGACTTGACTTCTCTCGCTTGACCCGAGTCAACAGTCGAGGCGCGCAGCGCGCAACCAGTCATGGCGGACATCGACGTGCAGGACCAGCCCGCAGAGGCGGGCGCTGGCGCTGACGATCATGCTGAGGTGCGCCGCGCTCGTGCGAGCCTCGAAGAATGTGGGCTTGCGCCCTTGCCGCGGCGCACGAGAGTCACCGCCTGTCGCCTCACCACGAACGCTTTCTCGGTGGCCTTCCTCAGGCGTCTTCGGCCGAGAAGGCCGCGATGGGCATGCAGAACAAGATGAACCTGCAGACCGCGCCGATCCGCACGTACCTTGACTCGACGGTGGTGCCCGTCCTTCTGCAGGGCCTCTCCGCGCTGGTCAAGGAGCGGTGAGCTGCCAGTCTCTTGGCCACCGATCCCTCATTAGCCCTCACGCCGCGACTCACTCGAGCGAGCGCTTGCCCCACCCCGTGTTCCAACGCTTCGCAGTCCGCCCAACCCGGTCGAGTTCCTGGCCACCTTCCTCCTGCAGAACAACCCGCAGCGGTCGAACTGAGCATGCAACAAAAGGCCGGCGAGAGGGCGACTGGCAGCGACTGCCTCGGATGGAGACCCCCCGCGCGCGTCACCGGCGTCAGCGCGCCTTTCCCGCTGCTCTCCCGCCCGACTGCCATACCCCTCTGCCCTCGGCGAGCGACAGAGGAGAGTCAAGTGTTGTGTACACTGGCATCTAGTCGGGGCAGGATCTGAGACGAGTTTCCGGAACGGTATGATCTTCCGGTGCCGGGACGGAGGGTCGGCTTCTCACGTCGTATGTTTGAGTGCGCGGGCAAAGGTCAACGAGAGAAACTTCTCTTCGAGTTTGCTCTCCTCTCCTCATAAACATTCCTACCCGCGCGCTACACCGTAATTTTGCTGCGCCTTCCTGCCCACGTCAGAAGCCGCCCGTTCGCCGTTGAGGCCGCGGACACACACAGCATCGCGGCGTGGACCGCGGAGCCGCCCACAGCCTGCAGAGAGCAGCAGCTGCCGAGTAGACTCCAATACAAAGGCCCATACATGCAGTCGGTCCATGGGTGCCACACCAGTCACCTGCCCGGACCCCCGCCCCCGCGTTGCCCCCTCCCACTGCCCCGCCGATGCCAATTGCTCTCCTCATCAGGCCGTGGACGCGGGCTCGGCGGGCTGGCTGCCAGGCTCGAGTAGCGTCGCAATCGAGCGCTCCGCCGCCGCCGCCGTCGAGGCAACCGTACGCGCCATAGTGGGCGCCCCAGGGCGAGCAGCATCCTCCTCCAGCCGTGTGGCGACCCGCCGGAGCAGGGTGGCGCCTGATGAGGGAGGCAATCAAGAGGTCATTCGAAGCAGTTCAGAGGCAGCAGTCAGAGGCACTCGGAGTGCCTGATGAGGGAGGCAATTAAGAGGCAGTCAGGGGCACTCCGACGTACCGAAACGGCGCGAGAGAGTTCCTAGGGCCGGCAGCCGGTGGCGCAATCGTGAGGACGGGTCACGAAGCTGTTCGAGCAAAGGGCCGGCATTCTCTTGCATGGCGGTTACAAGAGCCGGGGGCACCGAAGGCATGGTCGGCAGTTCAGGCCTGGGCAGCGACGGCAGGCTGAGCCCGAATGGCAGGCTCATGCCTGCGACGACGCTACTGCTGCTACTGCTGCTGCTGCTGCTGCTGCTGCTGGCGACGCCCATGACGGCGCCACGCGCACCCTCGGCGGGGGGCGCGAAAGATTCCCACAGCTTGCCAAAGGCCTCCAGCGTCCTCTCATCCGTGCCTGATGAGGGAGGCCATCAGAGGTCATTAGAGGCAATCGGAGGTCATTAGAGGTCATTCGAGGCCATTAGAAGACGAACCATTGCGGGCGGCGAGGGAGGGCACGAGGGCCGCGAGCTCATCGAGCGCCGTCACGGGCGCAAGCAGCGTCGTGTCGAGCACGGAGCGTAACGGTCCTGGCATCGGCAGTCGGCCGAAGGTCGCGTCGGCAAAGCGGCGTGGCGCTCGGAGTGCCGCAGCGACGCCCGAGGCGAGGGGCGTGCTGCCTGCGCGCGCGACTCCCTGGCGCACAGCGGCGTCGGCGAGCTTGGCGGCCTCCTCTAGCAGCAGCTGCTGCACATACCTGTACTCGGAGGCAATCATGGCTCATCAGTGGCCATCAAGACGCAATCAAGAGGCCATCCAGACGCAATCAAGAGGCCATCAAGACGCAATCAAGAGGCCATCAAGACGCAATCAAGAGGCCATCAAGACGCAATCAAGAGGCCATCCAGACGCAAAAAGAGGCGATCAAGACGCAATCAAGACGCAATCAAGAGGCCATCCAGACGCAAAAAGAAGCGATCAAGACGCAATCAAGAGGCGATCAAGACGCAATCAAGAGGCCATCAAGGGGCCAACCAAAGGCAGCACGTACGTCCCATCCGCCGCCAGCAGCAGGTCGACGAGCTCATCCCCAGCGCCCGCGGCGGCGCCCGTCGGCTCGGTGGCGGCGGCCCCGGCGGCCGTGCCGGTGGCGGCCGAGGCGGCAGCGGCTGAGGCGGCAGCGGGCAGGGCGGCAGCAGCTTCTACAGGAGCACTCGACGTAACGGTCGAGTACGAATTGAAACCGGCGCCCATCTTGAGCATCTGCGCGATCGAAGGGGGAGGGCATCGCAGGCGATCAGAGCCCATCAGAGAGGCGATCGGAGGCGATCGGAGGCGATCAGAGGCGATCAGAGGCCATCAGAGGTCATCGGAGGCGATCAGAGGCAGCTGAGAGGCTCCCACGTGCCTGATCGATCGAGGGAGGCGCTTCATACGGGATCGCCGCGTCCGAGGATCCGTAGACCATCGAGCGGAGCGCCGCCTCGGCACGCGGCGATGAGTCGGTGAGCAGCCGCTTGGACAAATAAGGGAACGCCTCGGAGACGATGGAGTAGTCTTCATTGGCGGAGAGGCCGATGCCCTCGAGGGTTGAGAAGGCGCGCGCCACGTACCTGATGAGGGAAGCAATCAGAGGCCATCAGAGGCCATCAGAGGCCATCAGAGGCCATCAGAGGCCATCAGAGGCCATCATCTCGTCGGGGGTCGAGAAGGCGCGCGCCACGTACAGGATGTAGGGCGGTACTTTGAAGAGCTCCCGATTGCGCTGCTGCATGCGTTCCATGACGTTCTGCACATCAAGCACGGAGACGTCCTCGCCGGTCTCGAGGGCCAGCTGCTGCCGCCCCTGATTGACGAAATCGGTGGACGAAATCGGCGCGCGCAATCGAGTGTCACGGCATGCGATTCATGTGGCCATCAGTGGTCATCAGTGGCCATCAGTGGTCATCAGTGGTCATCCGTTGATCATCCATAGACATCAGTAGTCACATCAGTAGTCATCAGTAGCGCTCACCTGCTCAATGAACTCCTTCCGCACCTTTTCGCGCAGCTCGTCGGCACTCAGCTTGTTCTCTGGGTCGTACTTCTCGCGCCACTCCTCCCTCACGCGCGCCTGATGACGAAGGCAATCAGAGGCCATCAGAGCTCAATCAGAGGCCATCGGAACCCATCAAGGGTGACCCTCCCTCACGCGCGCCTGCAGCTTCTTGCCGCCCCCGCCCTGGGAGAGTTGACGAAGCACAAACGAGAGCCCTTCGGTCAGGTTGGAGGCGCGCACCTGCCATCAGCATGCCCTCAGCAAGCACGCACTCAGCACGCACGCGAGATTGCACTCAGATTGCACTCAGAGAGCCTATTCGGCCCAAATCGGGAGCGCGAGATTGCACTCAGATTTCACTCAGATTTCACTCAGATTGCACTCAGAGAGCCTATTCGGCCCAAATCGGGAGCGCGTACGCGCTCGAGCTGCTCTGGCGGCGTGAAGCCCAGGTTGACGAAATCCTGCGGCATCGCGTCGTAGTCCTCGGCGTTCACGTGTGCGATGAACTCGATCAGAGCGTATTGGAGGTCTTGCGGCACCGCCTGCGTCATGCCCCAATCGAGGATGACGAGCTTGCCGTCGCGCGATCGCAGCAGGTTGCCGGGGTGCGGATCGCAATGCAGGCAGCCCGTGTCGAGCAGCATCGTCAGGTACGCATTGATGGCGACGCCGCAGAGCCGCGGCACATCGGGCGACGCATCCAGGTCGAGGCGCGTGCCTGATGAGGGAAGCAATCAGAGGCCATCAGAGGCCATCAGAGGCCATCAGAGGCCATCAGAGGCCATCAGAGGCCATCGAGGCGTACCGTCGATCCACTCCGTCACGAGAATCTTGCGGGTCGAGAGCTCAGGGATCACCTGATGAGGGGCGCAATTCGCACGCGATCAGAGTCGTCCATTCACAGCCGTCCATTCACAGACCTTCAAGCTCGTCACACAAGGACCCTTGCGGCTCGTGGCGGTTCGAGCGCTCAGACCATCACCGTCGGCGCGGTGACGGCGCCGAGGCCGCGCCGCTCCATCGCCGCCGAGAACTCCGCCGTGTTCGCCGCCTCATGAAGGTAATCCGTCTCCGCCACGAAGCCACGACCCCACTCGTCGACGAGCTCACGCGCGAGCTTGAGGTCCTCTGGATACGTGGGCACCTGATGAGGGACGCAATCACCGGTCATCGGAGGCCATCAGCTCACGCGCGAGCTTGTGGCCCTCTGGGTACGTGGGCACCTGATGAGGGACGCAATCACAGGCCATCAGAGGCCATCAGAGGCACTCAAGCACCTTGCGCGCCGCGTTCGAGATGCGGGTCTGCAGAGGCACGAGCAGCCGAAGCAGGTACAGGTCGAGTGCAATCGCATCGAGGATGTTCGGCCGTTGAACCTTGATGGCCACCTGCCGCCCGTCGGCGAGCTCTCCTTTGTACACCTGAGCGATCGAGGTCATTAGAGGTCATTAGAGGCAATCAGAGGTCATCAGTCGGCGAGCTCTCCTTTGTACACCGAGCGATCGAGGTCATTAGAGGTAATTAGAGGCAATCAGAGGTCATCAGAGGTCATCAGAGGCAATCAGGTGTACACCTGAGCGATCGAGGGGCATCCGAAGCCAGTTAGAAGCCATTCAGAGGTCATTAGAGGCCATCAGAGGCCATCAGAGGCCATCAGAGGTCATCAGAGGCAGTCAGAGGCCATTCAAGGCACTGAGACATACCTGATGAAGGAGGCAATCAAGAGGGCATCCGAGGCCAATCAGAGGCCATGCAGAGGCCATCGAGGGTTCGAACCGAGGGCTGCTCAGAGGCACTCACCTGGCCTATCGAGGCGGCTGCGAGCGGCTCAGCGGAGATCTTTTTGAACTTGGCGCCCAAGCCACCGGTCGGCAGATTGAGCTCGTGCGCGAGCAATTCCTTGGCGAGCGCCGAGTCAAAGGGAGGCACAGCGTCCTGGAGCTGGCGCAGCTCGAGCGCGTACGCTTCCGGGATCAGATCTGTGCGGATCGAGAGCGCCTGCGCGAGCTTGATGAAGGTCGGGCCGAGGCCGACCGCGATGCTCAGGGCCTCCTTGGCGCGGTCCTTTTCATTGGGCCACGGCTCGCCCTCGGGCGACCCAGCGCGCTTGTACTGCGCGTAGTCGAGGAGCAGCCGCACGTTGAAGGCGCCGGTCAGGTAGGTGAGCGTCGCCAGACGCCATACGACGAGCGGCAGGCGCGCGCTGTAGAACCGGTCGGCCGCCTCGGGATCGTACCCGTCGGCGCGCGCCGGATACGGCGCGCCGATCGCTTCTCCGCTCGAGCGCGCGATCGCCGAGCCGACGGTGGCCGCGACCGCGATACCCAGGGCCGAGAGCACGTTGGGATTGCCCAGGGCCAAGAGCACCTTGGGATCGCCCAGGGCCGAGAGCACGTCGGGATTCGAGAGCAGCGGCGACGCGCTCAGCTCGTCGAGGAGCAGCCTCGGAGCAGGCGCACGCGATGAAAGGAAGCTGCCGCTGCTGCGTGAAAGGCCCGTGGGTGCGACTGTGTAGGCCTCGACGCTGACTACGATGGCCAGGAAGTTGCGCAACATCGCCTGGCGATCGAAGATGCGCCTTCGTGAGCACCGAAAATATTTTGACGAAACCTTGCCTCATGCACGCTCTCGACTCTTCGACGGTCGCTTACGAGTGCGGCTGCGGACTCATACATCCTGGCAGTTCACAGAGGGCTCTTAACGGTGGCACTTACAATTGAAACGAAACCGAAGAATGGGAAAATGCAAAGGGGACTCATCGTCCTTGTCGGTGGGAACGGCTCTCAGCCATTCCCAGTAGTAGGCCGTCTGGTAGGCGAGCTCCGCGGAGCCGTGTTGCCCGAGCCGAATGGCGACCCGACCCGCCACGGAGAGGACGTGATCATGGGCGATGCCGCGCATCGCGGCGCGCGTTCTGGCGTTCACAAGTATCGACGGGAACTCCGGAGCTTCTTTTTCTCTTCCAGTGGGAGTGTTCATCGAGCTTCGAAGGAGCTGCAGCTGGGGAAACTTTGAGAGGACCGATGTACCGACCCCAGTGTGTGTTGTTTTTATCTCCTACTTTATGGTGAAAGCTCATCCCTGCGAAACAAAAACCATCACGAACAAAGAGCAGCACGCTTCGTACATATACTGGCGGCCGCCGTTAGCCTTTTTCCTAGCGATGCGATGGCGGCGAAGGAGAAGACACTCGCCAAGAAGTCGGAAGACAGGCGCCGGCAGCGAGCTGCCGCGGCTCAACGGAAGAAGGTAACCAACCGCCTGCCAAGATAGGGCTTAAGATAGGGCGCCCCCGGGACGAGCAGCCAACCTCATAAGCTCTCTACCACCTCGACAGGTTGCTCCAGGCCGCAGCCAACGGCTCCGAGGGCTCTGGCACTCTCGGTAACACAGCGTCCTCGTACGCCATCGCCTCTAGCGCCATATTCGACATGGAATCCAAGAAAGACGTGGTGAAAACGGTGCAGATGGAGCGTGGGCTGATGCGGCTCGCGTCGCCGAGGCAGTGATCAGTGTACGCACCTGAGTGCTCATCGGTAGCCTGGTCTGAACACGACCCGCCAGTCGACCAGAGTCTCGCGAGGGTGTAAGTAAGCGGGTGCGCGTGCGTACTCGATTACTAAGTGAACAAGAGCACACGTGAAACCAAAAAAGACCACTCACAGCATCGTCTCTGCAGAGACGAGCACCTCAAGATTGCCTTCTTCTTCAAGAAGGCGCGTGCCGCTGCCTGCAGCTCGCGCTCGGCCACGCCCACGGCGGCCAGATGAACCTCCCGAGTGCCCTCCAGTGGCCAGAGAGCCACAGCTTTGAAGGTGCGCCTATCTGCAGCTAAGCAGCTCTCCTCTCCACCCCCCACCGGTACTTCAGACGAAATCCCCCCCTCCCCCTTTTCCCATCGTTTGCATGCGGCTTGAGCGACCCTGCAAACCAAACTCGAATAGTTCACGGCCACCCCGACTTTTCCCCGGTGGCAGTCGCGCACTGCAGCGGCCCCTCGCGGCGGCGGCGGCGGCGGCGGCAAAGGGTCAGCGCGGCGACAGAAGCCGCGATGGCGACGACTCCAAACATGAGCAGACAACCTTGGAGCTCGATGGGCCAGGCCATGCTCGAGGCTCGACCCGAGTGTTCGGCGCCTGTGCGGCATGACGCGCTGCTCGCTGTTCTCGGCATTTTCACCACTGACAGTGAACACAGCCATCGCCATCGTACCGAGGCGCGCAAAACGTGGCTCGCGCAAGCGAGCCGCTCGGCCTCGCTGGACGTACGCTTCGTGGCCCGCACTCGAGGCCTCCGTGTGCGGAGTCCACTACATGCTGAGTCGCGCAATCATGGCGACTTCGTGTTCATAAACGCCTCATCGAGGCTGAGTCGAAGCCAGGGCCCGCTCGCGACTCTATGGGCATGGATGCATTGCGCGGTGGCTAGGTGGCCTAACACCGAGCTTCTGGGTAAGGCCGACGATGATGTGATGCTTCTGCTGCCGAGCATCACCGCGCACCTGCGGGGCAGTCTTGATGAGCTTCGGCGGATCCAGAATGTCCCCGAGAGCCCGTCCATGCTGTGGGGAGTGCAAGAGTCGTACCACTGGGACGTAGTCACAAGGCGTCCTGATGGGTTCGATGACGAGTTCAGCTATAAGCGCAACTGCATGCTGAGAAATCCGCTGCTGAAGCACACGCAATCCATCGGGCCGTTCAACTTCGCCAAGGGCGCCTGCCTCTTCGTCTCCATGAGCCTGACACGGCAGCTGCTCACCCACCGCGTCAAGGAGGAGATTGAGGCGGCGATGGCCGCGGCCGACAGCATCTCGGCCCCCATGCGTGTGGCGCTCAGCCATCTCGAGAACCCTCGCGCGCTCCCGTGGGAGGATGTGTTACTTGGATGGGCGTTGACGACCACGGTGGCCTCCGAGGCGGCTGCCTTCGTCCACATTGGCAGACACGTCTACGCAGAGGAGTGGTACAATGCCGGCGTAGGCCTAGGCCTGGCGCCTTCGACGCTCATCCTGCACAACCGCGGCAAGCGGTCGGCTCGCCTCAAGCGGGCGCACCGCTGGTCGCAAAGGCACCATTGTGCGCCCCCGTCGGTACGGCTCGAGTGCGCGGCCGAGCCGTACATCTCGTGCGCCGGCGCCACGTGGCGGCGCTGCACGGCCAGCACCGAGCCGTATGCGGCGGCCTCGTGCTCGGTACGCCGCCGACTCTCGTTCCCCACAGCCCTCTTTGGCTCCTGTCCCCACAGCCCTCTGGCTCCCGCCACGCCTTGTTCACGGCCTTGTTCACGGCCTTGTTGCCCCTCTCCGCTGCTGACCAATCTCCTGATTGCGCATTGGTTGCGTATTGATTGCGCATTGATTGCGCATTGATTGCCCATTGATTGCCCATTGATTGCTTATTGATCGACACATGTGCCTGCAGACGGTCATCACACATAACATCTCCGGACGGGCGCCGCCCAGTGCCGCGTGCGAGCGGCACGCCCTCCGGACGCTGCCGATGAGGCGGGACGTCCCGGCGCTGCGCGCCGGCCACTGTGGCGAGACGGAGTTTGGTGACTTTGATTGCTCCGAAGACGACAGCGGGGCGTGGCACATCCGCAGCCTAGATAACAAAACGCTAGAGGGCTGCATGGCCAGATGCGCATGCTGCGAGCGCTGCCGCTACGTCTCCTTTGCGCCCTCCCGTGGTGATTGCTCGTGGTACCACGCATGCAACCTGAGCGACGGCTTGCAAGATACCCTTGAGAAGGGCACCGTCTCCATTGGGATGCGGGCTCCCCCTGCTTAGCGCATGCTGATTGCATCAAATCATTGGAATGCGGGCTCCCCCTGCTTAGCGCACATACCCGGATACCACATCACTTCGCGCAACCCTCAGCCAAAGGGCAGAGTGCACGGTCGCCGATCTCGTAAATCCGACCATCCTCTCTCCAGCGTGTTACATTCATTCCGAACCGCACTTTCCGGGTCGCACGATGGAAGCCGCTGCGCCGCCTCCACGCACACCGGACCTGCACTCTTTTGCGTCCGCCGCGCCCGCACCGAGATCAGGCTCCGTGTAGGCTCCGTGCACATGGTGCTGTGCAAGTAGCAGTGCGCAGCCTCTGCCGAGCACGCGAGCAGCGTGGCACGGTTGGCGGCGCGCGTGCAGCTGGAGTGCGAGACAAGTTAACGAGACAAGGCTCAAGAGCCATGACAAGGACCACTGCGCTGGCAGTGCTTCCTGAGGTTCGCCGCGCTGCGGTGCTTCGTCCCTTCGACCACATATGACGGACCCGGGAAAAGCGCACAAGTACTACATAGGGTAGCCTAGATGCTACAAACCATGGATATGCCCGCCGCCCGCGGCCGGGCCTAGAACGTGTGGCGGACCGACGAGTATATTCGAGTTACTTAACGGGTACGAGCCGAGCGTGGAGCTACGACAAAGTAGTAGTATACCGGACCCGATCCCTCTACTCGCTCTAGTCCACCCTCCTATCTATGACACCTTCCTCTGCACGGCAGGTGGCACCACGACGACGTCCACCCAGAGCCGACAGCCCACGGGCTGCCAGCTGTGAACGTGAACGGGCTGCCAGCTCGGCGGCTGCGTGGCGTGGCGGCCATCGATCATGCCACCAAACCCATCGACGGCCGCGGCCCCGTCTCGCTCGGCCGGTACGCTTACCGGTACGCAGCTTCGGACGAGCCGAAAGAAGGCGCGGTACGGGCCACACGGAGAGCGAGGGAACATGAGGTCGACAGCCACGTCGAGGCTCGCGTTGAGGCTCGCATCCGAAGAGTAGCTGCACGCCTCAGCACCCAGGCAGCGGCTGATGAGCCTGTCATCCGAGTCCACGTCATCGCGGACCAGCCGCAGGGCGCCGCCGACGTCGCACCCGCGCTGGGATGAGCACATGCGCTGTGTTGAGCACATGCGGAGCCGCCACACCTTGCGTGCGCAGCTGCCCGCCTCCACGAGCGCGCCGTCCGGCAACGTGATGTCGTCCACAAACTCCAACTCTTCCTCTCCCTCTGCAACTGCTGCTGCAGCTGCTGCGCCGCTGCCGCCGCCGCCGTCGCCGCCGTCGCCGCCGAGGTCGCCGCGGTCGCCGCCGCCGCCGCCGCCGCCGCCGTCGCCCTCGTCTGCCTTGGCGACCACGTCGGCGTTCAAATACAAGAGCGCCGCCGTCGCCGACGCGACCGAGGTCGCCGCCGCCGCCGTCCACCCCTCCGCCGCCTGCGCGGCGCCCAGCGCGGCGCCCAGGCATGTATCGCACCAGCGTGTGCCACAGCTCCCGC
>ENA-UOXG01001679-UOXG01001679.1-mixed-culture-metagenome-genome-assembly--contig:-NODE-1679-length-13605-cov-59.087380_pt1 | contig 13605 bp, 10 predicted proteins | sample MGYA00238159_ERZ761634 | MGnify/ENA primary metagenome ERZ761634 (study PRJEB28908, sample SAMN08776845) | mixed culture metagenome | isolation source: Freshwater growth medium | place: USA... | reverse complement strand
TGAGCATGGCCACCAGCAAGAAAATGAGGTACCAGACGTTGCGCACCGTGTGCCAGGAGCGATAAAACGCGCACTCGATGTCACCCATGTCCAGGCTGTTGAACGCGACCGCTTCCAGCAGGAGTGCAAGCAATTCTTCGGCCGACGTCGGGAACTCGATGGCGATGAACTCGGTCAGGTGGGTGCACGAGCAGCCCACGGAGCCGTCGGCGCCCATGATCGTGGCGCAGCCATCGGTCGACCAGATGCGGCTGGTCTCGTTCCAGAACTTGCACTGGACGGTCGTGCCGCACGCCCTCGCCGCAGCCGAGAACGGGTCGGGTACGCCCACGCACGGCGCTTGGCCGGCACCCGCGGCCGGCGACTGGTACGCGAGGCTGATGTTGATCGGCGAGGGCGCGTCCTTCACGGAGAGCTCCGCGCCCCCTTGGGAGATCTTGAACGAGACGGTCGGACCGGCCGACGACGTGACATTGCCCCCGTCACGGCCCTCACCGTCGTCGTCGCCAGCGTCGCTGCTGCTACCGCTCTCGCTCGTCAGCCGGCGGTGCCGGCGGCGCCGACGGCGCTCGGCGGCGCTGCTTCCGCCCAGCCCGCCGTGCAAGTTGACCCGCGAGGTGTGGAGGACGGCCGCGACTGGCACCGACGGATTGAGCCCAGGAATGCCGCCGATCAGGTCAGCGGGCACCGCGACGGCAGCCGCGACGCCCGTGCCCGAGTCGCACGAGATTGGCTCCGCGGCGAGCGCGCTGGGGGAGCGCACGTTGATGGTCATGTTGAGATTGTCCGAGGACAGCACCACGGGCACGGCGATGCCGCTGCTCGGAACGGTCGCCGTCGCGAGGGCGGCCGCGGTGGCGGCGCGCGCCATCTGTTCGACGGCGGCGCTGATTTGCTCGCCGGCGCTTGCCGAGGAGGGGGAGCCATCGGAGGCAGCCATCAGCCCAAAGAGCGAGGAGAGACCGCTCGTGACGGCCTGGGCGGCGACGGTGTCGAGCTGCTGCACGGTCGCAAGTACCGCCGCCAACTCGGTGGCCGCGGTCGCCGTGGCCGCTGCCAGGTCCTCGGCGGCCTCGTCACTGATATCGTCGCCGCCCAGGGGCAAGCCGCCGCCGATGCCGACGGTGAGGGAGGCGAGAACCTCCATCAGAGGCCGCAAGGGGGGGGGCGGCAGAGAGGGAGGAGGCGGGGGCGTGGCTGGAGGCGGCGGTGGAGGCGGCGGCGAGGGCGGCGACGGCGGACGCTGCGGACCGCCTAGCGGTGCTCTGGGAGGCGCCCGGGGCGTCGGCGACGACGGCGGCGGCGGCGATGGCGGCGGAGGCGGCGGGTCGGGCGGCGGGGAGGGCGGCGGGGGCAAAGGTGGTGGCGAGGGGGGCGGGGATGGCGGGGGCGGAGAAGGTGGAGGTGGCCAAGGTGGCGGCGAAGGCGGGGGCGGCGTCGGGGGCGGGGGCGAGGGCGGCGGTGGGCTCGGCGGTGGGCTTGGGGGAGGTGGTGCCGGCGGCGGAGAAGGTGGAGGCGGCGAGGGCGGCGGCGAGGGCGGAGGTGGCCAAGGCGGCGGCGAAGGCGGTGGCGGCGACGGTGGCGGCGACGGGGGCGGCGAAGGCGGTGGCGAAGGCGGTGGCGAAGGCGGTGGCGGCGAAGGCGGTGGCGGCGACGGGGGCGGAGAAGGTGGAGGCGGCGAAGGTGGAGGCGGCGAAGGTGGAGGTGCCGATGCCGCGATGAAGAGTACGAATTTATACACGCACGTAGGGTTTTCCTGGACCATCGCGGTGGTTGGAGCAGAAGGATATCTGCGCGCGACGAGGCGCAGACTTGAAGCACGTCCGCCACCGTTGTTGCAGTCGCCGTTCCCGCCTGTGTATGACTGAGTCTTTATGGGATTTGTACTCACTGTTGAGCCGAGATCGATTGTACTCACTGCCTGTATGCTGCCCCAATTTGTGCGGCATTGGTCGTCGCTCGTCGCCTGACTGTTGGCGAATCTCTGTTCAATCTTTGTACCCACGGTGATCTTGTAGCAATGATCGGCGGAGTAGACATAGTGGACGACACCGGCGTGGCTGACGGGGTCGAGCCGTAAGGTACTGCAGCAGCACCCGTATCCTGACCCATGATCATCGGCAGGGCACCCAGATGTTCCAGTCCAATCGCAGGAGGCTGTTAACGCCTTACTGAAGATCTTCCAACTAGGGCTATTATGGTCGGTAAAAGTGCTGCACGCAGGGGGGGTCGAAGGGGGGGACCCAGACGCGAGGGCGCACTTACAGTTTGAGCCGGAGGGGTCGGTTGCGACATAGTTGATCGCGAACGCGTAGCCGTTCAACTTGCAGTACGAAATGCACTCGGCGTCGGTCTTGGCCCCAAACCAGGCGGAGGACGACTGGCAGTCAAACCCTGTCTTCCACGGATTCAAGTTCAACTCGACGTTGTAGTACGCCGAGTAGCAGTCAAGGGTCTCGAGAGTCCCTCCAGGATGAGCGACACCATGTGCGCTCGTGCACGGCAGCATCGCGAGCAATGCAAGGAGCACGAGGGCGCGATGCAAGAAGGGGAGCGCCCCTGGACGCAGAGGCTGCCGGCGAGGGGCGAGGGCTCGGATCCGTGAGGACCCACCATCCGTCAAGCGCTGGTGCCATATTTGCGCCCAGATGACAGCAGGAAGCAGATGTGCAAGCATCCCCGGAGCAAAGGCGGCGTCGGTCGTTTGAGTGCCGGCGGTGAAGGCCAGCATTGCGAACGCGCGACTTTCTCCAACTGCCCAGCGACGCCCTCGTATGCGCGTGGACTCTGGAGACCGCCGCAAAAACCAACGGCGGTCACCCCTAAATCTCTCAGAAATCTCCCAGAAAAACAAATTTAGGGACGTCAATTATTTGGTTCGGCGATAATTTTGGGACTTTCAATTTTGGAAACATAGTCCACCGTGGGACACCGACGGTTTTCCCACCCACCTTGCACGAAGATAAAGGATGGCTTTTTGCGGCGACGGAAATGCGGCAAAATGGCCGACTGGGAAATCCATTTTTTCTCACATTTACGCGTAGCAGGCGCAGCGGATTCAAGGTGTTGAATACATGCAGACCTCGAGGCGAGGCGGGAGCCTTCAAGGAGGAGTCACCAGCGCTTGTATACAAGCCTCGAGGTCTGCATGTATTCAACTTGAGGAGCAGCCAGCACATGCCCCGTGCCAAAGAGAGCGATCTCGGCCCATCCAGATGAACCTCTCAGCTCATGGTCGCCGTCGCCTCTCCCCGGCACGTCGGAGTGTACGCGAAGGCGTCGCCCTCGGAGCCAAGCTCGAGCCTCCCCGTCGTGAAGACCTTGAAAATGTACTGGGCCACGTCGAGCAGCGACGGCTCCGCCGCCGAGCTGCTCTCGTCTTCTGAGCCGGAGGTGGCATCGGCAGCGGCGGCCATGCGCCCGGAACGGCGCGCGAGGTACTCCTCCGTCGCGGCAAGCACAACAGCGCCGGAGGCGGTGACCGCGAAGGTGCTCACCATATACACGAGCACGATGTCGAGCTTGAGGTACCCGTACCCGATCCCGCTCAAAAAGTCCGCTGGGAAGCGCCACACGCCCTGCTGCTGCCCGAGGCAGTCGATGAGTGTCGTGGTCACGCCCGGCGCCACCCATCCCCATGTGATGCGGTCGGCGTGACGCAGCACGAACTGGCCGCCTACTTGCCACACGAGGAGCCACACCGGCGCGAAGAAGGCGCACACCAGACCGACGCACTTGATCGTGTCCACGTCGCTGAACCCAAGCGCGTACACTCCAAAGGCGATCGCCGCCACCAGCGCGGCGCTCACGCCGTTGCGCAGCGCAGGCGAGGGAGCGCCGACAGCCGTGTTGGCGGGCACGAGCTCGAAGGCCTTGAGCTGGTACAGCGCCGTCTTGGTCACGTGGTGGAAGAGCCAGAGCACCTCCTCGAGCGGCAGCGGGAAGGACTCGCGCAGCGTGCACTTGGCCGGGTTGAACTCCCAGATGCCGAGCGTGGCGCCGTACGCGTCCCACACGTAGGACTGCGAGACTCCCACGAAGACGATGAAGCCCACGAACGCGTACGCGGCTTGCCTCTGCAACGGTTGCGCGGCTTGCAGTGGTGGCGAAAGGTAGAGCAGCGCGAGCGTCGGCAAGGCGAGGATGAAGTGCAGATGGCCGTAGACGAACCAATTTGTGGGAGCGACGAAAGGCTCCGCGAGCGTCGCGATCGGCGCTGCAACTCGGCTGCCCATGAGAGGCACGCGTGCATGCAGAAGCACAGAACGCAAGTGAGTCCGCATTTGCGGTGAAAATCTCCGTTCGAACGTTTGCCGAAACCGCAAAGTTTGGATCTCGTTCAGAGATACATGTTGCCTGAACCATGGCCATGAGCACGACTCCTACGCGATACTACACACTAACGGCCGAGAACCGATGCGGGACCCACAGCACCGCGTGTTCACAAGATCATTCTGAGCTCTCCAAACTTCGTTTGTCGCCGGCAAAGACATCGACCTTGTCGTACTGCGTCTCGCCCTCGTTCGAGAAGCGGCGCCGCTGGAGCTCGAGCGTCTTCATCCGATTCCACGCGCTGCATGCCTGGGCACCGAGCCGCAGCGCCCCGAGGTAGAACGGCACGCGCGCCCAGCGGTAGACCGACGCGCCCACGACGACGCGCTCGCTGAGCTCGAGCAGGAGGCCGGCGCCAAGGGCACTCCCGATGAGTTGTTGTCGCTCCTCCATCCGCTCGAGCATGCGCTCCACCTGATGAGGGAGGTCATCAGGGACGCCATCAGAGGCGATCCGAGGCCATCGGAGGTCATCGGAGGTCATCAGGGAGGTCATCAGAGGTCATCAGGGAGGTCATCAGGGACGCCATCAGAGGCGATCCGAGGCCATCGGAGGCCATCGGAGGTCATCAGGGATGATCAGAGGCCTCTCAGAGGCCATCAGAGGCGCTCACCTCGAGCGAGCGGGCTCGTAATCAGGGGCCATCAGAGGCGCTCACCTCGAGCGTGCGGACTCGCAGCTTCACGTCGCCCTCCTCAATCCTCCTGACGCTCTCCGCCAATGCCGCGACCGTCCGCGGCTGACTGACCGCCTGCTGAATGTCGATCGGCCGGAGGCCGAGACGGCGCCCGACCTCCTTGACCGCCGTCGTCGCGGTCGAGCCATCGCGCAGATTGGCGAGCTCGCGCAGATACGGCTGCGAGATGCGACTGAGATCGTACCTGTGGGGAAGAGGGCGCCGTGGTGAGCACGTGCATGCTGCGAGATGCGACTGAGATCGTACCCTCCAGGGTGAAGCCCCTTGCCGATCCCATCGATGGTCGAAAAGGCGCGAAAGACAAACGTCCATTTGGGCGGCAATAAGAACGGCTTGTCGGCCTGTGTCGCGAAAAGGTCCTGCCCGAGCTTGGCGCGCCGCGCCCGCCGCGACTTCTTCTTCTCCTCCTCGGTCATCTCATTCTCCCACCTGACGAAGAAAGGCCATCAGAGAGGTCATCAGAGGCCGTCCGAGGCAATCAGAGAGGTCGTCAGAGGCCGTCCGAGGCGATCAAAGAGAGCCGTCTTCAGCCCTCTCATCAGTCTGCCCACTTGTTCTCTGCCGATGCCAGCGTGGACTGGAACGTCGTGAGAAGATTGCGTGCGATGCGCTCAATCGAGGTCCGATCGACGCCAGGTCGGAGAACTCCCATCGCCTCGAGCGCGTCGCACGCCTCGCGCGGAAGGTTCTCGTAGATGCTGAAGATGAGATCGACGAAGCCCTTTTTGACCTCGGGCTCCATCACCTGATGAGGAATGGCAATCAGATGGCAATCAGGTGGCAATCAAGTGGAAATCGTGTGGCAATCAGGTGGCAATCAGATGGTAATCAGATGAGACCGACGAAGCCCTGTTTGGCCTCGGGCTCCATCATCCCAAAGTCCTGATGAGGGATGGCAATCAGATGGCAATCAGATGGCAATCAGGTGGCAATCACCTCCATCATCCCAAAGTCGTAATAGATCAAGCGACCACCCGGGTACCCGTGGTCGACGGCGAGGTTGCCCGGGTGCGGGTCGCAGTGAAAGAAGCCATGCCGGCACACTTGCTCGAGGTACGAATTCGTCAGCTGGGACGCGAGGTGCACCTGCCCAAATTAGGGCGACACGCGTCATTAGCATGCACTCGCCGGCACACTTGCTCGAAGGACGAAGTCATGCGCTGGGACGCGAGGTGCGCGCGAGATGCGTACCTGGTCAAACCCCTCTCGCTTGAGTGCCTCGTGGTCCGAGATCTTGGTGCCAGGGCAGTACTCCATCGTGAGCACCTTCGACGAGGAGAGATCCTCATACACTTTGGGTACCTTGATGGCCTTGGAGCCCTCAAAGTTGGCCGCAAACGAGCGGGCCGCCTGCCGCTCAATATTGAAATCCACCTCACGATACAACACATCGCCCGAGGTGTCCGCAATCGCCTTCCAATGGGCAGACGGGGAGCCGAGCGCGCTGTGGTGAGCACTTGCATGCACGGCAGGCCATCAGTCGCAATCAACGTACCTTCCAGTTAGCCGCCGTCGCCTCGGTCTGCGGATCGAACCGGTCAGCGAGCCAGGCAGCGAGCTTGATGTTCCACAGATCGATCGCGAAGAGGTCGAGAAGGTTCTCTCGCTGCACCTTGACGACGACCTCCTCGCCGGTGCGCAGCACAGCGCGGTGCACCTGCCAAAATAGGGCGACGCGCTGCCATGAGCATTGCCAAAATAGGGCGACGCGCTGCCGTGAGCATTGCCAAAATAGGGCGACGCGCTGCCATGAGCATTGCCAAAATGGGGCGACGCGCTGCCATGAGCATGCACTCGACGACCTCCTCGCCGGTGCGCAGCCCGACGCGGCGCTCCTGCCTCTGGGCGAGCGATGCTATCAGTACCCATCAGCGGTCATCAGGGATTGGGGCGCACCTGGGCAAGCGAGGCGGCGGCGAGAGGCTGCGGGTCGAAGCTCTGGAAGAGCTCATTGACATCGAGACCGAGCTCGTTCTTGATGATCTTGAGCGCTCGCTTAGCGGGGAAGCCTGGCACCTGATGAGGGACGCAATTAGAGAGACGCAATTAGTGAGACGCAATTAGGGACGCAATTAGGGAAGCCTGGCACCTCGTTCTGCAGCTTGCTCAGCTCCTTGAGCACCTGATGAGGGACGCAATTAGAGACACGATAAGAGGCGCTCAGGGACGCCGCCATCAGAGGCCATCAGAGGCACTTAGAGGCACTCAGGGACGCCATCAGAGGCACTCAGAAGCAGGCCCTCTCAGCTCATTGAGCACCTCGACGGGCAGCACATCCACGCGCGTCGACATGAGCTGCCCGATCTTGATAAAGGTCGGGCCGAGCCGAATGAGAGTGTCGCGCAACGAGGCCGCCATCTTGGTCCGCTTCTCTACCAGCTCTGCCCCTTGCAGCCCAAAGTAGTTCTGCTTCCGCTGCAGCACGGCGACTTGCAGCGCGTGTCCGAAGATGCTGCTCCAAATGAACAGCGTGCGCCTCACGGCCCACAGCTTGCGCAGGACGCCCCTCTTGGGCGCCACGTCGATGGTAATGATCTCACGGGCTCGCTCCACCTCTGCTGCTTCATCCGCCGTGAGCGCAGCTGCCATGGCCTCAACGCTGCTGGAGCGACGATAATGAGCCACATCGTCGCTGTGCGGGGGCGACGCCCTCAGCGCGCGCGCATTATCAACGCGCTTGGCGAGATCATGCACTCGAAGCGGTGAGGCCACGAAATTCCGTGTGGGCTGCACCAGCATCGCGGCCAGCAGGTGGATGGCCCGCATTTGCATTCCGCGTCTTCACTTGCCACACGACCGGGACTCTAATTCACCCGATAATGTTCTTCCGAGATTTTTTTTAATCGAGGTTGAACACACCAAAAATGGACTGACGGAAATTCTCAGACTCGATGCAAGCTTGCAAGGCCTACACGTCCTAAGGGCTTGTCCGCGGCATCACACATGCACGTTCGGAGTTGGCGACAGATGCCCTAAGAAGGAGTAGTGCGCCGCAAGAAAGGGATCGCGCTTCGCCGAGAGGATGCGCGTGGTTGGGGGGAAGGCTGTGGGGTCGGCAGTGGCTGTGGGAGTCCCTTCTACGACATTCCAAGTCTTCGGCATGAAGCCACTGTAGGATGCAGGGTGCTTGGTTTTGCCAAAAGGGGCCTCGATGCCGGTGGTAGGGCTGACGAGCCCGATGCGAGACCCAAGATGGCGAGTGCTCTGCGCCTCACCGATCCGGTACAGTCCAGAGGTGCCTCCTCCGAGCTCGACCGCCTCCTCGGCGCCCGTCTGCTTACCGGTATCAATACCAGTGGCCACATGGACCTCGGGCGTGTGCCAGCTCTGGAAGAAGACGTCGCGTGAACGCGCGACGTGGCCAGTGTAGCCGGGCATGACGGAGCGCGCTTGCACGGTCCGAGCGCTGCCCTGGGCGCTCATCCGAGCGCTTCCGAAACCGCCCGTCCGAGCGCTGCCTTGCCCACTGCGCGCGCTGCCCTGAGCAGTGCGCGCGCTGTATTGAGCGCTTCGAGGCGAGGCGGAGCGCCGGCGGGCGCTGTCCTGGGCGCTCCTCCGGGGCGTCGGCTGCTTGGCTGTGGACCGTGGCGTGGCCGACTTGCCACGTGGTGTGCCTCTACGTGGCGTGGGCGACCTGCCACTTGGCGTGGCCGATGACGGGTTGCCTCCGCCACTGATGAGCTCTGATGAGCTCTGATGAGTTCTGATGAGCTCTGATGACGGATGGACTCCGCCACTCACTCCGCCGCTCACTCCGTGAGATGAGATCTGAGATGCGGTGCCTCCGCCACTGACGCCTCCACTGACTCCACCAATGAGCCCACGGCGCTGCGCTTGCGCGTTCTGCTCGGCGAAGGCCGCATGGCGCCGATAGTCTCCCCGCGCCTTTGCAAACTGCCTCGCTCGCCACGCGGCCCGCCCGTCCGTCGAGCGCACTGGTCGCCAGGCGGGGTTGCCTAATATGGGATCGTACGGGTGGCGCGCGTCGCTCGTCCCATCATGTGTCAGGTCTCGATTCGCAAGGTCGACGTACACTCGCTCAGTACGACGCTCAGCAGGCGACGCCCCTCCTGAGTCACCACCTGAGGCCGCGCCCATGCCCATGCCATACCTCGCCATCCAGGCCGGCTGGCTCAACCGATCCCACACACTGCTCCGAATGCCACCCAAGGGCGAGGCCGTCACCGAGGGCGAGCAAGCGCTCTGTGGAAGACAGTAGGGAGCCACGGGAGGCGCCGAGTTGAGCGCCGAGGTCTGCAGCCCACGGGGGGTCGCCCCTTTGCCACGTGCCCACCAGCGATCAATGCCCTTTGGGTGGCTCGGAGCCCGTGTGGAACTCGCCCTTGGGATCGGTGCCGTCCCGGACGCCGTGCTGCATCCGGTCTGCGACGCCTCTCCTTCAAGGATGCTGCGGGGCATGCTGTGGACCTCCGCGGCCGGGCTGAGCCCTTCTGACGTGTGAAATGGCGTGGGGCCGCGATGGGCGATGGGTGCGCCACGAACATCTGTGATAGCATCCTCCTCCTCGTCCTCGTCCGCAGCTGTTTGGTCACGCCTCCCGACTGTTGCGCCACCGAGTGCTCCACGGGTGCCACGCCCAACGCGCTTCATCGCGAGATCTTGTGCAGCCTCTGCCGCCTCCAGCTGCTGCTGAGCTTGCCTGATGCGCTCCCGCGCCGCTGCCGCTGCCGCCGATGACTCGAACACCTCTCGTATCCCTGAGACCATCGTCTCTCCGTACTGCTGCACCCGACGGGCCAAGTGATCTCTCGCCGCATGCCGACCTATGCCGTAGAGGTCCACTTGATATCGCCGGATGTTTGTCCGGGGCGTCTTGACTTTGAAGCCTCCGTACACAAGCGGCATTTCGTTTCGGCGATCGTGAGGAAATCCAGGTCAGACAATCGGGTCACAGAGAGAGTACAGGATGAACGCATTTTGGGGAAAGTTTGTTACAAAGTTTACAGAAGTGAATGCATGCACACGAAAAGGCTGGGCAAAGCTCCGGGAAGGAAAACGGCCATGCGCCGCGCGCGCGCCTAGTCGGACACGCGCGGCTCTTCGCGCCGTGTCGGCAACTTCGCGGCAAAGTCCGTGAAAAAGTGCCATGGATGACTGTGATGATGACGATCCTCTCGTCGCTACTCGTCGCTGCTTTCGACACACCGAGTAAACTTTCCTGCTGCCATTCATCACTACCCTGCACCCGCCATCCATCGGTCCGGCTGAGTGAGCAGCTCGAACCCGAGCTCATCTCCAGCCTCCAGAATCCACGCATCAAACAGCTCGTGAAGCTGCGCGACCGCAAGCCGCGCGACGAGGCCGGGGTCTTCATCATCGAAGGTGATCGCCACATCCGCCGCGCCCTCGAGAAGCGGATCACTCTCTCCGAGCTCTACTACTCTCCAGAGTGGTTTGTCGGCGAAGAGGAACGCGCCCTTGTCGACGAGGCCGCCGGCGCCGGCGCACGGCTATTCGAGTTGACCAAAACCGCATTTGCCAAGGTCGCCTACCGGGAGCGGCCCGATGGCCTGCTCGCCGTCGCCCCACAGTGGCAGAACCGCCTCGACGACCTCAAGCTCTCCGCCACACCCTTCCTCCTCGTGGTCGAGGCCATCGAAAAGCCTGGCAACCTCGGCACCATCCTCCGGAGCGCCGATGCTGCTGGCGTCGACGCGCTGATCGTCTGCGACCCGGTGACCGACTTGTTCAATCCGAACGTGGTGCGCTCCTCGACTGGGGTGCTCTTCTCCGTGCCGGTCGTCATCGCCAGCAGCTTCGAAGTTTGCGCCTGGCTCCGGTCCCGCGGCATTCACAGCACAGCGACCACTCCAGCGGCCACCGCCCTCTACACCGACACGGACCTGCGCGGCCCGCTCGCGATCGTGATGGGGAGCGAGCACGACGGCCTGAGCGACTTTTGGCTCGCCCAGGCCGATGCCCAGGTGCGCATCCCCATGGCGGGTCAGGCCGACTCACTCAACGTAGCGATGGCGACCATCATCACGCTCTTCGAGGCGGTGCGGCAGCGAGCCACAGGGTGACAGTCGCGCGCCGTCACAACGTTCGAGCGCAGCTGGCAGGTGGCTCTTGAACTTGGGTGCTGCGGGAACTCTCTTTTTTACCGTTATAGTCTCTTTTTGCCGAGATGAGACGACAGACGTCTCATGACACATGACTCTGAGGCACGCGACGGCAAACCGTGAGGCACACTTGCGGTGCTTCGCCGCGCACTTCCACACACGGCGTGCGACGGGCCCACATAAGCCAAAACTAAGGGGCGCCTTCCACAACCCCTTACCACAACCATCCGTTGTCCCGCCGGCGCGCCGCCCGCTGCCGAGAGCCCCTCCCCTTCTGTGCTGTGCTCACTTCAACTCGACAGATTGTATGCAAGTGCTCACTACAACGCCGCCTCGCGCATGCAAGGGCTCACTTCAACTCGACTGAAGTCGAACCACCTTCGATCGTCTTGAGCGCCATCGCAAGCGCGCCATCGTACGTGGCGTTGCCGCCAATGAAGCCCGTCGCGTGCACAAACTTGCACCCGTCGATGCCCGATCTGGCCACGAGCTCGGCATCGCGCAGGCCGCGCCACGGCTCGAGGAGCCCGAGGCGGTTGGTGAAGGCGGTGCCCTCGACGGTCACCGCCTGCACGCGCCACATGCCCGAAGAGTCGGGATAGAGCACAAACTGGACCAGCCCTTCCGCCGGCAGCCCATGCCTCCTCTCGAGCTCGTACCTGATTAGGGAGGCAATCGTATGCAATCCGTGGTACTCCGTGGCAATCAGCCCATGCCACCTCTTGGAGCGCGCACCTGGCGAGGGAGGAAATCAGTCCATCGCAATCAGCGGTACTCAGTGGCCATCGGTCGGAGCCTCGCGTCTTACAGATGCGTCTTCCATGGGCACCCTCCATCCGCGAAGCAAAGCACACGGCCAGATGCATGCACGGCCGTGCGCGCCCGGAGCGCGGTCTCGACGATCTCGCGTGCCGGCAGCTCGCACTCGACAATGTACCGAAGCATCTCGCCAAACTCAGCACCGCACAGCGCCGAGGCGGTCTCAAAGCGCTCGTCTTCGGTGGGGCCGTCCTTGGGGGCGTTCCATCGCGCATTGAGCCGGTGCACGCGGTGAGGCAGGGTCGAGCTCTCCTTGTAACGCACCGCCTCGGCGAGCTCGATGCCGTTGTCGTTGCCGTCGATGGCCTCCATGAAGTCCTCGTACCTGATGAGGGAGGCAATCCGTCGCACTCAGTGTGGTCATCAGAGGCAATCATCAGGCTGATGGCCTTCGTCATGACGTCGTCGTACATCTTACGGTACACCCAGTCGAGCGCGTCGGGATTGGCGCTGAGGCTCGGGTGCAGCCGAATGAGGACCTCGCGCCCGTAGTGCTTGTACACGAGCCCCGATGCCGACAGCTTCGTCTTGAACTCGCCCGTCGCCGTCTCCGGTCCGGTCACATCGGGCCGGCCACCGTCCTTGGCCGCCTTATTCTCGCCGTCAAAGGTCTCGAAGAAGCCGCGCTGGTGGTGGTCGTAGCGCAGGAGGTCGTGATCGTACGTGCCAGCCACGTCGATGACAATCGTGAGCGGCTTGAGCTTCTCCATGTCGCGTGAGCGGATGAGCGGCGCGCTCTCGTACTGCGGAAGCTGACGCAGGAGCCAGACGCCAAGTGCCTCGTCGGCCTGGAAGGCGCCCGAGTGGGTGCCGATGGTCGCCATGGCTCGCAGGCGACGTAGCTGGGCGACGATGCGCTTGATTGTCGGCGACGACGAGCACAGTCTACAATGTCCGCGTCACTAGGAAAACCGTGTTCACACTCCGCCCTGGGAACACCCGAACTTGTTGTGTTGTATCGCTGGAACTTTGCTTAGTGGGTGTGTCTTCACAGGTTTTTTTCGCGGCATCCGCGGCGCGGCGCCTCTCAGAGAGAGGGCGCGTTTTTTGACGCTGCGCGCCGCCCTTCCCGCCGCCCGCGCGCAGCCAGCAGCCAGCAGCAGCGCAGCGATCGCGACTCGCACCATGGACGAGGTGGGGATGAAAGGATCGGGCGTCCCTCCCGCCGAAAAGGAGTTTGAAACGACCGAGTCGGAGGTCGAACGCCTCATCCGCGACATGGAACATCAGATTGCACACCTCGTCCGCTCCAACAAGGAGCTCGAGGAGTTTATGAAAGAGGAAGGACAGAACAAGGAGCTACGAAAAGCCATCGGCGAGAACATCGTGTCGATCGCACGCCGCCGTGCGATGGTGGAGGACCTGCGACAGCAAGCGGGGCTCGCACCAGCCAAGGCGGCCGTGTTGCAGCCCGCACAGGCGGTCAACCCGCAACCGCCGCCGCCAGCACCGCCCGAGGGCGCCACGACGCCCGGGCTTGGATTGAGCGGGCCGACGACGACGGACGACGCGGGCCCTATGGACACGAGTGCAGCGGCGGAGGATCAGGGAGTGTATCTGTGAGAGTTTCTCTTTCTGCTTCGAGGTAAAATCCGAATATGTGTCTGAAAGTCGTGCCTTGGAGGGCAAATTTGGGGGGTGCGGGGCGGCAGCCCCGCGAAATTTTTTCTGACG
>ENA-UOXG01001676-UOXG01001676.1-mixed-culture-metagenome-genome-assembly--contig:-NODE-1676-length-13631-cov-40.343474_pt1 | contig 13631 bp, 15 predicted proteins | sample MGYA00238159_ERZ761634 | MGnify/ENA primary metagenome ERZ761634 (study PRJEB28908, sample SAMN08776845) | mixed culture metagenome | isolation source: Freshwater growth medium | place: USA... | reverse complement strand
CACCGCCACCGCCACCGCCACCGCCACCGCCACCGCCACCGCCACCGCCACCGCCCGAGCGTCCAGAACCCTCACGCAGCATCAGCAACAGCCGCACCACTGGCGCCGCGAGCCCCACAAAGAGCCGAGCCGCCGCCACCTCATCCAGGGAGACCACGAGCGGCGACGACAAGTGCGCCGAGAAGGGCTCAGCTGCCGCCCGCTTCGGCGCAGGCGAGCGCGCCTACCAATCCGGCGACCTGCAGACTGGATTCCATTGCTTCCATTCAGCGGCGAGCCTGGATCCAACTGATGCGGACGCGTGGTACATGGCCGGCGGCATGTTTGTGGTGGCTGGGCAGGCGGAGCAGGCCATCCCGTTCTTCGACAAAGCCCTCGCCGCTCGGCCCGACCACGCGAATGCGCTCTTCGAGCTCGCTAACGCGCATCTGGGCCGCGCAGATCCCCAAGCCGCGGAGCCCTATTATGTCCGATCTGCGGCAGCGTTCCGGCGGGTCCTCGCGTCGCCTACGGCACACGCACACGAGAAGCGGAAGGCGGAGTTGCTCCCAACGGTACTCTCCAACTTGGGCAACACGTATCTCGACCTTCAGCGGGCGCGAGAGGCAATCGCCGTGTATGAGGAAGCGGCCGCCTCACACCCGCCTACCTGCCTCCCATTCAACGGCCTGTCCAACGCCTACGAAGGGGAAGGGCGATTCCCCGAGGCACTTGCAGCCTCGCGGCGTGCCATCCGGATGCTCCCTTCGACGTGCCACCTCGCCTATTACAACCTGGGGCGCATGCTCAAGGCGAGCGAGCAGCACATGGAGGCGCCCGCGGCGTACGCAATGGCGGTCGCCATCAAGCCGAGCGACCACCAGTACGTGAACGGCCACGGCACCGCTTTGCATGCAGCAGGCAGGCTCGAGGAGGCCGTGAAAGCGTACAAGACCGCCACGCAGCTCGCTCCCACGTGGTCCTCGCCCTATCGCAACCTAGGCCTACTTGAGTATGAGCAAGGTGGCCGCAGCCGGCAGGCCATCGGCTGGTACCGCCAGACGCTTGCTCTGGACCCAACATCGGCCGAGACTTACTGTGACATGGGCACGGCGCTGCTGGAGCTCGGCGAACTCGCGCCTGCCATGAAGGAATACAGCCACGCGCTCACTCTCAACCCGTCCAACCCGCTTGCGCATGCAAACCATCTGTATCTCGCCACCAAGTTGTGTGAGTGGCGGGATCACGAGGCACGGCATGCGACGCTTCGAGGGCACGGCGCCCAACTTCTGGCTGCGACTGCCGCCCGACGGCTGCAGCCGCTGCAGCCCGCCCCGTTCCTCTTCCTGCCCCCCTACCACGCCCTCTCGTACGATGGACTGCGCCCCGAAGTGCTCCGGGAGCTCGCCCTTGCCTACGCCGAGCGCGCCGCCGAGCGCGCGGGCGGTACCGGTACCCGTACCGGTACCGTTACCGGTACGCGCCTGCCGCTCGCGCGCCCGTCGTCTCTGGACGTGGACGGGGACGTTGCGTCAGTGTCGACAGTTTCGTCTCTGGACGTGGACGGGCGTAGTTACGGCGAGGTGAAGGGCAAGGGCGAAGGCGAGGTGAATGGTGGTAAGGGCAAGGGCGACCGACGGCTGCGTGTCGGTTACCTGTCCACCGATTTGGGCGAGCACCCCACCTCACACCTGATGCGCTCGTTTTGGAGGCTGCAGCATGAGCACGGGCGCGTGCGTGCGACTTGCTTCGCGCGCTCGAATGACGGCTCGGAGCAGCGTGCGTTCTTGATGCAGACGTGCGAGGAGTGGGTCGAGCTCACTGGCTTGTCATGGGCGGCAGCTGCACAGCAGATCCGACAGCGGCGATTGCATCTGCTGGTCGACCTCAACGGCCACTGCGGTCGGCCCCAATTTGAAATCCTCTCGTTGCGCGCGGCACCCCTGCAGCTCACCTATATGGGCCATCCGGGCACGAGCGGCGCGAGCTACGTGCAGTACGTCCTCACTGATCCAATCGCCACAGCCCCTCGCGCGCGCACACACTTTTCGGAACATCTTCTCTCGCTGCCGCAGTGGCATGTGACGGACTACCGCTTCTCGCATGCATTCAATGCGCGTGGCCCTTCCGACCGGCCGACAGGCTTGGGCGAGCCGCCGAAGGGCGCGCCGCCCGCTGGCCCACGCCGCCCGTGGCCCGAGCACGCGACGCGCGCGACGCTTGGCTTGCCTCAAAACGGCTTCGTGCTGGCCACGTTCCTTCAGCTGTACAAGGTCACCCCGCGCGTCTTCGACACGTGGCTCAACGCGTTGCGCGCCGCACCCATCACAACGCGTCTCTGGCTACTCGAGTTCCCACGCGGCGCGGTAACGAACCTCCTCGGGCACGCGGCAGCGAACGGCATCTCCCTCCGACGGCTGCTGAGCGCCCCCACAGCGGAGCGCTCGTTCCACCTCGCGCGCGTGGCGTTGGCCGACCTGGTGCTCGACAGTCAGATTGACCTCAGATTGACCTCAGATTGACCTCAGATTGACCTCAGATTGACCTCAGATTTACCTTAGATGGACCTCAGATGGACCTCAGATTGATCTCAGATGGACCTCAGATTGATCTCAGATGGACCTCAGATGGACCTCAGATGGACCTCAGATGGGCCTCAGATTGACCTGGTGCTCGACAATCGGAGCCGTTCCTCTGATGGCCTCAGATTGCCTCTGAGTGCCTCAGATTGACTCTGATTGCCGCGGATTGCCTCCCTCACGGCATACAGGTGCTCGATACGGCGCCATACGCGGGCCACACGACGACGGGCGATGCGCTCTGGATGGGCACGCCTGTGCTGTCGCTGCCGGGTGAGATGATGCAGTCGCGCATCGCCGCGGGCTATGCTGCCAATGCGGGCTGCCCTCAGCCGCACGCGGACTCGTTGCGTGCATACGAAGCGTACGCGGCCGCCGTGGCCGCGCACCCACAGGTCGCAGATGCGATGCGTACGTGCCTTGCGCGCGGCCGCTGGACGCACGCCGCCTTCGACACACGCCGCTGGGTGCACGGCTTCGATGAGGGCGTGCGTCTCCTGTGGGAGATTCACCGTTACGGCCTCCAGCCGATGCACGTGCTGCTTCCGTCCAGGCACACGATGGGCGGCGGCTGACGAAACTTACGAAGAGCCGTCGCCGGAGTGTGGGCGCCGGCGCAAGCGGTGAGGCGACCCCGACCCTTGGGCCACGGTACAGACAACAGAGAGCGGATCGGCAATAGGTGCCCGAATGTGCGTAGGGGCTAGGCCAAGGGCGCTTTAGTCCCGATCGACTTCGGTCTTCGCGCCCGGCCGTGGGCCGCCCACAGCCGCACCAGACAGGCGACGAGGCGAGTAGTAGTCCTGTAGTTTTAGTGTGTTAGCTGTTACAAACTGTAGTTACTTGTCAGTTACAGCTGTTACGGTACGGTCCGTGTTGGACGTCGTTGCGTGCGGTGCGAGTATAGTCGCGTCCCAGATTTGAGATTTTAATGAATGCATGTTTTAATTGCCAGACAATCAATTACCCGCGACCGTGCCTGGTACGCAGCTGTACGCACACACCAGTTACAGTTGTCTCGACCGGACGGGTGCGTCGGTGCGACGACGCGGTACGAGCGTCGACATCGTCTTCCGACATTCTTCTCCAGCTCTTTCAGTTCCTTCTCCGTCTTCAAAGGAGTAAAAATAGCGCGGTTGCCGGACCAGGAGCTGCCTGCGCTGTGAAATAATTCACACTATGAATCCCTTAGATATCGTATGCACCGCACGTCAGTCGGGAACCGTCCTTTGAGACGGTGGTGTGGTGAGCGCGGTGCTGGGACCGCGACGAAACTGACTTACCGGTACTGACTGTCGCGAGATCGTACCAGCGTGGTGCGTGTTAACGCGTATATCCTACGGTCGGGTCCGGGGGCTCCCCGGGTGCGGGTCGCTCTACTTCGAGAGGTGCGTCCTCGCTCTCGAGGGTCGCTCCGGTTTAATTTTTCAGCGTAACTATCTATAACTGTTGCGTGTTGCCGTATACGCCGCGTGCCACCTTTCCGCGCACTTGTCGTACTGCGGCATGTCGACACATACAAGTCCGTCAAAACACTTCGTTCTCTACAGCCATTGTCCACAGCTCGTCCACAGCTCAGAGACACGTTGCGCTCAAGGACGGGCTCATGACCCTGGCAATCAGTGCATCCTCCTCATCCAACCCCGCGCCCACCTTCGGATACATGTATGTTTGCCCTTGCGCCCCTCGCCGAGCACGAGGTGACGCACTACAATCAGAACGGTCCGCTCGGTGACTTCCAGAAGGCTCTTGCCGAGAGCGTTGCGCCCGAGGGAGTGTCAGAGGGAGTGGGCCAACCTGCTGCTGGTGCTGCGAGCCAGCCTGCTGCTGGTGCTGCGAGCCAGCCTGCTGCTGCGGGCGAGCAGGCTGCTGCGAGTCTGCCGGCTGCTTGGAGGATGAGGATGCGGAAGGAAGTCGTGGATTTGGCTTGTGCAGAGGCACGTGCTTGCCCGTCGCCGAGTCATGCTTGCGTGCTGGCTCTAAGACCATCTGACCATCCTTGACTACCACTTCAGCCACTGTCTTCTGTGTCCAGCACGCCTCCTGCGCCTTTGAGAAGCTCGCTTCCATGATGAACCCGCTCGAGCTGAAGCCAGCCGCGCGCATTGTGGGTCCCGCGCAAGTCGACGTATCAGCCGCCGCGCCAGCCGTCAAGCCAGCTTCATGCTGTCGCTCTGCCAACCGCGTCGTCACGAGCGCCTTGTCGGCCTCGTCCTTGGGCAGCGCCATGTAGAAGAAGGAGAGCTGTTCATTATTGAGTCCCTTCGAGGCATGCATCCCCTTCCCCTTGGCCGCGTCCGCTGTGCGCTGGTGTTCTCGCCGCGGCGCTGGTCGCAAAACGGGCCGTGCAGACCACTCCGATAAGAGACGCAGCCGCACGCTGAGCGCCTCTGATGGTGTTGCGGACCGGCCCCTCGTATCGCGATGGTGAGCGACAAAATCAGCGTTAGAAAACTCGTTGTCCATGATGGCCATCGCGAGCCCGCGCTGTGCGGGTGTGAGCAGAAAGAAGTCGCCCATCCGATTCTCATCAGGCATTTGTCCTTTTCAAGAACGGTTCTGACGGTTCTGTCTTGCATGCTGGCCTGTGACTATGCGGCGCAATATGCAGGCACTGGCTCGTTGGCGACGCTCAATGGGGGCGTGTAGCGGACACTATGTAGGATGGGCTTTCTAAACAAAAACATGAAAACCCCCCGATCCCGATCCGGGGAGACCCGATTACATTCATTGATTGGATTGTAGTGAAGTCCGGGGCGGATGTACGATGTTGCGATATTCAATATGGCCATATTCGGTTGAAATGCGCCAACGGTACTTAATCTCATGACTATGTTAACTTCGCATATAATGTGCCCCGGGGCCGAGTCACCGATCTCAAAAGCACACGACACCATCAACACAAAGACCTCGGCAGAAGGGGACGACCGAATCGCTCCACGACATGTCCTCCATGATCATTATCGCACAGACTGAGGGCGCGTCCAGCACTTGGCTCCAGGCAATAGGTCCGGTCGTCGAGCGCGGTCCCAACCTTATGCCACGTGTGCGTTGTCTTGAAAGGCGCAACTCACTTACATCGTCACATGGTCATAGCGTCCTCAGATTAGAGGCTCGTCCTCCGGTGGTGGTGGCGGCGGCGGCGGGGGCTCCTCCAGGGCGACCAGTGGTGGCGGCGGCGGCGGCGGCGCGGGATCCTCCGAGCGCGAAGAAAAGCCGTCAGACGGCTCCGTCCTAGTGGAGTCGACAGCGAAGGTCGTCATGACTGGCGCGACGACCGGCTGAATCATGATCGCGTCGAGAGCGAACATGGAGTAGCTCATCGCCTGGCCCTTCTTAAACGAGCCCACCTTGCCCAACACTGGAGAGCCTGCTGAGAACGGAGATCCTGGTGAGGGCTGCTTGGGCTTCGAAGCACCTACCGCATCATAGTTCTCTCCGACTAAGCTGGGCTCCGTGCCGAATCCGACCTTTGCCCGGCCGCCCGACGGCGACCGCTGCTGGGCAGCCCGAGCAGCCGCAATCTTGTCGAGAGCGTGCACCCAAAGTTTGATCTGACAAGCATCGCCAGGGACGCAGAACTCGCTGACGGGCCTCAACAGATCAGAGTTCGTCTGGTCCTCTCCGTTGATCTGGATGTGCGTGCACGCTACCTGGATGTTGAGGTCTTCCATCATTTTCTGGAGGAAGGGCTCAAGGAGTGCCTGAGCGATTGGCTGCTTGAGAGCCCCGCCGGACAGTTGGCAACCAATAGCAAGATCCTGGTCACCAGCGATTGTAAGCTCGAAGCTCTGCGCACCCATCGAGGAGACTAATCCATCCTTGCGGCCGAAAGACAGTGCGCTGCTGAGCGCGTTGAGCATTTCTGCTTCTGTCTTATGCTGCTCCTCTCGAGCGGTCTCTGTCTAGAGATGCCCCTGATTCGAGGCGCGGCTTGGACTCGGCGCACACGCCGTCGGCGATACATAGTTTCCCCAATAGGGTCTCCCTAATGAAACAGTCATTTCGCCCAAACAACGCAACACGCCTCGACCCGTCGACCGGACCTCCCTAGGACCTCCCTCAGGGGTCCATCCGCACATGCACAACCGGACCCTCCGGCCTCCGCAGTCCGCACATGCACAACCCCATTTGAAACCTGGAGCCATGCTCATCACCACACCTCTGAGCAGGCGATATGATATAGCTGAGATTAAGATTGACCATTGTTGATCTCCAGTTCATGGGGGACAAGGAAAGAATCTACAGCGTCAGTAAGCATGCCCAATGAGCATATCCATTGAGCATAAGGAAAGCGCACTCAGTTGCCAAGAAGCTTGGGAACCCCGAGCAAGTCGGAGATCTCTTCCGTCAGCTGGTCGGCCGTCGCCGTGGGGTAGCAACGACAGACGTGAGCTCCCCCCGCCGCAGACCAGTACGAGCTGCTTGTGTATATCGCCAGCAGCGAGGATGTAGGGATCGCCTGCTCGGGGTTCGCGATAAAGGCGGCTGCTGCTTCGGAGTCGCGCACGAGAAAGGTGGTCTTTGCGTACTCAACCGCGGTGCCCGGTCCCTCGAACACATCAACGGCGGTCATAGCCGTACAGTCAGAGCACGCCGGCGCCAGCGGCGTGACGATCACGTCGGGCACCGCCAAAGAGGTTAGAAACGCGAGCAAAAACGCGATCGCGAAGAAGAGCAGAAGGACAGAGAACGAGCTGCGGTGGCGCACGGGAGAGCTCGAAGACGTCGATGCGGACGACTGTGGCATCCTCGCCGCTCTCGGCCTTGGGGCGATCTCAGTGGTGATATCGGCAGTCTCGATGATCTCGGGGTCACTCGGTTTGACGCTTGAATTGAGTGGAGCACTCGACTTGAGGATCGGCTCTTCTTCGGCTGCAACTGCTTCCGGCAGCGTCTCCCCCTCGACGGCGGCTACTTCCGGCAGCGTCTCACCCTCGACGGGTGCACTGTGCAGTTGCAGCGTGCATGGCGGGAGCGGTGGCTGCGGACACTCCGATGCCGGCTGGTCAGCTGTCTGCGCCAGAGGAGCCATGAGCGTGGACACGTTGGCAAGAGTCGAGGTTGGCTCCGCGCTTGGCGGCACCTCGAGATCCGCTTTTTCGATGGCTGGGGCCTCGTCGGGCGGTACGGGCAGTGCAACCGCCTGATTTTCCTCCTGGCTCACTTCCATGCACTCGTACATATAGGCCCGAAGTTCTGGACGAAGGAAGACTTTTTCCATAAGGTCGAGCTCAGCCGCAGCTGGAGCAGCCACCGTGGTGGTCTCCTCGGGCTTGGTGGCCACCGGATCAGCTTCCAGGGAGTTGCCCGTAGAATCAGCAACACCCACTACGCTTCCTGGGAGGTTTCGATCGTCGCCACTCTGCAGCATCTCGTCGAGAGTTTTCGTTGTGGGTGAGCTCACGATTGAAACTGGGCTGTCAGTGGGACCGGTCTTCGGCTCTGGAGTCTTGTTTTGCATGCCATTCTCGCCTGATGGCGTGGACGGCTCGGATGCATCGAATGCAGCGGAACAGCTCGAAGCTGCCTTGGGCTTTTTGGTCGGAGAGAATGAGTTCAAGACCCTTCGTGTCATGCTTGTTTTCTTTGGCGATGGCGTCGCTGCCTCCATCTCCGATCCTCCAGAGGTCGGCTTAGAGGTCGGCTCCGAGGCTTGCATCTGTGGGTTCTTCCGCGCGAAGCTAAGCGACCGAGCCGCTTTCGCCCACGACGATCGTGGGGTAGCCATTTCGGCAACGCACAGGCGGCGGCGAGCTGCGTGGACGTGTGGACGGCTCGACAATTTTTCGTTTCGAAGGAAAAATTCACTTGAGGATTACTCGATCGACGAAGCTCGTTTCGTTGTCGCGCGTGGAGAAGGTACGTTGATAGGCCACACACCCCCTTAGTAGCCGTTCTCAAAGTGATGCAGAACCCCTTTCCCCCCCAAACTCGCAAGTATTCCATTTATCGGTCTTCGTTCTTGCCCCCGCCGCCCTCCTCGCCGCCCTCCGGCGTCGGTGGTCGGAGGACACACCTCACAGACACGAGACAGCGTTTCCACTTGTTTGAAGTTTTGTCCGTACAGTATAGACCGTACGGCATTCCTGAAACATCGCTGTATAGGGTCGCTCGTTGAGATAAAACTCACTCACCGAGGCCTCCGGCCCTCCGGCCCCCCGCCACCGCACCGACGCTCCGCATGGCCGAGGGGGGACGGGGGGCTGCCGACAGACCGCACACACGCGGCAAGCTGCACACGCGGGCGCGCGCCTCCTGTTCATTCCGTGGCCAAATTCAAGACGCGAGTAGCACATCTGGATTCGTAGCGCAACCGCTCCATGCGTTTGAGCGCAGCCTCGAAAGTAACCAGAAGATGTTGTTGGTGCTGTAATGCATGTTTCTTCTCGCACGTCCCCCATTTGTGGCAAGATGGGTTAAAGAACCAATCGTGCCTTTCGATCAGAGTAAGGTCTTATCCTGCAAACGATTTCAACCGCGTCGGGCAGTGTCGAGAACTCAGCGCCCTCGATATCCATCTTCATCACCACACGGCGCGTGCTGTGCACTCCGACGTGCATCGCGAGCAGCCAAGTCAAATTGACGGTCGGTACTCTTGCCGTGGCTGTGTTGGTCATCCCAGTGCTGTAGTTGAGGAAACTGGACCCCCATTCATGAAATTTGGCGGCGTTATCACTCCAAAAGTCAGCCTCACCATTGCTAGACGCAATGGCCGCGTGAAAAAAGTGAACGCGTCGAAGCGACTGACGATGTAGTCTGCGCTCGATAGCATGCAAGCGCTCGTAATGAGCGGGGTTAGGCTCAAAGCCCCACGCACATATTTCGCCTGCCTGGCGGGTGATGCCATATACTCCCAAAGCGTTGTTCAACTCACCATTGAGCGACCTGTTTGAAAACAGAGCTGTGATCCAGTTCCCAATGTTCGAGCCAAGGTCGAGGTACGTCGTCTGACACCCAGCGAGAGCGTGCACGTCAAGTAATGGCCGAAGATTGACCGACTGAGCCCAAGACCCCGGCACTTGTTTGAACTCGTTGGTATAATCGTAGCTGGTGGTTGTTGATGACGGCTTTTGCGGCCAACGCCGTGGGCTTGGCTCCTTGATGTAGTGTGTCTTGAATGTGTTGCTGATCATTCTCATGTCGTCGCCCGGGTCCAGTTGCTTCAAAGCCTGCAGATCGCATTGACGGAACCAACTACAATCACCAGAGGCAGCCGAGAATGAAATGAAGCTGCATCCCGAGCATGCGGAACATTGTTGGCAGCACGCGTCCTCGGACCGCACTTGCCAATGCGCCAGCTTCATCCTCATCGCATGCGCTTCCCACTATAGTTACAGCGCAGAATCCGGTGGCTGTTACTTCGGCGGCCGCAGCCGATGCATTTGCCCAAGCTGCTGCTACTATTGACCAGGCTAATGGCATCGATCTCCCAAGCTCCGCCCGGCCGGAGCCCGGACTCGGCGCGGAGAGCGTGGAGACGCGCGGGAATCGCGCGGGCAGTTCTCACAATTCTCGGGGGAGTTCGTAAAACACCGCCCAATTCTCAGCATGAACCATGATCACCACGGGGCGTCCGTGAAAAACGACGAGACGCTTTCGCTAATCGCACGCGGCACGCGGCGTATACGCGAATGACGTTCCGTGCGGTAATCGGTATCCGTCGCGGACACACCTCGCGCGGCGCCGCCGGTAACGGAGATCTCACTGCTCCGCGGGTCCGCGCGCGCTGCGCTGCCGCATGCACCCAATGCATGCACCTCACGTAACGTGCCCCTAACACGCACAGACGCCCACGGCCACTCAGCACGCACGCACACGCGCGAGCACGTCACACGTCGCCACACTACGCCAGACACGTCAGCACGACGCACCGAAAACACAACCCGCAAACTGTACTCTCGAGATGGACACACGTATGCACATCGCACGCGCATGCTAAGCGTTAGTATCACGGTGGTGGCCTCACCGAAATTGCCCACAGAGCCCGCGCCAGCCCTCAGTTGGCAGCCTTCATGATGCTGGCAGAGAACTCGTCGTAGTTGATGATGCCGTCGCCGTTCGAGTCGACCTCGTCAAGCAGTGTCTCCACCACCTTGACGTCGAGGTCGCCTCGCTGCAGCCCTGTGTAGAAGTCGAAGTATTTCATCAGGTTGAAGTCTTGCAGCATCTTCTTGATCTCCTCGCGTGAGAGCACGCCGTCGCCCGAGTCGTCAATGTCCTTGAGAGCCGCACGCACGGTGCTGTGCTTCTTCATGAGCCGCTCGCAGATGAGCCTCTTGGCGAAGTTGACTTCGCCCACTCGCGCGCCACGCTTGCCCGTGGGCTTGTCCTCCTCCCTCTGTTTCACCGCCTGCTTCGCCCGCATGCCCTCGAGCGCCGCTGTCGTGTTCGACGATTGGATGAAGCCGCCCACGTCGAATCGAGAGTCGCTCGCAGTCTGCGCCTCGAACGCTTTGATGTCAGCCTGGTTCTTGTCGTACAGAGCCTGCTGCTCCGCGCTGAGCTTGCCGCGCAGCTGGATGTCGTACTTCCCGCCGTCGGACATCTTCTGCACCGCGTACGCGAATGGCATCCACAGAATGAGCGGCTCTGGCTGACCGAAGCCCTGCACGTCCGTGCCCTGGCTGCCGTGCGCGGCGTCCAGTCGCATGTGCTTCTTGACGAGGGCGTCAAACTCGGCGCTTGTCATCGCGAGGCGCGTCCACTGGTCGCCCATGGCGTAGCAAATGGCGCGGCGGAAGGTCGGCACGTCCAAGAAGGAACGGTTGCGGATGGGCATCCTAGAGTACTGCGGCCGCTTGAGAAAGTCGTCCATCAGATCGACGATGCTGAGGCTGCGCTCGCGCAAGATCATCGAGATGCGCTCCTCGATGGGCAACGAGTTGGCGGGGTGGCGCGGCGACTGCCCGAGCATGTCGCCCGGCAGGTTCTTTTCGTTCAACCGGATCACCTGAACCGCTGGGTGGCTCTCTGGCAGCTTCTCTCCTGGGAACTTCGTCGCGTGCCCGTGCGTGAGCAGGTCGGCCATGTCAAAGGTGGCGCCCGTCCTCGCAGCTGTCCGATGGTGGGCGATGGTCGAGTCGTTGCGTAGGTCCTGGTTATTGGCATCCTCATTTCCAAAGTCATATTTGAAGGCTGCACGCCCTTCAGATGGCGACGATGCCGCCACCTTGGCCAGGTACGCGCCCGCGCGTGCGCCCGACCCGGGCGTTGGAACGTAGCCGACGGCACCTGCCTTGGGTGGCGATGGAGCCCCTTGCATGCGAGGTGGCATGGCGGCCGACACAGCAGCCGAAGGCACCCAGCGTGTCCCAGCGTCTTGCGGAAGGGTGATCGGCCTCGCAAAAGAGCCGCGTTTCGCCTCACAAACTTGAAGTTTTTTGGATGTTTGGATTTGTCTTGCCAAAAGAAGAATTATGGCCCTCGCCGACGCGACTCATCTCCAAAGTTTGCATCCTGTAGGCTCGAAATTGGGCAAAAGTGGCGCGAGACGAATTCTTCACTCTGTGAGTATGAAACTGCCAATTCTCAGGCTGCGCTTTTCCTGCAGCCGCCCACATATCTTTCCGTCATGGCCTCTGGCTCCTACTCTTATCGCGCGGGATGGTCCACCACTTTAGCGCCTTCGCTGAAAGACCTGCGTTCATCCGCTGCGCAGGCCGCCGTTGGCCTCAACGCCGATCTGCTCGCAATCGCTGAACACTTGGACGTGGTCGACGTGACCAGCAACACGCCTGTGGCTTTGAATAGCAACGGGGGCGACGAGTTGCTAAAGACGGCCTTGGCGTCCGCCATGCGGCGCAGCTTTGAAACGCTCGATACTGCCCGCGAGGGGATGCAGGAGGCGGCAGCCGAGTATCGGAGAAGCCTCGCTTCCGCGTCAGATGAGGAGAATCCATTCGAAAAAACCTCAGCGGCGGCGGCGGCGGCAGACGCAAGAGAAGAGGCGGCCCGAGCGGCGGACGCAGCCAAAGCAGCGGAGGCGGCCAAAGCAGCGGAGGCGGCGGCGGAGGCAGCCGCCGCCGAAGCTGCCGCTAGGCAGCGGGCAAAGACGCCTCAGGAGCTCGCGGCGGAGGCGCAGCAGGAGGCGGCGCGGCAGAAGCTCGAGGCGGCGCAGAAGATCCTGCGTGAAGCGCAGGAGCGCCTGCTGGCAATCGAGAAGAAGAAGGCCGACTTATCGAATCGCCGCGCGACGGTCTCCGACGCAGAGTACGAGCGCATCCAATTTCTGCTCCTCGAGCGCGCTAAGGTGGCCGCTGCCGAGCAAGCGCAGCGCGAGGCGCAGCGCGAGGCCGAGGAGGCGAGTGAGAAAGAGGCGCGAGAGCTCGCGCAGCACGAGCGCGAGCAAATCTCGGGCAACCTCACCAGACGCGGCGGGAAGTCTTTTCGCGCCAAGGGCAAAAAGGCCTCGATCAGCAGCAGTACCGAACCCAAGAAGGACGGCAGTACCGAACCCAAGAAGGACGGGAACCGATTGATTGGGCTGATCAGCACCCGCGGCATGGGCAGCCGAAAGACTCTCGTCAACCCAAACGTTGGCCTCCACGTGGACGAGCAGGACGGGCTGCTGCCGGGCCTCCACTCCGAGAAGCCAGCCGATGAAGGGAGGAGCAAACCCAAAGGGAAAGGGATTCTGGCCGGACTCGTGTCCACTAGGGGCGGGCCGGCGGCGGCGGCGCGGGGGCGTGACATGGAGCCGCTCGAGGCGTAGCGCGCCGCGCGCGCCGCGCCCATCCCCTAAGAGCGTGCGTGCGTTTTCATATGTAGAGATCTCTGTGCGTGCATGACAGCCTGCATCCACTCAGCCGGAAGAGCAGGGAAGAAGAGGGTCCACTGTCCCCGGTCAGATCATGTGAGATCCGCTTGTCATCTTTGACCGCGCTAGATCAGGCCCTATGCGTGGTTTACGTCGAAGTCGCGCGTCGCGAAGAGTCCTCCTCATATGAGTTCTGAACTCGCGCCGTGATGGCGGTACTTGACAAATCCTCTCGCCCAAGCGCAAAAACCGCAACCAAAAACGGAATTCGTGGGAGCGGACGCGTCCCTCCAAAGCGGGACCGCACATGCCCA
>ENA-UOXG01001672-UOXG01001672.1-mixed-culture-metagenome-genome-assembly--contig:-NODE-1672-length-13643-cov-43.513468_pt1 | contig 13643 bp, 10 predicted proteins | sample MGYA00238159_ERZ761634 | MGnify/ENA primary metagenome ERZ761634 (study PRJEB28908, sample SAMN08776845) | mixed culture metagenome | isolation source: Freshwater growth medium | place: USA... | reverse complement strand
CCTCGGCCGCCGCCGCCTCGGCCGCCGCCGCCTCGGCCGCCGCCGCCTCCGCCGCAGCCGCAGCGGCCTCTGCCACCGCCGCCTCCGCCGAAGCCGCCTCCGCCGAAGCCGCCTCGGCCGCCGCCACCTCGGCCCCAGCCACCTCGGCCGCCGCCACCTCGGCCCCAGCCACCTCGGCCGCCCCCACCTCAGCCACCGCCGCCGCCTCGGCCGCAGCCTTCTCGGCCGCTGCCTTCTCTGCCGCTGCTCTCTTGGCCATTGCATTCTCGGCAGCTGCCGTACCCAAGGCGAACTTTGTTGCCCTGTCCACTGCCGCCCTTTCGGCCCCAGCCCTAAAGAGTGCCATCCCCTCGGCAGCCAAAGCCTCAGAGGCTGCCATCTCGGCCACCTCATTCTCGGCCGCCAATTTGTTGGCGGCTGCCATCTCGGCCACCGCCCTCTCGGCTGCCAACATATTAGCACCCATTGTCTCGGCCCATGCCTCTGCTAACGGAGAGGTTGAAGCCAAGCCAGCTTCCCTGTAGGGTGATGCCTTTTCAAATGTTGCCGCCATGCCTCCCTCGCAGACGGGCTCCAATGCCACATCTCCTTCTCGCCGACCGGCAGCACGCTGCAGCCGTCGCGAGCTGATCGTCGAGGCAAGTGATTGCCTGTGACTCCTGTCCGATGCAAATGCAGGCCTGTGCGTCGGGGCCGGTGGGAGAGGGAGTACTATCGGCCTCACCATAGATCGAAAAGTTTGAGTACCGTTTCGGGATGTTAGGTGCCCACGAGACTCCCACGGGAGCGTCAATTCGAGCTACACGAGGACGTTGCTTGATGTGTTTGTGGTGGTTGAAGAGTCTGACCTGGCCGAAAGTGAAAAAACTTTGGAGAAAAATTCACCAGAGTCTCGCAGTACCCAGGCAGCTCCGCTCGTAAGTCCGGTACATGAGCGGTTCAAGGAGCGGTTTTTCCTAGCGCTGATAGGATCTCTAAGGGGTCCCTCTTCAAAATGTGACAGTGGGAGTGTCAGGTCAGTGTCATCGCAAAGCACTGAGCTTTCCTGAGCGGGTGCCGCGACCCCCGGTCCCCCGGTTAAATCTGCGCATCTCCGCCAAAACGCGGACACAGTCACACTCTCCCCTCGCGGCGCGCTATATGGATACTACTGAGGCTTATGTTGGATGGGACTGGAGAGGCTTGCATGGCTCATATGTTTGTCTCGGACCGTCATCGCCGTTGAGCATCGTGATGATGGTGACGGCGGTCGCGGTGATGCCGAGCGCCGCCCCTCCAAGTAAGAGCGCGCGGCACGCGAGGCCGTTTTGGAGGCCACGCGTCTCGGGCAGGTCGAGGTGCAGCCCGAAGACCGCAGGCAGCACGAAGCACACAAAGGCGGACGAAGTGCTGCCCATCAGCTGGAAGACGATGTTGATGCCTGGTACGTGGAGGGCGATGAGGAGTCCCGAGCCGGCGATGAACAGAGTCCACCCCACGTGGCGCACCGTCCGATCGACCTCGCTAAACCGCCCGCAGATGAGCACGTCGAGGGTGTAACGGCACGGATGAATGTTGAGCGGGAACGCCATCACGACGCTCAAAGCCATCGCGACGAAGGCGACCTGCATCATGCGCGACGTCGGCGCCGACGACGTCACGCAGTAATTGCCGAGCAGGTTGCCGTTCGGAGATTTGGGAGCGTCTCGGTAGCCCGCAAGCCCGACGAGCATGTAGCTCGTGGCGCAGAGCGCCATGCAGCGGCCTGAGACGATGCTCATGCGGCGCGGCGTGCGCTGCGGCAGCTCCTCGAACAACGAGGGCACGTTGACCTGCATCGTGAAGGCAAACATGATGATCGAGAACGCCTCGAGACTTCCCCACGAGAGAGTGAGTAGGTAGACGCCGTCGCTGCGCCCGTAGAGCGCTGCCGCGGCCGCGTCGAGGTCGTCGGTGTGCCCGTACACGCGTGAGATGAGCGCGTGCGCCACGACCGAGAGGACGAGGTAGAAGAGCGAAAGCACGCCGAGGAGCGATGAACATTGCAATGCCGAGAGGCGCTCGACGAGCGAGAGAGGCAGCATGCAAGTGGCCCAGAAGAGGCACATGACGACCTGCCGGTCGAGCCAGGGCGCAACGTCCTGCACCGGCTTGAGCAGCAACACCGGCTCGAGTAGGTCGCCCACCGCCACAGTGTATGCGATCACAGAGCCAAAGCAGAAGACGAGAATGTTGACCTCCACCACAAAGCCCATCGTCTTGCCAAAGCAATACACTGTGAGCTCCTCGTAGGACTTGGCGCCGGACACAGTGATCGCGCCTACGAGCAAAGAGACGCTGTAATGCGCTGCGGAGGCCGTGACCGCAATCGCCAATGCTCCACCCACCACGCCAAGGCGCTGGAAGGCGTATGGCAACGAGAGGGCACCAGCCCCAAGGGTGGCGGAGCACATGTTCCACACAGTGCCCCAAAGATCAGCGTGTTCCTTGTCAAATGGCGGCTCCTTTTCGGGGAAATGCCTCAACGCCGCATCTGCCGTGTGTGACCGCGGGATGAGAAGCCGGTCCCCAAGTTCTGAGCTCGGCTTCATAAGTGGCTCAAGGTCGGGCAGGTAGCCCTGGCGCGAGAGTGGTGTGCCTCGCAAATCCAAGGCAGGCGGTGCAGAGCTTGGCATACTCTTACTCGATCGCTGCACCATGGGAGTCTCCATGGTGGACCGCGATGTTGCGGCCTCCGCCACCGCCGTACGCATCGCACGAACGCCGACGTCCACGGCGGGCGCGGGCGCGGCCCGACACCTCCGCGCCCGCGAGGCCGCGAGGCCTCGAAAAGTCAAATAACGTCGAATCGGACGCGAGTGCAATTAACCACGTGCGTATACTGCTTTCCCCGTTACATGTACTCGTGGTAAAGTCGTCGGACAGGTGTGAAAATGGGCGATCTGGTAGAACGAGGTCTCGAGCTTGGAGATAGAGCCCGAGAGTAGGAAGAGAGCTGGACCGTGCCCAACATCGGTGTCTCCCCATCGATCTTGCTGCGCTGACCATGCTGCTGCTGGCAGTGAGCTTGCTCGCTACAGGTTCATACGTGCGCCCTCCGTCCGCCGTGCGGCACGCGAGCCTCGTGGTGCATCCGCGCGTGCTCAGGACAGCCACCTGCACTGCAACGGAGGTCTCATTACCAGCGGCAGACAGTGCAGCGGCAGACAGTGCAGCAGCAGATGGCCTGGGTGACGTCCAGCCGTCCCGCCCACCGCAGCAGCGCTATGACAACCGCGATGATAGAGGTCGCGGCAGAGGTCGTGGCTACAACCGTGACGACCGCGGCGAACGTGGCGATCGCGGTGACCGCGGTGACCGTGGCGACCGAGGAGATCGTGACGCCGATCGCGAAAACCGCGGCCCAGTGCTCGTGCTCACCAGTCCAATGTACCTGCAGCGCATTCGGTTACCGCCACCGCCGCCGCGGTCATTCGACTCGCGCGAGTACGGACAGCGGGGGAGCGGCCGCGGCGGATCGGACATGGATCGCGGCCGGGGCCGCGGCGGACCGGATGCACGTCCCCGGTCATTCGGCGCGCCGCCAGGTGGAGCAGATCTTGCGAGGGATCCGGACGCGGCGATTCCCACCGGAGAGTCCGCGAAGCCGACGGCTCTGCGGCGGCTCGCCGTGAACAAGGACAAGGACAAAGGCAAGGGCAAGGGCAGCGGTGTGGAAGAGGAGCGAGCTCCCAAGAAAGCTGTCAAGGGCAAGGAGGAGCGCCGTGGCGGTGGCGGCCTGCTGAGCTCGGACGAAAAGGTCGCGATGGCGCGCAACCCGCGCAAAAAGGGCGCCAAGGGCAACGCGGGCGTGGCGGCGCCGGTGCAGACGGGCCCTGCGAAGGTGACTTTGGGCGAGGCTATCACCGTCGGCGATCTGGCGCGCGCGCTGAACGTGGGGGCGGCGTCCGTGGTCAAGGATCTGATGAAGATGGGCGTGCTCGCCTCGATCACGCAGTTCATCGACGCGGACACCGCGCAGAAGATCGCCGAGGGCTACGGCGCCGAGGTGACGCGCGGCGAGGCGCTCGAGGATGCCGAGGGCGCAGACGTGTCGGCTCTCGGTATCCTCGAGGACGAGGATGAGGACAAGACCCTGCAGCGCCGACCTCCGGTCGTGACGATCATGGGCCACGTCGATCACGGGAAGACGTCGCTCCTCGACGCGTACCGGGCGCGTGCCTTTTCGGCGAGCAGCGTGGCGGCCGGTGAGGCGGGCGGCATCACGCAGAACATCGGCGCGTACACGGTGCCCTTCCCAGAGGGCGTTGGGCCCGAGGACGAGGCCGGCCGCGCCGTGACCTTCCTCGACACGCCGGGGCACGCGGCCTTCTCGGAGATGCGATCTCGCGGCGCGAACGTGACCGACATCGTCATCCTCGTGGTCGCGTCGGACGAGGGCGTCATGGAGCAAACGATCTCGTCGATACGCGCGGCCAAGGCGGCCAACGTGCCCGTCATTGTCGCCTTCACCAAGAGCGACAAGCCCGAGGCGGACATGCCCAAGGTGAAGCTCCAGCTCCTCGAGCACGAGGTGGTCCTCGAGGAGTTTGGTGGCGACGTGCTGCACGCCCCCGTCTCGGCGAAGACGGGCGACGGCCTCGACACGCTCATGGAGATGATTGCGCTGCAGGCCGATGTGCTCGACATCAAGGCCAACCCGGACCGGCTCGCGGCCGGTGCAGTCATTGAGGCGCGTCAAGTGACCGGCCAAGGCCCCGTCGCCACCGTGCTCGTCCAAAAGGGCACCCTGCGGGTGGGCGACATCGTGGTGGCCGGCGCGCAGTGGGGTCGCGTGCGCTCGCTCGTCAACGAGTTTGGTGAGCGCCTTGAGGAGGCACCGCCCTCGGCGGTGGTCGAGCTTGTCGGTCTATCGGGCTTGCCCGAGGCAGGCGACCAGCTCACGGCGACGCCCGAGGAGGGAGCGGCGCGCGAGCTCGCCGAGACGCGGCAGCGATTGCTCCGCGACCGGCGCTCGTCCGCGCTGTTCGCGATGCGAAGCTCGGCCGACCGCGCGGCGTTCCTGAGCGGGCGGGTGGAGGGCGAGTTGCCCACGAAGGTGCTCGACTTTGTGGTCAAGTGCGACGTACAGGGGTCGGCCGAGGCGCTCTCGCGGGCGGTGGCCGAGCTCAGCGCAGCCGACGACAAGCTGCAGGTGAAGACGCGCGTGCTGCGCTCGGGCGCGGGCGCCATCACCAACGAGGACATCATGCTCGCGTCGGTTTCGTCGGCGACCATCCTGGGCTTCAACTCGCCCGCAAGTGCGCTGCAGAAGGAGGAGGCGGCCAAGGTGGGGGTGGCCATCAAGGAGTTCCAGATTGTGTACGACTGCCTCGACGAGGTGAAGGCCATGATGGCCGCCCTCATCAGGCCGCCGCCCTCGAAGCAGCTTGGCGCTCTCGTGGGCACCCTCGACGTGCTCCAGACGTTCAAGATCGGCGCAGTGGGCAAGGTGGCGGGCTGCAAGGTGGTCTCGGGCTTCGTGCGCGTCGGGTGCAACATCCGCATCCTGCGCGGCAACATCATCGAATACGAGGGCAAGTTGCAGTCGCTGCGCTCGTTTAAAGATCTCGTGGAGCGGGTGGACGTGGGCAGCGAGTGCGGCATCTCCTTTGAGGATTATCAGGGCATGGAGCCCGACGACCGCGTCGAGGCATACGCGGCGCGCGACGCCGTCGGTGACGACGACTGAGCACGGCATGTGCATACTGCTGTATGATGAATCCTCCTACCCCCCTTGCTGCAGCGGCGCTGCCCTGTACCTCAGACGATGATATCGTGACCATACGTTGGTTGTGTTGAGATCGCTGCTGTTGCCGCCGCCTGGTGTAGGCGGGGAGATTTGTCGAGCATGGCGCCATGCATGGCGTAATAACATGGCGTGTGGGGGCCGCCTATTTGTGGCGCGACGTGGGTGAGAGAGAGATGACACGAGGGAGCAAAAGTGGAACAATTGTGAAACTTGACGAAACCGCCCGACGCGATTCGCAATGAGGAATCGATCTTCGCTTGCTTCTCTGGCGGGTTTTCTCGCATGGTCGGCCAGCGCCTTCGCAACTGACATTTACGTCACTGGCTTCGACGATTACGACACTGGCACGCTGAGCGGCCAGGCGGCGTGGTTTGGCCCGACCGGCACGTGGGCCGTGAGCGGCTCAACAAACAGTCCGTTCGTGCCCGGCTCGGTGATCGGTCCCGGCGTACAACCTGGAGTGGACCCCGTCGGTGGCAAGGGCAAGATGGTTCGTCTCTGCACGGAGCGATTCCTCGACGGACGCACAAAGGCGTGGCTTGATCTCCTGAACAGCGGCAAGTGGGCTGCGGCGAGTGCTGGCAGCAACTCAGTGCTCGAGACGAAGGTGAAGCTCTTCATTCCGAGTGGGCAGCCCGTGACGTGCTCGTTCGGCATCATGATCTCGAAGAGCTCGTACGAGACGGCTGGCGGCTTCCTCGTGAGCGCGCAAACCGGCGCGATCAGCCTGATGAATAACGGCTATGCGCCTGCGAACCGCACGGCGACGGGTGCGACCGTCAGACTGAATGCGTGGAACGAGTTCACCTACCGCTGTGACGTCTCGAACGGCGAGGGCAAGCTGCTCGTGAATGGCGCGGTCGTCGCCACGCAGAACACGATGCTCTCAGGCAGCGTGTACGCGTCGAACCTGTTCGCGACCACCGACTCGTCGCCCGGAACGAGCAACGCCTTCGGCTTCTTCGACGATCTTTCGATCGCGGCGGTGGGCACTGAGCTCGAATCGATCGAAAGGGGATTTAAAGGACAGCGGCGTGAAATGGCCTAATCTCAAAACCCGCTGACAGAGATGTGTGCGCTCTCGAGGACGCAGCGCGCGTGGTCCCCAAAAAAAAGACCCTGTTCACAGCCCATTCACACGACGGCGAAGGTGCGGTCCCGGACACGTATCGTCTCCGTTCCTGGCGATTTCTTCGCCATCCATGCCGGCCGTCTCGAAAGGCGACACGCCGACCGGCTTTGTGCTTTCGGCGAGCATGGGTGCCATCGCCGGTGCCGCGTCCAAGACGGTAGTCGCTCCCGTTGAGCGCATCCGCCTGCTCATGCAGATGGCCAACGCACAATCACTCGGCGCAGGCTCCGGCCTGCGCGACGTGCTCCAGAAAGAGGGCCCGTTGGGCCTGTGGCGTGGGAACGAGATCGCCGTCGTGCGCGCCACGTTGCAAAAGGGCATCCTCTTTTCGGTGCAGGACAGCTTGCGCGTCATCCTCAACTCAGACACGATAGCGGGAGGCATTGCCGGGCTCACCGCGAGTGGGCTCACCTACCCGCTCGACGTGCTGCGGACGCGCCACGCAGGGCGCGTGGATGCTGGGCCGCTCCTTGCTGTTGCGCGGGAGGCCATAGCCGCGGGCGGCGTGTTCGCGCTCTGGCGCGGAGCCTCCGCCACCCTCGGGGGCGGTGTGCTGTACGAGGGCATGCGCTTCGGCGCGTACAACCAGCTGCGAGAGCAGCGCAACGAGCGCGGCGAGGCGCGCTTCGGCCCCGCAACCTCGGGCGCGCTGGCCAGCCTCGCTGGCGGGAACATCATCTACCCTAACGACACGGTGCGCCGCCGTCTGCAGACAGTCAGCGGAGGCGGAGAGACGTACCTCCAAGCGGTGGTGGCCCTCTACCGTGAGGGCGGGGTGCGCCGGCTCTATCGCGGCTTCTTGCTGTACAACCTCAAGGTGTTGCCGTCCGCCGCGGTGCAGTTTGCGACGTACGCCCACCTCAAGGGGCTCGCCACGGAGCGCAGTCAGCGCAAAGCGCATGCAGCGGGCACTGTAATGTGATCGGATGGCAGACCAGAAGACGGACTTCTCTTCCTCAGGTTTAGTAGGCATGGATCAGAAGAGTCAAGCGAAGAAACACACCTTTAATACTTTGCATGTGGTCTGTCCCGCCCCGACGCCTCCCCACACACACGCACAGCGCGCGAGACACTCGTGACTTCGAGAGAGAAGCACGCGCGGCGGGCCGGCTCGGGACCCTGCTGGGTCTGCGTAGCCCGAGGCAGCCGCGAGCGGAGCTCACAACGTGTCACATCGGCACAAACGCGTCGACCTGCTGCGGCTGCCCGTACACGCTGGTGAGGATGGGCTTTGAGGGAGCGAGCTGGATGATGGTCTGCATTTGGTAGCCCGCCTCCTCGGCGAGCCGGTACTCCTGCGCGGTGAGCATCGAGCGCTGCATCGCCTGCGCCGCGTCGCGAGCCACGTTGGCATCGGCGATCGCGAGGCGCGACTCGCTCTGCGCCTCGTACGCGCGCTGTGCCCACGACTTGGCCTCGTGGTTCGCCTGCTCCCACCGACGCTGCATCCCCTCACGCTCACGGTGGTTCTCCCTGAGCTCCGAGCGTGATCGTTCGAGCTGGGCGGCAAGAGCGTCGCGCTCGCGTTGCAGCGCGTCAATGTGCTCGCGCAGCGCGCCATTCGCCTCCTGCTCGAACTTGACTGCCTCCGCGGCGCGCACCGCGTCCTCCTCGGCCTGCTTGCGCGCGGACTGCGCGAGGTGTAGCGCGTTCCGGTGCGCGTTCAGGTCGTACGCGAGCTGCTGCGCATGCACCTCGAGGTTGAAGCGCTGTACGGCCTCGGCGCGCCCGGCGGCCTGGTAGCGCAGCTCGAGGGCGCGCATCGCTCGCACGATCCACTGCTGCGACGGGTGGAGCGTCTTGCCCCCGGCGTACTGCGCCAGCAAGGAGAGCACACCTTGCTCGTTCTCGTGCATCGTCAGACTCTCCACCTCCTTAGCAGGGGCGCCGAATGCGCCGCCGCCGCTGCCCAGGGCCCCGCTCGGTCGGAAGACGTTGACGCCGCCGAAGACCCCTGCGGTGAGCTCCGGGTCGGCCGCCGGCGGCGACGTGCGCCCGGTGACTGGCGGCGGGCTGACGGTGCGCTTGGTCGCCTCCGGCGGGCTTGCGGCGGGTTTGGCCGCCTGTGGCGGGCTGACGGTGCGCCCGGCCGCGGGCACGATTCCATCAGCGATGAGCTGTTTGGTTGTTTGACTCATGGGCGGCTGTTTGTCTTCGGTGCGGCCGGTCGGCGGCGGGCTGACGGTGCGACCGGCCGGTGGGCGGCTCGAGTGGGGCAGGTTCACCGGCTTGTAGTATGGGCCGTCGGTGTACTCGCGCCCGCTGCTTGGCACGACGCTGCCGCGCAGCAGCCCTTCCGCAGATCGAGTTCGGCCAGGCTCGATGCGAGATCGCGGTGTCGAGCCCCTTGGCTTGTGGTGCTGGCCATAGCCCACGCCGAGCGCTGTCACGTAACGGAACCCCTCGGGAACCGGGAGGGGGCCAGGCGGACCGCCCACGATGATCGGCGGCGGCTTGAGCGGAGGGTCATGAGGGTCGCGCGCCGGGGGCACCTCGGGCTTCGGCGGCTCATCTGATGGGGCGGGAGCCGCGCCCGCGGCGGTGTCAGCCGCCTCCTCATTCTCAAATGCGTCCAGACCTTCGATGAGCGCTGTGAACTCGTCGAGGCTGAGCTTGCCGCTGCCCGTCTTGTTGTACGTCTGAAGCATCTTGATCGTCTCGTTCGCCGTGGCCTCGACGGACAGTTCACGTAGCGCACCGCGCAGCTCGCGCACCCCGAGCCCCTGGTGCGATGTGTTTGCATTATCGTACGCGTCTTGCACCTCGTACTGGCCGCGCTTTTTCACCGGCGCAGTCTTCCTAGGCGCCGCTGCGGCTGCCGTGCTCGAGCGCGCCGCCGTCGTGCTGACCGAAGTGCTCGAGCGCGCCGCCGTCGTGCTGAACGCAGTCGTCGTCGTCGTACGCACCGCACTGCTTGGCGGCGAGGCCGTCGCACGCGCCGACGTACTGGTCGGCGACGTGCTGGTGCGAGCCGCGGCTGCAGCAGCCGTCGTGCGGATTGGCTGCTCGTCAGAGGTGGCGAATGATGTCGTGCGCGGCGTTGCCGAAGAGGTGGTGACCACTGCCGGGCGCGCCGCGGTCGCAGTCGCCGGCCTCGCCGCTGTTGCTGTCGTCGCGGCTATCGTGGTCCTCGGGGGCGAAGCGCTTGCGGTCGCAGTCGCCGGGCGTGCGGTTGTTCCGGTAGCTGCGCCAGCGGTCGCAGTGGCCGGGCGTGCAGCTATTGCGGTAGCTGTGCTAGCGGTCGCAGTCGCCGGGCGTGCGGCTGTTGCGGTGGCGGTGGCCGCAGCTGCTGGGCGCGCAGCAGTGGCGGTGGCCGCAGCAGCTGGCCGCGCAGCAGTGGCGGTGGCCGCAGCAGCTGGCCGCACAGCGGTGGCGGTGGCCGCAGCAGCTGGACGCGCAGCAGTGGCGGTGGCCGCAGCAGCTGGCCGCACAGCGGTGGCTGTGGCCGCAGCAGCTGGACGCGCAGCGGTGGCGGTGGCCGCAGCAGCTGGGCGCACGGCGGTGGCGGTGGTCGCGGCCGCTGGGCGCGTGGCGGTGGCTGAGGCTGCAACGGCGGTGGCCGGACGGGCTGTGGCTCGAGCAGACTCAGACATGCTTTCGAACGAAGTCCCCTCACTGCGCTGTCTTCACGAGGATGTCAAGTCAAGTTTCGGCGCTTCGAGGATTTGTCTGTGAATGTTACATGTATCACTCAAAGCAAGCAAGCATCGATCTCGCGCGATCTCCTAACCGCCGCAAGGCTTTCTGGCGCTTCGGGGAATTTGCTGTGAATATTCAGGCAGTGTTCATGCCTGTAAGTCGTTATAAACTCAGCAAGAGCGAAAGAACGTTCACTGCTTGCTCACTTTTAAGTAAACAAGTTCTCCTCTGTGTCTCGTTTCACAGTTAACAAGAAAGCCCAACAAGTCACGCTCGCAAAAAGTGCGGGGTGCTCGTCATTTGTGCATGGCGGATCGTGAGACGCTTCTCGCCATAAACGCGCAGCTTGTGTCGAAGCTGACGGCTGGCACCGCGACTGACGATGACATCAAAACGTTGACGGCGGTGATGGGTCTCCTCGAGAAAGAAGCGTCAAAGGGGTCTATCAGCAGCAGCGTACCACAAACAGCACCATCCGGGAGATGCGGCGCGGGCGCATCGGCGGCCGCCACGAGCGTCAAAATTCTCCAAAAGCGAAAGAAGAACGGAAGGAAGGGCAGCGGCAGCAGACAACCGAGGGGCACGCGGATCGTTTCGGCTGATCGTGCTCTCGAGGCTCGCAAGGACGCCGAAGCCGCCGAGCGCGTGGCTGCAGCAGATCGTGCGATGGCAGCACGGGAGGAAGATGAGAAGAAAGCAAAGGAAAAAGCAACCAAGACCAGCCACGGCGGCTTCAGCTACAGCAGAGGCTATGGCGGCGGCGACGTCGGCTACGGCAGCAGGATCACTTCGGCAGATCCTGCTCTCGAGGCTCGCAAGGACGCCGCCGCCGCCGTTGTGCGCAAGGCCCTCGCGGGCGCCCTGGTGAGCATGATGAAGGCTGGCGACGTCGATGCGGCGCGTGCGGAGGCGGTGGCGCGTGCGGCGCTGGTCTCGGAGGCGGCTGCGTCGGCCGCTGCGGCCAAGGCCGAGGGCAAGGGGGCGGCCGCTGCTCCGCAGGCAGCCAAGGCCGCCACCATCAAGAAGGCCGAGAGCGTGGCTGCAGCAGAGCGTGCGATGGCAGCACGGGAGGAAGATGAGAAGAAAACAAAGGCAACAACCTGGGCCAGCTACTCCGGTGGCGGCTCCGGCAGAAGCTATGACAGCAGCTATAGCAGCTATAGCCCGCGAGCAGCGACATCCATGGCTGAAGCGGCCAAAGTTGACGCCATAATTGAAAAGCTCAAATCGGCTGCCGATAGTGAGCCGCGTCGCCACGTCGGACCATTCGGCCACCCCACCGACAGGTGGCAGCCTTTCTCACACGATTCCTTCGAGTTGCTGCGTACCCCGTGATGTCCACAGAGAAGCCTGGCTCGACCGTCAACCTTTCGGCCGACGAAGTTACATACCTGATTGAGCAGTCCACACAGATCATGAGCAATCAGCCAGCGCTCCTCGAGCTCGAAGCGCCGCTCTCGATCGTTGGAGATGTCAACGGGCAGTTCAGAGACCTGCTGCGCTTGTTTGAACACTGCGGCTTCCCGCCCGATGCAAACTACCTCTTCCTGGGGTGAGCGCCTAGTCGTGCTCTCCGCCCCAGTCTCCGCGACATGGGCCGCACGCGTCACGCGAGCACGTACACATGCTCCCCGTCTACCCCTCGCCCCCACATGCATACGGACCCACCATCAGCGCGCTCCCTTTTGCGAGCCTTGCCACTGAGTCCCAATGGCTCACCGCGTGCCCCGGGGCGTTTGGCAGCAACTATGTCGACCGCGGGAAGAACGGCCTCGAGGCCATCGCGCTGCTGCTCGCGTACAAGATTAGGTACCCCGAGAACTTTTTCCTGCTGCGCGGCAACCACGAGTGCGCTGCGACGAACCGCATCTACGGCTTCTACGACGAGTGCAAGCGGCGATACAGTATCAAGATGTGGAAGAAGTTCCAGGAGGCCTTCAACGTGATGCCCTTCGCCGCCGTCATCGACGAGAAGATCTTTTGCGTGCACGCGGGCCTCTCGCCCGACCTCAACTCGCCTGAGCAAATCAAGCGCATCTCGCGTCCCGTGGACGTACCCGACTCTGGCATGCTGTGCGATCTGCTCTGGTCCGACCCAGAGGCAGATATTTCGGGCTGGGCGGAGAACGACCGTGGCGTCTCGTACACGTTTGGCGCGGACGTTGTCACCAAGTTCCTGCAGAAGCACGACTACGACCTTGTCGTGCGCGCGCACCAGGTCGTCGAGGACGGCTTCGAGTTCTTTGCCGACCGGCAGCTGGTGACGCTCTTCTCGGCGCCCAACTACTGCGGCGAGTTCGACAACGCCGGCGCCGTGATGAGCGTCGACGAGGACCTCATGTGCTCTTTCCGCATCCTCAAGCCTGCGGAGAAGGCCAAGTTCGGATTCGGAAGTCGCCGGGGTACGTGAGGTCTGTTATCGAATCTCGAATCGGCGGCACGACCCGACGGCCGATCTCTGTGGTTCACTGTTGGGCGTGTAGTGGGTGTAGTCGACTGCCTCGAGTATGCCTCGAGCTCGTGCTCGGCGCTCGGATCCTTGCACCTCGGGGGGCACATGTTTGTTGAGAAAGGGTCAGTTGAATCGACATGTTTGTTGCTGGTGTTTACGCACGTAGGGAGGGGCCAATGAACCGCCCCCTGCCAAGGGGGAGTTCCAGCCACCCGATGGTCGCCCGCCTCGTTAGGTACGGTCCGGTGAGACAAAAGAAAACTTTTCTGTTGCTGGTGTTTACAGACTTCTGATGACGGTTGACAAAACCCCAACCCCCACCCCTCCCCCCACCCCCCACCTGATTGCCTATCACAATCCCGCCCGGTAGTATAGGGCAGCGAGCAATCCCGCAAGTATTCCCCGTATCTCGACTGTATCTCGGCGAATATCTCGCATAAATCTCGCATGATTAACTAATATCGCGCCCGACATTCCTGCCAAAAAAGTTTACAAGGCTGTATACCACAATAGCACTATCACCCACGTCACCACCCTTCCCCAAAGGGGGAGAGTGGGACCACCCCCCTAGGCCACGACGCCCAAACTCGCCACAAGCAAAAAAAACGAAACCTCCCAACCCACCCCCCGTCGGGAAAGCGGGGTTCGAG
>ENA-UOXG01001650-UOXG01001650.1-mixed-culture-metagenome-genome-assembly--contig:-NODE-1650-length-13784-cov-64.269065_pt1 | contig 13784 bp, 10 predicted proteins | sample MGYA00238159_ERZ761634 | MGnify/ENA primary metagenome ERZ761634 (study PRJEB28908, sample SAMN08776845) | mixed culture metagenome | isolation source: Freshwater growth medium | place: USA... | reverse complement strand
CGTATCCTGATAACAAACCCCCCCAAACTCGATAACAAACCCCCCCGCAGCCCCCCCACCCCTTTCCAAGCTATTTGGAGCCGAGGCCGAGGTGTGGCGAGCGCGGGGGGACCGTGACGAAACTGACCGACTGACTGACTGGCGGAACGAACTTCAAACTTAGATCCAAAACAAATAAAGGCTGAATAAGGGTTGACTTGACTTGACTGAATAAGGGTTGATCATTGACAAAGACAGACTTCGTCTACGATTGTAATGCTCGGTCTTGTTGCGCGCAGGCCGCAGCTGATCGCCGCGGGGGGTGCACTGTGCTCAGTGTGGCTCCTGGACGAGAGCCTTGGCCTGCGCCAGTGGGAGCTTTCGAAGCATTTCGTGAAGAGCCCCAGCCTTGCAAAGCCACTCGTCTTCCAAATCGAAGCACGGACGCGTCCACCTCCGATCGGCGCCATCGACTGGCCTGCGGGACGCGTGCTGCTGCAATGGTGCTTGGACCATCTGCCGCCACAGGCGGTGGTACTCGAAATCGGGTCCGGGATCGGCACGACGGCCCTCGGCCTGGCGTGCGCAAACAGTGACGAGGATGGCATCGCGCGCCGCATAATCGCGACAGATTTTGATGACGAGGTGCTGAACATCCTTCGATCAAATGCAGAATTGAATGGGATGAGCGATTCGCCGTACCTGTCCATCCACAAGTGGGACGCTGCTCTCGGGGCGGCCTCCGCCAAAGCGCTTCCTGTGCCTGCTGCCGCAGCCAGTAAGTTGACGCACGTGGTCGGCTCAGACCTCGTCTACTATGGCGGCACCGACGATCATTGGCACGGCGAGGGCGAAGGGCTCGTGTCGACTCTCTCCGAGCTCCTTCGTTCCGCACCGAATCTCGAGGTATACCTGCTCTGCGTCGCGCGAGGGCCCGCCGAAGTACCTTACAATGCTGACAGCAGCGGCGGCGGGATGCCGCCTAGCAACGCACTCAAGGCGGAATATAAGGATTATCTTTCACTGCGTTACTTTGAACAAAAGTGTGCCGCGCGCGGCCTTACCGCCCGTCGAGAGCCTATTCCTGCAGAGACGATCCGTCGCGTGAACGATTCGCAGTGGTTGCCCCTCCGAGCGTCGTGGTGGCTGCTGGGCATATGGGAAAGCTTGGTGCTGTACAGGGTTTGCCTTGAGGAAAAGGGTGTGAATAGGGGATGACCGGCCATCTAACGCGTTTCGAAGGCGCCGCAATGCAGACAATTCCAGCCTTTCCTCCTTTGCCGAATCGAGACCGACCACAAGCTTATTGCGAAATTGAGTAGCTCGAGCGAGCGAGTACTCTGTACTTGTGTTGACCGAGGGGTGCGGAGCCGTCCTCGAGGCGTGGTGTCGGAGCGCTGGGGACCGCTTTGAAATTGAAAGTCACGAGCGCCCTTTTCTTGGCACTTTCGCGTTCCAGACATTCCTCGCTCCGAGCGCATGACGTTCCTCCGTCCGATGCTGCACGTGCTCCACGCTGCGTTGTGTATCGCTTACTTGCCGACCACGCCCACCTTCGTCGTGCGCCCACCGCTCGCGCCACGTCCAGTGCAACAGCAACGGACGCCGGCCATGGCGGTGCCAGCTGCCTCGGTGGCAGCGCTGCGCGACCTCGGCGCGGCGCGGCGCTCCCGCGCCGCGAGGATGGCATCAGTGAACAGCAACCCGGCCGAGCTCCTCGACCCGGAGAAGTGGACCGAGGCTGGCGTCAAGGCGCTGCAGCGCATCCCGCCCACGTGCCAGCGGCTAAGCCAGCGAGTGGCCGAGGTGGAGCACCTCGCGCTCGCGCTGCTCGAGGACGACAAGGGCATGGCGTCACGCGTGCTCCTGGCCGCCGGCGCTTCGCCCACGAGCATCCGGAACGCCTTCGAGGCATACGCCCTGCGGCAGCCCAAGGTGTACGGCAGCTCCGACAATGGCGGCAACCTCGTCATCGGCGGCTCTCTCGCATCGCTGCTGCCAAAGATGGAGGCTCAGCGCACGCTGCTGACGGACGAGTACCTCGCCGCCGAGCACGCGCTCCTCGCCCTTCTCAACGACGAGCGCTGCGGAAGCGCCGTAATGGGCAAGGGCGGCGCCGCTCTCGAGACGATGACGTTACGTGCCGCCATCGACCAGGTACATGGCCACCGACCCCTGGGCGCGGCTTGCATGCAAGTGCTCAGCACGGCGCCCTCTCCTCCGCACAGGTACGTGGCAACCGGCGCATTACGTCGCGCACGCCCGAGGGATCGTACGAGGCGCTCGCCAAGTACTCTCGCGACCTGACGAAGCTCGCGCGCGAAGGGAAGCTCGATCCTGTCATCGGGCGTGACGACGAGGTACGGCGCGCGATGACGGTACTCTCGCGCCGCACGAAGAGCAATCCGATCCTAATCGGGGAGCCTGGCGTAGGCAAGACTGCGATCGCCGAGGGCCTTGCGCAGCGCATCGCGAGTGGCGACGTGCCCGAGACGCTCCGCGACCGGCGGTTACTCGCTCTCGACATGGGCTCCCTCCTCGCGGGTGCCAAGTATAGGGGCGAATTCGAAGAGCGTCTCAAGGCGGTCATTGATGAAGTCACCATGGCCGACGGCGAGGTGGTACTCTTCATTGACGAGATCCACACCGTCGTTGGTGCGGGCGGCGGCAACGGCGCGATGGACGCGTCGAATCTGCTCAAGCCGGCGCTCGCTCGCGGAGATCTCGCATGCATCGGAGCGACGACCCTCGATGAGTACCGCGAGTACATCGAAAAGGACGCTGCGCTCGAGCGTCGCTTCCAGCAGGTCTACGTGGAGCCCCCCTCTGATTGCCACTGATGAGCTACCTTGCATGCAAGTGCTCACCACGACGCCCTCCCCCCCTCCCCACAGGTCTACGTGGAGCCCCCCTCTGTGGAAGCGACCACGGCGATCCTCCGCGGCCTCAAGGAGCGCTATGAGCTTCACCACGGCGTCTCCATCTCGGATGCCGCCCTCGTGGCAGCGGCCGTGCTCTCGGATCGTTACATCGCCGATCGCTTCTTGCCCGATAAGGCCATCGACCTCATCGACGAAGCGGCGGCCAAGCTGCGCATCGATGCCACGTCGCGCCCCCAACGGCTGGATGAGGTCAGCCGGCGGCTGCTGCAGGTGCAGATGGAGATGATCTCGCTCAAGCAAGACGCATTGACCGACGCACGCGCCGCCGGCCGGCTGCGCGCACTCACGGACGAGGCGGACACGCTGCAGGCGGAGCAGGCGGAGCTGACGAAGCGGTGGGAGGAGGAGAAGTCGAGGCTCGAGGCGGTGAGCGAGGAGTACAAATGATTGATTGAAGTACCGATTGATGTACTGATTGATGTACTGATTGCAGCGAGGAGTACAACTGATTGATGGCCCCGATGATGGCCTGTATGATTGCGTCTGATTGCCTCCTTGATGAGCCCTGATGATGGCCTGTATGATTGCGTCTGATGGCCTCCTTGATGAGCCCGCCTGAGCAGGTGCGCGAGCTCAAGTCCCAGATCGAGGCGACCAACGTCGAGATCGAGCAGGCGGAGCAATCGTACGAGCTCTCCCGCGCGGCCGAGCTCAAGTACGCCAAGCTGCCCGAGCTACAGCGTCGGCTTCGGCTAGCGGAGGAGGAGGCGCTAGGGCGCGCGGCCGCCGCCGCTGCCGCCGCCGCCGCTGCCGCCGCTGCGGCGGCCGCCGGTGCTGTTGTGGTGATCGACTCCGCAGATTTGCCGCCGCTGCTGCGTACGACAGTCGGCGAAGAGGAGGTGGCCGAGGTCGTTTCTCAATGGACGGGGGTGCCAGTGACGAAACTCCTCGCGTCCGAGGCCCAAAAGCTGCTCGACCTGCCCGAGGCGCTCGGGGCGCGCGTGGCGGGCCAGTCGGAGGCGGTCGATGCTGTCTCGGATGCGATCCTTCGCTCGCGTGCTGGACTCGCAGACCCGAGCCAGCCCCTCGCCTCCTTTCTGTTCCTCGGGCCAACGGGTGTGGGGAAGACGGAGCTAGCGAAGGCACTCGCGAATAAACTCTTTGATTCCGATGACGCGATGGTGCGCCGAGGGCGAGCGATGACCTCTGATGACTGCCGATAGCGCCTCCGATGGCCTACGACGAGCGTTGATGACCTCCGTGATGAGCGCCTGCGCCCAATGGCCTCCGTGATGAGCGTTGATGACCTCCGTGATGAGCGTTGATGACCTCCGTGATGAGCGCCTGCGCCCAATGGCCTCCGTGATGAGCGTTGATGGCCTCCGTGATGAGCGTTGATGACCTCCGTGATGAGCCCGCTCATCAGGTGCGGCTGGACATGTCCGAGTACATGGCCAAGGAGAGCGTCTCTCGGCTGGTCGGCGCACCGCCCGGCTACGTGGGCTACGAGCAGGGGGGGCAGCTCACCGAGGCAGTGCGCCGCCGGCCGTACGCGGTCGTACTCTTCGATGAGATGGACAAGGCGCATCCCGAGGTGTTCAATGTCCTGCTCCAGATCCTCGACGACGGGCGCGTGACCGATGGGCAAGGGCGCACCGTCAACTTTCGGAACACGATCATCATCCTTACTTCCAATGTGGGTGCGAGTACGATCCTCGAGGCCAACGGCGACCCCTCGAGGCTGGATGAGGTGCGGCTGCGCGTGCTCGACCAGCTGCGAGAGACATACCGACCTGAGTTCCTCAACCGGCTCGGAGAGCTCATCATCTTCCAGCCGCTCCAAAAAAGGCAACTGCAGACGATCGCGCGTCTCACCCTGGGCGGCGTGCAGAAGCGGCTCGCTGCAAGGGAGGTGACGTTGCAAGTGACCGACGCAGCGCTCGGCGTGCTTGCGGACCTGGGCTACTCGCCCGAGTACGGCGCGCGCCCTCTCAAGCGCGTGGTCCAGAAGGAGCTTGAGACGCCCCTCGCGCGTGGGCTGGTGGCGGGCGAGTACCGCGACGGAGATACACTCGAGGTCGATGCTGACTTCGATCGCGTCTCGCTGCGGATTCGGATCATGCGCCGGCGCGGCGAAGGCGAGGGCGAGGGCGAGGGCAAGAGCGAGGGCAAGAGCGAGGGCAATGGCAAGGGCACTGGCGCTCCCGCTCTCAGCTCGTTGGGTAAGTGATCAGAGCACGTATGAAGGCCGCCGGGGCGGGTGTGGCTGTGGGCAACATGCACGTCTTTCATACGATATAAATTTAGTCCATGATTTAGTCGCAACACGCAAAGTGCCAAGTCTCGCAAGTCCGAAGGTCGCGCACACGTTACCGACGTTTGGGTTTGCAGTTGGTTTCACCAAAAACCTTAAGAATTTCTCTTTTATTTCTGTGTCCTTTTTGCCGATCGTACTTCGCCTTCGGTTGCGTGGGAGAGATCTCCTGTAGGCTCTGAAGATGTAGCGTAGGCGAATGTAGCGCAAGGCCACGCCAAGTATGTAGCCAAGGACTACGCATTCGAAGAGGTGCCACACTGTGGAATGAGGTGGGAAAATGCTAGGGAATGAGGTCACGTCAGAGCACAGAGGCGTGGCCGCCGACCGCCGTTAACAGTTTTGGGTCACTCACAGTTGGGTCTTAGTTTGATGACCCTGCTCAAGGGTGATAATTTTGGGTCACCAATGACCCGCGGGGGGCGTGCTTGCATGAGCGCCGCTTTATACTTACTTTATAGTGTGGACCTTGCGTTCGTGTCGTTGCGTTCGTCGTTGCGTTCGTCGTTTACGCGTAGGCCGAGACCGGCTCTGAGTGGTACGACCCTCGTGCCGACCATTCCACTCTTACTGTTACATTTAGCGACGGCCAACGCATCCCTCGCTAACTTCAAGCCAGTGGTCGCATGCGCATAGCGTGAGCAACCATGCCCCCTAGTGAGTGAGTGAGTGAGTGAGTGAGTGAGTGAGTGAGTGAGTGAGTGAGTCTGTACTACTGTACGACGAGCTCGCTGCGTGTGCTGCTATGGGATATCGATATCCTATGAGCCTCAGTAGATATCTCGACCTGTACCCCGTATTATACTACGGTGTGTCTGTGTCTCAATAATTCAATCAATGACTAATCAGGGGCGGGCTCGCTCGCAGTACTTGTGTTGTTCGCGCGGGACGGCAGCCGCGGAGAAGGCCCGCCTCTCAAGCTCTCAGAATAGTAGAAGGAGCGCGCGCGCAGGAAAAGCTGCAAAAGCAGTCCTAGCGCCTTTTGATGCACGGCCGTTCGTCGGCCCTTTTTCTATAAAGGGCCGACGGCATTCAACTTTAACGGCGATCACTTCATCAAAAAGGGCCGACGGTGGTACGCTCCCGAAACGAATCTATCCGAGAATCCCGGCACTCAATGAGTGCGCGTGCGACGCACTCAGACGAATCTATATCCGAGAATCCCGGAAGAAATTCATCTTCCCGAAACTCATGCTGCCGGCCAGCTGCTGGCCCCGTACCCGCACCGCGTCTGCGACCCCTCGCCGCTCGCCGCTTTGGAATGCAAGCGGGAGGGCCGCCTCATGTGGACTCGTTCGTCGTCTCCACCATGAGCCGTGCTCCGAGGATCATCGAGCGAGGCACGGCACACGCAGCGATGATCTTTACTGATCTACTACGAAAGGAACAGTATGAGTTGAAGCGGGCAGCGAGCAGCTCGAGCGTCTCGAGCAGCTCTCTCGGCGGCGCAAGCCCTCGTTCACCGCGAAGCCCTCGTTCAGCGTGGACACGTACTTCACCGCGTCCCGAGAGTCATCTCAGATTCGGGCAAGAGTCAAGGGTCGGGCAGAATGGCAAAAGCGACAGCACGGTGGCGTGGAGCACGACGCCAATTCAGCTCAGCGACAGCGATGGGAGTGAAGTCTGTTCGCCGTCGAATAGCTTCACCATCTCGTCGGAAGTGCCAAGGGCCGCACGGTCGGAACTGGCTCGGCAAATGGAACACTCGAAGGAGCTGCAGGCGGCACTCGAAGAGATGGAGCAGTTGCAAGACCGAATCTCTTTGCTCAAGACCATGGCTCATGCGGCACCTCAGGACATCGACAGCGGCAACGTCGTCGCTCCGGATCGGCTGTGGTGCGCGGCGCCATGCCGCATGCGCCTTGTGGCTGCAGCAGCGATGGCCACAGCGCCGAACATGGCCACAGCGACGAAGGCATCACGTGTGGGTGTAAGCGGCCCGGATGTAGACGATGATGTGGCACGCGTGCTTCCAGATCTAGGTCCACGACGCAGGAGCTCGCGCGACACGGTCTCGATGGCTCTGACGAGCCTAACGGATCTTGCTAGGACGACCAATCAGTGCAAACCTTTCTGCGGAAATGTCCTAGGCGATCTTCAGGAGCGCACCTTGGCCAAGGACTACGCTTTCGAAGAGATGCCACACTGAGGAGTGAGGTGGGACAGAGGTCAGAGCTCCGACGTCCGAGACCTGGGCGCCGACCGCCGTTGGCGCCATCGACGGGGCCAATACGATACGTGCGTAAACCCATATCGCTAAATACAGGGGGCACGATCGGATCGGCGCACACGGAGAGCTCCATGGGAGAGCTCACGGCATCAAACGGCGTCACGCAAAGGGCGGTCTCGGCGGAGGATACGGATGCATCCTCCCACCTCCGCTCGGCCGCCCGCTTCAGCTGCACTTCGCATGTACGTCTTGCGCGCTGTACAGTACTACTCGGTCTACAGATACTGAGATATGAGTTACTCGGTGCAGATTATACTCGAATACACACGTATTTACGATTTTTTATATTTCTATCGGTCACCGCGTTGGCGTGCCCGTACATAGCTGTAGTCATGTGCGACCCCCGTCCCATCTTTTCAAGGCGTATGGAGAGTCATATGGAAAGGGTCAGCGATGCATCTCCTCTGCCCGGGGCGGCGCTCCCAACGCCCCTGTGCCGTTGGAGCAGTCGAGCTGCCGGCTGTTCTCAACGGCCGTGTACTCGATAAGGAGCATCGCCGCGAGGAGCGCGGCGCGGTGCGTGGGCGTGGCCTTGGGCGGCATGCGCACCACGAGCTGCGAGCGGTCGGTGTCGCCTCCAAAGTTGCAGCCCGGCCATAGGAAGGCGGACATACCTGGCAGGTGGACGCGCTGCGATGAGCACTTGCATGCAAAGGCAGGTCATCAGTGGCCATAGGAAGGCCGACATACCGACGTACTCTCCGGTAGCCCAGTCATACATCTCGACATCGAAGCTCTCGTTGCAGCAGCCCGGCGCGCAGCAGTTGTCGCGGCACATGTTCGCCTTGAGGATGTAGAGCGACTCGCCCTTGGCGTCCTGCGCCACGTACACGCGCGTGCAACAGAATTGGGGCGCCCAGCCGAGCGCCGTGTCGAGCGCCCTTGCGGATCCGTTGGCAGCGGAGCCCCCTAGCGCGGCTGCGTTGCGTGCGGAGGTGTGGTAGCCGCAGAGGAGGGGTGAGGGCTCGATGGCCTGCCCGAGGAGGCGGCCGTCCAGGTCCTTGACGAGCACGCGCTGGCTCTGCGAGAAGCAGACAGGCCAGCACTGGCACGGCTCGCATACCATCGGCCTCTCAATGATCAGGCCGCCGCCGTCCTCGTCGTCCTCGAGGAGCTTGAGCTCGAACGCGCGGAAGAGCGGACACATGAGCCGCTCGCAGCAGGACGAGTCCTCGCGCCCGTGCAGCATGGGCGTGCCCGGCTTTGCGCCTCCCTCTTTGAGCATCGTGCCGAGCGCCCTGCCCACGTTCGGCGGCAGCCGCTCGGGCTCAAAGTGCGGCGTGTTCACCGTCCAGAAGATGCGCGACTCGGTGATGCCCATCGTGGCGGCGCCCACGTTGAGCCGTTGGCGGAGAAAGAGCAGGTCGTGCACGAGCAGGTCCGGCTGGCCCTCGTACTCGACGACGCCCTTCCCCTTGAGGGTCGACTGCAAGCTCAAGAGCAGCATCTTGTGCCTGCTGCTGCTCGAGAGCACGGGCTGCAGCTTCTTGGCCAGGTCCTGCTTGAGCTCATTGTCCGCCGGCGCGTTGGCGATCGCGAACGTGAGGCGGCCTTTGAGGCCTGGCTTGAGGCCGCCCTCGCTCATGAAGCCGGGCCCTTGTTGCGCCGCCGCCGGCCCACAGAGAAAAGAACACATCGTCAACGGACGTTTTGACCATAAGAACGCATGCAACTTTCGGAGCTCCACCCAAGCATGCCGTAAGGCACAAGAGAATGGGGGGGGAGGCGGCCTCAGCGTTGGGGCTGCATTCTGGGGCGACGAAACCTTCGAATTCATTCACAGCAGTTCTTCGTGGAGGCCCCCTCGTCGCCGCTTATGTCGTCGGCCGACCACGGGCTGCCAGAGGACGCGGACGAGGACCAAAAAGGGACGATCGTGTCGAACGAGGAGTGGTGTGAGTGGCTACGCAAGGATCTTCGCTCGTCGCCCGTGTACGCCACGCACAGCGCCCTTCTGGATGAGTGCTGCGACATCGCTGCGAGGTGGCGCGCGCGGTTTTGGGAGCGGAAGGCCTTGTGGGGACGCATCCGTCGTGGCAGGCGGCTGGCCAAGGAGCTGGCCGAGGTTGCGCCGGTGATTGCACGCACACGCGCGGCCATTGAGGCCCTCGACCTTCCCGAGGGATCGCCCAAGGTCGTGATCCTCGACCTGTGCTCCGGCTTTGGCTACCTCGGCATGTTCCTCTCGGAGCTCCTGCCCGCCGATAAGGTGGAGCGGATCGTGCTCGTCGACATCATGTGGGCGCCGCACAACGTCGAGCGGCAGGAGAAGCACCTCAACCCTGAGCACGTGCTCGATCCTAACTGGCCGATTCGGCTGACCACGTCGCGTGCGAACCTCAAGATCCCGAGTGATCGACGCATCCTCGCGCGAGCCTTCCTTGCCCACGGCGCCCCCGCGATGATCCTGGGCGTGCATCTGTGCGGCATGCTCTCGCTCCGCTGCATCGACTTGTACAATAGCTGCCCGGGCTTCTTCTTCCTCGCCCTCAAGCCGTGCTGTCTACCGAAGAAGCTCTTTGCGAATCGTGGGGATGTCTTCGAGGGCGCCAATGGACACTGGTTTGCCGCGGCCGCCGTCGCGGTGGTGGGCAAGTGGAACCAGGGCAATTGGCACGGCGCGTCTCGCATCGAGCTCGAGCGCAAGTACCATATTTGGGTCGCCAACCTGAGCAAGTGCGTCGAGTGTGCCGAAGAGCTCGGCGACGGCAACGAAGCCGACGGCGGTGCGGCGGCAGGGGCAGCGGCGGCAAGCGCAGCGGCGGCAGGGGCTGCGGCGGCAGGGACGAGCCTGATCGAGGCCCGCGCGCACGAGGGCGAGCCGCCAGTTGAGAGACCCAGACATGGGAACGAGCCGCCAGTTGAGAGACCGAGAGCTCGGGCGGCGAGCTGCGTTGTCGTCGAGACACATAGCGTGCAGAGCTCGTGGTTCCTGAACAAGTTCGTCTTCGCGACGCGCGCATGGTCCTGCGCCCCGCCAAGCTTCCTCGCAGGCGGTGCGCCCTCCGCCCAGGCCGCAGCTGCCGCCGAGGAGCGACGCGCGGCGCGGCTCGCGGAGTTCAAGTCGCAGCGACGAAAGGAGAAGCACGAGCGGCGGCTCGCGAACAAGAGCGTGGACGAGCGCGCCGAGATCGAGCGCCTGCGCCCAGAGCGCGAGTTGCGCGATCGCCGGGTAACCTTGACCATCACGCCGCTCAGCTTCGCGCAGCTGCAGCTGCGGTGCTGGCTCGAGGTGCACACCGGTACTTTTGTTGAGTTGCGCTAACCCTTCAGCTTAACTCCGCTTAGCGCTCAATCTTTGAGGAGCTCTCGCGGCACATCCCAGCCGGGAGCTGTTTTAAAGTGACTTTCTCAACGAACAAACAAGCCAAAGGGCTACATGTACCGGGAGCATGTGGCCAAGAAAACATACGATAGTCACACCCGAGGACAGACACGAGACACACGCTTCGCTTCGATTGTACGCGCCCCCACGCCCCTAGCGAGCTTGCATTGTTGCAAACGCGCCGCTGTATTGTGTCGACCCACTTACTTGTGTCGACCCAGTACACACACACTGTGCCTGATTTGCCACTCACTCGTGCCTTGCACCCTGACACTTCACCCCCGGGCTTTCCGACCGACATGACAGTGCTGGCCTCACAGGCTCTCCGACAGCGGCACGCACATCTCCCCAGGACACACCAGGTTTGCAGGCCCCACGGTGCTGGGAAGCGCCACAATCAGCCCCCACTCCGATGCATACATGCTCATGTACCCGTCATCATGCACCACGCGATGGCCTGCTGCCATCTGCTGACGAGCCAGCGGCGCGGGCCGCCTCCTCTGCCGCCGCCTCGGAGGCATTTTCGGGCTTGAAGGCGGGATTCGTGTCCGTGTGAACGGGCGCCGAATCTTGCGGCTCGCCACGTGCCATCTTATCGCGCTGGTATGGGTCGCTCATCTGGAGACGCTGGTATAGGTCGCTCATCTTCGCGGCGCAAGACATAGGTCGCTCATCTTCGCGGCGCAAGACGTCTTGCCTGCACGCCGGTAGCCTGCTGCTTCGGGCGAGGACGCCTGAGCGTTGCGCAGCCTCTTGATCTCCCACGGCAGCGGCGCAGGAGGACCCGCGAGCGGTTCGAGTGCAGACTCGATGGCGACCGGTGACTCGAGTGTTGGCGCTGGTGCAGCCGCGGCGATCACAGCCGGCCCGCCAGCGTCGGGGACGCTTGCGCAGGACGAGTGAGCCGATGGGAGCTCGTCCTTGGCGCAGGCGTTCCCGCAGGGAGCACAGAAGATAGGGTGCTCGGGCGCCTTAGCACGCTGCATACGCGAGTGCTCCGCCCTTTCCTTGCGCTCCATGTCCGCCTCCTTCGCCGCCGCCGCCTCGGCCTGCGCATGGAGTGGGTGTGAGATAGGTGTGAGATTGCGTGGGCTTGAGGTGAGGATGGGAGAGTGAGGCAAGCGAGAGGGGCAGATCGGTGGTACCTGTTCGTGCGCTTTGTAGCGCTCTAAGCGCTCCCTGTTCGCCTCTTCCGCTGCCTCCTTGGCCGCCTGCTTGGCAGTCTCCGCCGCAGCCGCAGCCGCAGCCGCAGCCGCAGCCTTTGCCGTCGCCATCGCCACTTCCTCTGCCATCTTCGCCTTCGCCTTCGCCTCCGCCTTCACCGCCGCCTTTGCCCTAGCCTCTGCTTCTGCGAACACCGTCTGGACTCGAGAGTGCAAGGGTGGCCAGCTCCTACTCTGCAGGCGGTGGACGTTCTCCTGCTCTTGCGCCTGTGCGACGCGCGACACCGCGACAAAGAGGTTCTGGCCCAGTACGAGCGTCGGGTCTGCACGCGTCGCGTGCTCGTCGAGCACGCTTTCCATGGTCCGGACCAGACGCTCGTGCGAGTGGTTCAAGATGAGCCTAGCCTCCTCGATGCTCTCGCTGCCCCTCACAGCAGCATCTGATGTGGTACGTAGCTCCGCGACCGCCTCCAAGGTCTTGCGCAAGATGTGCAACACCTGCGTACGCTTGGCGTCGTGCGGCCAACGGTACCGGTCGAGAAGCGCCCCAACCTCGTCGGCGGGCAGCCTGAAGCCTTGCTCGGTGATATGATCGAGCGCGCCATTCGGAAGGATCCGCTGCTCGACGAAGCGCTTGAGGCCAGCGACGAGCGGCGCCGCGGTGTGACTAGCCATGGAGCACTCGCGGCTGAGGGCATCGGTGATCTCTTGCACCTTGGCGAACGAGACCTCTGGCGCCATCGAGGTGTGCACACGCGAGAGCACGAAGAGTTTCCCGCAGCACTCCTGAAATGCGTCGGCGCTCTCTTTGGACATGTTCGCGTCGAGATAAGGGCGCAGCTTGGCCAGCCCGGCTGCCCAAGAGTCCGCCTTGAAGACGGCATCGATGGTCTCTTCGTAGATCAAGCTGAAGGCATCGCGGGCCCGCGAGGTCGTGCCTGCATCCAAGGCCACTTCCGAGCACGCCGTCGGAGCCATCGAGACCGTGTTGCGAGAGCTCCTGCGTCGTGGACCTAGATCTGGAGGCATGCGTGCCACATCATCGTCTACATCCGGGCCGCTTACACCCACATGTGATGCCTTCGTCGCTGTGGCCATGCTCGGCGCTGTGGCCATCACTGCTGCAGTCACAAGGCGCATGCGGCATGGGGCCGCGCACGACAGCCGATCCGGAGCGACGACGCTGCCGCTGTCGATGTCCTGAGGTGCCGCACGAGCCATGGTCTTGAGCAAAGAGATTCGGTCTTGCAACTGCTCCATCTCTTCGAGTGCCGCCTGCAGCTCCTTCGAGTGTTCCATTTGCCGAGCCAGTTCCGACCGTGCGGCCCTTGGCACTTCCGACGAGATGGTGAAGCTATTCGACGGCGAACAGACTTCACTCCCATCGCTGTCGCTGAGCTGAATTGGCGTCGTGCTCCACGCCACCGTGCTGTCGCTTTTGCCATTCTGCCCGACCCTTGACTCTTGCCCGAATCTGAGATGACTCTCGGGACGCGGTGAAGTACGTGTCCACGCTGAACGAGGGCTTCGCGGTGAACGAGGGCTTGCGCCGCCGAGAGAGCTGCTCGAGACGCTCGAGCTGCTCGCTGCCCGCTTCAACTCATACTGTTCCTTTCGTAGTAGATCAGTAAAGATCATCGCTGCGTGTGCCGTGCCTCGCTCGATGATCCTCGGAGCACGGCTCATGGTGGAGACGACGATCGAATCCACACGAGGCGGCCCTCCCGCTTGCATAGCGAGCGGCGAGCGGCGAGGGGTACGAGACATTGAAATCTGAGTCTGAGTGCGTCGCCGCGCACTGCTTGAGTACCGGGTACCGGGTATGTACTTTTCCGGGTATGTACTTGAGTGCCGGGATTCTCGGATTCGTTTCGGGTGCGGGATCTTACTA
>ENA-UOXG01001648-UOXG01001648.1-mixed-culture-metagenome-genome-assembly--contig:-NODE-1648-length-13786-cov-41.566164_pt1 | contig 13786 bp, 8 predicted proteins | sample MGYA00238159_ERZ761634 | MGnify/ENA primary metagenome ERZ761634 (study PRJEB28908, sample SAMN08776845) | mixed culture metagenome | isolation source: Freshwater growth medium | place: USA... | reverse complement strand
GCCCGCCTGGCCCGCCTGGCCCGCCTGGCCCGCCTGGCCCGCCTGGCCCGCCTGGCCCGCCTGGATCAAGAAGCTCGTGCCGTTTGGCGGGCGAGCAGCCTCGGGCGAGCCACCGCCGGGCGAGCTACCGCCGGTCGAGCTACCGCCAAACTCGTCGTCGTCGTCGTCGTCCACCTGCGGCGAGTACTCTCCATCGAGAGGAGTCGCGTCGACCCAGGGTGTGTCGAGCACGAGAAAGTAGACGGCCAGATACGAGAGAATGAGGAGCAAGCTGAGCAAGACCGAACCAAAATCGCCCACATCTTGCAGCACGAAGATGCGTAGGCCCCAGCCGCACACGCCCGCGCCGCCCGTGCCCGCCGCAAAGGCGGAGATGTGGCGCCGTGGCTGCGCATAGAACTGCGTGAGCCCCATGCACGTGGCCTCGCCCGCGGACGAGCCCATGTCGCCCAGCGCGATACCAAGCAGCTTGAGGCTCGTCGGCACGCCTGGAAGCACGAGCACAAACAGATTGACCGCGAGGCTCAGGAAGACGATGAGGAACTTGGCGGTGTACGTGCCACGAGCAATCCACAGCGGCGCGAAGAGCTTGATGACGAACCCCGGCGCCGTGTTGACGATGTACACGAGCGCCACAGCATCTGGCATCACGCTGCCCGCGCTCGCATTGGACACGGCAAAGACCACATTGTTCAGCAGGCCGAAGCATGCAAAAGCTATTAGGTTTCGAGTTGCGGCCTGCGCCTCTTCGCCGTCACCATTATCTTTGCCATGCATTTCGTCCTTCAGGCCCGGTTCCTGCCGCAGGGTGACGAGAGATGATTGGCCGCGCTCTCCGAGTCGCGCCTGCATTCCGCGCGTAGCCTTCGACCGAAAATTCAGACTAGTCTCAAACAAAACCGAAAATCGACTAGAGCCTATCATAATACACAACACACCAACTCGACAAAGACGTAGAATCACACCTCTTCGTTCACATTCATGCCTTAGTTTTCACATTTGCTGCCAAAAAACCTTCTTTCAGAGAGGTCAAGCGTCCCGTCGCGGCCATGTCCCTCCGTGACAACGAGCGGTGGCCGACACCGTTCGGCAAGGCTGTGTCGTTTGGCTCGCGGAGCCGAGCGTCGTTTACGCCAAATGGTGTCGGCACGATGCCGTTCCAGCGGCTGCAGGATGACAGCAGCGCGGAGGCTTGGTGGCGGTTTCGTGGCTACATGTTGTTCCCGGGAAAGGCCGCCGCCGGGTCATGGAGCACCTCGTGCAACGAGGCGTCAAGACGGACTTGGGTGGTCGAGATCATGGGCGGCCTGCTCGCCTCCATCGTCGCCATCGTCTTGAACGTGACCTATGCTGGCGTCATCATGAGTACCCCCGAGCTGCGGCCATACCTCTCGTATGGCATCGCCATGTGCCTCGGCTGCACGGCGCTCTCCAACCTGTGGCTGCTCGTCATGCGGCGCAACCTGCCCTACATCTGCGTCGCCGACTCATTCATGGCCGTGCTCTTTGCCACGACCGCGAGCGACCTCGCGCGGCTCGCGCCCGACGGGACTGCGGTGCTCGGCACGCTCATGATCGCGATGCTCCTGTGCTCGCTTCTGCTTAGCCTGAGTTACATCGCGACGGGCGTACTGCGCGTGTGCAACGTGGTACAGTTCATGCCATCGCCCGTCATGTTCGGCTATCAGGCCTCCATCGGCTACCTCGTGGTCGACTCCGCCGCCAAGCTCGCCGTGGGATGCTCGAAGCTCTTCGGGAATGCATGCAGAGTGGCCGAAGGGTCTCTCGAGCATTGGATGGCCACGCAGCTCGCGCTGGCGATGGGGTTAGGCGTGTTCCTCTCGGTGGTGCAGAACACCGGGCTCCTCGGGGGCTTCTCGCGCATTCTCGTGCTGCCCACGATTCTCGTGCTCGCCACGATACTCTTCCAAGTCGCGCGTCTGCTCGAGCCTTGGCACGGCGCCGACCTTGCGCTGTGGACGATGCAGCTGCCCGCGGAGAATGGCTTCTTTGCATCGATGCGCACGCTTCCCGCAGACATCGACTTCAGCAACATCTCGTGGCGTCTCGCGGGCAGCGAGGCGCTCCTCGCCGCGGTGACCGCCTTCGTGCCCAACATCATGGGTAAGCTGCTCCAATACTCGGCCCTCGAATCGAGGTTCGACAAGGACCTCGACTACAACAGGGAGATGCGGCACGCGGGCTTCTCGCAGCTCGCCTCGGCGCCCGCGATCATGGTACCCACGGTCACGTACACGGGCATGCTCGTCGCGTGGGACATGGGCGCTCGATCCTTTGTGCCGCCCGCGATGGTCGTCATCAGCTCGATTGTGCTCGTGCTCACGGGCTCGAACCAGGTCGCGGTGATGCCCAACTTCATGTTCGCGGCACTGCTCGTCTCGATCGGCATCAACATGATCTGGGACAACCTGCGCTCGGCGTGGAATATGTTGCCCGTACGCGAATTCAGCCTCGTCATCCTGCACATCATCCTCACCGCACTGCTCGGTATGCTCTGGGCCGTCGTGCTCGGTGTGCTCTTCACCGCCACCATCTTCATCGTCGAGTACTCGGCGCACTCGGGCGTGCTGCTGTGCACGACGCTGCTGCTCGAGCGCTCTAAGGTGCAGCGCTCGAGCTCCGAGACCGAGATCCTCGAGCAGTACGGCGCCACCGTGCTCATCGTGCACCTGCACGGCATGATCTTCTTCGGCTCCGCCTCGTCGGTGCTCGAGGAGATCAAGGCGCATGTGGTTACGCTCGCCGAGCTGCAACTGCCGCTCCAGGTCTTGCTGCTCGACTTTGACCGGTGCACGGGCATCGACTCGTCCGCCGTGGCCGTGCTCTTCCAAACACGCCGTTATATCAAGGACGCCAGGCTCATCTTTGCGTGCGCGGGTGAGACGGTGCACTCGTCACTCAACAAGGGCGCCCCCGACGAGCGCGAGTTCAAGCACTTCACCACGCTCGACCTGGCGCTCGAGCAGTGCGAGAACCGTCTCCTGCTTCGTTACATGCACGAGCACCGAGAGCTACAAGCCCACCGTTTTCTCGTCCGTGTGGAAGGTGGGGAAGGTGACGCGGACGAGGATGACGACGACGACAGGGCCAAACGCGTCACCTTCCCCACCTTCCACAGCTCGGAAGACGAGTACCTGCAGACCGAGGAGAGTACGTGGACTGGTGAACACATACTCATGGCCCGACGCCGTCATGTGCGCCAATTCGACTACCCGGCCCTCGAGCGGCTGCCGAGTGCCGGTGAGCTGGCGACCGTCTTCGTGGGCGAGCACGAGGGCCAGCCCGCGCATTACCGCTGCTTGCGGCCTGTCAGCAGCGAAGCGAGCACGGCGCCGCCGCCGCCGCCGCCGCTAGGCGCCGCGGCGGGCGCAGTAGGACGACCGAGTGCGGCTGGTAGCAAGATTAGCGAGGGAGCCTCGGACTCGCACACGGGCAGCGGGATGGCGACCATCTATTCGCCCGGGCAGGCCCGTGCCGAGCTGCGCCCCGAGTCGCTCGCGAGGATGCGCGAGCGATTCTCCGAGGCCATGCTCAGTGCGTATGGCTCCAGTTTCAATGTGGACGACCTCTTCGAGTACTTCGACATCATGATCATCCCGCCGCACTACACTGTCGTCTCGGCAGCCCCCACGGGAATCAACGTCGCGCCTGCGCCTGACGGCTCGCTCCCACCCTACCTGTACATTATCGACTCCGGCTACGTCTCCGCCTTTTACACCACAGTGAGCGACGAGCAGCCCTCGCGAAGCGGCGGCGACGGCAACCCGCGCCATCGGCTTGCCAAATATGGTCCAGGCGCCATCCTGGGCGTTGCCTCCTTTGTCACACCGGACGACATGCCGTCGCTCACCATGATGCCGACTGCGTTCATCTCGGACGAATACACCCAACTGCTCCGGCTGCCGCGCTCGCGTTGTGATGAGCTCGAGAAGCTCGCCCCCGGGCTCATCTTTCGGCTCTACCGGCTGCTCGTGCTTGTCTCGGAGCGGCGGCTGCAGGAGCATCGGCTGCGCGTGGTCGCCTCCGAGGCGTTCAAGGTCAACGTGCGCCCCTCGACCAACTTCCAGCGCATCCTCATCTCGAGTTCCACAGGAGGGCATGTCTCTTCCCGTAAGCGATTAAAATCCAAGCTGGTGAGGATGGCCTCTGCCGCCAAAGACAGGCTGTACGGAGGGATCTCCAGCAGCGCGTCATTCAGTACGACGCTCAGTGCGGAACACACGGAGCGCCGTCCAAGCAGCTGCAGCATTATTGAACTCAGACAGACTGTCTCGGCAAGGTAGAGATTAGACGAGGGTCGAGGCCGTTTCGCAAACCCTCCTCACCTTTGAGTTGAGCAGTTCAATGACCCTTTAGTGTGTATAGTATCATCCTGCTGCACTGACCTTGGTTGTGAGGACGCGTAGCATGGGAATCTAGGTTTCGTCATTTTAACATCGCATCAAGATTCAAGTACGGTACGCAACTGTTTGTCCAGCATCTTCCAGCGTTCACCTGGTGACCTGAGACCGTAATACACACATCGAATTCCTGCGACACAGGTACTGAGCATTTACTTGTGTTCGATGACGTAAAAATCAAATTTGAACTTGACGAGTTCTAGACAAACTTGTTTGAGATTGAATCTCGCAAGTTTTTGATAAAAATGCCGCAAGTGGCCTTCTTGCTCGTAATCGCGGCGCCGATTGTCTTCGGCCTGCGCATCAAAAGCAAAGGAGAGGAAGACAGAAAGGTGCAGCCCAGTGTACAACGCGCCGCCAGCCACGTTTCCGACGCCTCTGATATCGCTGCGGAGCCCAGTACGCAACGCCACGTTTCTGGGTCCAGTAGTGCTTCCAAGTTGTCGGCGGCGGCGCGGCCAACGCTGCTCGTTGTAGGGTCGCTCAATTTGGACATCATCATCGAGATCGATCGGCTTCCTGCCAAGGGCGAGACAGTCGTGGCACGCAAATCGAATGCGGAGACTGCACTTGGCGGCAAGGGTGCGAATCAGGCAATTGCAGCCGCACGGCTCGGGGCGACGGACGGCCCGATCTGCGAGTTCGTGTGTAACTTCGGCAACGACGCGCACGCACAGCGAATGGAGCGCATTCTTGCCGCCGCTGGCTTGCGTCTCGATGCCTGCGCACATACGGAGGCGAGTGCCTCTGGCCAGGGCATCGCGATGCTCCAGGATGGAGGCGCTGTCTCCGCGATCGTGCTTGGCGGCAGTAACGATGACTGGACGGACGAGCGCGCGCGTGCACTGGCTGGTCGTGTGCGTGGCGCATCGGCACTTCTGCTCCAGCGCGAAATCCCTGAGAGCGTCAACACCATCCTGGCCGCTGTGGCCCACGAGGCAGGCGTGCCTGTGGTCTACGACGTCGGTGGCGCTGACCGACCGATGCCCGACGCCCTGCTCAAGCTGATCACATACATCTGCCCGAACGAAACGGAGCTGAAACGACTCACGTCAATGCCCACGGGCAGCCGTGCGGAGGTCATCGCCGCCGCCAAGAGCCTGCAGGCACGCGGGGCGGCCAACGTCCTTGTGACCCTCGGTGCGGACGGCTCCCTCCTGCTTCGTGCGGATGGAACTCTGATCGAGCAAGAGGCTGTGCCCATCCCGGGTGGCAAGATGATCGATGCCACTGGGGCTGGCGATGCCTTCCGGGCCGCTTTTGCCATCGCGCTCGTCGAAGGGCGAACGATTGCAGAGGGCATGCGATTTGGAGCGGCCGCCGGTGCAATCGCCGTGTCTCGATTCGGTGCTGAGCCGAGCTTGCCTACCCGCGCGGAGGTCGAGGCGCTGCTGGCAGGCAAGCCACTGCCGGCTCGTGCCACTCCCGCCCAACCAGCGACAGCGCTGCACACGCCGCCAGCGCTACGGCAAACCAAACGGCCGCCGCCGCCGCTGCATGGCGACTTCAGCGAGACTAGTTGGGCGGCGTCCGCGCGCGGCGAGTGCCCCCTGAGTTTTGGCTCCCGCCTCAACTCCATGAAGGACCGGCCCGAGCTGTGGAACGGCCCACTGGACGTGCTCGGGCTCATCGCTCGCCAGGGTCACGTTGAGGGCCTCGGACTTGTCGACTTCAACTTCCCACAGCACCTACGCAGCCTTCAGCCTGAGCAGGTGACAGGCGCGCTCGCCAAGGCTAAGCTGAAGGCGGGCGCCATCTGCATGCGCTATGAAAAGGAGCACCAGCTCGGCGCGCTCACGCACCCGGACCCAAAGCTCCGGCGTAAGGCCATCGAGCTCACAAAAGAGGGAGCCCGCTGGGCCCAGCTGCTCGGGGCCAACGAGCTAGTCATTTGGTCAGCCTTCGACGGGTACGATTACCCGCCACGACGCGCATGCAAGTGCTCATCACGGCGCGCTCACCCCTTCCCCACAGGTACGATTACCCGCATCAGGTGGACTACCGCGCGATGTGGACGCGGATCGTCGAGGCGTTCCGTGAGATCTGCGACGCGTTCCCGACGCTGCGTGTCTCGCTCGAGTGGAAGGGCACGGACGAGAATACGCGCATGTTCGCCGTGCCCTCGACGGGCGCCGCGATGCTGCTCGCACAGGAGATCGACCGTCCCAATTTTGGGCTGACGCTCGATATCGGGCATATGCTCATGGCGGGCGAGAACCCGGCACAGAGCGTGGCGCTCGTCGGCTCGGCAGGAAAGCTGTTTGGAGTGCAGCTCAATGACGGGCACTCGAAGCTTGGGGCTGAGGATGGGCTCATTTTCGGCTCGGTGCATGGAGCGATGGCGCTCGAATTCGTCGACTGGCTACATCGGGTGCGCTTCGACGGCCACATCTACTTTGACACCTTTCCTAGGAATGAGGATCCGGTGCGCGAGGCGGCGTACAATATCCGAAGGGTCAAGCAGCTGTGGAGGCGCGCCGCCATCGCCCGTGCCGCCGGACTCGATGCGCTCCTTGCCAAGCACGACGCCATGGGCTCTCTCGAACTGTTCGAGCAGCTGGAGACGAGCGGCTGGAAACCACTTGCAGCACCCGCCGCAGCCGGGGCGTAAATGACGAGACCCGCGTACAGGTGGAACCCAGGCGAGGTCGGAAGCCGTGTGTGTGACGGCTCCCACGGCGTACTGGCGCCGGGGTGTGCCTGGACTGCCGGTGCGGGTGGACCACAGAACCTCGACGTATTAAAGCGTAGCGTATAGGCGAGGTGTAGGAAAGACGATGCAGCGGATCGGCGGCTTCCAACACTTTAAGTCTTTCGTTTACAGCGCCGGGTAACTATACCGGCAAGCGTAGAATAGCAACGGGGCGGGGCATAGCGCGAATAAACTCACCGCGCGGGTCGCGGTGGTCATTTCGGAGCTGGGGGCAGCGCCCGCCATCCCCTCACCCGCGAATCATCTGTACTACCCGACCGAGACAGCAAAAGCTAGAATATGAATCGCCGATCCAACGCATCGAAGTCGTCGACCAGGTCCATGAGAGGCTGAATGCCCGTCTTTTCGCAGGGCTGCTCCGCAGGGACGACCGGAAGCTTGGCATTGACTGCGTTTCTGACAGCGACGACGAGCATGTTCGCTGCCTGCGCAGATTTTATGCCGGAGATCGAGTCCTCGAATGCAACGCAGCGCTCGGGCGCAACGCCGAGCCGTGAGGCAGCTTGCAGGTACGGATAGGGGTGTGGTTTATGGTGACCTTGGTTCATCTCCTCGTCGTCACCCGCTAGGATGAACTCGAAGAATGAGCTCAGGCCGAGGTGCTCGAGCGCCTTGACTATACACGAGCGACTCCCAGACGATACGACTGCGCATCGCACGCCTTGCTCCTTGAGGTACTCCAGCAGCCGCGCTGCGCCTCCCGTTGCCTGCAGCTTACCCTCCTCAACAAACGTCTCAAAGATTGCCGCTCGTTGCTTGAGCAGTCCGTCGATGGTTTCGCCGGCGGCCAGTCGAGCTGGATCTATGCGAGCGGCGATCAGTTTGGGTGGCGATGTACCAACGCACCTTGTCTCCCATTCTTCCACGCCAATCTCCTTGCCGAGCACTTCACTAAACGCAAGCCGGTGAAGGGGCTCTGACTGAGCCAGCGTCCCGTCAAAATCAAAAAGTGCTGCGTCAAAGGCAAGGCCGCCACCACCACGGAGACGCCAGAGCGTGCTTGTTACAGCGGGTCTGCATGATTTTCCTGATAGAGCCGGTACGAGCGAGCAGAGCGAGCAGAGCACGAGCGACAGCAGGAAGTTCATTTGTGGCCCCAATTGTCGAAGTGTGAAAACCTCCGTGAACATGCCCTTCCGACGCCTCCGTAGTGGCCCGCTCTCTAAAGCGATGGCTGAGCGGAGGCCCAGGCCGGAGGCGGAGCGGCCGCTCCCCGCTGGCCCTCTTCGGCCCGTGGAGCCCGCGGGCAGAATCGGCGCGGTCGTACACTCCTCACTCGTACTCTCACTATTTCATGCTTATATTTAAGGGCCCACATCCCTACACCTGTTTGGGAACTTAAGCAGTGTGGCCCTCTCTCTAGCCTATGCGCTATGGCTGACCCTCTTGCCGAGGCAGAATGCGCCGAGGCACCTTGAACGCGGCGTTCCCGCCGCTCCCGCTGGGCCTCGTGAGACTGTTGAGGCCAAATTGCCTCTGGCGGCTTCCCAACGGCACGGCCGCCGCCCGGCAGGCGTCGATCACCATGGGCCGGCTCGTGCCGTGGAGCACGCCTGCTTGCCGGCCGGATAGGAGGCCGCCGCCGTTACACGCGCTGGTGCTGGAGCTCAAGGTGCTGGTGGTGCTGGTGGTGCTCGGCCGATTACCGAGGAGTCGTCCGCCACCGAGCCCACTGGTGACAGCGCTGGCAGATCCCAGCCCGCGGCCGCCACCCAGCATCGGCCCGCGGCTCGCCCCCACCCCGCGTGACGCGCTTGTAACGGCGTTCGTAACGGCGCTCGTAGCTTGATGGCTCCGCACGTGCTCGGCCTCAGACTCGGCGCCGCCCTCATCGCTTTCAGCCTTGTCCTCGTCCTCGTCCTCATCCTCGTCGCCCTCCTCCAGGCTCGCCGGCAGTGTGCCCGCCTCACCGTAGTGACTCACGAGGAAGCGCGCCACCTGCGCGTCGTGTTGGGCATGCTGCGCGCGCGCGAGCAGCCTGTCGAGATGGCGCGTCCACGCGCGTGCAGCGTGCCCGTCCTCGAGCGCCGCGAGCTCGTGCTCGCTCACGCCGCCGTGCAACGAGGGCAGCCTGCACGCGTCGGAGGCGGTGAGGAATACGCTCGCGACACTGCCACCATCCTCGACCGGTAGTTCGCGCACGAAGGGGCTTGGAGGGCTGTGCAGGCCGCGAGAGAGAACGACCCCGCGCTGCGCACGCGTGACCGCCACGAAGAGTAGCCGGCGCTCCTCGCGCAGCGCGTTGGCCGCGTCGGCCGGTGTGGGGGCGCTCTGAATGCCCAGACGATGTGGGAACTGGCCATCCTCGACGCCAACGATCCACACCAACGGCCACTCGAGGCCCTTGGCGGCATGCACGGTGCTCAGCGTTATCGCGGGCAGTCGTGCGGCCTTGCCGCCGCCGCCGTCCTCGCCCAGGCCGATCGCGCCCAACAGGCCGCGCACCGCGCGCCTCGCGCCGCTCTCGTGCGCGTCGGCCGAAGCTGCTCCTGAGCCGGAGTGATGCAGCGCCGCTGTGAAGTCGTCCGTGAAGTCGTCCGCGAAGCGAACGAGCGCTTCGAGCATCTCGGAGCATCTCGGGGGCATCTCGGTGCGCCGGGCAGGGGCGGACGTGGGCGCCGCGTCGCGCAGCGTACCAGAGGCCGAGGCGGAGGTCAGGGCAGCGGCCGAGGCGCTGGCGGAGGCAGCCTTGGAGGCAGCCTTGGCCTTGGAGTTGACGACGCGGCCGGCGCCGGTCGCAGCAGACTCGGGCGCAAGCGAGGACGCTGCTGCAAATGACGACGACGCGCTCAACGAGGCACCATTCGCCTGAGACTGCAGCGCTTGCCGCAGGTCGAGGGTGGATTGGGTGTGGGCAGCAGCCTCAGTGGCGCTCTGCGTCGGCTCAACGGCCGCCTGGCTTTCAAGCCACACGACCACCTGGCGTACCAGAGGTCCGAGCTCCTCCGCGCCGCCGCCCAGCCGCCGCTGCATCTGCTCAAGAGAGCGCTCGAGGGTCTGCAGCGCGCCGATGGCGGCGGCGCTTGGCCGCTTGGCACTGGTAGGCCAACCACCGAAGTCGTACCGAGCGGCCTGACGAGCAACGTGCAGCACGGGCATGCCGCTCTGCGCCGCACGATCAGCGAGCGTCTGGGCCGACAGCTCCCCCAACCCATGGCACCCCTTGGCCACGGCCTTGAAGGCGCCCACGTCCGATGGGTCGACGAGCAGGCGCAGGCACGCGAGCACCGCGCGCACCGGCTTGCTCTCGCCCAGCTTGGCGCCACCATCCCCTCTGGTGCAAGCGAGGCCTCGCCGCTTGAGCTCGTCCTCGATGGGGCGCAGGGCACGCGCCGTGCGACCCAGGATCGCAACGTCGGAGAGCGCGAGCGGACGGCGGTGCACCGCGGTCGACGGCGACAGCGGCGGCGTGCGGCCGGGCGCGGAGGCAGGCCGCAGAAGGCCGGCGAGCGCGCCGAGCGCCGTGTCGAGCGCCGCGTCGGTGGCGGGATCCCCACAGAGGAGCTCGAGATGGTGCGCCACGCCCGCCGCCTCGGCCGCCGCGTCCTCGTACACATGCATGCACAGCGGCACGCCCTCGCCATTGGCACTCACCAAATCGGGCACGTGCGCCGCGTGAGGGTCGCTAGGGACGATCTGCCCATCGAGCAGCAGGCGTGCGCGCAGGATGGCGACTGCGGCGCGGATCACGCGCTGTGTCGAGCGGTACGAGCAAGTGAGCGCCAGCCGCGTCACGGCGTGTGCTGGCCAGAGCGCCGCGAGGCTCGCGAGGTTGGCACGCTCTGCCTGGCGCCACGCGTAGATACACTGCTGCGGGTCCCCCACTAGGCAGAGGTGGCGGTGCGTGGCGGTGAGCGCGGCGACGAGCCGGCACTGGACCGCCGAAGTGTCCTGGAACTCGTCCACGAGTACGTGCTCATACTGCGCCGCCACGGCCCTCGACGCCGCCGTCGGCTGCTCGAGGAGCTGCACCGCCCGAATGAGCAGGTCCTCAAAGTCGAGACAGTTGCGCTCCGCCTGTCGCTCGGTGTAGCGGCGCGTGAGGCGCTCGACGCGCGTGCGCTCGTCTGGGCTCATGTGATGCGCCTCGGCAAAGCGCCTCCACGTCGACGCGCCTGGCACCGTCGTCACTGCCGCCGTCGAGAAGGGTCCTGGAAGGCGCTGACCTTCGTCTAATACTGCCGTCTTACACGCTAGGATCGCCGCGAGCAGACGCCTGTGCTGCCCGACGCCGCTCGTGCTGCGTTCCTCGCCGCCCTCTTCCTCGTCCTCCTCATCGTCTTCGACAGACGCGAGCGGCCGCTTCCTGCCGCCGCCGGGCCCATCGACTTCGCCGCCGCCGTCGCCGTCGCCGCCGTCGCCGCCCGCAGCGTCACGCTGCAAGACATCGCAGAGCAGCTTCTGCTGCTCCGCCTGCTTGAGCAGGGAGAAGTCAGGGCGGACGCCGACCTGCGAGCCGCGCTCGCACAGCAGCTGTCGGCAGTACGCGTGAAAGGTCTTGGCCGTCACGCGGACGCCACTGCCGCCTAAGTTTATGCGGGACACCAGCTCAGCAGATGCCTTGTTGCTGAATGTGAGCACAAGGATGCGGTGTGGAGGCACGCGCTGCACGTGGCACAGGTGCTCGACGCGGGCCTGGATGACGCGCGTCTTGCCCGAGCCGGGCCCAGCCTCCACGATCAATAGTCCGCCGGCGCTGTGCTCGACTGCAGCGCGCTGCTGCGCATTGAGCACGATGGCGGACGAGTAGCCGGGCGGCTGTGGAGGCGGCAGTGTCGGCTTTGAGGGAGGAGCGGCTGGCTGTGGCGGTGCCATCGCTGCCTCAGGGAGCGGTTCTGAGGCTGCTGCAGCAGACGGCTTTGGCTTGAGGAAGCCTGACAAGCCCAGCTGGCGCATTGGGCCGAAGAAGTCGAAGACAAGGGGCTGGTCCCAGCCCCTTGTCGAAGAACAACGTCCAGGTCAAAAGCCGGTCGCTTGAGCGGGAAGGCGACACACATGTTCACAGAAGAACAGGACTGTGTCGCAGCAAGGCAGAGAGGAGAGCGGGGGGTGTTCTCAAGGCGCGGCCTCGGAGGCGCGCCTTGATAAGGAATTCATTTGCGGTTGGAATGAATGAAGTCACAGGCTGGCTTCCGCACGACGCAATTAAAACGAATGGGCCCCGACGGAAGCGCAGCAGGGGCGGGAAAAAGGAGCCCTATTATTCACAGTTGACGCAATCCTTCACACCTCAGGAAATAGTCCGCGGTCCCGATGCCCACGCTTCGACTACATGCTCCAAATCCTGTGCGTTGCTCTTGCTCTTCACGACCCTGGTCTGCAGCTGAGCAGGCGGACGGCTCTGTGCGTGGCTTGCGTTGGTCAGCCCATCATTACGCAAGCAGCCACGCCCATTCAGAAGGGAGCTCCTGTGTTTGGCACGGCGGAGAGTCGCACAGGTCTGATTGATGGTATCAAGAGTGCATTTTCGGATAAGTCAGGCGAAATGCTCGCGGCGGACTACGCACAACACCCAGCAGACGTCAGCGGAGTGGGCCTGCCCAAGGCCTTCGAGACGGCAATGGATGTTGCAATCATCTTTCATGGCAGTGGTGGACCAGATAGAGAGACCTCTGCTGTTCTGAACCGCTTCCGCGAGCAGGATTCTATTGCAGGACTGAATCGTGAAGTGATCGTGTTCAATTGGATGCCGTGGTTCACCTCCAACACTGACAGGCTCTCTTTTCAGAGCGCCAGCGTTGGCGACAGGCTGGGCCGCTCACTCGCTGAGAATCGGCGTCTTCGATCGCTGCATATCGTCGGCACATCCGCCGGCTCCTTTGCGGCGGATGCATGTTGCTCCGCTTACGTCTTGAATGCAGGAGGCACACCAGCCCGTACTCGGGCGGCCGTCCGTCTCACCTTGGCAGACCCATTTTCCGCCCGGGACGGCGCCAATTTCCGAACGGGACGCGGTGCGCAATTCTTTGGCAAGGACGCCGACTTTGCGGAACACTACCTCAACACAGACGACATTGTCCCGAACACGGAAGTGCCGTTGCCACTTTGCTACTGCTATGACGTCACAGGCTGCGCTGAGCGGAAGGCATTCCCGCCACCAGAGAGGACGGGCGACCTTGTATACGATATCATCCTTCGGTCGCTTGGTGGGCACTCGTGGCCGATGGGTTACTTTGCTCGTCATCATGAGACGAGGCTTGAGGACACGGGCAGGATCATGTGGCCAACCCACACGGAGAAGCCGCGGGGCGCAGTGGAGAGGATTCTTTGATCCACACACACAGGGGGTCCGCGCGAATTCAGATAAAAAAAGTCACTCCACATTGAATCGAATGTCACATTGGTAATAGTTCCCACCCCCGTTCAGAACACAGTCACTGGAAGGTAAGCTTCTCCGATGCACGCATGGCTCCTCTCCGCGAACCATGCTGCAACTTTACCAGCTAGGGGCCGTGGCTGCGTTACCTTTGTGGTTGTAAGTGAACCCGTATGACTTGCCACGCGGCGGTGCCTGACCTTTGCTCCCCCACCCTGCAGCTCCCCGGCTGCGACAGCGGACCAGACCTAAACGAGACGTCTAAGTTCAGGGTACCGGTGAAAAGACACCGGGGGGAGCCGGGACACACACGGGACACACACGGGACACGCGGGC
>ENA-UOXG01001643-UOXG01001643.1-mixed-culture-metagenome-genome-assembly--contig:-NODE-1643-length-13805-cov-43.987273_pt1 | contig 13805 bp, 7 predicted proteins | sample MGYA00238159_ERZ761634 | MGnify/ENA primary metagenome ERZ761634 (study PRJEB28908, sample SAMN08776845) | mixed culture metagenome | isolation source: Freshwater growth medium | place: USA... | reverse complement strand
ATGTCATGCAGGCGGTTCTCGGGTCCGCTCCCAACGGGCTGCCATATGAGGCGCCAAAACCGGCGACGGTACTGCGACCGAGGCCGGCGCCGGCCGGGGCACGAGGCCCACAGCAAGACTTGGAACCGGCGTGGGAACACTGCCCATGGCCGGCCGCGCCCCCCCCGATGAGAGAGGCGCGTATATGGGCATGGCGGGCTTGACCCGACGGCACGTCCCCCGACTGCGCTTGAGCCAGCGCTGCCAATGACATGCCTTCCATGTGACGGCCGCGCGTGCCTCGCGCGTGCCCCTTGAGTGCTTGAGACCGTCGCCGCGATGTGCGCGACGGCAGCGGCGAGGCAGAAATGCCACGCCGAAGATCAGAAAAAGACAAGGAGTGTGAAGTGGCGGTGTGGTTACACCGTCCCCACGATGTTCGTTGTGTGTCTCGTGAAGGGTGTGAAGACTTCTCGAAAGAAACCGGTGCCGCACTAACGTGCTTACCGCCATAATATGGAGCACACAAAGAAATGAAATCTGCCCCCAAAAATCAGCGAAACTTAGAACTTTGCGATAATCAACCAAGTCTCGGTGGTTTCGTCTCAATGATGGTTCGCGAAAAGGATCGCGAATATGCGTTTGTATGCCAACTCAAAAGGGTCTAGCAACAGCTAGAATGCCCCGCGCACATGCGAACATCTACACATCACGCAATCGCCAAACAAAAACGCGTAGTTGACCGCGCCACATTTCATCATCTCGCGGGCTCGCTGCTACGTTTTACTGGTCCGCCGTGCCGCGTACGCGACGGCGTCGCCATCCGCGTCCTACTGCGGCGGTTTGATCTCCATGTGGTCGACAAGCTTGAGCCAGCCCGCCTCCCATCGACGCGCCTCGGTGAGCGCAGTGTCGCACGCGGTACGAATCTCGCGTACGCGCCCGGCGTAATACAACCGATAGCTCTCGTACACGCGATCGCGCGCGGTGATGACGGAGCGCTGCGCACGCGTCTGGTTCGCCTGCAGCTCGAGCGAGCGTGGGATCGCCTCCTTGGACTCAGGGGGTGCGTCCGCGCCGACAGCACGCGTCTCGCACGTGTCTGGCGTGAGCTCGCCCAGCGGCAGCCCCGGCCACGTGTATGTATAGAAGGGGCGCCCCGCCTGCGGCTGACCCGGGTGAGGGAACATCTCACGCGTCTCCATGCGAAGCTTCTTCTTGATACCGTGGTGGATGTCCGGCGGCGGGTCGTCGTTAGCGATCAGGTCGTCCTCTGTAAGCTGCGCATCGAGGAGCTTGAGAATCGAGCCCGAGAGGAAGACTAGCCGGCGCTCGAGTACCTGGGCCTGCTCGGTCTCAACCGCGAGCAGCGCGTCCCGCAGCTCTGTGGCTGCGCTCACCTCCGCCGCCGACCGGTCCGCCTCGGCCATCGCGAGCGCTCGCAGCTCGGCCTGCGCCCCCGCATTGCGCATCGTCGGCTTGAGGGAGGCCTCATGCAGCTGCCGCTTGGCCGCACGGTCCTTGGCCAGGGGCGCGTACGCCTTGTGCAGCGTGCGGCACCCATTGTACGCGGCCTTCCGGCACGCGCGGCTCAGATCGTCGAAGACGCTTGGCCCGACCGAGTTGAGCACGCGCCAGATGACGAGCAGCTGCTTGCGCAGCGTCTTGCCCGCATGGTACCAGTCGTCGTGCGCCTTGTGGACCATCTGATCGAGCCGCGCGCGCACTTTGTCCGCCTCGAGCTCAGCGTTCTCGGGGATGAGCGACGGGCGCGTGATTGGCCGCTCGCCGCGCTCCTGGTGGTACTTGGCGCACATGGCGATCATCAGGCCCTCGTGCTTCGCGCGCGCGGCCGTCACGAGCTGCTTGAGCGGCACGGGCGGCTTCGCTTCCTCGCCCATCTCGGGCTCATTCGGATCGGGCGCGGGCGGCGGCGGCGGCGGCTCCGCCCCCTTTTTGGCCTTCGGGTCCGGCGGCGGCGGCGGCGGCGGCGGCGGCCTCGTCGACGGATCCGGCGGGTCCAGGCTCACCTTGGGCGCCGTCTTGGGCATGCCCTCCGACGCGAGCATATCGAGAAAGAGGGCGCGGTGAAGCAGCTTCGCACGCATGTCTTCGGACGACTCGAGGATGGCTCGCGCCAGCTTCGCCTGCGCCGCCGCGCGCGCCGCGTCCGTGTCGAACTCGGCATTGTCGGCCTCGGACTCGCCCGGGCGCGTGACCGACTTGACGAGCCGCGAGAGCTCCTCGGTTTGCGCATCGAGCGCCGCCTCTTGCGCGGCCGACTCGGCGAGCACGATGCGCACGTCAGCCGTGCACTTGCCCGACTGCATCTTGAGCTGCTCGATGTGCACGATGTCCTCCTTGTTGACCGCGAACGAGGCGCGGAAGCCCTCCTGACCCTCGTGCGCGCGCTGCAGCTGCGCCTCGCGCAGGGCAGCGAGCCGCTCCGCCTGGGCCACCGCCTCGGCCTTGGCATCCTCGTCCACCTTGGCGAGCCGCTCAATGAAGCGAGCCTGCTCGATCGGGTTGAAGATGCCGCCCTCCGAGAAGAGCGTCCACGAGTCGCGGAACTTGGTGTTCACACCGAGCACCTCCTTGAGTTGAGCCTTGCTCGCGGCCTCGAGCTCGTCGAACATCTCGCGCGTCACCCTGGTGTAGGCCGCATGCAGCGCCTCCGCCTCGCGACTCAGCCGATTCAGCGTCGCCGAGTGGTTATTTTTCTCCGAGCCGAGCGCCCGCTGCAGTGCGCCCAGCTTGTCCTTGTGCTGCTTCTCGGCCTTGATGACGGTCTCCAGCTTGGTCTCCAGAGCCGCCGAGAGCATTCCGCGTCGTGAGGTGACCGACTTGACGTGGCGCACGAAGCGCTCGCGATGGGCAAGCAGCTCCTGATCACGCTCGGCCGCCATGTCGGTCTCGACGGCGCCCGCGCGCGGCTGGTGGGACATGAGCCGCTCGTCGAGCTCCCTCGTGAGCTGCTTCACGAGCACGCCGCACTCGTGCCGGGCGCGCTTGCCCATCGCGACCGCGTGGGCGTCGTGGTAGTTGAGGCACTCGCACGCGAGCTTGACGCGCAGCTCGATGTCCTGCGGCAGTGACGACCACGAGGTCAACGGCATGAGCACCGGTGTGCCGTCGTACGATGCCGGGATGAGCTGCGAGATCTTCTCGGCCGCGCTCAAGGTAGGCAGCTCGGGCGGCGGTTCGGCCTCCTCCGCCGCGGGCGGCTGCGGCGCGGCCTCGGGCGGCGCTGGTGGCGGGGCTCCTCCCTTCTTGCCCTTTGGATCCGCGGCCGCCGCGGCCGCGGCCGCCTCCGCCTCGGCCGCCGCCGCGGCCGCGGCCGCCGCCTCCGCCTCGGCCGCCGCCTTCGCCCTCACCACGGCCATCGCCGCCTCCGCCACCTCCAAGTCCGTCCTCATTCGGTACTTGGCCCCTTCGCGCGTCTCGAGCAGATAGGGGTCGGGTGGCGGGTCGTTTCGGTTGGCGGCGTCGAGGCCCGCCTGCTCGTCCTCAAGGGCGAGCTGAGCCTCCATCTTCTCGTCGAATTGGAAGCCGAAGGTCGCCCACAGGTTCTGCTCCCCGTCGTCAAGTACCTTAGTACCACTCAGGTCCTGGTCCTCGTTCATCAGTGGCGGTGGCGCGCCGTCGGGGGCACCAGGAGGCGCGCCGTCGGGCGCGGCGACGGACGCTGCGGCGGGCTCGGCGTCCTCCTCGCCCTCGCCCTCCTCCTCCTCCCCCTCCTGCTCGTTGCTCACGAGCTGGTGGTACTCGATGAGCTGCGTGTGCACGCTCGTCAGCTCCGCACGCATCAAGTTCGGATGCTGCTCGGCTATGTCGAGCGAGGCTCGGTGGAAGTTGCGGTAGCCCATCTGAATCTGCGCGAGCAGCTCCATGGCCTCCTCCTGCTTGAGCATCAGCTCGTTCTTGTCCGCCGCACGCCGCATGTCTGTCAGCACTTTCTCCAGCTGCATCTCATTCGCCTTGTCGGCCTCCTCATGCTCCTCGCGGCAGGTGTGGAGCTCGTCACGTAACGTCTCGTACAGCTCGGACGTGCGCCGCACATGCTCATCGAAGAGGCGGCCCGCCATCTCGAAGCGCTTGACCAGCTGCAGCGCATCCTCGTGCAGCCGCAGCCGCTGCGTCGCTTCGGCCGCCTCCACCCGCTCGAGCAAGTCCTGCGCCTGCTCCGCGCGCAAGTCAACGAGCGGTACGACCTGCGCCGCAATCACCGATTCGAGTGCCCGAGGCTCCAGGTGAGCAAAGTGGTAGAGGCGCGCGCGCAGGTACTTGCACGCCTCGGCCACCTCGGCCGCCACCGCCGCCTCGGCCTGCTGCAGCGCGTCGTGCGAGGCGCGCGCTGACGCCTCCTCATCAGCATCGAGCTGCTCGAGCTCCTCACGAGATCGGTTGGCAGCGGCCTCGGACAGCTCCGGCGGGCGCAGCTTGCCCAGCTGCACGAGGACCGAGAAGCGGCGCTCATTGAATGCCTGCTGCTTGCTCGCCAGCTCGCTCAGCAGCAGCCGCTGCGACTGCGGCGCGAGCACCTCGGGCGAGTGCAGGTAGCTCTTGAGGGTCTGCAGCGCATTCTCGTGGCGCAGCCGACGCCACTCAAGCTTTCGTGCCTCCCATTCCCTCAGCGAGCTCTTGTGACGCTTGACGTCCTCGACGCGCAGCTTTGCGAGCAGCTCCGCGTGCACCTCGCGGTTCGCCAGGATGAGCAGGTTGACGCTGTGTGTCTCCGTCTCGACGAAGCGCTCGAGCGCCGGTGGCAGCAGGTGCGCCGTCGCCACGAGCAGCTCAAGCAGCGTCGTGAGCTCGGCCTCGACCATCTCGCGCCGCTCGTTCTCCACCTTGGTCAGGTCGCGCTCAAATTGGTCCACCCAGCCGCGCCGGCGCGTCAGCTCCTCGTCGATGCGAACCCACGCGGAGTCTACCTCGTCCATCTCCATCTGCAGCAGAAAGTCGTCGGCGAGCTCATCGAACATGCTCTTGAGCTCGGCGTCGTTGAGCACCATCAGCGCCTTGAAGGAGCGCGCGACCGCTCCCGTGCGCGCCTCGAGCTCCACCTCCATGGAGCCCATCCGCTTCTTGAACGCTTCGATCGCGTTCTCGTGCCGCGCCTTGCGGGCGATGAGCATCTCCTTCATGCCCGCGTGGTTGGTGGAGGAGACGGCCGGCATCATCTTGCCGTGATTTTGCAGCGTTTGGGACTCGCCAATCGCCACCTCCTGCTCCGTGAGCGGCGGCACGGACTGCCGCTTGCGGCCGGGCATGTCCTTGACCTTGGGTGGCGCCGGCAGGGAGGCGCCATCCTTGGCATGCGAGATCTTGGGCGCGACGAGCTTGGTCAAGAGGCCGAGCTCCGCAGTGAACGGGTTGCTCGCCATCTGCCCAGCCATCCGCGGCTCGGCCGCCGGCTCCTTCAGCGCCGCCGGCATGTTGCTGTGAGGCCCCTCAGCGCGGCGTCGCAGTCCCCAGCCAGCAAAGGACCCTGCGCTGAAAGTCAACCGATCTCGCCACGACGGCGCTTCGAACGCCGTGTTGTGCAGCCAGAAAAAACGTCATGCACGCTGTGCTTTAGCACGGTGTTTTGGCACGGTGCAGGGCATTTTACACGGCCAACGAATGTACGTTAACAAACAGCTTAGGACGCAAATATCGGGTTCGAAAGTCGCACAATGTGCGCGCGGTCGCGTTGAGCAGCATCAGCAGCCCTAACATCTATCCACGCTCTCATGACAACACCCCTATTTGTGCTCCTGACATTCAATTCCCAAACAGGTGTAGGGTCCCGGCCCTTACAAACATGAAAAATAGTGACCACTCCTCCTTGGGTCATGAAGTGAACCTTGTTCAGTTGTTCTACTCTCATCTCACCAGCGGCGTCGCCAGCCCTAGTGGTTGCAGCATGGCACGCACATGGCGGTTTGGGGTAAGGTAGCCCAGGCTATAAGCATTGCACAGCGCGCAGAAGAGCACACCCACAAAAAGAAGAAGCGTGCTCGCACTGCTGTCGCCCGCGAGTAGCTGCTCGGCGGCGGATCGCGGGTCGGGGCACCCTGAGGCAGGATCGTTCAGGTGCAAGTGCATTTGGAAGTCGCGTGCGGGGCTGCTTGCGTTCAAGCCAGGATAGAGCGCTGTGTAGCGCACTATACCGACGTGCTGCGCCCACGAGACAGCATCAGCGCAGGCCGGGTTGATGACAGCATCAGTGGCGGCAGCGGAGACGCCGCCGATGGAGGTGCCATTGTCCATGCCGCCGCCGCGACCAGCGCCGCGCTGGCGCGGTGGTGGTGGCGGTGGGGCGGACAGGCCTGCTGCCAAGCGCAGCTTCGCCGAGGACTCCTGACAGAGCCCGAGCTGTTTCTCAACGACCTGCAACCGAGCCTCGGCTGCGCGTAGTGCGCCCCTGACGCGTGCGAGTTCCTGGACATCGGACAGCGAGGTCGCCGAGCTGGTGCTCATCGCCTTGATCTTCGTGCTGTTGCTGTTACTCGACTTTGCATTGGTGCTCGTCTTGGTCGTATCGTGTGGCGTGGCGCCCACCGCCTTGATTTGTGTGCTGTTGCCAGCCGACTTTGCACCCTTCGTCTTGATGGTATCGTGCGGTTTCGCCAGTGTCGTCGGCGCGAGTGTGGTCGACTTGCAAAACGAGCAGGTCTGGCATTTGCACCACGAGCAGTGCTGCTGCGCGTGCTGGGTGTTGCAAAACGAGCCGCACAATTTGTAGCTGGAATCACCCGAGCGGCTGGACTTGCAGACCTCCTTGGTGCTGCTTCCCACCATGAGCTTCGCGATTTCGGCGGGCGCCGCCCGCCTCGGTGAAAACTCGACGCGGCGGGCGTGAACTCTCACGAAGTTACGTCACCTCGAAGTGGGAGGTGCCGAACTTGTGTCTGTTACATGTATGCATGTCTGTTTCATGTTGCACGGCATATTTCAAGCACCGCTTTTCCCCGTAAAACGAAAGCATGCGGTCCCGTGCGGCCCCTCGAAAATGAAATTTGGTAAGACCAGTATGAAAGCCTACCAACATGCCTACCAAGGAGGAAACATCGTGAGCGGAGAATTGCGTGACGGTGACTGTGGAGCGACGCCCAAGCGTGTGGTGGTGTGAACGATTGCGCGCAAAGACGCACGAACGGAATGGCAACGGGATGACTCATCAGTATAAACTCAGCAGTACATGTCACAAGACCCTAAAGGCCTTCGAGGTGCTTGAAGGCGTTGCGCTTCCTGAAGGCAGTTACGTCAGGGAAGGTCAGCCGCAGCTCGCTCCGAGCTACAAGAGTACTTGTCCTAGATGGACCGCTCATCTGGCGGACCATCCACGTGAGAAGATGCTCGAGCGCGCGGTGGGCCGGCTGCCGCGCGAGGCCACCCCACAACGGGCCAGCATCTTCGTCCATCATGAGGCGGAAGCTGCTGCACAAGGTTAAGTCGACGCGGCTGAAGAATGCAGAGTAGCCCTGGGTCTGCAGCATGATCATGAACTCGCCGCCGTCAACCACGTTCGCATTCTCGCACTCGGCATCTGTGGGGAGTGCCTTGCTTGCGGCAACGCGCACGAGCGCCTCGAGCCAGTCTTCGTAGCTGAGTTGGAGCATCTTGATGCGTCCCTTGAGCTCTGCCTCGACGCACACGCGTAGGCGCGAGAATACGAAGCACAGGCTGGCGAGCCTTTCGCCGAACTGTGCGTCGAGCCATCCCAGATCTTCGAGGAGCTCAAACCACTCATCCATCCCGAGCAGCTTGCGGTCGTGCAGCTTGTCGCCCACGCCTTCGTTGGCGCCGCACGCGTAGCTCTGGTAGATGATCCTGAGCGCGGGCGTGAACTGCGAGATCACGTCGTGCGTGTCTTCAGTGTAGCATGCCAAATCACGGAAGTGGTCGGGGGGGGCGAGCCCCGGATTGAGCGCCCGCACCCGCGGCAGGAGGTCGTGGACCAAGAGCTGTTCGATGGCTTCGGGGACGTCCGAGAGTGTCCCGAATTGAATGTGGCGCATGATGGCCGCACGCACGATAAAGGAGACGAACTCTTGCCTGTTGAGCCCCTTCATGTGGTTGTACTGGTCGTCTGCTGCCTTGACTGTCTCTACAGCGTTGATCGCAACAAACAGGCCATCCCAAACGCCCGCATTCAGCTCCTCGGCGCCCTTTTCGATCCACTCGACGTCAACCAGCAGCTGCTTATAGAAGTTCTGCTGGATGTGGGTGAAGTCGCCGCCACCTTGGGCCGCGTAGATGTCGAACGTCACGTAGATCATCTCATGGTGCGTCCACAGCGCGGCGAAGACCTGCTGAATCAGGCTGTCCACCAAGGCCGCGGGCGCGCCGCCCTTGCCTGCCTTCTGAGCAGCCTCGTAGGTGGGCAGATGGTGGCGGCACATGAGCCGATCGAGGCCACCGCCAGTCCTCGCCATCGTCAGGTCCGCCTCTAGCGCCCGCCGCATGCTCGGCTCCGAGTCCCAAAAGGTCCCCGAGTCAGCCCATCGACGGCGCTCGCTCCAGACCGACGTCTCAAGCTTCCACACGCGCTTCGCCACCGGCATCTCTGGGTCGACATCACGTGCCTCCGGCTCCACGCGCGAGAGAGGGCGCCAAGGGCCGCCGAGCTGCTCGCCTGCGAGGGCGTAGGTCTCTGAAAAGTGGCGCTGCGCAAAGCGAGTCGGAGAGAGCAGCACGCCCATCCGAAGCGGCTGCACGGTGATACGGTTCGCCTGCATGCCGTCAAGGGTCCGCGCCAGCTGGCGCTGGTCCGCATGTTCGCTGAACCGTGCTACCTCGTTTGATGTTCGGAGCTTCTGATGGAGCGAAGCTGCCTCAACTGAGAGCGCCGCCTGCCGCGCATCGAAGCGGGCAGCGAGCTCGAGGGTTCGCACGCGCCTCGGCCCTTGCCATGCATTCGGCACCTGTGATGAGGGAGGCAATCGGGGTGTGGCGATGAGGGAGGCAATCAAGGCACCTTGCCATGCATTCGGCACCTGATCTGCGAGTCGAAAAGTCCGCTCGAGGCGCTCTGCCTCCCGGCGTACTGCTTCGGCACAGAGCTCGGCCTCGAGCCGATCCCGCTCGAGGCGCTCAGCGCGCTCCATATGCTCCAGCCGTGCTGCTGCTTCAGCCGCAGTCGCCTCGGATGCAAGCCGCCCCCGCTCGAGCCGCACCGCCTGCAGGCTGCAGAGGCCGCGAAGCTTACTGCGTAGCGGCATCGTGCTCCGTACAATTTCGAGGGCGGACAACAACCCGGCGGACTCGGGCGGAGCCGGCGACCGCAGTGCGGGGGGCACCAGTGCAGAGGGCGTACGAACTCGTCGTCCCAACAGTGTTGCTGCATCGTCTGCATATCCATGATTCCAGAGTGGTAGTGCTGCAAGTTGTGCCGCTGCTGGCTCGAGGGTCACCAATCTTGGACTAGTCTTTGGTTGTCGCGGACTTGCATCGTCGGCCGATCGCTGCTGCTCTTGCTCGCTCGCCATGCGCTCGCGAACCCATGCGATTGTGGCTGCAACGATCTCGGGAGTCAACTCCGCGGACGTGTCAGGTCGGTCTGTGGCAACACGCGTTCGGCGGGCAGTTGCCGCCGGCGCTACTGGCTGGCCGCGCTGCCGGCGTGATGTTGAAGGCGCAACGTAATGGTGGCGGTCCCGTGATGCCTCGTAGAGCACAGTGCGCACGCGGTGGCCTCCTGGATACTCCTCTGCATACTCGCGCCCGGGCGAGACGGTGTGCAGCATGAGTGTGGTATGCGTGCGGCCCTCTGTGCTGTGGAAAGAGAGAGGATGAGGAGAGCCGCGGGATCAGCTATCGTAGGCGCAATCGCGCCAGCGCGGCTTGAGCGTTCCTATGTCTCCTATGTGGTTGTTGCGTGATGCGCGGCGAAACACTTCTAATTGATCAGAATAGAAACTGAAATGCATGCTCGGTCGCCGTGCAGAAGCATTCAGCCCACGTTCCGAAAGTGAAAGTCTGAAGATCCGTTCACGGTCTGACGTTCACACACCTCTTCCACGGGTCCCATGAAATGAGACCTCTTGGCACTCTCTTCCGCCAGCCTGCCTTCTGGGACGAGCGTAATGTGCTCAGCGACGCGTGCCTGCCACTCTCCGCGTTGTACGCGGCGGTGACACGGCTGCATGAATTGAGCGCCGCGGCATCTTACCGTGCTCCAGTTCCGGTCGTTTGTGTGGGCTCTGCGCTCGTCGGCGGCACTGGAAAGACGCCAGTCACGCTCGCGATTGCAGAACGCCTTCGCGCTCGTCGCCCGGGTCTCTCGGTGCATGCATTGTCGCGAGGATATGGCGGTGCCAGCAACGCTGCTGCGCTGCGAGTGAATCCGCGTGAGCACACTTCCGAGTACGTCGGCGATGAGCCGCTTCTGCTGGCCGAGCTTTCACCTACGTGGATCGGTGCGCGAAGGTGTGATACGGCGAAAGCTGCGTGCGCTCAAGGCGCCGATTTGCTGCTGATGGACGATGGGCTGCAGCACACGACGCTGCATCGCGACATCAGCTTGCTATGCCTCGACGCCCGCTACCTGATCGGCAACGGGCGAGTGGTGCCGTCGGGCCCGCTGCGCGAGCCGATCGCACGGACGGCCGCGCGCTCGGATGCGGTGCTGCTTGTCGAGCCTGCCGCTGTGGCCGCCGGCGGCCGCAAATCCACCGCCGATGAGGTCGAGGACGATTCCAGTGGCGTTGCGGCAGAGGCTGATGAGAGGCTTCGCGAAACGCTGGCACTGCCTGCGTCGATGGTCATCTTGCGCTCGGCACTCGAGCCGTCACCGACGGTTGCTGCCGCACTCGCCGGCCGGCGTGTCCTCGCCTTCAGCGGCACGGCACGCCCGCAGCGCTTCTTCGACACTCTCCGAGCGCTAGGCTGTGAATTCCCGTCGCACCCTCTGTCGCTCGCGGACCACGCTCCGCTCTCGGCGGCCTTGCTCGAGAAGCTGCGCGAGCAGGCTGCATCGCATGGCGCCCAGCTCGTGACTACGAGCAAGGATGCAGCGCGTCTCGCTCCCTCGCAGCTCGAGGGCGTCAGTGTACTCCCGGTGGCCCTGCGTCTGCGTGCAGGCAGCGCGGAGTGGCTCGACCGCGCCATTGACGAAGCGTTGATCGCGTGCCAGTCTCGCAAGAATGAGCAATTCTAGCAGGCCGCTCAAAGACGTGTTGACCCAAAGGGGAGTGGTCTTCTATTTTTCCTGTTTGTTTCTTACAGAGGGCTTACAAAGGCACACAGGGCTTCCCTCCGCCGCTCCCCACCTATGTTTGGTTTGTGGGAAACGAATGGGCCGCCCTAGCTTGATTTCAGTGTCGTCACTGTCTGTGGTTCTACAGTACCGTTGTCCATTTTTTTCTTGCCCCACCACGCCGGAGGTCCGCCGATATATCTCATATGGCCCTTGGTTCTGCATGGTGGATACGCGACAAGGAGCGAATTTCCCTCTGTGGGGAAACGACTCTGCGCGCGAAACGGCGCGCTGCGCGCGCCTATCGGCACCAGCTCCGGTCATGCCCCATGCCCCCCCCCCCCCCCCCCCTTGAGTGTGGGCGCTCCCCACCGTATCTTCGGCTGGTGACGGGGGTACGCCTGGTGCACCCTGGTTCCTCGCTCGCAGAAGCTACCTTCGCCCCGGCCCAACCGCCCTTCATTGTTACCGAACTCCTCGGCGAGAAGACAAATCTGACACAGAAGAAACCTTATCGCTTATGTATGTCCGCGCTGCCAGGGCCGCTGCCCCTCGCCTCAGGAAGCCGCAAGACCCGACCTCTCAGTCCATGTCTCAGTCTCAGACCTTTCAGAGTATACATCTTACATGTAAAAGTGTGCCTTCCCGGAACTTACACAACGCACTGGCGCTTTGACCAGGCAGCACGCGCTCGCCGCTGCTCAACACGTTGGCGCTCGCGCTCGCAGGAGAGGGAGTGACGGTGACAGCACTAGGACCAGCCATGAGCTCGTGTGCCTGCCGCTCCTCCATTTGCTGCGTGCCTGCGTGGAGCAGCTCCAGCGCCGAGCGCAGCCGCAGCTGGTGTCCCACCAGAGGATCCCCACGCCATGAATCTCCGCATGCCTCCGGTCCCGAGGAGACGCGCTTAGGAGGGCGCAGACTTCCGATATTATTTCACATAAAGATCATCGCATCTTGTACGATGGTGACATCTTGGCCTCGTCGCCCTGGTCGCCGTGGAAGAAGCGCACCCGTTGGCGCACCACATATGGAAGCCGCATGTAGACTGGCCGGAAGCCCTGTATGTTGTGGATCAATCGGATGCGGCGCCACTCGCTCAGGTTCATCGCGAGGCCCGTGTGCGCGTGGTAGCGCAGCGGCAGCTCGTACAGCGGCCGGTAAAAGCTCCTCCAAAATTCCTGATCCGAGCCGTCATAGCAGCGAATCGACCGGCCACCTTCCTTATTTGGAGGATTGAGCTGGTAGAGGTGCGTGAGCGCACGCGCGAATTCGCGTGCGGAGGGTGATAGCACGAAGAGGCCGCCCGTCGGTGCACAGCGCTCCTTTCGCGGCAGCACTGTCGCCGTGTGGAAGACCTGCGGCAATCAGTGGCCATCAGTGGCCATCAGTGGCCATCAGAGGCCATCAGTGGCACTCAGTGGCATTCAGTGGCTTACTCAGTGGCACTCAGTGGCACTCAGAGGTACTCAGTCTCGAGCGCCATGTGAACACAGACCATCGCTGGCGTCTCCGCCGCCGCCAGCTCGTCGATGTTGCGTATGAGGGTCACGTCGTTGTCGAGCACGATGACCTTGGCGAACTGCGTGAGCGCGAGGGCCGAGAGTTTGCTGAACGAGTGCATGTGGAACGCCGAAGTCCAACGGGGTGGGACGACGGCCGGGCTCTCGATCGTCGACGCGGCGCCGAGCTGCGAAAAGGTCCTCTCGAGTGTGGCGTTGCGCTCGCTGCCGCGTGCTACGACGATGTGGATGGGCAGCGTCGTGTTCACCGCGCGCGCCGAGCGGAGCAGCCACGTGATGCGATTGATCTCACGGGTGTACGCCATCCAAGGCACATTCGCGTACTTGTGTCGCACCCAGCTTCGGTTGAAGTGGAAGAAGAGGAGCATCGCGACGTCGCTGCTCGTACTGGCGCGGCTGCCACTGCTGCTGCTGCAAAAGGCCGACGCAGAGCATTCGAATGTGGAATGGCATCCATTCGAGCACATGCAAGCATCGGCACGGAGCTCGCAAGGGCCGAGCTGGTCTGCTGGCGGCGACGGTGGCATCGTGTGCAGCTTGCTGCATTGGTACACCACAGTGCTGCCGTTAAGTTGCGCGCCTGCCATGGGTTGTCACTGTGCTGATACGTTGTAGATAACAGTCGGCTCCGCACCGTACACACCTCCTAGTACGGCCGCTTGCTTGGCGGTGTGGTGAGGAAGACTGCTGAACAAAAACTCTCGTTAGTTCCGTAAATCGGCCGCCTCGTAAATCGCGCGAAATAGGTCGTTTCAACGATACGTACCGGTAAAAAGACACCGGGGTGCCGGTACCCCGGTAAAAAGACACCGGGGGGAGCCGGGACACACACGGGACACGCGGACACCACACAGACGAACCTCACAACCATCCAAACCCACGAACAACACACATCCCGCACTCTACAAGTACAGCGCGACGACCGTCAGATAGAGTTTCAGAGTACAATAGTTAGAACGCCTGCCTGAGGCAACCGGTGCATTTGTTGGGGGGGTAGGTTCGGGGTTTCCTCTTGTGCATCTCCCCATTCCCATAAACCATTCACACCGCGGCGAGCGGTCACGGTGCTGCTGCGTGACGCCCAAAGTTACGCAGCTGTGAACTCAACGTGAAGGGCCAGG
>ENA-UOXG01001607-UOXG01001607.1-mixed-culture-metagenome-genome-assembly--contig:-NODE-1607-length-14063-cov-50.693318_pt1 | contig 14063 bp, 10 predicted proteins | sample MGYA00238159_ERZ761634 | MGnify/ENA primary metagenome ERZ761634 (study PRJEB28908, sample SAMN08776845) | mixed culture metagenome | isolation source: Freshwater growth medium | place: USA... | reverse complement strand
TTGCGACTGATTGCGACTGATTGCGACTGATTGCGACTGATTGCGACTGATTGCGTCCCTCATCAGGCGCGCCAGCAAGAGGAGGCGCGTCGAGCATCGCAGTCGGCGGTGACGAAGCTGGAGGTGGAGGACGAGGACGAGGCAGCTTTGCTCGAGGGCTTCAGCAGAGGGTACAAGGTACGCTCCACAGAGTACCACAGAGTACCACAGAGTGTCACCCAGTGCCACAGAGTGCCATTGAGTGCCACAGAGTGTCCCTGAGTATCCCTGATTGCAGGGGGTACAAGGTAGCACATCTGTGGTCGGATGGCTATTGAAGGCCTCTGATGGCCTCTGATCGCCTCCGATCGCCTCTGATCGCCTCTCTGATTGCCTCCCTCATCAGGTCCGCGCCGACGGAAGCAAGACATCGTACTTCGCCCGCACCGACCAGGTGTGAACGCCGCAACCATCGGAGGTGGAGTCTGATTGCATGCAAGTGCTCACCACGGCGCCATCCCGTCTTCCCACAGGTGGACACCGCAACCAAAGCGCTCCTCGATGCCCAAAAGGCGCCCAAGAAGCTCGAGATGGCGCCCATGACGGCGCCCAAGCCGACGCCCACGACGGCGCCCATGCCGACGGTGCCCATGGTGGCGCCCACGACTGCGCCAACGAGCGCGGCCAGTGCTTGGAACAGCGCGGGCACGTGGGAGGAGCGCGACGTGAGCGCGTGGGCCCTCGCCGACGTGCAGAGGCGGCTCGAGGGGCTGAGCTTGGCCAATATCTCGGTGAGCAATGTCGCGGCGCTCGAGGGGCACGCGTCGATCATCAGCATGCGCGGCAGGGTGAAACGGCCGTTCGAGCTCAAGTGCGAGATCGAGTGGCGCTGGGGTGCCCAGGACGACGCCGGAGCCGGGGGGGAGGTGCCCACGACGGCGGCCCGTGGCAAGCTGCTGTACAGCGAGATCTGCCCAACCGGACCTTCCAAATCCGGCCTACCGGCAGCGGCCGTTACGTATGAGCTAGGCGAGCAGTGGACAGTCGCGCCGTCGTCGGCGGCGCGACCGGCGGTGCAGGCCGAGCTCGCGCACCTCAAGCAGCGCGTCGAGAGCGCCCTCGGCGATTTTGTGGCGGAGCTCGGGCGGAGGTGACGGAGAGATACATGAATTTCAGTTTGAGGTGCGTGAAGGGTGCGAGCGGCTCGCACCGCAATACATGACAAGCTTGTTCCTCTATATTTACTTTTTCAGAGACCACATCCTACGCGCTACACAAAGGAGTTATACGAGTTTATTCGAGTTTCGACCGAACAGTTACCCTAAACGAAATTAATTTGTGTAAGCATGTCTCGTCTAGATAGCCGAGCATGCGATGTCTCGATCGTGAAATCTGTCAGAAGTCAGTAGAAGAGAAGCCTCGCCTCTCCTTGCGTTTCTCGTGAGCGGCGCGCGCCGATCGGACGTAAACTGTTCGGACGCCGCGGGGACTTGTGGGTTCGACCGGGACCGCGCCTTTCTCTGGACGACCTTTCCACGCCGCTGACAGGAAGGATTCGTGAAAGCTCACTGCCTGACGAACGTGCAATGTCGAAACTCGTCAAATTTTCTCGCCACGCCATTTTGAGACGGATACCATCAACGAAACCCTAATAACTCATCGCTAAAGGGGTAGTTTACTGGAAAACACCCGTCTGCGCGGCGAGAGCCCATACTCGACTCGCGAACAGTGGATGGACTGCTCGTCATCAACGCCGCGCTAAACCCAACGCCCTCGCGCACAATGCTCTCGCGCACGGCAGGCGCGATCGTGACGCTCCTTGCGATGCACACCCGGGTCGCCTCTGGCTTCTCCGCCAAGCCACCAATCAAAATGGGTTCGTCGCGGCCCAAGGGTGCTGTTCTCTCGGGGGACCTGGCCGTGACGACGCGGCCCAAGGATGCCGCGTCCTCGACGGGAACAACGGCACCGGTTCCGTACTGGTACAATCCGCAGATCCACACGTTTGGCAACATCGGGCTTGGCGGCTTTTTCCACGCCCTCATGGCGCCACTGGCCACGGCGGTCATCGACCGTGCATCCTATGGCGGTTTGGATGTCCGCAAGGTGGCTCACGACATGATCGGGACCGACAAGACGGTGCTCGACCTTTGCTGTGGCGTCGGCTTCTCGACGATGGAAGGCGGCCACGCCATCGACACCTCACCCATGATGCTCAACGTCGCACGCTTCCATCGGCCTGACTTGTCCTTCTCGTTTGGCAACGCGGAGACTTACGGCGATACCCAGGGCTACGACGTCGTGACGATCATGTACGCAATGCACGAGATGCCGGGCGATGCGCGTAAACGCGTGCTGGCCAACATGATGCGCGTCGCGCGCGAGTCCGTCGTGATCGTCGACATCCACCCCGAGTTCCAAGAGACGCTTGCGAAGAAGCCCATGAACGGAGAATTTTTCTTGATGGGCGAACCGTATGTCCTCGAGTACCTCACAAACATCGACACGGACGTCTTCTCGGCGGCGGCGACGCACGAGAATCGCTGGAGCGTCCGGCGCGTCACGATGCTTGCCGGTCATGTCGTTATGTACCGCCTCGATCGCGCGTGAGCGCGCGCGCAGCAAGACGCAGCATGCATGCATGCACGAGGACGCCAGCATGCATGCACGCACGAGGACGCCAGCATGCATGCACGAGGACGCGCATGCATGCACGCACGAGTACGTTCTGGCCATCAGGGACACTCCCAGGCCGATGTACCTTTATGTACACCTCCGGCTCGGCTTGTCGCACCTCGCACGTACGTCTTCGCGCGTGCGGTGGGCCGGCCGTGTACCCTCTCCGCGACGTTGTACTGCATGACATTACTGTTGCCCAGCCCTCGTAGTCGCCCTCTTGAGACATGTCCTGGTCCTGTTGATCCGCAGCACCACACGGTTGTTCACGACTCGTGTACACTTCGACTTCCCCCTCGCCCAGTATCGTATTGTATAGCGAATGTTTGTGTCAAACGTGTGAACGTAAGTCCGACCTACGCCACGGGCCGTTTCAAGCCAAAGTCGCTTAATTCAAGTTTCAGGAGACTTGAAAAGTGGCGAGATCACTCGGCGAGATCACTCGAACTATTTCGAGACAAATCTCGTGCCGAACAAGGAATGCTGTGGCGGGGAACTGTGCAGCTCACTCGATGCGGCCGGCCGCGCGCGCTGAAAATGATGGAGGTGCCGCTCGCGCACGGGCCGCTACGTCATCCCGGCCATACCGTGCGGGCGCTCGCATCCAAGTCTACACCCGCGAAAACGAGCCCACCTCAAGCAACGCCACCGTCATCCTCTGATTCCAACAAGCCCGGCCTGCCACCGTTTGTTGATGAGGTGTTGCGAGGCGTGGGGCAGGTGGTCTTCTGCAACAGCGCAGCCTCCGGAGCGTTGATGCTTGCCGCGCTCTTCAAGGGCGATCCGTGGCTCGGCACGCTGGCGACCATTGGCACGGTTTCGGCTACCACGACCGCCAAAGTCTTCAACCTTGACTCGGGCGCCATCGCCAACGGACTGACCGGCTACAACGGCTGCCTCGTCGGATGCGCCTTCTCCGTCTTCATGGGCACGGACGCGTGGACATTGCCCACCGCGGTCGCCGCCGCCGTCGCCGCCGGCGGCAGCACGTTGCTCACGGTGCCTCTCAAGATGGCGTGTGGCGCAGTGCCGCAGTTCACTCTCGCCTTCAACATGGCGACGCTCTCGGTGCTCGCCTTCGTCAGGCCGCTGTGGGAGTTCTCGCCGCCGCCTGACCCATCCGCCGTCGTGGGCGGCATCACCGACTGGCTCTGCGCTCCTCTCGTGGGTGTGTCGCAGATCTTTGTCGTCAACGACCCGATCGCAGGCGCGATGATGCTCGGCGCCATCGGCGTCTATTCCCCACAGTGCGCTGCGCTCACGCTGATGGGCTCCGCAATCGGCACCGGTACGGGCGCCGTACTGGGCGCGTCGCACTTCGACATCGCCAACGGGCTGTGGGGTTTCAACGCGGCCCTCACCTCCCTCGCCGTCGGCGTCTTCTTCGTTCCTAAATTGGAAATGTATGCCCTCGCCGGCTCCGGTGCCGTGGCATCGACCTTGGTCTTCGGTGGCGCCAAGGGCATCGTCGCGGCGGGTCTGGGTATCCCTGTGTGCACGCTGCCCTTTTGCGCCGTCGCGAGCGCTTGCATGCTCACACCGCGTCTCGGGCTTGTGCCTGGGCTACTTCACGCGGCAAACCCACACTCGCCCGAGAAGAACGAGGCGCCGTGATGGGCGCCACGACGGGCGCCGCGACGCGCGCCGCGGTGGGCGCCGGTGCGGAGGAGAATTGCGTCGGAGCTGTGTTGATGATGCTGATGAGCGAAGATTCCCGCGTCGTCATACAGGACGAGGCGGCGAATAGAGAGCATAATTTACAACAGAACAAGCTACCCTACCAATTGGCGGGACCCCCTAAATTGCGGTGGGAAAGGTTTAGGTGAGTGCGCGCGCTCCGGCCTCCGGCTCCGCATTCCAATCCCCGCACAAGCGGGAATCCCCACGACCGGTTTTCTCTTAACTAAGTCTTAACGCGCGCGACCACGGTGCACGCCTCATCGCGTCAGCCGGCTACGCGTCGTGCACAATCATGTCGAGTACAATCATGTCGAGTTTCGTAATTATCATATAATTCGTCGAGTTTCGTAATTATCATATAATTCGTCGAGTTTCGTTCGGCGCCCGAGTTGTGGCCGTGGATAGAGATGCCAGATCGACATCTCAGAGATCCGATCATGCATGGATGCTTCGACTGCGCAGTACGGCTCGTGGGTGCGGGCGTTTCGTCGACTTCTCTCCGACACCATCCCAGCGCGCGGAATGGAACAGACGCCACCGTGTGGGGTGTGGGACTGAGAGCGGTGCCTGGCCAGTGCCGACCTCGGCCCTGAGGTACGCGCTGGCCTCATGTCTCAGCTGCCGGCAGCGAAGGGCAGAGCTACCGAGGGGGCCCTCGGCCATCGCCTGTTCAGTGTGTCGCGGCTCCCGGTTGCTGTCCGGATAGCACTCATGAACTGCTCCCCCTTGACCACCTGTTCACGCGTCATACGGCGTCAAACGGTGAGCGAGCCGTTTGACGCGCACGAGAAGCTCCCCCAGTTCATTATTTGCGAAGAGGAGAAGCGCCGAGTCATTCTGTTCCCCATCGCAGTAGTTCCGCGCCGAGAAGAGAGTCACCAGGTGTCCGCCATGCATGTATTTGGCACCTTCGGGCACGAACTGATGTGAGCGGACGACCATCTTCAGGCCCTCGCGTGCGCAGAACCGGCGTGTCACATCCGCACCGAACCCGGGGATCCCCGCACCCACATGCTGCATGTTCAGACCTTTACTCGTACTGTTGCGTGTGTGCACGCCGTGGGCCATGACCGCATCGGAATCAGCTGGATCACTCCAAAGGGCTTGCGATGCGCATGGGGGCACGTCAGCATCCGATTCGTCACTCAACGGCCGTCTGACAGCGGCGAGGTCGTCGACCGTCCAGCTGCCGTCGCCGATGCCTCCGTGAAGCACGAGCACCACCCCACCGACGCGTGCGGCGAGCGGAAGCCAATCGAAGCTCGCGTGTATCCTCTCGTACACCCCCACCAGCCCACGGTCGGGGATCGTCGAGAAGGCTGGATGGTGCTTCACGTGATGGCGAAAGCCTCGGAGGCCCATTCCCTCCGACTGGCTGCGGAACTCATGGTTTCCCCGAATGAGGAAGACGCGCGCGGGATAGAGTGTTTTGAGGGCGAAGAGGAGCACGACGACCTCGAGCTGGTGTGCGCCACGATCGACCCAGTCGCCGTTGAAGACGTACGAGGTCGTCTCGATGTCGCCGCCGTGATGCGAAGGGAAGCCGTACCGGCAGAAGAGCATCAGAAGGTCGCGAAGCTGCCCGTGGATATCCCCAAACACCTTGGCCGGAGCAGGGACCTGCACGACCATCGGCTGCGCTATCGCGATGCGCTTTACATGTTCGCACAACCGTCCGATCATATATTCAGGCGAAAGTTGCGCCAACTCAGGCGTTCGACGTCTATCCAGTAGACGTTCGAGCGCTGCGCTTCCAGGCATCCAGTCGCGGTGGTCAACGTCGGGCTGCGTGGAGATCTCATTCGAGAGCGCACGCGCATTCTCGACCACGAGCTGCGCGATCCTGAAGCGTTCGGTACCGCGAGGGGCGGCGAGCGCGCCGCGCCAGTCGTCTCCAGCGTTGGGACACAGCTCCGGATCCAGGCGCATATCAGGAGCTACCGCTTTGGGCCCTGCCATATTGCTCGCTGCGCGATGGGGGCCTCCGGCCGCGGCCTGCTCCATGACCACTTGACGATCGTCCACTTTGAGGGAGGTCGTGCGCTCCGTCGCTGGTGGATCTCCGATGTTGAGACTGGCCAGAGTCATCAGTGTGCCTTGCTGAACCGCCTGGGCAAACTGGGCGTATGTCATCGGCGCTGCCGTGTCGTCCAAAGGCAAGCCCAGGGCTGCCAACACGCGGTCCACATGGGAGGAGCGCCCACAAAGATCGCGGACGCGCTCGACTAGCTTTCGACGAGCTGCCGCGTTGAGCTCGTTGTCCGATGACATATGCATGGCGAAGAGCGCGCGGCATCGAATCTCGATCAGATCGTTGTTTGCGGCGTCGCGGGCGGGGTCAAAGGTCTCGAGAGCACGACGGAGCATCGCGAATTCGTGACGGTTAAGCAAGGTGGATCTATCGACGTCAGCGGCCTGGAACGCAGCATGCAGTGCACGTGCTGACCAGTCGGGCACGCGCTGACGCATTATCGCCTGGAACCGGGCGCTGTCGATGGTTGGTTCGCCGCTTGCTGGAGATGGTGCGATGGTTGCCACGTGATCGAAGATGGTGCAGGACTCCACATAATCTGGAGATAAGTTGCCATGTTTGTCTCTCAGGCCTGCACGGATGAGGCGTTCACGCCGTTCATCGACTGGGCTCTCAGGCATCGGTCGCGGTGGCGGCACCGGCGCGAGCGCGCCCGCAGGGCCGGGATTCATCGCCATGGTACGCGATGCTATGGATCGCAAAAAATGTTGCAGCCAAGCAAAAGCGGAGGTCGCTGTGAACGGTGGCTTTCTGTTACACTTTCCGTGTGAAAGGGATTGTAGGAATCGACAAACAGTCCGAGGAGCCAGCCACATGCGCGCGCGCACATCCCCTGCACCCCCTTGCCTGCTCCGCTCTCGCGCCCTCGCGCGCGACGCCGTCGTATGGCCGCCGTCTTCGTGCGCCGCGTCTTCGATGCCAACGACGGTGCCCCCCTCGCACGCCCCCTCGTGATGCGACCCTGTGAAGTAGAAGCATGCTCGCGCCTATTTGTGCTCGTGCTCGGATCCAGGCTATTGGGCTCTTTATCCTGCCCCTTTGATCCTGCTATGCACATGGCTCCCCCATCCCCCCAAGGGCATCCCCCGCCATGAGTCGAGCATGCTCCACGCCCACCCTTAGCCCACCCTCTCACCCTGTTCCGCGTCTGGGTGCACCCTTGGACTAGCATATCACGCTTGCGCACTCCCCCCACGCGCCCAGTGTGGAAGGTTCCCACTCCAGGTCCCGACACTGAAGTCCGACCCCTGAGCTGACCGCCTGACCCTGAGGTCCGACCACGAAGATCACGATTGCGACTCGATTACGTTGCAAGCTTGCCAGCCTCTTGAGCCAGCCACTGCCGTGCCACCCCAGCAGCTGCAAGCAGCTGCAGTTGGCTCTTCACAGATGAAGTTGGCTCTTCACAGCTGCAGTTGGCTCTTCAGCGCTCCTCGGTGAGTGGCGAGGGGACTCGACTCTGGATGAGAAGACTTTGGGTGTGAAGACTTCGGGTGTGAAACTCTAGGGGGTGACGGAAGCTTCGGGGATGGACAATGCGGGGGCCATCGCGAGCCGATGCTCTTCGGTCTGCTTCTCGATGAACCTGCCCAGGCCCTCGTAGCGAATCGTGTAACAGTGGGGCGTCGTCTCGGTGAGCACGTGCACAATCTCGGCGCGGATCTGCGTGCCATGGCCCGTACGGTAGAGGACCGCGTCGCCCTTGGTGAACGCCCCCTTTGTGGAGTCTGTGTAAGTGGACGACGACATCAACCCTGGCATCGTCACAAGCGACGGGCCATCGGCGGTGAGCGCTGTGGTGAGCGCTTTGCGGATCTTGGCAACGTCGAGTGCCTTGATGCCGCACGTCTCAAAGTGCGGAAGCCCCGCGAGGATGTGCAGGTCCTTCAGGCACTCCACACCCTCTTCTTGCAAGTCGCCAAGAACTAGGGCCACAGAGCTCTCATTCACCTCCGCGGCATACAGTAGCCACGTGAACAGCTCGGTGCCATCCGAATTCATCGTGGCGGAGCCGCCTGCGTGGAAGCGGGCCGCCGATGTAGCGACGGCTGACGCCGAGCTCGGCGCCTTTGAAAGTAGATTTCCTTCGGGGCCAATCGTGACATGGGATCTCTCCTTCTTGATGCGATGCTCCTTGTCCTTGAGAGTGGTATCCTTGGTATCCTCCTCGAAGACGCCTTCGCGCTCATCACCCGGCGATGCGGGGATCTCTCTGAAATGAACAGAGCCGATCCCCATCCGCACCTTAGGGACCTTAGGGACCTTGGGACCGGCATTGAGGAGTTGCGACAGTGTACGTTCGCCCTCGATGAGCGCGTCGAGAAACTTGGGCTCCGTGAGCACACCCGAAGAGGGATCGACGTACCCGGACATACACCGAATGCAAGCGCTCAGGTCATCGCGAGAGATCTTCGGGTGGAGGGCAACGAACAAGTCGCGCAACTCGTCCGTGTCAAGTTCGCCACTTTCGTCCACGTCGAAGGCGTGGAAGACCTGCCTCACTCTCGTGTCGTACTCTTTGCCATCGGCGGGATTGGCCTTCTTGAGCTCCTTGATGCATTTTGCCTGCCAGCGCCCTAGGCGCCCCTGCCGAACCCAAACAAAGAACAGGGTTGCCGGGATCATAGTGATGATGAAAATGCCCATGATCGCAAAGCCCACGCTCGTGTAAAGTTCTCGGCCACGGCCAATGCCGTAGATGAAGATGCCCGCCGTCACGCCGATGTAAAGGGCCGGCAGCGTTTGCCGGCAGACAGAGTCGATGTGCGTGGCGAGCTTACCCGCGTTATGTTTGAAGAGGAGGTGAACCACCATCGTCTCGGCCACAGCGACCAGCGAGAGAAGCAGCTGCGAAAGGTTGAAGAGGTCGTACCAGAGCAGCGCGGAGACCTTTCCGAGGCCCAGGTTGGTCGTCGCCATGTTGGTCAGCGAGATGAGGAAGGCGATGTACAGCACCGACGCGCGGTCGCCGCTGTGCTCTTCGGCATGCATGAAGATCGCCGTCAGCAAGGAGCCGAAGACGATAATGATCGTCGTGAGCAGCGCACGGAAGATGAACACTGTCGGGTTGCGGTTTGCCATCATAACGACCTCGCATCGGTGCACCTGCTCCACTCCGTTTTCGAATGGGTGCGCCACACGCACCGTCTCGGACAGAGGTCCGTCTAAGTACCACTCGGCCGTCGGTGGCAGCAACACTTCGTCCTTGTTCTCCTCCGTGAGGCCCATCGCGGCCAGCACAGGCGAGTCCGCGCCCGTGCCCACGCAGCCGTACAGCCAGGCCCCAGCCACTTCTATGGTCACAGTGAGTTCCTGCTGGTCAAAGGGATAGAAGAAGAAGACGTGGTGCGACTGGAGCAGCTGGAACTCGATGTCGCCCGTCCAGGAGGCGCAACCGACACATGCCGACGTGTTGCGTGGCCCCAACGTGAACTGGTTGGCGATCGGGAGGACGCCCGAGAGCGTTGCTGATGGTGCGGGCGCCGGCAGGCTGCTCCCATAGCCTTCGAGCCAAGGCTGCACTGGCATAGGGACCCTTAGCCCTTCATCTCTCGATCCTGGCGCACCATCTATAAGAATCGTCTCCGTACCTAGATGGAAATCGGCGGATGCATCGATGCCACGGTAGCCAGGGACGGCGAATACCTGCATTAACGAGGGCACCCAAAACTTGGAGCGCATCGCGCGCGCCGCCTCGCGCGCGATGTCGCTCAGGCCCTGCTCAAAGTCGAGCGAGAGCATCCCCGAAAGTGCGCCCGCACACGGTGAGCGAGCGAGGCGTGGGTCGGCCCACTGCAGCGTGTACCTCATCTCGGCGAAGATGTAGTTTTCGTTGAAGTCTTGCTGCAGCACCAGGCGGATGGGCGAGAGGTCGAGTGAGATTGCGATCGGCACGCGGCCCATGGCGAGCATTGAGGCGCTCGAGGTATGCGAGTTATTTTCTGGCAGGAGTAGCCGGAAGGAGCCATCGCTCGCATCACCATCATCGAGGAGCCCGAGTGCCAGCGGCTTCGTACTATAGTCCGTGCGACCAAGATCTTGCTCGGCCGTGCACACGGACCGGATCTGGCTCAGTGTGCATGCGCCGGCGTCGTAGCCACACTCGCGGTTGTTGCAATTGGGGTCGCAGACCGTGTCACCAAACATGCTCGCCATGCACCCACTGCCACGTTTCGTTGCGGGCAGCGCATTGTTGCGCCTCTGACACTCGAGCGAGCAGGTGTGACAAAAGTCACGCGAGCCGCAGTCGTTGCAGTCGCTGCCGAACGGGCAGAGCTGCCGAAAAGGGAAGGGGTCCGGAGAGGCGCCGTCGTTGCACACCCCCGGGGTGCCGCCTCCGCCAGGCCTGTCGCACGTGTTCGAGCACAGGCCCGGCGGCGCTGCGGGAGGCGGAGGCGCAGGCGGAGGGGAGGGTGGCTTGTAGTACGGCAAAGCTGCGGAGATCGTGGTTGCGGCAGGCAGGGCGGTGATGCCGAATAAGCCCGCCACGGCGGACCCGCCTATCACGGTCGGTGCTGCCAGGACCGCGATCACGGTAGCCGCGAGACGTCGAGCACGGCGTACGCCGGTGACGTTGGCGAGCATGAGGCTTGCGAGGCTCGGGCTGCTGATGGCATTGGTGATCTTCGACTGCACCGCGGTTGCCGTCGCTGTGGGCGTCCGGATGCGCACGCCGAGGACGACGCCGGTGGCCGTGCCACAGGTCACGACGCTGCACGACGTGACATTCAGTTCCACCAGCCTGCGCATGCCGCAGTCGGTGCAGTCGGTGCCCATGGAGCAGGATGAGTACTCCGTGCCCGGACCGCCGTCGTCGCAATCGCCATCGGAGGCCCACTCACACGTCTCGGTGCAGGCAGTCACGTTCACGCTCGCCGTGGTTGCGATCGCGGTGGCAATCTCGCCTCGCACACTCTCGGTGAACGCGGCGACGTCACCGGCAAGCCGAAGCGTGAATGTGATGATGCGGTCTGTCGAATACACCGGCGCGGTGAGTGGCGTAGACGCGAAGAGCGTGCGCACCGCATCGGCGCGCGCCGCACCCGCTGGGGAGGGGACGACCGAGCCACTGGAGCTGTTGAAGGTGGACTCGGGGAAGGTGAGCCGAAGGCTCATAGTGCTCACAAGCACAGTTGACCGGACGAATCCCGGGCTGGTTGCCGTCAGCTCACGAGATACTTGGCAGCGTACTGGGTGGGTTGTGCAGCTCGCAACGTTGCCCACCATACGCATGAACTCGACCACTTCCTCCTGAGTCACATTCCGCGGGGGGAAGGAGAAGGTGACGCGCACGACGGGCACGCCTCCCATGATGAGCGCTCCGGCTGGCAACGGCGGGAGCGGCGGATATTTGGGCGACGGAGGGGAAGAGATGAGGCGGATCCCACAATCTTCGCAGTCTGTGCCCAAGTCGCAGTCGCCGTATTCAGCACCGGGCCCGCCATCGTCGCAATGGCCGTCGTAGATATACCAACAGCCATCCGCCCCATAGCCATAATTATTCGAGCACAGGCTCGGAGGTTGAGGCGGTGGTGATGGGGGCGGTGAGGGCGATGGCGGAGCTGACGGTGGCGGTGGTGATGTTGGCGGTGCTGGCGGTGGCATCGGCGGTGCTGGTGGCGACGGTGGTGCTGGTGGTCGTGCTGGTGGTGGTATGAGCATACAGATCACAAAGCCTGGACCCGTGACCGAGCTGTCGCTGTACCAGGTCACAGTTGTTCCGGCGGTCACTTGCACATTCGTTGGCCCTTGGGTGCCGGAGAATGTGTTGCCCCCAATCGTGAGATAATCGCAGCAGCTCTCGGTGTTGAACTCGATGGCGGTGATATTCATTGTCACTTCCGCTCGCATCGTGCATGCCTCGTTGTCGTTATACGATTCGCTGCCATCGGTGATGCACAACCCATTGGATGTGACCTCGCAATACGATCCACCCGAAACAATCGACCAGCTCGTCCCCGACGGCGACGCCCCTCGAGGGCCGCAGTCAGCGCAGTCGGTGCCAATCGTGCAATCAGCAAACACCGCGCCTGGGCCGCCATCGTTGCAGTATCCATCGGAGGCGTAGTTGCACGTCTCCGTGCACTGCGCATCGGTGGCGCTCACCATCAGGGCGAAGAAGATGGCGTGCGCAAGTCGAGGCGCGGAGCGGCGCCACGAAGATTGAAGCATACTGCTCGGGGGAGCGCTGGGGGAGCGCGATGGGGGAGACGGGGAACGGACACTTGTGTTGAGACCTGCGACGTGAAGCGCAGCACCCGCGTCGAGTCAGCAACGCCGATGACCCCCAGGGGCGCGCAGGGCAGGCAAGGCGAGCCGGCGCTCGGAGTTGCCGCCTGTGAGTCGGGAAGGCCACTTCATACTCGCTCCTTTGCGAATCAGGCGAAGGATTCTGCTTCTTCGGCGAAAAAACGAGAGTCCACAAACAGCAGGGTTCAGATTGAAATCTCCAGGAATTTGCGCTTATTATAATGATTTGCAATTACATGTACAATGTCAGGCATGCTTTTTAATTAGTATCGTCAATAGGCATACCGGGTGGAGCGTGTCACGGGTTTCGACACAGCGGGCGTTCGTGGGCTTCATTTGTATTCACACACCGGACGAATCGTCGTGTTGTGCCCGGCAGCGACACGACGCTCACCAGGGATATGCGACCTCAACTTCGCTCGGCATCATCGCTGCCTTCGTCGGGACTGTTCTTGGCGCTATCGCGTGCTGGTCACGAATGCATGCACTGGCGTGCATCAAGCGCTCATCATCGCTGCCTTGGACCGTTTGGCGCTACTCGCGTGCTGGTCACGCACCATCGCCTGCATCTTCTCGAGCTGCTCGAGGTTGAAGTGAGCGCTCTCGCTGCTGAGGGGGGGCGCTCAACACGACGCGCTTTAGTTGAAGTGAGCGCTCTCGCTGCTGGGGGGCGCTCAACACGACGCGCTGTAGAGGCACTCAAGCGGCACTCAGAGATGCAATTAGAGAGGCACTCAGAGAGGCGCACTCAGAGAGGCACGCAGAGAGGCACTCAAGCGGCACTCAGGGAGGCACTCAGGGAGGCACTCAAGCGGCACTCAGAGAGGCATGCAGAGAGGCATGCAGAGAGGCACTCAGAGAGGCACTCAGAGAGGTACGCAGAAAGGCACGCAGAGAGGCACGCAGAGAGGCAATTAGAGAGGCACGCAGAGAGGCGCACGCAGAGAGGCATGCAGAGAGGCATGCAGAGAGGCATGCAGAGAGGCAATTAGAGAGGCACGCAGAGAGGCGCACGCAGAGAGGCATGCAGAGAGGCACGCAGAGAGGCACTCAGAGAGGCACACTCACCTGCCCGGATAGAGCTCCACGACGCGCTCAAGACGGCGCCTCGCTAGCTCAAGTCCCTCGCTCCCCGCATCCAGCGGCCCCGGAGTCTCGCGCCAAATGGCAGTGTGCACGAGCGCCGCACCGCTGAGCACCCCAAAATGGATCAGATGGAGCGCGAGAGTGAGCTCATCAAGGGCCATCAGTGGCCATCAGTGGCCATCAAATTCAATCACCTGAGCACCCCAAAATGGATCGGGTGGAGCGCGAGAGTGTGAGCTCATCAAGGGCCATCAGTGGCCATCAGTGGCCATCAAGGGCCATCAGTGGCCATCAGTGGCCATCAAGGGCCATCAGTGGCCATCAGTGGCCATCAGTGGCCATCAGTGGCCATCAGTGGCCA
>ENA-UOXG01001603-UOXG01001603.1-mixed-culture-metagenome-genome-assembly--contig:-NODE-1603-length-14071-cov-66.092965_pt1 | contig 14071 bp, 15 predicted proteins | sample MGYA00238159_ERZ761634 | MGnify/ENA primary metagenome ERZ761634 (study PRJEB28908, sample SAMN08776845) | mixed culture metagenome | isolation source: Freshwater growth medium | place: USA... | reverse complement strand
CCGCCGCCGCCGCCGCCGCCGCCGCCGCCGCCTCCGCCGCCGCCGCCGCCTCCGCCGCCGCCAGGCCAGGGTACGTGCGCACCAGGCCGGACCACTCGGGACTTGGGTGGCTGTGTTGACCCGGGGGCAGCAAACCTCTGCGTGTCGATCTCATCGAGCTTCTCCTCGACGACTCCGCTATGCTGTGGAGAGGTGGGGTGGCCAAGGGGGGGGGTGGACTTCTCGTCGGGTCTCCCGAGGGGGGAGGTAATCGCCAGCGTCGGGATGGACACGTCGTCGTCCAGAGCCGCTTCCAAGCGCGTGATGGAAGCGTTCCCCCTAGCGTCGCCTTGAGCGCCCTGGGAAGCGCTCATCGGGCGTCGCCTTGAGCGCCCTGGAAAGCGCTCCCCGAGCGTTGGGGTGGGCAGCATCCCAAATAGTATGGAGACTCCCACCTGGTGCCCCAAGATCGTTGGGATGGGCGCCACCCCCTCTCGCTGAGCGCCGTGCTGAGCGCGCCACTTGAGACCGATCCACCCGAATCGATAGCCCATGCAAAAGGCGAGCACCAGCACCGTGCCCACCACCGCGAGCACCACGGCTGCTGTCGAGCTGGCGCCGCCCTGCGCCCGAGACAGCGCCGCCCCACTGCTCAGGGCGATTGGCGGCGAGGGTGGTTGCGAGGGCGAGGGCGGCCGCGAGGGTGGCGGCGGCCGAGAGGGCGGCAGCGCGGGCGGAGGAGGCAAGAGCGGCGGCGGCGAAGGCGGCACCAGGTACTCGACCTCTTCGGTCACCGCCCCGATCCCCTCCGCGACGGTCACATCGAGCATCGAGCTGAGCAGGATCGCGGGCCAACGACTGAGTACCATGATGCGGAATCGCACGGAGACTGCGCTGATGCACTCACTCGCCTGAAAGGTGCCGTCCGTACCATAGCACGAGTTGTGGACGATGGTACAAAAGACTCGTACTGAGGCAGCGGCCACGCTGAGGCTGAGCGTACAAAAGGGCGGCGCGCAGGAGAGCTGCTGCGCCATGCGTTGGTGAAAGGTTCCATTGTTCAGGCCACCCTGCTGGCTGTTGACGAATTCCTCGACGCCGCCCGAGATCACGACGGCTAATCGCCACGTATACTTGGCGGGAGGGGGCGGCGGCGGCGGCGGGCGAGGGGGTGGCGCTTGCGCAGTTTGGCCAGGAGAAACGGGCGGCCACTTTGGCGAGGGCGGCGGCGGGTGCAAGGGCGGCTGTGGCGGTGCCCGAGGGGGCCGTGGAGGCCAGGACGGCCGTGGAGGCGGCGGTGGGCGCGCTGGGCGAGGGCCGCAGTCCGCGCAGTCGGTGCCGTAGGCACACACCGGGAACTCGGAGCCGGGCCCGCCGTCGTCGCACTCGGTGTCGGATGCGAAGACGCACGTGTTCGAGCACAGGCCTGGCGCATAGGGCGGCGCAGGCGGTAGCGCTGGGGGCGGTGGTGGCTGCGGTTGGCGCGGGCCGCAGTCCGCGCAGTCGGTGCCGTAGGCACACACCGGGAAGTATAGCAGGAACTCGGAGCCGGGCCCGCCGTCGTCGCAATAGGCGTTGGATGCGAAGACGCACGTGTTCGAGCACAGGCCAGGCGCATAGGGTGGCGCAGGCGGTAGCGCTGGGGGCAGCGGTGGCTGCGGTTGGCGCGGGCCGCAGTCCGCGCAGTCGGTGCCGTAGGCACACACCGGGAACTCGGAGCCGGGCCCGCCGTCGTCGCACTCGGAGTCGGATGGGTAGTTGCATGTGTTCGAGCACATGCCAGGCGCATAGGGCGGCGAGGGCGGCGGGAGCGAGGGCGAGGGCGACAAGGGCGGCGAGGGCGGCGGGAGCGAGGGCGGGGGCGACGAGGGCGGCGGCGGCAGCTTGGGCGACGGCGGCAGCTTGGGTGTCTTAGGCGGAGGCAGCTTGGGTGGCGAGGGAGGCGGCGGCCTCGGTGACGAGGGGGGCGGCCGCCCCAGAATCTCGATGGAGCTCGGAGGCTTCGGGAGCGGTGGCTGGTGTGGTGCATTGGGGAGCACCGGCGGCGGCGAAGGGCTCGCAGTGAGCATGAAAGGTGGTGGAGGGCGCGGCAGTGGCGACGGCGGTGGCGGGGGGCGAGGCGGCGGGAGCGGAGGGCGCGCCGGCGGCGGTGCCGGCGGCCGCCTCGGCGGCGGCAGCGGAGGCAGCTTAGGCGGTGGCGCGGGAGGCAAGAAGGGCGCCGGCCGCCGTGGTGGCGCCGGCGGCGCACGCGGAGCGGTCAGGGGCCACCTCGGCGGCAGAGGCGGCGGCCGAGGGGGCGGCGAGCTAGGCGGCACTGGCGGTACGCGAGGCGGCGGCGTCGAGGGCGGCCTTGGTGGCGGCGCGCTCGGCGGCGGGCGCGCGGGCGACGGTGAGGGCAGTGGGGAGGGCAAGGGCGGCGGCGGCAGCAGAGGTGGGGGGGGCGGCGTGCGTGGATAGACAGTGAGTGAGCAGAATCGTCCGCGGAAGTGATCACGGATCGTGGCAACGTTGGCCGCGGTGTAGGCGTAATGCGACGCAGGAGAGTTGGAGATGGCCGTAATCGTCGCCGGGTCAGCATCTCCAAATCCGACGCCAAAGATCTCGACACCCGCGGCACGGACCTCTGCCGCCTGCGCGATGGCTGCGGCATCGCCCCCAAATTGCGGACTCTGTCTCCCATCCGTGAGCAGGAGAAGCACCTTGGGTCGTATGCCCCAGCTACCGCCCGCCCGGAGCACGGCCAGCCCGGATGCGAGGCCGCTGCTTATGGAGGTCCAGCCCTGTGCGTCCTGATGAGGGAGGCAATCAGCATGCACTCAGAGAGGCACTCAGAGAATGTACTCGCGACCATCGATCACCTGATGAGGGAGGCAATCAGCATGCACTCAGAGAATGGCCCGTCTGTCTCGAGGCGCGCCCCTCCTGATGAGGGACACAGTCAGCATGCACTCAGAGGGGCGCGCCCCACCTGCGCGTTGGCGAGGGCCGCGAGCGCCGATCCGGCGTTCTGGGTCAGGTTGGACAAGATGATCGCCTGCTGATTGAACTCGACGAGCCCCACGCGCGCCGCGCTCTCGCCAAAGTCAAACTGGAGGATGAGCTCTCTCACCCATTCGAGCACCGCGGCTTGCCAAACGCGCATGCTCCCCGAATGATCGAGAACCAACATGAGATCGACCGGTAGGCCGTTGCTGCATGCGGGCGCGAGCGGCGGCGAGGGGGGCGGGCTCGGGTAGGGCGGCGGGCAGAAGCCGCAACCACACGTCTCGCCGCACAAGGACCTTATGAGGAAGCCATGCTGCACGTGGTTGCAAAAGGGCGCGAGGTCGGAACACGTGGCCGGTTGGCCGTTGAGCAGAAACTGCTGTGATGATCGCACGCTGTCATCGCAAAACTCGTGCGAAGAGCACGCGCCGCAGGTGAGCGGGCACGTCGACGCCACGCTGCAGCTAACCGCGAAGTTGCCACAGTACGGCTGGAGCGCATTGCAAGTGGCGGGCTGCCCGAACAAGGCGAACGGGGTGGTGCTCGCATCGTTGCAGACGTTGGGCGGCACGAGGCGCGGGAGCGCCATGCGCGGGCCGCAGTCCGTGCAGTCCGTGCCGTAATGGCAATCAGGGTACTCGGAGCCGGATCCGCCGTCGTCGCATTCGGCGTCGGAGGCGTAAGGGCATGTATTCGAGCAGTAGATCAGTGGGGGCGGCGGCGAGCGCGGCGGCGCGGGCGGCGGTGATGGCGGCGCGGGCGGCGGTGATGGCGGGCGCGGCGGCGGCGGCGAGCGCGGCAGGATGCGCGGGCCGCAGTCCGCGCAGTCGGTGCCGTAGGCGCACAGCGCGAACTCGTCGCCAGGGCCGCCGTCGTCGCAATCGCCATCGGAAGCCCATTGGGGAGAAGGGGGAGCTCCGATGCACGTATCGGTGCACAGGCCAGGCGCAAGGGGCGGCGCAGGCGGTAGCCGTGGTGGCGCTGGAGGCCGCGGTGGCTGCGGTGGGCGCGGGCCGCAGTCCGTGCAGTCCGTGCCGTAATGGCAATCAGCGTACTCGGAGCCGGGGCCGCCATCATCACACTCGTTGTCGGAGGTCCACAGCGCACTGTGTGTCGGAGGTCCACACGTTTCCAAGCACAGGCCAGGCGCTAAGGGCGGAGCGGGCGGCGGCAACGGTGGCCGTGGAGGCTCTGGAGGCGCTGGAGGAGGCCGTGGAGGAGGCGGGGGCCGCGGTTGGCGCGGGCCGCAGTCCTCGCAGTCGGTGCCGTAGGGACACGTCGAGAACTCGGAGCCGGGGCCGCCGTCGCTGCACTGGCCACCACCAGAGTTGAGGCACGTGTTCGAGCAGATTATGCCCGGGAGATGCGGCGGCGGACGCGGGCGCGGCATGCGCGGGCCGCAGTCCGCGCAGTCGGTGCCGTACTGGCAGTACGGGTACTCAGAGCCGGGGCCGCCGTCGTCGCATAATGCGTCGTCATGGAAGTAGCACGTTTCCGAGCACAGGCCAGGTGCCAAGGGCGGTTTTGGCGGGTTCCGAGGCGGCGGCGGCGGATGCGAGGAAGTTTGGAGTGCACGCAAGAGCTCGCGCCGAGGCGAGGCTATCTCCAACTCGGGGTGATCGCCGCTGGACAATCGCAGCGCGATGGCGTGGCCCTCGACAAGCCGAAGTTGCGGCTGGCCAGCCACGGCTGCGAGCTGCAGCAATAATGCTGCTGCTGCAGATAGCCTTGGCCGCCGACGCATGATCTGCGAGGGGGCTGCAGAACGGCCGAGAGCCTGAGAGGAAGAGGACGGCGGCTTTCCTGAGATGTGAGGAAAGGTTGGAAATGTCCCGGGCGCGTAGGAAGGGTCGGTCAGAGAAGACTTTGGGGTCAGAGAAGACTCACACGCAAATCGTGCCGCAATTGCGCCCAAAACCCGACGCAATTGCGCCCGAGATCCGACGCAATTGCGTCCGAATTCGGACGCAATTGCGTGAAAATCAGCCGCAATTGCGTGAAAAACAGCCGCAATTGCGCGGTTCTCCTGCCGCAATTGCGTCGGAGCCGCGTGCGATTTGCGTCGGAAGCGCAGAGCGCGCGCGCTTTGCGTCAGAGCGCAATGCGTTGTGCGTCGGTGCGCAGTGCGATGTGCGTCAGTGCGACGCATCGCCGTCGCTCGACGCGAGCTGCCGGTGGCGGGCGGGCGCGGCCGTCGGCAGTCGACGCTGCGCCGTCCTCCCGTCCCATTCACCTGCGCCATAGCTAAGGGCCCGCGATGGAGCCGGCGATGGCGACACGGGGAGCGAGGACGGGGACGGCTCCGGCGAGGAGCCCGGGCACGTGGCCCCCGAGCACGAGGCCCCCGAGCACGAGCCCCCCGAGCGGCGCCCAAAGGAGAGGACACGTACACCTACGGCGACGTGCAGCGGGCGCTGCGCATCAGGGGCGCGCGGCCCAAGCTCGCCGGGCGCCGCGCGAAGCCGGGCATCCGCAAATGGCGTGGACGCTCGTCGCGCGCTGCAGCGGCGGGCGCCCGCTGCCGCGCTCCCGCGCGGATGTGGCGGGCTGGCGCGGCCGTTGGCAGTGCACTGCTACGCGCCACTCACTGCCAGCAGTGCGTGCGGCTGCCGCCCGCCGCCCGCTCGCCGGCTGCGTGTGCGCCGCAGGCTGCCGCCCGCCGCACGCCCGCCTAGCTACACATGCGTCATGCGCGGACGATGTCCTCTCCTCGCGCGTCCTGGAGTGTTGTGCTGTGTGTCTGAGTGTGTGGCGCCATCGTTTTCTTGATATGTGGTTGCATCATCTGATCCCGCCATTTGCGGCATCAGTGTGCATTTAGTGTGCATGGACATGCATGGACCTGTGCGCGCGCTGTGTGGCGAATGGTGGCGAGCAATCGGCATGGCGAATTGGCGATGCGAATGCCCGCGTCGGCCAGCGGAGTCGACCCGGTGCCGGAGCGGTGTGTGGCGCGTGTGTGAGTTTGAGTGCTGTGGGTCGCGCACTCACGTGAGGTGAATAAAAGGTCTCGCACTCCTTTCACAGCCTTGCATGCAACAACGGTCTTACTGTGCTACTCGAAGGCGACACCTCGAAGCGGACATGGCGGACGCCCCCACGAAAGAAGCTGAAGAAGACGTCGCTCCCGACGGGAGTCTCCCTGGAGCAGTACACCGTTCTTCGCGCCGTGGTGCGCGCGTTCATCGTGAAGCGCCCGACTGGAGCCATCCCTGAGCACCGGGTCTCGGTTTCTCCAGCCGATCGTCCACGCCATTCAGTTCTCGTGTGGGCCGACCTCTACGATTACTGCAACATGGAGCTCATGGCCGCGGGCCATGTGCGGATCAAGGACTCGCGTGATTTCCTGAACGCCTTGTGCGTGTTCAAGCCGGACGGCGAGGCGGCTCCCCTTCTTGACGGGGAGTCTCACACTCACTCCGCGCACTTCTGCGTCGATCGCGGCAGCAAGTACCACTCCATCTCCCGAACGCACACTTGGAACTGCGACCTGGTAGGCCATACGCTCTTATGCGTGAACAGCGTGAGCGAGCGAGCCGAGGCCTCGCGTGTCTTGGCGCCGGGACAGCAGTGGGATGGCAGACGCCGTTTCGAACTCCTCTGGCAGCCGATGGAGGACGGTGTCGTGAGGTGTGCCAACGCGGGTGGCTCAGCGGGTGGCGGCCCCGAGGGGTCCGGCTTCGAGCAGTTTGGCCCTGTGGGCGACGGAGCCGAGCGGCGCGGCGCCGATGGTGGCAGAGCCGAGGGCGCCGACGGACATCCACCCGTCGCTCTGCATGGCGGAGTCTTCGGAGGCGCGCCTCCGCCAGCCATGCCCGCCACGCGCGTGGCGGCCATTCCCAGTCCTCCGCCCGCCCTTCCATCCGCGACTTCGCCCGCTGTGCGGACAGCCGATACAGCCGATACGCGCGCTCGCACTCCCTTTGCGCAACTTACCGGTAACCTCGGACCGCTGATCTCGCCATTTAATGGTACAGCCGATACGCGCGCTCGCACTCCCTTTGCGCAACTTACGGGTAACCTCGGACCGCTGATCCCGCAATTTAATGGAGCGCTGATCACGCTGCCACCGCCACCGCCACCGCAGGGCAAGCTCTCAAAGGTCGATCAAGCTTTTGAGACGGGGCGACAGGAGGGACTCCGGGAGGCGCAGGCGGCGCAGGCGAAGGAGCAGCAGCTCGATCGCGAGAGGCTGGTTGCGATCGCTGAATACGACCTAGCGCAGGGCCGCCTGGTGTTCCGCATCCAGGGTGGCGCCGGCGTAAAGGTCTTGGTGCGGCTGAAGCGCGAAGCCACGCAATCGGGTGGCCGGACCACGTCGACGACCACGTCCTACACGGACATGGTCGATGTCGCGGTCAAGTATCCGAGTGCGTGCGGGGTCGGCGTCGCCACCGGTGGCGACGGTGGCTCCGGCGGTGGCTGCATGTATCACCACGACCCGGCAGGCGCGCTGCCGCGCGCCGAGGGTGTCATTCGCCGCACTGGATGGCTCACGTTGGGGTACGAGCTCGCTGCCATGTACGGCCTGGGGAAGCATGGATCCAAGACGCTCCGCGAGGTCGAGTTGAACGAGCAGAGCGCCTTGTACATGCGCACCGCCGCAGATTCCAGCTTCATCGAGCTGGCGGTTTTCCTCGAGCATTCAGACCTTCCAGAATCGCTGGACAGCCATGGCTCGGGCTCCCTGGGAGCAATGTTTTCGGCAGACGAGGACGAGGCCCCAGTCGCGGTGGGCGCGTCGGCCGACGGCCACTGAGGCGGCAGCGGCGGCGGCGGTGGCCTCGTTGACCTCGCGTGTAGGCGGACCCTGGTACCGGATCATCGTGCATCTGCATAAAGGGGGGCAGTGCTGTGACGCCTCGGTTCCACTCGGATGATTGACATCGTGCCCAGCGCTGCATGTGGTCGTGGCTACTTGTGGGCCGGCACAGCTGCATGATGTGGCCGTGGGGTGGCTTGTCGGCGCGGCGCGGACGGTAGTCGGTACGTAGAACCGTAGCTTGTACGCGGTGCCATCCCGCGCCAGTACAGAGTACTGAGAGCTCCATAGAGGTTACCCGCAGTACATAAGCGGTACGGGCAAGGTTATAAAAACACTTGCCTTGTAATAAGAATCACTCATCACTTTGCACGGGGCGGATGGTTTACCTCAGCTTCCTAGCATCCGATGTGCCCCCCCCCTAGTGGCCGGCGCAAGAAGGTCCTCTCCAATGTGTCGGATGCGGGGGTGGGAGGCGCGTCGGCACCGATTGAGGTGTGGGCGCAATACAGGACGGGGCTCCGAGAGCGTCAAGGAGCTCGCGCTCGAAGTCCATTCTGCTGGGATGAAGTGCTCGCAACGCGGCGCGGTCGGCACGCATCTCAGGTCCACTTCGCGCTCGTGCGTTGGCAACCACCAAGCACTCATCATCGGACTCTGCGCCGGATTCTGAGGAAATGTCTGATGTCGGCGCTACGGCCTGGCTCTGCCACACAGCTGGGCTCTGAGGCGGCGGCGGCGGCGGTGGCGGCAGCGGCGGCGGCGGCGGCGATGGCAACTGTGGCAGCGGGCACACCATCCGACTCTGCCAGAGCGCGCAGGTGGCGCGCTGCTGTTCCCCAGTGAGGCAGCTCGCAGCGTGAAGGAACGCCAGGAGGGTGACGGCGGTACGATCCAAATGTCTGTAGTTGTAGTTCCGGTCGTGGTGCAGCTGCTCGATGGCCACATCGGCAAGTTCCCTCACAGAGAGCGGTCCCGCTGGCCGCGGTTGCAGCCACGGCCAGACGCTTCGAAGCAGCGCGGCACGCCGAAGTGCCGCCGCAGGTGCTCTGCCGCCGTGTCCAGCCCAACCTTGCCCACCCAATCAGCAAGAGATCGCTCCAGGATGTCGATGCTGAACGGCAGCCGCCGCATCCCTCGCGCCCCCGCTCGCTATGAATAGCCGTGTTATTTTTGAGGCTCAAAGATGAAGTTACAATGCCGAGGGGCCATCCCCCGGTTCTGGGAAACCAAAAATCACGACCGGGCAAGCAACAGTATTTCTGTGAACGAATGGCAGGCATGTTATCCCAATTACTGCGTGAATGCCGCATCTCGGATCCGTTAGTTCGTTAATACATTAAGCCCGACCCCGTCGTTCACAGCTCGCCGATTGACTGTGAACGTCGAGAGCGCGAAATTGACTTAGCATGATGCTTGACATCTTTGGTAGCTCTCAATGACGAGCCACCTGACTCATCAACGACGACAGTCACGCACGTGTGTGTGAACATTATGTTCACAGTACGGTACGACCATGATAACATGAGGTTGAGCTGAGTGCTGATCTGGAATCAGTAAGAAAAATGATGCTGGTAGCATACTTAACATCCTTGGAATCTCTTAATGCCAAGACTCATGGCGGCACTGGAATTCCGCAGCTTTCACAGCCATCGAAGCTGTGAAAACGTGCCCAACACGACGCGTTTGGCCCCCCTACAGGTGATGGGGATAGTGTGTGAATCCAGAAAGAATAGTACCCTCCGCCTCGTACCCCTTTGGGTCAAATGGTGCAGAGCGTGCACTGAGTACCCATGTAGTACATGTGATTCTAGTAAGATTCTAGACCCTTCACGCACCAACTCTTAACCAACTCTCGCTCGATAGACTGTGACAGGTGGAACCGGACCTGTGTGTGAACACACACACCGTAAGCGGTCACCGTTACTTAATACTTAACGATCTGTTAGCTTGTTTCATGCTTCATGCTTGCTTCATGTGCTAGCTGTTAAGCTGATATGCTAGCTACATGAATCTACATGTCCATGTACTCCCTCCGCTTCCGTCTGCGACCAACTCTGCTAAAGTTGCCGTCGTTGTCGTCATCGCTGCCGTTGCCGCCGCCGCCGGCGACGACGCCGTCGTCGTCGTCGCCGTCCTCGTCCTCGTCCTCGTCCTCGTCCTCGTCCTCGTCCTCGTCTTCCTCGTTTTCCTCGTCTTCCTCGCCGTCCTCGCCGTCCTCCCCGTCCTCCCCGTCCTCCTCGTCATCATCGCCGTCCTCCTCGTCATCCTCGTCATGCTCGCTGTCCTCCTCGTCATCCTCGTCTTCGGCTCCTTCCTCGCCGTCCTCGCCGTCCTCGCCGTCCTCCTCGTCCTCGCCCTCCTCGCCGTCCTCGCCGTCCTCGCCGTCCTCGCCGTCCTCCTCGTCCTCGTCCTCAGCTCCGCAGTGCTCGTCAAAGTCGACCTGCAGGTCACAACCGGCGGTCACCTTTGCCCATTCGGAGGCAAGCTCCCCGTCGGCCGCTTCGTTGCGCTTGGGCTGAACGGGTACGCACCCTCCGTACCTGATGAGGGATAAGATAGGGATAAGATGAGGGATGCCATCCTCAGACGCAATGAGACACCATCAGTGGCAATCAGAAGCAAAAAGCGCACGCAATCATCGCGGAGCTCCTCCTCGAGCCTCCAATCAGAGGCAATCGGAGGCAAGTAGCGTACCAGCGGATCAAAACTGAGGCGCGCTTCCGGCTGCGCCTGATGAACGAGTTCATGTCCCCGTTGTGCACTTGCATTAAATCTCGGAGTGCCTCTGGACCTTGGACGTCCAGGGCCGACTGCATCTGCGCCTCCCTCAGCTCCCTCTTGCTTGCTGCATCTGCCTTCTTGGCATCCTGGGCCTGGCGCTTCTCGGCTAGCTTGGCCGCCTTGGCATCCCTCTTCGCCTGCTGAATGGCCTCATCCGCAAGATCTGCCTGATGGCGCTGCTCCACCAGATCTGTTGTAGCCGCGTACATGTCGCACAGGCCTGTGCGTGTATCAGGCGCGGAGCGCCTGTTGACGCGCTGCTTCTTGCGGTGTTTCTCTGCTCGCTCTGTCGCCGTCGCCTCCAGGCGCCCAGTGAGCAGCTCGGCAACACGCTGCTGCACACTCGCCACCAGCAGGCGCGGGAGTGTGAGCGCCACGGCATCGTACACGAGGATGCCATTGATCAAACGTGGCGGTGGGCGCTGATAGTGGTCGCGCAAGCGCGCCACATGGGCGCGGTGCTTCTCCTTGAAGCGCCGCACCGCCTCGTCAGTGCTCAACGAGCTGTCGCCAAGCAACTCGGTGCCGATGTCGGACTCGAATTTAAGCAAAAGGGCCTCCTCGTCGGCCTCGTACAGCCGACGGCCCTCCTCAGCCGTGGCCTCACGCCGCAGGAACTCGGCGCGCTTCCGCGCCTTGGCCGCGTCCTTCTTCGAGCCAGCTCCGTCGAGGGGCTGGTCGGCTAGAATGTACCGGTCGCGAAGTCCCTGGACAACAGGGTCGGCCGGGTTGTCGAGCTGGGCGTGAGTGAGCACGATGTCCTCGGATGCTTCCTCTTCCTGAATGCGGACCTGCCCTCTGAGATATACGGCAGTTGCCGCGACCGGCAGGCTGCCGGAGATGAGCGCAGCAGCTGCGCTTGCAGCCGCAGCGCCGGGCAGGGCGGCGCCTCTCTGCTGTGCCTCGCGCGGCACGCCCAGACGCAGCGCCAGCAGCACTGATGAAGATTTGGACTTCATGCGACGCAGCACGGCAAGCATCTGTGACGCGCGCATGGCGTCCAAGTTCGTGATGTTCTCCTCATCACTCTCGTTGGCCTTGTCAGCCTCTCCGTGCTCGTCAAAGCCATCCTCGACGTTGTCAGCGCCGCCTCCCTCTGCCACGGCTGAGGCATCGCCCACTCGCTGTGCTATCGCAAGCATCGAACCCGGGTTGCCAAAATGGCGCAGGGCCGCCGTCCACATGCAGCAGTGCTTGTTCAGACCTTGACCGTTGCGCTCGCGAAGACCCACGCCGTCCCAACCCTCCGTGATTGCATTTGTTCCGTTGGCCTTGAGCCTATCCGCCTGCTCCTTCCGCCACAAAAGCTGTGCCTCGCGATAAAGAATGTTGAACGTTGTTCCTCCGTGCGCCGCCTGCTCTGATGCGCCAGACTTCATCACAACCCGCCCAAGCACCGCTGCCCAGGAGGCGTTTGGACCAGCGTCGTTAGGCGAAGACCAAATCGTCGTGTGTGAAGGCACACAGATCGGGTAGACATGGTGTTCGCGTAGGTACCCCAGCCCCGCCACCGTCCAACGCGATGCGTGCCCGTCAAGGAAGAGGAGCACAGGACGCTTGCGTGTGCCCTGGCCCGGCTCCAGGCACTCATGCACGAAAAAGTGGCACCACTTCTCGAACAGCTCGAGCACCATCGAGCCGTTGGGGGTGACGGCGAGGCCAATCCTGAACGTCTGTCCGTCGGGCGCCCCCTCGTCACGGAGCCCAAGCCAGTCGTAATCGGACGGCGCGTAGAGCTGCAGCCGCTCACCCTTTTTTCGCTTCTTGCCCACACCGCCACGCTCCTTGACCAGCATTGACGTCATAATCTCGCCGTCGCCGCGCGTCACCATGACGTCGCTGGCGTGCTTGGACATCTTCTCGAGGCCGACTTCAAAGAGTCGGTGCATGCCATCGGCATGCGGGTTGATGGAACAAAGCGCAGGATCGCGATGTTTCGTGGTGTTCACGCCGTCCTCGTCCATGGTGAAACGGTCCACATTGGGCCACTCATCGATGCTCTTGTAGGGGATCAAGAGATTCTCGTTGAGCTCCTCGACGAAGCGGCGGATCTTGCCGAACCACGCATCGCGCAGCTCCGGCTTCGATTTTGCTGCGCGCACCAGCGCGATCGATGATGTCGAGAACTTACCCACGCAGTTCTTCTTCATCCATCTTTTAACGGACGACGTGCTCACCGAAAAGGGCCGCCCGGCCCCCTCTTCGCGCTGCTCCTCCTTCACAATGCCCACGATCATGTCTTGCACATGAGCCCTGCGCAAAGGGAAACCGCTATCCATGGCCCAGTCGCAAGCCGCCTTGATCAGGAGGCTCTCCTCGGGCGTGAGCATCGCCGAGCTGCTTGGCTTCGGCCCCTTGGCCGGGAACACGTCCTCCACGGACAGCCCCTCGATCTGCGCAAAACGCGCCTGGTCATCAGCCAGCTGACCGAGGCGCCGTGCCAGCTGGCTGACCTTCCACGCCATTTGTGGCTGCCCGACTGCACGCGCCGCGTCCACGGGGCTTACCTTCTCTCCAGTGACCATGGGCCGCGCGACCATGATGCGCAGCGCCCGCTTCACATCGTCCAATGAATACGCCCGTTCCTTGTCGCGCCGCTCGGTGGCCTCGCGCTCAGCAGCCTCTTCCTCGGATTCCTCGCCGGAGCAGTCTTCGTCCCCGATCCTGATGCCCTCTTCGCCCGCGAGCTCCATCGTTTTTCGATCGGGGTTTAATTGACTATAGGAAAATAGGAAACTTAGGGGGGGATGCGGAGCCTTCTTCACATTGACTACAACGAATGCAAACGGAGGTGTGGCACGTGGGTGTGAATTGTCTCATACGTGTTGTGTGCCAATTTTTTCTCGCAAGCCGTGAAGGTCCGCCGTGGGCGTTTGGGACCGGTACGACTCTACTGCACCGTCGCCTCGTACATGCTTGGGCCGGAGGTATACACCCATCAGTAACGTGTGTAGGCTTTACTACGACCCGCATTCACTCATTTATCGGAAAGCGACGCGCTTGGTTTCACCCTGGCATGCGCAAGCGCACGTCGTCGCGTCGATCGTCGCGTTTCGCCGGCCGGTCCCGCCGGACCCGCCGGTCGCGGCGCCGCGGCGCGCGGGGAACGGCGGAGGCGCTGACCGAACGCCGTTAGAACGCCGTTTTGCAGCCTTTACCACACCGTCAGACGAACTTAGACACGCACACAGCCGCACTGCTCTTCGGCGGCGGCGATGCGCGCGCCTCTCCGCGCCCCTCCGCGCTTACTACGCGCCGCGGCTCGCTCCCGCCCTCGAACTGTATAAGGAAGGCACAACTTCGGACTCGCGCGGAAGCCTGCGCACACGCAGCTGGCGGGCGTTAGGCGGGCGCCAGGCGGGCGTGCGGCGGGCGGCGGCCTGCGGCGCACACGCAGCCGGCGAGCGTGTGGCGGGCGGCAGCCGCACGCGCTGCTGGCAGTGGGAGAGCGCGTAGCAGCCTGCGGCGGCGCAAACGCACCGTACAGGGCACCCGGGGCCGCTGGGGGCGTTGTCTGCACTGCCGGTAGACGCGCCCGTTGGCGCGCCCCCCGAACGGGAA
>ENA-UOXG01001602-UOXG01001602.1-mixed-culture-metagenome-genome-assembly--contig:-NODE-1602-length-14072-cov-70.680816_pt1 | contig 14072 bp, 8 predicted proteins | sample MGYA00238159_ERZ761634 | MGnify/ENA primary metagenome ERZ761634 (study PRJEB28908, sample SAMN08776845) | mixed culture metagenome | isolation source: Freshwater growth medium | place: USA... | reverse complement strand
GACGAGCGGGCGCTGAGCGAAGCACGGCCCTGCCTCGCTCGTCGGCGTCGCCGCCAGCGTGGCCACCGCGGGCACCGTCGACCCGGTCGAAGCGCGTCCCTCGAAGCACGCGCGCAGCGACTCAGCGCCCGCCCTCGCCACCTCATCCAGCGTGGCAGCGTCCACCCCGCGAGCAGCGTCCGCCGCCGATAGGGTGGCCTCCACGGTAATCACGCGATGGAGATCCACCTCGAGGCGCGCAACCTCGGCCGCGAGATTTTTGCCCAGAGGCAGGCGGGGGCGAAGGCGGCCAAGGATGCCGAGGGCCTCAGTGGCTCCGGCGCTCGTCATGGGCTCCGGGGATGACGTCTCAGCCAGCTCGGGGGCTGCCTCCTCGAACACGGGCCCTCCATCGTCCAGCTCCGACTCGTCGTCCTCCGAGGGGCTCACCTCGAGCTCGGCTGCGACCGTGGGCACGCTCGACTCCGCATCGCCATCGGGTGGCTCGTCGGTGGAATCGAGGCCGCGGCGAGCGAAGCGAAGCGCGCGCTCCAGGGCCGTCGAGATCCCGCGCGCAGGCAGCTGGTCAACAAAGCCGTCCAAGAGGCGCAGGAGAGGCAGCGGCCCCTTTGCCGCCGCTTGGCAGACGAGGGGCTGCTGCTGCTCCCGCCAACGCGCGAGACGAGCGCGCCGCGCCACCGCCTCCGCCGAGTGGTCGTATGTGCGCATGTGCGTTGCGAGGTGGCACTGCTGCGAGAAGCACATACCGCAGCCATCCCAGGAGCAAGGGAACGGACGGTCGCCCGTGTGCGTGCGCATGTGATCGATGAGGCTGCACTGCTGCGAGAAGCGCTTGTCGCAGCCATCCCAGGTGCAAGGGAACGGACGGTCGCCCGTGTGCGTGCGCATGTGCGTTGCGAGGTTCCACTTCATCGAGAAGCGCTTGTCGCAGCCAACCCAGGTGCAAGGGAACGGCTGTTCGCCCGTGTGCTTGCGCATGTGCACTTTGAGGCCGCCCTTGTCTCTGAAGCGCATGTCGCAGCCGGGCCAGGTGCAGGCACACGGCTTGGGAGGTGCTGCGCGCGACGCGGCGTTTGGCGCGGCGCTCGGCGCCACAGCGCTTGCCGCCGCAGGCGCAGCGCCCATGGGCGCCCGTCTCTTCTTCCCGCGTGGGCCTGTGGCTTGGGCGATGGGCTGCTTGCCCTCTCGCCGTCCCGGCTGCTCGCCACCAAGTAGGCCCATCAGTACATCCTCCTCGTCCGAGTCGACATCCGCCACGGTCCGCGCAGCAGCGGCATCTCGCGACGTACGCTGTCTCTTGGCTGGCGGCTCTCCCGCAGGTGCCGCGTCGTGCGCCACCTCCACTGATGGCGGCATCGGCGGGCCCCGATCGCTCAGTTCAGTCCAGCCGCCAGACCCCCGAGGGGCGGGCACAGGCTGCTTTCCCACTTTGCTCGCGGCCGCGTTCGAACCAGCTCGGGAAGCAACGGCGGCGGATGGGGGCGAATGGTCGGCGACGGCGGAAGGATCGGCTGCGCGCTCCACGGGTATGGCTGCGGTTCCGGCAGCGAGCTCCGGAGCGTCTGTGGCTCGCCAGGTGCTCCGTACGGTGCTCTCCGCAAGAGAGCCGACCGCGACGGGTTCGCCGAGGGATTCCAAGAACTCGGCGTCTGCACACGGGAAATACGCGGCGGCAGGCCGCTTCTCGCCAGCACGCAACGGATCGCGGCCAAACCACGGCGGCTGCGTGCCCGGAGCGAGGCTTGCGCTCTGTGCAGGGTGGAGCGTGAAGGGCCCGCCCTGGTCGTTCGGACGTTGAGCGTGGCCCGAGAAGGGAGGAGGCTCACGCGTCTCGTCCTCCTCCTCGTAACCTCCGTGGACGCCCTTGTTCGAGAAGCCCGGAAGGAGCGGGGGGGTGCTGGAGCGAAGACTCATCCGGCGTCACGGTACGCACTGCTCGTAAGTGGCGGGGAAATCGAGCAGTCCGTCGGAATTTTTGTTGCCCATGATGGCGCGAGGAGGAGTGAGCGACGGTGTATCAGCGCGTAAAGGAGATGCTGGGGCCATCGGCGCGCCGACCAGAACCTCGGGCGGCCAGACACGGGGAACTGGACATCTGATATCCTATCAAAAAGTCTTAAACAAGCGTAGGGACGCCCGGCACCCACACCCAGGCACCCTGCTGCTGCCCGCGTTCGTGCGATGGCCCACACCCTCTCACTCCGGGCGCCAGATAACTTTTTAATTACGTGTAATTTAGATTGTCTCAAATTTACGACTAATTTGGAAACTCTGAATTGGGGACGGGTTTTGGGGCTGTCTCTCTACGCGCCCCCGCCCCGAGCCCCGACACCGGTCCCTGCAAGGCATGCTCTCTACGTCACCCGGGGCGCCAGAAGGAGTTGAAGTTGAGCCGCAGCAACAGCTGCGCGAGGTGGGGCGACGCCTGCGGCGAGGACATGTTGGACAGGAAGGCGAAGAGGAAGGCCGACTGCCGGCTGAACTCGCGCGAGACGGTCGCAAACTGCGAGCGGTAGGCGGCCTCGGCGCGCGTGCCCCGGTCGGCGTACGAGAGCATGCGGCAGAGAGCGAGGCAGAGCTGAAAGATCTCGTGCAGCGCGGTGGCGACGGAGGAGGCCTGTAGAAAGCACTGCGCGTGCAGCGCGCTCAGGCACGCCTCGTGCGCGCCCGCGAGCGCCTCAAAGTCGGCGCACGTCTCAGCGACGCGCATGAAAGACTGCCATTGCGCCTCGAGCACGTCCACCATCAGGTAGGACTGCAGGTTGTCGATGAGGAAGGCCATGTGAGCACGCAGCCGCCAGAGCGGCAGCAGCAGCGCGCGCTGCTCAGCGGGTAGGCGCGAAAAGTGCGCCTGCTCGATCCAGGCCGCTTGGAGTTCAAGCTGGACGCGCTTGACAAGGAGAAGGAAGCGGAAGAGTTCCGAATAACGCGCGATGGACGCCGAGTGCATCAGCAGTTGCAACGGCCACGGCACCGCGAGGGTCAGCGTCAGGCCTCGCCAGCATTCGTACGCCGAGGCGCCCGGTACAGCGCTCGGGAGGAGCACGAGCCGCAGGCCGTGCAAGTGAGGCTCGGGCGGCTCAGCGCTGGTCGCATGCAGCAGCGCTGCGCTCAGGTCGAGGTGAGCGTTCGGGCGCTCGGCCATCGAAGGGCGCAGCTCCTCGAGCAGCGTGTGCCAGACGTTGCCCTTGGCGAGCAAAAAGTAGCCATTCATCGCGCGCAGCAGGTCAAGGAGGCCTCCTTCGATGGTGAGATGGCGCCAGAGCGAGGAGGACGCGACACGGTGGAGGCGCGCGAGGAGTGCCTCGAGAGGGGCGAGCTGCACGAGGCCGTCGCTCGTGGGCAACCGTCGCAGCGCATGCGCGGCCGCCTCGAGCTCCCGACGCATCAAGGCGGACGCGCGCGAGCCCGTCGGCAGACCGTGGGCGCTGCCCAACACGGCGCTGCCGAAGCGCCCCGTCCGCCCGTCGACGTCGGCAGGCTGCTCCACCTCTTCGACGCCGCCCTCCAACGGCGGACCCTCTCCCTCATCCACGGCGCCGCCCGTATGCCCGCGACGACGCCCTCGAGAGAGCGCCCTGAGGGCGGCGAGACCCTCCGCCTCGGCATGTACCTCAGCGACCGCCGCCTGCTGCTGCCGCAGCTCGGCCGCCTCAAGAGACGCCTCAGCCGCCGCGAGCATGGCGCGCGCACTCGCCACGCCGCCCACGCCCGCCGCCGCCGCCGCCTCGGGTTGAAGCGCCGGGCTTCGTGGGCTCGGCACCGACGACAGTTGCTGCGGCGGCGAGCGCAGCGAGAGTCGCGGCGGCGACGTTGCGCTGAGCCTTGCCGTGAGTAGCGAGGTGGGCGAGAGCGGCGGTGCGAGCTCGTCTGCCTCCGCAGCGGCGAGCCGCTTCGCGTCGCGCGCCACGAGCGCCAGCCGCGCCGCGTCCGCCTGCTTCTGCTCGGACGCACGCAGCACGCGAACCGCTTTTCCGATGAAGAGGATGCGCTCCACCACGCGCATCGGGAGCGAAGCAGGCTTGCGCGCCACGGCCACTTCGAAGGCGCTCCAACCGACCGCGCCGTCATCGTCCGTGGCCGCGTTCGATGTGCCCGCTGCAGCAGCGCCGGCGCCAGGAGAGGCGCCGCTGGCATTCGAACGTTCGAGGCAGTTCGCAGCTGCAGCAGCAGCAGCGCCCGCCTCGCCTGCGGCAGCAGCAGCAGCCGAGTGGGCGTGAGCGGCGGGTGGCTTGGCACGCTCGATGAAGAAGTCGCCGTCGCCGGGCAGCAACTCGCCGTGCAGCAGCCACGCAGCCAGCTGCGAGCGCAGCACGCGCTGCGCATGCCGCACGAGCACGCGCAACGCGTCACGTAAGGAGTGCGTGCAGCTGGCGACCTCGTCGTGCAGAAAGTCGAGGAGCGCGACGCCGCGCAGCTGTCGGTGCTCGACGTCCTCGAGCAGCCGGCGCAGTGCGGGCAGCGTGAGCTCAAATTCGCCGAAGCCCAGCTGCAGCGCCGCAAGCGAGAGGGCGGGCGAGCGCAGAAGCTGCTGCTCCAGGTCAAGCACGCGCGCCCGGTACGGCTGAAGGCACTCGTCGAGGCCGTGCGCGAAGGCGACGACGTACGCGCCGCGCGATCGGCGTGTGCCCTGACGGCCGTCTTCGCCGCCGTCGCAGCTCACAAGCTGCGACGACACGAAGGCGTCAAGTACGCAGTAGCAGCCGCCGAGCACGAGCAGCCGCCGGACGAGCGCGTGCTCGGAAGCATCGACGAGCGGCAGGCCAGCGGCGAGCTCGAGCTGGCCGGGCGCCACCTCGACGACCACGCGGCCCGTGTAACCGAGGAGGCTGTAGAGCACCTCGCGCTGGAGGACCATCTTCGTCTGTCGGGCCCGGACGAGGCCGCCGGAACCCTGAGGAATTGTCGCCCAAGCCCTCTTCACACTTGTCTTCCACACAGGCCAATCGTGTTTAGGAACGAGCAACTTAACGAGCAACGACGCGACGCCCGCGCCCGCGCCGCGCCGGGTCGCGTGACGCATCGCCTGAGCGTCGCCGTCGACGCCCCGTCGGACGAGCAGCGATTCTGCAGAGTGCAGTGGGGCGCGGGGTGCAATCTGCAATGGTGCGTCCGAAAAACGAGGCGTGGGCGAGGGCGGGGGCAAATTGCGGGCAGAAAATAACGCGCCACGCGTTCCGCGTTGTGTCTACAAAGTGCCTGCACCAGTGGCGATGGAAGCCGACACACCTCAAAACGCCTCACCTTCACCGTGGCGTCCCTTGTCAGTCCCCACGCCAGTCCAATGAATGAATCTCTATCACATGACAGCGCAGCTTCCATCTGCGTGGCCACAGAGCTCAGAGGCGGGCGCTTCACTTCCCACGCGCGAGTCTCCGCCCCTCTCCTCTTGAGAGGGCAAGCCTCCCAATAGGGGGAGTCTCCAGACTCCACGCGCTCCGCTCGGCAACCATATCCACTGGCGTCGACAAGGCTCGGCTCTCGCTCTCGGAGCATATCTCGGAGCATATCTCGGAGGACTCGCAACGGCGCAGCAGTCCCTCCGCGTGAGCCTAGCCGATCGTGATGTTGAACGAGCGCTTGATCAGCGGGTCGAAGATCTCCGCGGATTCGTACTGGCCGGGGCCAGGGGTGGGCGCCACGCCCGAGAAGACGCCACGTGGCCCGTCGAAGCGCCCTTCCTTGGTGCCGAAGCACATCGCAGTCGTCTGCTGCTTGCGGAAGCCGTCGTGCGGATGCTTGGGCGCGTACTGGCCAGGCCCTGGGCCTGTGGGGATTTTTGTGCCGCCGCCCATCTCGCCCGCCGGGAATCGCTCCACCGTCGAGAGGAACGTACGGTTCTGCTTGGCAGAGGCCGCGCCCTGGTGCACATGGGTCCCCTCCCACGCGTTGTCTGTGCGGGGGTAGTACTGCCACGGCGGAGGCACTGGATCCTTGTCACGCCCGGTCTTGGAGGAGACGCGCGTCGGCGCGCTCTTCGTGAACCGCTGCACCCCGGACGCGAACGCGGACGAAGGCCCCTCATCGCGCTCGGCCTCGTTTTCGCCCGGCGTGACCGGATTGTAAGCGCCTGCGCCGGGCACGGGGTCTTGCTTGAGCGCATGGAAGCGGCGCGTCGTGGAGCCGAAGACGCCATTTCGACCGTGTGGCTTGCGACCGAGTGCAGCCACGAAGGACTGCTGATCGTTGGCATCGTACTGCCCCGGTCCAGGCTTGTCACCCTTCTGAAGAGGGATGAAGCGCACTGTGGACGAGTTGAACCCAGAGCGGCCAGCGCGCTCAGCGGTGGGGGGCTGGGCCAATGTGCCGGGCTGCGTGGCGCCCACGGCGCCGGCTAGGGTGCGTCGCTCCTCGTAGGCGCCCGGGCCGGGCTGGGCCATCCGAGCCCGCTCAAAGGGCGTCAGAGCGTCGGACGAGAGACGCTTCTGCGTCGAGCCGAAGGCTTGCAGGTTCTCGGGCACCGCCTTCGGCACGATGCTCGGCGGCGCACTGTACGAGCCGGGGCCGGGCACGAGCTTCTCCGGATCGATCAGCTTCTGGTATGCGAGCGGCGTTCGCGAGAGGAAGTTGGCCGAAGATTTCACGCGGCGCCCGTCAGCTTCTGCTGAGGTGTATGCGCCCGGCCCGGGCGTATCAGAGCTCTCGGCAAAGACGGCACGCAGCACGCGACTGTTGCCAAAATTGGGACATATGGGCGCAGGCTTGATGAGCGCGGTCGCTTTGGTCGGCTCGTACTCTCCAGGGCCGGCAGATCGGCGCCCGCTCACGCCCGAGTACCCGCCCTCTGGCGGCTGCTGCATGCGGAGCTCGCCTGTGCCAGCGTCCTCGTAGCCAAAGCTCTGCTCCCTTACGGGGATGGAGGGTGGGCCCTGACGCACTGGCTTCGGCGTCGCGCGCCTGCCTGCGCCGCCAGCGAGCGATGGCTTACCGACGCGCTCAAACAACTGCGCAGCCGGCGCCACCTCGTACTGCCCTGGGCCAGGTTGCGAAGCCAAAGTGTTGAGCCCGCCGGGAATTCGAGTTACCTTGCTCGAAAATGAGGCGCCTGCGCCGGATGGTACGCCGTTGGGCTGCAATGGGGTTCGCCCAAGCGTGTTGTCGAAAGTCGTCGTGTAAGCGCCCGGTCCAGGCAGCTTCTCGGACCCCTTTGCAATGACACCCGCACGTTCAGTCGTCGAGGAGAACGGCGCAAAGCCGTGGACTGGCACCTCACGGTCAGTTTGCTTGACGTACGAGCCCGGCCCGACACCATCGGGCGTGGTGAAGGACGTGAAACCGGTCGTGCGCGGCGCGCGCCCGGTGATCGCGCCGCTCATGCCGAGGAACTGCTGGGTGCGCCAACGCAGACAAGACGCCCTCTTCAGGAAACCCCGGCAGGCGGAACGGGCAACCAACACAACGGGAATTCCACGTGGAGATATTTGCGTTCATCACGACGCGATATGTTCCACCAAAGAAGGGGGGTAGCCTGGTTTCATGGTTTCATCTGATAGTCTTCCGTTGAAGGTAGCAGTTCAAGTTCCGGCATCCACAATCTCCCTAAGCGTTAGGTGTGCCCGACAGACAGACCGTCGGGGAATGCCAGCCTTCGATGCAACCTCATGGCTGCTCTTCTCCGCGGTGCTGATCAACCAGATGGGGCGTGTGATGATCCCGGCCATCAAGACCTCCGTCCTCGCCGACGCCGTGATGGGCGCTGAGTTCGAGGACAAGGTCGGAGCGCAGCTGTCCTTTGTCTCGATCGTCTGCCTCGCCGGCAAGCTGCTCGGCGCTGCGTTCACTGACCGGCTCGGCGGCTGGCCCGTGCTCATCAGCGTCTTCAGCATCTGGATCTTCGCCACCTTTGCCTCCATCTACTCGCAATCCGTCGACATCTTCGGCCTCGCGTGGTGGCTCAACTCGTTCGCTTATACGATCACTTGGGGAGCAATCGTTCAAGTCATCGGAGCCGTCTACACTGACGACAAGCAGAAATCGGCGCAGCTCGCCTTCACTGCATCCGCCTCACGCTTCGGCGCGACGATCGGAAACGTCTTCTTCGGTCAGCTCCTCACAGCCGGCTTCCACTGGCGCTCGGTGCAATATCCGATGCTGCCGCTGCAGGCACTGCTCCTGCTCTTTTGCGGGTACAAGTTCGTAGCGGCCAGCGCGCCAGCGGTCGAGGCGCCGAAGTCGAGCGACCCCAAATCGGGCACCAGCGGCGACAAGAAGGCCGGGGAGCCACCCGCCGCGGATGTGTCGATCCTCGGCGCCTTTCTTTCTCTCGACTTTTGGCTCATGCTCATCCCAAAGACGGTCACGTTCACGTACACGCAGTTCTTCATGAACTACCTCCCGCAGCTGCTGCACACGTCGTACGGATTTGACCATGGTATGGCAGCCACGCTCGGCGGCGTCGCGCAGGGAGGTTCCGTGATCGGCCTCCTCGGCGTGGGCGAATACTACAAGAGGCTGACGAAATCCAGCAAGGCGCTGCTGGTGCTCGTAGAGCTCCTGCTGTGCGCGCTGGTGCCCTTCGTGCTCAGTCTCGGACCGTCGGTCCTGCCGCAGCTCGCGGTGGTGCCGCTCACTGTCCTCTGGGGCCTCGCATACGCGCTCCCCTTCTACATTCCGCCCGGTGAGTTTGCGATGCAGATCGGCGGCAAGAAGGGCACCGCACTCTTCACCAATATCTTCGACGCCTCGGGCTTCGCCGCTTCGGCGCTGTGGAACCCGTGGGCGTCGGCCCTGGCGAAGAATAACGATTTCAAGACCATCCTGTACTCGCAGGCGCTCTTCGGAGCAATTTCCTCGCTCACCATGCCGCTGTGCATGTACCGCCAGATGCTCAAGGAGCAGGCGGCCAAGAAGAAGGAGTGAGGTCGCTGAGTTGGCAGACCCCCGAGGTGTCCGAGAGTGTTGTGTCGCAGAGTTCATGTCAAAGTGTCAGTACGTCCACTTGGGAGCAATCAGATAGATTCCACACTTGGGAATGAATATCGTCAAACAACGTTCGAAGCTTCCTAATTCGTGACGCGATGAATCCCACTTTTCAATTCCGATGTTTTTTCCTTGCGTCGAGAGAGGCTCGAGCCTTGTCGTGGATGAGACAGTCTCAACAACCAACTGTCTCAGCCCCCTGTCCGACTGTCCAACGCGCATCGAAACTCCGAGGCCCGGGCTGCTTGGCAATTCACCTTGCCCATCCGTCGACACAACAAGCTCTGAGCTAATCCTCGATTCTCTAGACTCTTGGAACTCTTGGAACGAGCAAATGCGCTCGGCGAAACCGTATCGACCCTCGCCCTTTGCCGGTCGAAGCCGCACCGCCGAGCTCGAGCGCCTCCTTCAGGCTACACAGCCCTCCAAAATCAAGCACGCCAAACAGGAACTCACACCGATTCACGCCGACAAGAAGTCGCGAGCGGCAGTGGCAGCCAACCTCGCCAATCTCGCCAGCACGCACGCAAGACCAAGGCGGCCAGCATTGGCGGAGCAGGCGGCGCCCGTCTTTCGTAGCTTTGATTTCGACGACGATGCACGAGATATGTCGCCAAACACCACGAAACTGCTGTCTTCATCGCAGGACTCACCCGGTACTGAATCAAAGCCTTCGTGTCTCTCGCAACTGGACGAGTGCAAGGGCTTTACGCAGGCCGCCCGGCTGGGGCGTACCGTGCGCCGGCCAAGTACCGAGCTCGACCTCGAGGCCGAGGCAGAGGCCGACCGGGAGGCTGAAGCGCGCCGCAAGATCGATGCCAAGGAGCCGGACACGTGGGATCCCACCATGGATCCACTCAAGTGCCTCATCTCCGGCATGCATGCGCTTATAGGCTGCAAGATCTAGCGAAAGATTCCGAGGCTGCAATATCTAGGACGCCGCAACTATCCGGTTGCAGGCTGCGCCGCTGGGCTCAATAGCAACATATTCCATCCATCCTGCATCTCTTCCTGTCCGCTATCCCTTTCCATACGGTTTTCTCGCAAATGAGCGTAGACAGATGTGCAGCCGATGGACGGCAGCACATAGGTTGGCAGAGCATACATATTGGATCAGATGGATGAGCATGACGGAACAGAGAGCTCATGAGCCCGTTCAAGGGAGCCCGTTCCGGAGGCACGAGAGAACTCATCGTTGCTTCTGTAGAGATCGCGTAGTCGGCAGTCCAATCGAGTCTGAGGCAAGAGAGATATGGCCATAGATGACCATACTGCAATGCGACGCCACGGAGTGTCTGCTGTCTTGCCATTCGATTGCTTAGTCATTTGCTGACTCTTGTACTCTTTTATATTTTCGTTGTAATCTTTTGTTCACTCAGTTCAAAATCTGAGGCTGTGGGGATCAGTCACGATCAGCGTGCACAGGGCGGTCGTGTGGACGATCCCACAGAAACGGAATTCCTCCCCACATACCCCTTTGGGTCCAAGTTCCTCCCGCCCGCAACAACCCGCAACCGCCCTGTACACCGAGGAGGAAGCGAGGAACACCACGCGGAGGCGGACCCGCCCGGCCCGTCTCATAAAAGCGATTAAGCCGCCTGGCTGGATCGAACTGGACTCCCAAGACCCCTCCGCACCCGCATCGACGATTGATTGTTGACGCAATCTACCGGTACTGTACCGGTTTTACTGTGCCGTCTCGAACCCGCAACGCGACATCGCGGCGAAAATAGGCGATTGCGGTCGCTTTCTCAGCAGGCGCTCGGTGTCCCGAACTGGCGGCAATGAGTGATTCGGCCCTGACAGCTGCTTGCCTGGTCGGCGAGGTGCGAGGGCTCATCTATCCGCAGGTGCACTCTTTGCTGCGACGAAATGTGCTGCAGAGTATCAATGCGGACACCTTTTTGGTCTACACGCGCGCTTGGTCCCAATGGCAGCTCAGTCGAGAGTCGAACAACACCAAGCACGAAATTTACGTGCGCGCCGGCTTTGATCGGATACCAGCTGAGGCGACGATTGATCAGATGGCGACCATTATATCTGTCTTGAAGCCCGTGGCAGCGGAAGAAACCAATGACAATGAGGTGCTGCAACGCGCTGACGGTTCAAAGGGCTGGTTGCCGGTGCCATTGCAACAGCTTTCCGACACGTCTCTTTGTGCGGATGCGATCGGTCCAAATCCGCACACTGCCACATGTTTGTTTGCGCTCCGATGCGTCCGGTGCCTGCAACTGATCGAACGCGCCGAAGCTAAGCGGGGTTCCCAGTACGCGTGGGTGCTTCGCGCCCGGCCCGACGTCTTCGTTGGTTGCCGTATGCGCCTCCCTGCTTCGATCGTCCATCCCAAGAGCAACTCGTCGAGATGGGCGGTCTTTTATTGGGATTACTTGGCGTTTATGCCGCGTCCATCTGCTGCAGCGTCACTCGGCGACGGTCACCGTGCATCTTTCCCGCGACACAGTGCCAACGATACAATGCAAGCACTGTGCCAGCGCGGCTCCACGGGCGGCTCAATCGCCTGCAATCCGTGCCATGTTCGCTCACGGTTTGGGCTGGACCTGATCATTATTGACCTGGATAACTTTGGACTCGTCGATATTGCGCGCCAGTGCGCCCTGAAGAGCTGGGAGATGAGTAGGAGCGCCGCCATGCGCAAAAATGCGGGCTTTGCCACCAAGGCTGGCAGATGCCATCCGAGCATCAAGGTGCTCGCGGGTCCCGATCTATCGGTGTACGAAGGTATGGAGACGGAATGCACGCGCCTCGAAACGCTAAGGCCCAACTATGTGAGGCACGTCGCGATGGGTTTCGTCCTCACGCACCCAGACTGTGTCAAAAGAAAGTCTCCCTACTCCCTCTCCGACCGATGGTGGCCTTCTAGTAATGCCTTTGAACAACGTCTGCCGGGCACGCTCAGCGTTGCTGGAGCGAGCTGAAGCCGCGCTAGAGAGGCAGCTTCCGAAACCCAGGCGGGAAATCCCGACTCCCGACCGCGTGTGGGTGTGTGCTGGTCCGCCCGCGGACACGCGGTCAATTCCTTTTCATGTCCGTCTGCTCATCCGTTTTCACATCGTCTGCAGCGTAAAGTAGCATCAGCAAGACACTGAGGAGAGAGAGAGAGTACTCACCGAGTGTTCAATACATGCGCATGACCGGATCGATGGTTACGAAGCGGACACCGGAGCCGCACGACACTCGACGAAGACGAATCGAACAATCTACAATGAGCGGTGGGCGGGGAACCGCCGCGCTACAAGTACTGAGTACAAGAGTGGATGCAGGGTATGGTATACAGACCCGGTGCACATTAAGGTGCACATAGTAGTACGAGAATCACAGTGACAGTCGCGTCTCTCTCGTCTACTGAGCTGTACCGTACACCGTGTACCGATCGCCGTAGACGGTAGATGCTACGGATCGGAGGTCCGGCGTGCGGCGGTGTGCACAGCCCTGAGAGCCGACACCTGTGCATCGCCATGACCGACGATTATAGACGTCATACGTCCCACACAAGACAGCGCGGCGCGGGGTCCGGGGATTCCGTATGTAGAGCCCAGGGTGGGAAATATCGACTTTTTTGCATTCGACACTCATGCAACAAACAGCATACCCATGTGTTCCGCCGAGTATGCTGATCACAACGGTGCCATCGGTACCCTCAACACACAACGGATAGCTTACAAATGTCCATCCGAAGTCACGACTTTTTTTCATTCACTGAGGGCTCAGGCACAGCGCGTGCCTCACAAGGCCGATTCTCGACGAGGAGAGGCCGCCCGAGGGCGATTTCGGGCGCGTTCGAACGGCAATCAATCACACCTGACCGCACGGCACATATTCAGCTGTGCCCGCCTCGGTCAGATCGCATGCCGACGTGCAACCTGCGATTCCGGTGGAGGCAACGGAGGGGCTCGGGCGTTGCGGCAAGCGGCCATTCGATGGCAAGGCGGCAAGCACGCAGGCCGAGCCGCGGCGCATCGGAACCGCACGGCCGTAGATCGCGCACCTGCACATTGCACACCACACCAGAGGCTCGTTCTTGAACGAGAGCTACGTAGTTGGAGTCTGCGCGGTAGGCGTGAATATGTGGGGTCAGGGCGGGCAGTGCGGTCGGTAGGCGAGATCTGGTCGGTAGGAGGTGCCCAACAGTGCGTTGGAGTCGGGGCTGCGTAGAGGGTGCACCTACGTGGTGAAATGGTGGCTGCGGCGGCGGCGGCGGTTGTTCCGGCGGATCTGGAGGTGGTGGTGAGGGTAGCGGCAGTGAGCATGGCGGTGGCGGCGTGAGCGACCGAGAGGACGGCAGAGGTGGCAGCGATGGCGGCGGTGATGGCTGCGGCAGCGGTGCTATCGGCGGCGGAGGCGATGCTATCGATGATGGCCTTGGCCGGTGCGGTGGTGGTAGGAGCGGCGATAGCAGTGGCAGCGGCAGTAGCAGCAGCAACAGCGGCAGTGAGTAGGCGATGGCTGCGTGAGCGACCGAGGCGGAGACGGCAGAGGCGGCAGCGATGGCGCCGGTGATGGCTGCGGTGATGGCTGCGGCGGCGGTGCTATCGGCGGCGGAGGCGATGCTATCGATGGTGGCGATGGCGGCTGCGGTGGTGGTAGGAGCGGCGATAGCAGCGGCAGCAGCAGCAGCAACGGCTGTCGGGTGGCGATGGTAGCGGCGGCGGCGAGGGCGGCAGCGGCGTGAGCGGCGGCAGCGAGGGCGGCATCAGCGAGGGCGGCAGCGGAGAGGGCGACGGCGACAAGGGCGACGGCGGTGAGGGCGGCGGCTGCGAGGACGGCGGCGGCGAGGGCGGGGACAATGAGGAGAGCGGCGGCGAGGGGGGCGGCGGCGAGGGCGGCGGCGGCGAGAGAGGCGGCGGTGTGGGCGGAAGCAACGAGGGCGGCGGCGGCGGCGGCGGCAGCGGCGAGGGTGACAGTGGCGAGAGGAGCGGCGGCAAGGGAGGGCTGCAACGGCGAGGGCGTCAGCCGAGGGCGACAGCAGCGTGGGCGGAGACGACGGGGGTGTCGGCGGCGAAGGCGGCGGCGGAGAGGGCGGCGGCGGCGAGGGCGGCGGCGACGAGGGCGACAATGAGGGCGGCAATGAGGGCGGCGGGGCGGGAGCTGAGGCGGCGGTGGCGGCGGCAGTGGGGGTGACGGTGGCGAGGGCT
>ENA-UOXG01001579-UOXG01001579.1-mixed-culture-metagenome-genome-assembly--contig:-NODE-1579-length-14219-cov-41.305987_pt1 | contig 14219 bp, 17 predicted proteins | sample MGYA00238159_ERZ761634 | MGnify/ENA primary metagenome ERZ761634 (study PRJEB28908, sample SAMN08776845) | mixed culture metagenome | isolation source: Freshwater growth medium | place: USA... | reverse complement strand
AGGCGCACCTGCAATCAACGGCAATCAGTGGTCATCAGTGGCAATCAGTGGTCATGAGTGGCAATCAGAGGCGTTCGGCATGCAGCTCCGACTTGGACTCACCCCTGCAATCAACGGCAATCTGAGTCTCGTCTCGCCATCAGAGGCCATCAGAGGCCATCAGAGGCCCTCACCTGCTCCTCGAGCAATCTGAGTTTCGTCTCTCCATCAGAGGCCATCAGAGGCCATCAGAGGCCCTCACCTGCTCCTCGAGCAATCTGAGTTTCGTCTCGCCGTCGTGCTGGTGGTTACGCCAGCGCCGCTCCGCCTCCTCGAGTTGACGAGACTTTGCGCGCATCTCGTCCGCCGAGCTCTTCGCACTCAGCTTGGCCTGCGCCGCGAGTGTCGCCAGCTGCGCGCGCGCCTCGGCCAGCTCGACCGCTTGGGACTGGACGGCCGCCTCGAGTGCAGGCACCTGCTCCGCCAGCTGCGCATCGAGGAGCTGCCGGCGCACGCGGTGCGGCGGCGTCGAGCGCGCCGTCGCGAGCACCTCGTACTGGTGGGCCGCCACCGCCGCCTGCCGCACGCTCGTCTCGCCGCCGTCGTGGGCGCCAGTGGCCTGGTGCGCCGCCGCCGCATGGTGCGCCAGGGCAGAGGAGGCGGCGTCGACGGCCTGCTGCAGCTGCTCTATCTGGCGGCTCGTCGCGCTCGCGCCGTCGTGGGCGCCGCCTTGGGCCTCGTCCTCGTCTTCCTCCTCGTCCGCCTCGGCGCTCAGGACGGCGCGCGCCATCGTGGGCGGCGGCGGCGGAGCTGTCTGCGTCGACGATCTCTGGGTGAGTAGGAGCTGCTGCTGCTGATGCTGCTGCTCGCGCTGGAGGGTCTGCTGCTCGATGAGCGAGAGGCGCGCGCTCGTCTCGGCGCTCTTCAGTTGGGAGAGGCGCGCACCTGTAGCAATTAGTGGCAATCAGTGGCAATCAGTGGCCATTAGTGGCCATCAGTGGCAATTAGTGGCAATCAGTGGAAATTAGTGGCCATGCGTGGCCATCAGTGGCCATCAGTGGCAATCAGTGGCAATCAGTGGCAATCGGTGGCCATGCGTGGCCATCAGTGCCCATCAGTGGCCATCAGTTGCCATCAGTGGCCATCAGTGGCCATCAGTGTCAATCAATGGCCATCAATCGCCACCAGTCGCCATCAGTCGCCATCAGTGCCGCCATCAGTTGGGGAGCGCAGCGCACTCATCCGATGCAGCAAGTCTTGTTGCTCCGCGAGCTGTGCCGCATGCATTGCCTCCCGTCTCGACTCGGCCTCCGCGGCGGCGTCCAGTTGCTCGCGTAGGTGGCGTGACTGCTCCTTGGTGGCCCCAAGGGCGGCCTCGAGCTTCTTCGCGCGCTCGGATTCGGTCGCGAGCGCCGCACCTGTGGCAATTAGTGGCAATTAGTGGCAATTAGTGGCAATCAGCCGAGCTTCTTCGCGCGCTCGGATTCGGTCGCGAGCGCCGCACGCGCGTCCTCGAGCGAGCTCTGCGTGGAGGCCAGCTGCTCGTCGCGTTCGGCGAGCTGTCTGGCGATCGACTCGAGTTGTGCATTGGCCTTGGCGAGCTGCTTCTGCTGTGCGGCGCGGTCGGCGTTCCGATCGGCCTGCGAGATGATGAGGGAGGCCATCAGCGTCTCATCGGAGGCTATCAGAGGGCAATCAGCGATCAAAGTGCAATCATGGTGCAATCCGAGGCAATCCGAGGCAATCATAGGCCAATCAGGGAGGCACGATCTCGAGTGATCTCGAGTGATCTCGAGTGATCTCGAGTTTCGTCTCACCTCGGCCGCATCGACCTTAGCATTCGCCTCGACGAGGGCCTGGCGCGCTTGGCCGAGCTCGAGCACGAGCTGCGTCACCTGCAAGATGATGCGGGAGGCCATCAGAGTGCAATCAGAGTGCAATCAGATTGCCATCAGAGTGCCATCAGAGTGCAATCAGAGTGCAATCAGAGGCCGAGCTCGAGCGCGAGATGCGTCACCTCCGCGCGCCCCCAGTCCTCATCGCCTCCCTCCGCCACCAGCCCAGCGGCGGTGGCTGCGGGCGCGCGCGCGTGGCTAATGGACGCAGCCACGGTGGCGGCGCGCTTGCTCACGATGTCCGCCGCGGCGCCCGCCGCGGCGCCCGCCGCAGCGCCCGCCGCAGCGCCCGCCTCGGCCGACGCCTTCGCCTTGGTGGACCCTTTCCCATCGGCGCGTCGTGCCGGGCGCCCGGCGGCGCGGCCGAGGGCCACCCTCTCGAGGCGCGCCTCCTCGGACGCCCGGTACGGCGCCTCGTCCACCGCGGCCAGCGTGCCCAGGTTGAACATGGACGCCCGATACGGCGCGCGCGCCGTTCCGGCGCCGCCTCCGGTCACGTCGGCGGGACCGAGCGCCGTGTCGAGCGCCGTATGGAGCGCCGTGTCGAGCGCCTCGGCGTCGGCGGCGGCCCCGATTGCGGGGCCCATCAGCGCGATGCCGGAGCGCTCGAGGCTCTACGCGATGAGCGCATCGAGCTGCCGGTCACGCGCCCTGAGCGCCGCCTCGAGCGCCTCGATCCGCGCCTCGCGAGATCGAATCTGGTGCTCCGTCTCCTTCTCGTCCGCAACGGTCGACTCGACGAGACCGTACAGCCGCTGCTCACGCTGCTCAAGCTCGGCGACCACCTGATGGAGGCAATCAGATGTGCAATCAGATGTGCAATCAGCATGCATTTGGATGGAAGCGCTGCTCGAGCTCCGCGACCACCTGATGATGGAGGCCATCAGACGCACTCAGAGACGCCATCAGACGCAATCAGACGCACTCAGACGCACTCAGACGCTCCTGCGGCCTCACCTTCGCATGGGCCGCGCGCTCGGCTTGCAGGTGCGAGATCGCGAGATGGCAATCATTGGCAATCATTGGCAATCATTGACTCACCTTCGCATGGGCCGCGCGCTCGGCTTGCAGGTGCGAGATCGCGAGATTATATTCCTCGAGCTCCGACCGGCATGCGCTCGCCTGCGCCTGCGCCTCGGTGCATGCTGCCTCCGCCTCGGCGCGTTCGATGCGCAGCCGCTCTGCCTCCGCCGCACGCTCGTGCAGCTCAACACGGCGCTCGTGCAGCTCTCGAGTCAGCCTCTCTTCGCGTTCGGTGGCCTCGTGCAGCTGACTGGTTGTGCGCTCCACCTGCACTCCGAGGCACTCGAATGGCAGTCAGAGAGGCCATCAGAGCGACAATCAGAGGCAATCAGAGGCAATCAGAGCGGCAATCAGAGGCAATCAGAGCGGCAATCAGAGCGGCAATCAGAGGCAATCAGAGCGGCAATCAGAGGCAATCAGCGGCCATCCGAGGCCATCCGAGGCCCGCACCTGGGCTGTGAGCTCACGGATCCGTTGGTGGGCTGCATGAAGGGCACGGGACACCTCCCCTTGGGATGCCTCCCCTTGCTCCCTCCTCGCGACCTCGGCAACCACTTCTAAAGCACCACGCTCGTCGCGCTGCTGCAGCTGCAGCTGCTGCTCCGCCGCCGCCGCCTGCAGCATCTCGACGACGCCGAGGAGCTGCGCGATCTCGGCGTCCTTTGCATGCAACACGGCGAGCACGCGCGCCGATTTGGCCTCGTCCTCTTGACGCATGCATTGGATGAGACGGCGCAGGTCGGGGGCGGCCTGCTCGTCGACCATCGCGTGCTGCTGCACACTTAGCCGCTCCGCCTCGGCGCGCGAGTGCGCGAGCTCGGACGCGGTGATCGCGACCTCGCGCTGCAGAGCTTGATTGCTCTCATCAAGCTGGGCCAGCTGCTCGAAAACGTCGGTGGGAGCGATGGCGGCGGCGGTGGCGCCCGGCACGACGCCTGCCAGGGGCGCGCCCGGCAAGGTGGCCTCCAAGGACGACTGCGCAGGCCACGGCCACGCGTCCTGCCCGGCTGGCAGACCGACCGGTGCCGGTAGGTGCGCCCTCTCGGCGCTCCACTCGGCGCTCGTCTCGGCGCTCCACTCGGCGGCGGCGGCAGCAGCCGCAGCAGCCTGCGCCTCGATCGCGCCTCCCGCCGACGAGGCCGCAGTCGCTGCGGCGGGCTCCGCAGGAGCGGCGGAGTCGCCGACCGATGGGCGAGCTGCAGCCGGCGTGAGCATGGCAAAGAAGCGCTGCACGCCAAAGTTGGACCGAATGGTGAAGCTATCCTTGACCGGGCCGCCGGCGCTCGCCGCGCCTGCGCCGCCCGGCCTCCTGGGAACGGGTAAGGTCGTCATCTTGAGTCGTACCTCGACGGCCTCCGTGTCTCGGGCGCCGATGGTGAGCGACGCCGGCTCGGTCGTGTAGCGCTCAGGGTTGCCGGGCTTGATGGTCACCTCCATCGGAGTTGGCAACGGGTTCGTGAGGGTCAGTCGGCGCGTGTATAGCACGCCAGCCCTTGCGTGATTGAACAGGAGCGTTTCCGTGGAGAGTCGCAGCAGGTGGGACGGATTGAGCGGCCTGGACTCGGCACTTTCCAAGTCCGCTGCTGGCACTGGTGCGGCGCACTGCGGCGCCGATGGCAGCATCGCTTTTTGCCGCGCCCAGAGTGCCCGCGAGGGCGCCGAAACTACTGTCTTTTCCTCCTGTATCTTGACGATGTTTGTGTGGCGAGTCGGCCCGATTTCGTCCTTGCGACACTTTGACCGACGCCGTTGTGTTGAGCGCTTCGCCCGACGAAAATCCGAAAGATGCCGGACCGACATTCGCCCCTATCCCTTCGCCGTCGCCCGTCGCCCGTCGCCCAACGTTGCTCTTCCAACTAAGCAGCCATGCCCAACCCGATTGCAACATTTTCCACCACCATGGGCGACATCAAATGTGAGATCTACCTCGACAAGATGCCGATAACCGCCTCCAACTTCATCGACCTCGCCCAGTCGGGCTTCTACAATGGCCTGCACTTCCACCGTGTCATCCCCAATTTCATGGACCAGGTGTCATACCCAGCTCGGGAAGCACCCGCACGTTGCGCTGCGCGCGCCACCATGATGCTCACCGTGTGCGTCCGACTCCCACGCTGCTAGTTTGGCTGCCCTTACTCAAAGGACCCAAAGTCCAGCCAAGCAGGCACCGGCGGCCCGGAAGACGGCACCTTCAAGAACCTCGTCACCGGCGCCATCGAAAGGCGCTCCAATGGCGGCAACATCAAGGACGAGTACGCGGCCAAGATCTCAAACGAGCCGGGCACCCTCAGCATGGCGAACACGGGCCGTCCCAACTCGGGCGGCTCGCAGTTCTTCATGAACACGGTGCACAACGGCTTCCTCGACTGGTTCTCGCCGGGCGCATCCAAGCACCCCGTCTTCGGCAGGGCCATTGACAAGGCCTCGTTCGACATCATGGTGAAGATCTCGATGGTGAGGACCAAAGATGACTGCCCTATCCAGCCGATCCAGATGAAGTCGGTCATCATTAGCGGCCTGGGCGACACCCGCTCCGTGCCAGCGCCCTCCGTGCCAGCGCCCTCCGTACCAGCGAGGCCAGTGCCCTCCGATTTGGCGCCGCGACCAGCAGCGAAGGACGAGGCGCAATGGTTCAGGCGACTGCTTCAATGCTTCAAGTCGTGACGCGAGTGTTGAGAACGTGAGCGGGCGACGCTGGACGCACTCTCCATCCACGGACGCTCTCTCCGTCCACCGGAATCCTCTCCGTCCACTGGATTACTCTCCGTCTACTGGATTCCTCTCAGTCAGTGTCGTGCCCGATGTGAGTACGTCGTACACGTCGTACACGTCGTACATGTCGTACATGTCGTACATCGCGCTCGCTCATCGGAGGCTCGGCCCTGTTCTAAGCCATCTCAGCGTCACGTCGAGGCGCGGCCGCGGGGCGAGACCGAGAGCGTCGGGGTCCGGCGCGTGACTATCGTAAATTGCGTATAAAATTGTGACGTGACATCTTACCGGACGCCGATCCGGCCGGGCGCGGGCATGGGCGCGGGCCGAGTAACCCGAAGGTCGAAAAAACGAAATGCGCACATCAGACATGTGGTGTGGCGAAACTGAACGGGATGTCACAGTCCGATGAGGTATTTTCTATTCGTACAGTAGTAATACTATGGTCCCGTCCCGTGGCACACAACCCGCTTGCGAGTAGTGCCAATACGTCCCGCTTGCGAGTAGTGCCAATACGTCCGGGTTTTGTGTCCAATCAAACAATGCAGCAGCTCCGATGTGCCCCCACCAGAGGTCCATGTAAGGTCCTCCTCGTATAAAGTTTGCTAGCAGTCCGTTGCAGCTCGCGCCGGGGGTCAGCCGATCAAACACCACCAAACAGCGTGGCGATCTGAAGCCACGCGGCCTGTACCGGCGGCGTGATGAAGCCGCCCATCATGAGCGAGACGCCCATGATGAACGCGCCCACCAGCGTGGAGCGAAGGTAGTTGGCCGGCTTGAAGAACTCCTTGAACGGGAGGCGCTTGTCCTTGGGCTGCAGGTAGTAGCCGCGCAGCTCGTTACCAGGCGAGGAGAGGACGCAGGCGCCGTAGACGATGGGGAAGAGCAGGAGCGAGCGGCCGTTCGCGGTGGCGGCGAGCGCGGGGAAACTCGCGAACAGGAAGTTGCGCAGGAAGTTGCGCGAGATGCCATACGCAATGTCGCGAATCACGGTCGGAAAGTAGGCGGTGAACAGCGACTCCTTGGTTATCGGCCGGTTCATGGACTTGCAGAAGCGGTAGTTGGTCACCGGGAGGGTGGCCGTTGTGAACACAAGGCCAGTGATGAACCCCTTGTAGGCTCCGGAGCCCGGCATGCCCTGCATGACAGCGTTGACGGCCTCGAAGAGAGGAAACTTGAGGAAGTTGGTCGGCAGCGTCGTCTGGAAGAACTTGATCGACTTGGCCATGTCGCTCTGCTTCATTGATTCGACCACCGAGATGCGCTGCACGAGCACGCGGTTCACAACCGGCTCCGTGAATGCCGAGAGTGCCGCGGCAACGACTGCACCCACGGCACCCTGAGTAGCTCCTGCGAGGGCCTTGCTCATGATGGTGTCCACCACCATTTCGGGCGCAGCGACGCGCGCTTTGGGCGTGATGGCGGCCGCCCTGGATGCTCTGGCCGCCGATGGCACGACAAAACCAGCGCTGTTCGCGACGAGAGCGACGAGGACGAATGCGCGCATTGGGAGAGGCAGGGAAGTGTGACGAAGGATTCGTTTTTTTCGATCCCCGTTGACCGAGATTCAACTGCGAAATTTCGGTCTAAAAGGTTAATTAAGCGCAATTAGAACTCTTCGAAGTTTGGTGTCAACTTGCGGAGGTGGGTGCAGATTGAGCCCATCGCACGGGTGAGTCGCGTGCACAGCAGCGGAACAGAGCTGATCAGAGCTCCTAAAGCGAGGAGCGGGCGGCTTTAGCTACGAAGGGTCCACTTTCTTTAACTTATGTCTTATGGACCATCGCACGGTGCTGGCACGGAGAGCGACCGCGCGAGCGTCGATCGAAAGTAACCGATTTCAGTCGGAAACCGCCGCCATCCGAGCAGGCCCCTCGTTCAACCTCGTTCTAGACGGCACTTGGCGTACAGCGGGTGGTGAAAAGACCGCATTTCACGCTGCCGCGAGCGACACGTGCCGGCAGGCTTCAGGTAAACAACATCGACTGCTTAGCGATAGGCCGATACTAATGGGCGTCCGGCTCGCTATGAGATCCTTCCACTCATGTGACGAGCGTTTGCCACCGCCGCCGCTCAGGCGGGTGCACCTAGACGGTGCGGACCCATCACCGAGCATGCGGACCCACTCGAGTAGAGCACGCTCCACTTCTTCTGCACGACGTCGCATACCTTTGCATGCTTGCCCCCGAGGCCTGCGGCGCGCGAGCGCTTCCGAAGGAGATCTTCGAGCTCCGCCGCGCTCGGCGTCCGCGCCAGCGAGCGCTGGCTCGCGTGCAGCTGCAGCTGCCCCAAACCCGGGTCGGCAGTGATGGGACGTCGCCGATAGTCGCCGGCCAACCGCGCATTCGCACTGAACACGGCTTCGGCACGCTCCACGCCGAGGGCCTCGGGCACACCGTACCGTACGCCCATCGGCAGGTAAATGGTTTTGCCTGCGACGCACAAGGCAGCACGTCCGTCAGCGCTCGCTCGGGTCGCGCATGAGCTGCGGGCGGAGACTGCGCACCCGTGCACTCGTCTTTGACGCCAAACTTGGTCACATCGCCAACGGAGGGCTCCCTTCTGGTCAAGGGGAGTCTGCCGTGGGATGCACGCATCGACGAAGTCCAGTCGTGCACGGCACGACTCTCAGATGGCATGAGGCCACTTATTGGATCGCGCTCCTGCTCTCTGATGCGAAGCGCCGGCAACGACTCGATTCTGGCCAGCGACGACTGGAGAGACGAGGACGACTGGAGGGTCGTCGGGATCCTCATGGGCGTGGAGCCGTAGTCTGCATGGTCCGGCTGCACGGCTTGGTTTCGCGTCAAGGAGGAGAGGAACCACCGCTCTTCCTTGCCGTACAACTCGCTGAGCGACCCCCCCCGCGTCCCATGGAAGGCCCAGCCCGCCATCCCGATTTCGAACTCAACTCGAAACTCCCGAGGTTATCTGAGGTATACCAAGTTTTCCTTCGAGGCCGAGATATCGGTAAGATTTACTGTTCACAGCCCTGGCAAATGCCCCTCACGCGTTTTCCTGGGGTAAAAGGATGCCGGTCATGCCTACCAAGTACGTCTCGCCAGCCGAGCTGGCCGCCACGCTCGACGGTGCCGGGCTGCTTGCGGAGGCGACGGAGCGAAAGACGCGTGCCAACGACTACTTTTCCAGCGGCCTCTTTGATGCAGCCTTGCACTCTTACCTGACAGCGATCTGGTTCCTGAAAATTGTCCGACCCGTCTACCCCGAAGTCCTCTCGGGTCAGCTGCCACCATCCGACGATGAGGCGGTCAAACTGCTAGGCCACGGGGCAGCCATCGCCTCCGTGTCCAAGAAGGACGCAGCGGCTGCCGAAGCTGCTGCCGCTGCTGCCGCCGCTTCGGTTAAGAAGGCGCGCCAGACGCAGTGTATCAATTACGGGATCACCGCGCTGGCCGGGGCATGGATGGCCGCGCTGATGGCCGCTCTCATCGGTGCGTCCATGGTCCTGAGCGCCCGCGTGATGGGCGTGATGATACTCACCGCTGCCCTGCCGTGCGTGGGCATGTATGCATTGTGGCGTTCTGGCACAGCGGCCCTATTCCCCGATGAGGCTGACGATGCCGCAGCGGCGGCGGCGGCGGCAGCGATCGCCGCTGCAGAGAACGACGACGAGGCCACGTCGAGTTCCGCGGCGAATGCGAGCATACTCCGGGGCTCGGAGGCCAAGGCGCTGCGCGTGGCGCTCCATTTGAATGTGGCTGCCTGCGCGCTCAAGCGAACCGATTGGTACCTCGCGCGTGAGGCTGCCAAGGTGGTGCTCGCCGATGAGCCCGGCCATCCCAAGGCGCTGTACCGGCTCGCCCAGGCCTGGGACGGCGCGGGGGACTCCTCTGAAGCGATGCGTACGCTTCTGAGGCTGCTCAAGCTCGAGGGGCAGCACCAGAACCTCGAGGCGCGCAGGCTGCTCGCCGACGTGAAGCAGCGGCGCGAGCGCGAGAGGACGATGTTTGCAGGCGTGTGCAACAAGAGTGGGTTCTGCCAGTCGGAGGCCGAGGCGGCGGCGGCGCACGCACGCGACGCGGCGGCGAAGCGGCTCATGCCAAAGTCGCCCCTCGATCAGCGATTTGACGCCTATGCAGAGTACGAGAAACGGCGTGCCGTGGGCTTCAAATGGGAATGCGTGCCTGCGCGGCCCGTTGGCGGCCCCGGCAAGGAGTTGAGCAACGAGGGCCTGGCGGCAGAACTCACTTCGCGCAGTCTGGGCAAGCCAGACGAGTTCACGTGGGTCGAGTTGGATCAGCTTAACGTGCCCAACGACCTGAGCGCCGACGACTACATCATGGTCGGCGGCGAGTGCTTCCAGCCCAGACCTCGGGGTTGGTCCGCTGATGAGCCCGTGCAAGCGCAATCTCCTGCCCGCGCTGCAAGCATGGGGGAGGCAGAGGAGGCGGCATCGTTGTGAGCTGGTTTCCTAGAGGTCGGGTGATCCTACCCGGCGAGATCTCTGATCTCGGGTGATCCCGGCGAGATCTCTGATCTCGGGTGATCCCGGCGAGATCTCTATCATCTAAGGGCGCTGGGCGAGATTCGCGGCGCGCACGGCAGATGGCACGCGGTCCGGGACGTCGAGTGTCGCACGTACCGTACCAGGCACGAGTATTCACCTCAGTTTAGGAAAGTTTAGGGCTTAGCTCCGTTAGGTATTCATCACGTTCTGACCGGTCGGCAAACGTGTGTGTACGATACGTAGATTCTGGTCTTCGACAGTCTTGTTCTCAGCGTGCCACCGGTCCACCTGCGATCTAACCAACCGCCACACAGCCGCGAGCCCCCCAATGACAGCAACGCTCCCTGACTACCACGGCTTTACTTTTCCTTCAAGGCCAAGCCGTCGGGGAAGGAGACCCCATCCCAGCCAAACTCCATGAAGTTGCGAATGTTGCCGTGATCAGCACCACTGTGGCCAAGATCGGGAGTCGACAGCTGAGCGCAGTGGACCGCATGCTGATGGGCGACGAGGTGCATGCTGATGGGCGACGAGGTGCATGGGTGTGCAGGGCAACATGCGTCGCAGATCAATGGCTCACCTCGGATTCTTCAGGACGTCCTCGCGATAGTAGCGGCCAAAGCATTGAAGCGTGGTATCCTTCGAAAGCTTGTTCAGCTTCGCAAAGCTGAAGAGCTTGGCGGATCCCTGGTTTTTGTCCGCGGGGCTCGCAACCTTGCCGCATGAAAACGCTTTCGGAGTGTACAAGTACTGTTTTTCGATAGCGGCCATGGTCTGCTCAAATTCGATCGTCTCCGGCGCGCTTGTCAAGGTTTTCATAAAGTCGAAGGCATCAGCTGTTTCTGCGCAGCGTACAGAGTGCACACGAGCAGCCGAGGATGCCCGAGATGAGAGCAGCACCACGAAAGCCTGTGAAAGGCCCACAACGGCGAGAAATAGGAGGAAGCGCATTGAATGTTGTGTGTGTGACCCTGGCAAGCACACGTATGGCACGAAGTCAGCAGGCATATTTGGAAGACCGAAGACATGGCAGGATTCGTCCCACTCGCCTTGAGCGACGACGGAGAACGCCGGCGCTGCGCACACACGTGCGAACAAGGTGCGTCGTGGCCAAGAAGTTAATTAATTAAAAGGCCTTTAAGTCAAGTCAAGTCAAGTCAAGTCAAGTCTTGACTTGACTTGACTTGACTTGACTTGACTTGACTTGACTTGACTTGAAGTCAAGTCAAGTCAAGTCACACTGACTAAGCTCGTTCAGAACCCTTGCAAGTTAGTGATATGCATTGAGAAGCCCCAGAAGAATGTGGGTTGCTTTGTCTTTTGAATGGTGTGAGATAAAATGTACTCGTCTGTGTGCCCGTGTGTCCCCGATTTCTTCGTAGGATACCCCTCTTTCGAAAGCACACAGACACAATCACATTTTTACATTCACAAATTCACCTAAACACTTCTGACCGCCCCCGAAGTTATTGAACCGATCGTTCTTATTCAGGATATTTGGGCGAGAGCGCGAATGTCTCAATTACCGGTACCGCTTTGTCTTCTATAGTTCTATAGGAGAGAGTTGCGAAATGCGCCGAAAGCGAGACCGGCTGCCACAGGAGTCCGCAAGAGCCCGCCCATTTGTTGAGAGAATCGTCGCGATCAGGGCCGACGCGATGCGCTCGCGCTTGTTGCAAGTCACGAGGAGCCGTCTCGCCTTCCTCGGCGCGGGGCTCGGGCTTCACTTACAAAGTGATCCAGCGCTGGCGAAGAGCACAAGCGGCGCCGGCGGCTCAAGTGTGCAGCGTCCGCAGTTTCGGTTTGGGGTGATTGCGGACATCCAGTTTTGTGACTGCGACGATGCGAGCAACTTTGCGGGTACCGAGGTACGTCATTACCGAGGGACGCTCTCGCAGGCGGACGCAGCAGCGGAACACTGGAATCGATCCGGTGTCGACTTCGTCGTTCAGCTTGGCGACCTGATCGACGGGCAGAATGCTGGTGGGTATGGTGCAGGTCTAGACTTTGCAGAGCCGCAGTCAGAATCGGCTCTCGCGCGAGTCGTCCAGGCGCTGTCCAAGTGCTCTGCACCTATGTATCACGCCATCGGCAATCATGAGCTCTACAATTTCGATTGGAGGGGACTCGTCAAGCGACTGCAGCAGCCGCAGGCTGGCGCAGCCAACGGGCGCGATTGGCACGTGGCTAGCGCCGAGAGGCTTCGCCAGTCGCCTGAGGAGTGCACAGCGCACAAGTTTTACTTCAGCTGGCGACCAGCCGAAGGCTGGACCTTCGTCATGCTCAACGCGTACGCCGTCTCGATCGAGCAGGACAAGAGCTCCGATGGCTTTCGGCAGGCGTGCCAGTTGCTGTCAGAGCACAACCCCAAGTGCTTCGAGATGATCATGAATGGAGTCACGCAAGGTGACTTCTTCACGGGTTTGGAGCGCGACGAGGACATGCGGTTCGTGCCATTCAACGGCGGGCTCGGGGAGGGCCAACTGCAGTGGTTGCGCGAGGAGCTGCGCGCAGCTAAGTCACGTGGCGATCGGATTGTCGTCATGAGCCATGTGCCTATGTGCTGAGGCGGCGACGCATCGAATGCTCGAGTACCTTTGAGCGCCTCGGATTGCCTCGAATCGCCTCTGACTGCGCATCCTGTGCAATGCATGCAGGTACGCTGAGGCGGCGACGCTTCGAACGCTCGTGTACGACAGCGAGGCGGCGCTCGAAATTCTACATCGAGACGGCGGTGGCAATGTGGTGGCGGTGCTTGCGGGGGTGAGTGCCCAAGGCCACGCCGAGATACATGCCGAGATACACACCGAGTGCCCAAGGCCACGAGGTGGCAACGCCAGCCGCGCCTCTTCTCGCGCGCGCGCCGCTCTCGTCTCCCGCGTGTCGCTGATTGAGATTAGATCTCCCGCGTGCCGCCGATTGAGATGAGATCTCCCGCGTGTCGCTGGAAGGCGAATCACGAGCGTCCGATGCTCACTGAATGCTTCTCAGACACTCACGGATTGCGACGGATGGCCTCAGACAGATGACAAGACTCGTCTCGAGTCTCACACGAGCCTCTGCTCACACGCAGCATCTTCACCGCGGCGGCTACGCGATCGACGAGGGCGGCATCCACCACGTGACTCTCCAGTCACCCCTCAACTTTGAGAACTGCTTCGGATACATTGACGCCTATGCAGACCGACTGGAGCTGGTCGGATGTGGTGAGCAGGGCATCCCGTCACGGACGATGCGCTTCGCAACGGCGGGCTCGGTGTCGCACTGACCGCTACACGCAACACTGACCGAGTGTACCGCAGCGACGCGTGTGCTGTGCCGTGACCGGCGTAACTATGTGTTCTCCGCGTCACGCATGTGGAACTAAACCACATGGACCATACGATAGTGATAGCCCATAAATCGCTTATCGCTACCGATCGCACATCGGCGTCCGTGCTTCACGCATCACGGTCGAAAGAGGCGCGGAGGCGCGGTCCCGGTCGTGTGCGCCGCGGATCGAGACCCGATATCGGAACGCGCCGTCGGTGAACCTGAACGCACAAGGTGGACGACCCGAAACCCCCTACCCCGTGATGTCTGCCTGACGCCCACGCACACAGGGCATGACACAGGGTGATCTGCATTCACGTTGTCCCAAACAGGTGTAGGGTACGTTGGGCCCATTTTAAAAACAGAAAAATAGTAGACCACTCCCCCTAGGGTCAAACTGGAGGTCTCAAACTTCGCCTCTCGCTTCACCGCGCAGCACCTGGGCCAGGAGCCTGCGACCCGCACATACGATACCGCCCGAGCATATGTGCGATATACGTTCCGCGCTACGTTACCAGTGACCACAATGTACCGCTACCGTAGGGTGCGCGGCCGGCCCGCGCCGCCACCTCGGTCGAGGGACAGGTCGAGGTGAGACCCGTCCGCTCCCCACAGAAAGTATTCTCGGCCGCCTCAGGCGGACGCCTCCGAGAGAGAATGAAGTGCCGACGCCAGCGCCCATGGCGCCGCTGGGCGGTCGGCTGCCGCCGCCGCCACCGGCGCATACAAGGCACCGCAGGTCGGGTTGAACAAGCACGCGTTCGTGCTCATACAGAGGAGCTCATACAGAGGAGCTCAGACAGAGGAGCTCATACAGAGGAGCTCAGACA
>ENA-UOXG01001574-UOXG01001574.1-mixed-culture-metagenome-genome-assembly--contig:-NODE-1574-length-14229-cov-40.333075_pt1 | contig 14229 bp, 6 predicted proteins | sample MGYA00238159_ERZ761634 | MGnify/ENA primary metagenome ERZ761634 (study PRJEB28908, sample SAMN08776845) | mixed culture metagenome | isolation source: Freshwater growth medium | place: USA... | reverse complement strand
CAGCCTCCAGCTCGGTGTGGTTCAGGATGGCGTGCATGAGAGGGACATAGATGTGTGAGTAGGAGGACATCCTGGGGAGCTGACTGAGCAACCCAGGGCAGCAGAGAGAGAGAGACCAAGTCAGAGTCATCACACTGTGACGCAAAACCGCCACACTGTGACGCACGCGTGCGTCACAGTGTGGCGTGCAGTGTGGCACTCTGAAACTTGGTCTGTCTCTCTGGGTTGGTACCGGTAAAAAGACACCGGGGGGAGCCGGGACACGCTACCGGTACCTCCGACCTTCCTATATGTCTTGAGTTTCGTGTGGATTCCGGGTCCCTGGTTGTTGAGTATGGTGTGGTACCGTATTGTGGTATTTGAGATGAGTGGGTTGCTGCCTTGCCTGCCGACGGAAGATCAACGCATCGTGAATTTGGGGTGATCGGACGAAATGCCGATCGACAGATTCCACTTGGTAGGCTCCACGCCGCTGCCTGCCAACGATCTCTTCTGCTACGAAGGCCGGCGGCTACCAGCACTCTTCATAATTGGAGCCCAAAAGTGTGCGACCACGTCTCTTGCACGCACCCTTTTCGCTGAAAATGGCTTTTCTCGAGGAGTGCCTTTTGAGGACAACCGCTTCAGTGACACTAAGGAGCATCACTTCTTCGACGTGGAGGCTCGGTGGTCAAAAGGCCTCGACTATTACGCCCAGTCTTTTCCGAGCTGCGACAAGGCGGCGTATACGCTCGACGGCACTCCCGACTACCTGCACTCACGTGGCGCGGCCGATCGCCTGGCGCGGCTCTATGGGCCGGAGCGCCTCGCGCGCACAACGGTCGTGGTGTCCCTATGTGAGCCCGTTCAGCGGGCGCAGTCGACGCTCTACCACATGCGACTCTTTGTGGGCAAAGGATTGGATCAGAGCCAGCTGATCGGCCCGACGCTGGCTCACATACAAAAGGACCCGCACATAAGCTTTCGCGATCTGGTGCGTCGTGACGCGGACGTGGCGCGACAGGCACGGGAGCAGCCGGGTGCGCCGCACGACGACTTTAATGGTGTGCTCTTCTCGTGGGGGCGGTACGGTTGGATGCTCGATGAATGGGTCAGCGCAATCGGCGAACTTCACGTCATCCCGCTGCCTTTGTACAGTCATCACGAGCTCGCCACGCGCCTCGAGCTCACTTGCATGGTCCGGAGGCGGAGCCAAGGGCTGAGCATCAATGGAAGCATGCCGTCAGCGGTGCCGTGGCCGCCGACGCGCTTCTTTTCGCAGCCGGACGCGGTCGCCGCCCTGGGATCTGGCTGTGATTCGCGCAAGGTCGTCGAGCCGCAGCCCGGACCGCGGATCGGTTCGTTCGCGCACCCGCCACTCGCCGAAGATATCGATCCCGACGACGCCATGATGCTCGAGCAGAGCTTCGACGCGTCCAACGAGCACGTGTACCAGCTGCTGCGCGACGACCCACGCGTGCGCGTGCTGCCGAGCGGCTTTAGCGAGAGCGAGTACGCTGGGTTCTTGACACTCGGCACGCGATGCCCAGAATGCCTCCGGCTCCTCGTTCCGCCTGTGATGTCCACGCCGCCCGCGGCGCTGCCGCCCGCGCCCATGCCGCTGCTAGCCGCCCGCGTAGGATACAACAGTCTGTCAGTCGGCGCCCACGCCCATGTTTCGGCTGGCCCTCTCTTGCTCGTTGCCGCACTCGTGTTTCTCGTGCTGCGTCCGCGCCCGAGAGCGGATCGGGCCGGCGAGAGTGTTGCGGGCGGGCGGGAGGGCGAGAGACCCGAGGTTGGCGCGGCTGTGCTTGTTTGAGCGGCGGCGTGCACGGCATCCGAGGAGACGTGTCGAGGAGACGTGTCGAGGAGACGTGCAGGATCCAACTTCCAAGAGTGAGGTCGGCCGATATGAGCCACATGAGCATGACGGTCGCGCCGGGGCGTTTATTACATTAAGTGCCAGAGTTCGTCCAGCTCATCACAGTGATGCGCCCACATACAACCTACAGAAACTAAACCGGCTTCAAGGCGTACGAGGGTACCCCACCGATGGTCGTCGGGCGCTTGGCGCTGCTCGCGTGCGGCCACGTGGGTTCCGCCTCGTTCGAGAAATCGACGGTGACGGGGCGCGGCGCGATCTCGATGAGCTTCTTGACCTCCTTGAACCTGCGGAGCTGCGCCGACTTGCCGTTGATGGCGATCACTCGCACGCCCTCCGGGATACCCGCGCGCCAAGCAGGCGAGAGCGGCAGCGCCCTCTTGACGAAGCACATACCCTTGGCCCCGAGTTCCTTGCCGCCGTGGTCGCCCTCGCCGTCGCGCAGCGCGAGTCCGAGGATCCTTTCCTCGAAGGTGACCGAGAACGTGGGCAGCTGCTCAAGCGCCTCACGCGCGGCGTTCGCGGCGGCGAGTTCCGCAGCCCTGCGCTCCGCCTCCTCCTTCTCCGCCGCTGCCTTGTTGGTGCGTGCCTTGGACACTTGTTCGGAAGCCTCGCGCCGCGAGCGCTCCGCAAAGTCCTTACTGGTCGCCGACTGAGAGAACTCGAGGTGGATGGGCCGTGCTGCCTCTTGCATCATCGTCTGCACTTCTTGCAAGCTCCTGTGCTCGGTCGACACCTCGTTGACTTTGTCAAGGAAGACGCCGGGCGGAATGCGCCGCGAAGCCGCCGGCGAGTCAGGTATGCAGCCCTTGACGATGATGCGACCCCGTTCGCCCACGTTGAGCCGCAGGCCGAGCTTCTGTTCCGTGAACGTGCGCTTGAAGTTGTCCGCCACCTCGAGTGCAACGGCACGCTGGCCTGCAAACCAGTTGTCATCGTCGTCTCTCTCGAGCTCCTCGACGTCTTCGGGTTTTAGGATGCCTTCGCGCATGCACTGCTCGCGAAAGGCGCGCTCGAGGCCGAACCACTTTTGCTGCTCGCCTTGCAGCACGCTGGAACCCATGGCTTGCGCACAGATGTCGCGCCAGGCCTTCGTCGGTGCCGTCCACCCTCAGGTTCCGATAAACGTTCCGCCGATTCCGCACGCAAGTCAAGGTCTAAAGAAAAGGAAAATTATGCACGCAACTTTCCGCATATGCGACGCACGCGAGGACTTGGGCGGGGTGCGTGTGTGCAGACTTCATGTGAGCGCAGGCAAAAAAGATCCATAAAAGGATGATTCGGGACTGCTCCTAAAAAGGGCCTTCGAATGCTGACGCTGGCCGTCTTTCTCCTCGGGGCCCCGCTGAAGGGGCCGGCGATTCAAGCGCTTTGGGCTCACCGGCCTCACGACCCACCGGTGCCGAAGCACGTGGCCGCCGCGCAGGATGGGGCTCCCGAACAGCTCAGCGTGGCATCGGATGTCGACTTCCATGCCATCGACCACATATTCGACTTGCACAAAAAATCTGAGCGTTCATCGGAGGCTCCCGAGACGGTTTCCACGCCGGCTCCGGAGGTTCCCGAGACGGCCGCCGCGCCTGCTCCGGAGCCGGCTCCCGAGGCGGCCGCCACGCCGGCTCCGGAGGCTCCCGCCGAGGCTCCCGCTGAGGCTCCAACACCTGCCACGGTCCCGTGCGTTCCTCATCGACTGCCGGATTACAGTTGGTCCTGGTGCCCCGCGGCGGGGGCAGAGCCGGCGCCGGCGCCCGATGCATTGAAGTCTGAGTCTCCCGAGAGGCTCGTCGCGGCACCCGACGCAGATGCCGCATCGGCTCCATGCGTTCCTCATCGATTGGCGAATTACAGTTGGTCCTGGTGCCCCGAGGCGGGGGCAGTGCCGGCGCCCGAGGCATCCGTGCCTGAAGCAGGCGCTACAGCACCGGCCCCCGAGGATCCCAAGGACCCCGAGGATCCCGAGGACCCCGAGGCTCCCAAGGACCCCGAGGCTCCCGAGGCTCCCAAGGACCCCGAGGCTCCCGAGGATCCTGAGGATCCTGAAAAGGACAAAATGACCCCCGAAGACCCCAAGGCAGTCACCGCACCGGCCCCTGAGGCTCCCGAGTCAGTCCTTCAACCTGCCCCGGATACGGCTCCCTTGGCTGGTGGCATCACAGCGGTCGCCGCGCCGGTTCCGATTGACCCGAACGACCCCGAGTTGGTCACCGCACCGGGTGCCGATCCCGACGAGCAGCCTGCGCCAGAGAGGCCGACCGATGATCCTGTCTGGGTGATCGCCGCTCCGCCGAGCGATGACGGCCCTCAAGCAGTCGTCATCAAGCCGACCCAGGATGAGGTTCCCGCGACGTTCATCGCGGCACCCGATGCAGTCGCCTCACCGGCCCCTGAGCCTTCCGAGACGGCACACGATGCAGTCGCCTCACCGTCACCCGATGCAGTCGCCTCACCGTCACCGGCCGCTGAGTCTGTTCCCGCCGAGGCTGAGGTTCCCGAGGCTGAGCAGGTTCCCGAGGATGAGGACGTTCCCGACGCTGAGGAAGTTCCCGACGCTGAGGTTCCCTTTTCGCTCGTCGCGGCACCGACCGTGAAAGCCAAGCCGGGCGCGAAGGTGGCGCCGGCGCCGGTCGCGAAGGCCATTCCCGGAGGCCTTCCGGGTCGTGCGCAGGTGCTCGTCGTCGTCTCTGACCACGCTAGCGGCACCACCGAGTTTGGCAAGGCCCTCGCCAAGCACCCGTGCGTCTTTGACCTCGGAGAGCCGTTTGCGTTCTCGGATACCGTGTGGTCGACGAGCGAGGTCGCTGAGTGCGATAGCTACACATTCCCGATCGGGATCTTCGACGCGGACACTCGCGCCCTCAAGAGCAACGTCAACCCGCAGCTCAAGGAGAAGATCCTTAAGATGGGGACCAGTGTATCGAAGCCTATCCTCGTGGACCAGCGTGTTACTCCTCTGACGGGTGACGCGTCACCGCTGTATAACGGGCTGCACTACAACCTCGCCGACTACTTCGTCCGCGTGCGCGATCTCGTCTGCAAGGGCGTGGCTGCCGACGTGTGCCTCCCCTCGCAGTGCACGATCACGCTCAACATGTTCCCGGCGTACGTGAACGCCAACACGGCCGGTAAGCTCATGGAGGATGATGTGCAATCGCCGTGCACGATCGCGCGGAACGAAAAGGCGATGGCCGCTTGGAACGAAGCGCTCGAGACGATGCAAACGCACCCGAAGGTCGCGATGGTGGAGATCGCGCGGCGCGAGGTGGACAGGCAGTTCTCGGCATTCAAGCGCTTCAGCCCGCCTAGCAGCAAGTTCGACTGCAGCCTCCCGCGCCCCCCCAGCACGTTTGCCACCGCGTCGAAGCTCTACGTGGACGGCAAGATCGAGATCGAAGACTGCTGGACTGGCGCGGAGGCGGCCGACAAGTGCCTCGGCGACGCTCTGCAGTTGGTCGGACTGACCATCGAGCCTATGGGCGGCATGGGTGCACGGGTGATGGCCGGCCCCAATGCCACCACCGCGTGGACCACCCTCCTTGAGCCGATGAACAGCGGAACCGCCGACCATGGCTTCGGCACCGAGGAGCAGGCATGCTCGACCGACCCGACCGCCATCTACGAGGTGCTGGCAAATGACGTCAACCATAAGCCCACCGCAAACGACCCGAACGCCATCGTCAAGCGGGTGCTCAAAGTCGGTGTGGGGACCGGTGCGGGGCAGGCTGCCGTCAAGCCGGAGCCAGTCGCGAAAGCCACGCCGGCCCCGACCGCGAAACCCACTCCCGCGCCGGCCGCGAAGCCCGCGCTCGAGCCGGTCGTGGATAGCACACCGTCGCCCGCAACGTCGGAGCCGATCGCGGCCACCACGCCGGTCCCCGTTGTGAAGCCGGCCCCGGCCGTTGCTACCGCTCCGGCCCCGGTCGCGACTGCGACGCCGGCCGGGGCTGCGGGCCGAGCGCAGGTGCTAGTGATCGTCTCTGACCACGGGAGCGGCACGACGGAGGTTGGGGAGGCTCTCAACATCCACCCGTGCGTCTTCGACCTCGGAGAGCCCTTCTCGGCTGCGAGCAGGGTGTGGTCAACCAGCAAGGTCAGCGAGTGCGAGAACATTGGGAAGCCCGTTCCTCAATCGATCTTTGATGCGGATACCGGTACCTTGAGGAACAGCAGCAACCCGGTCCTCACGTCGAAGATCCTCGGGCTGAGCAACCAAGGCACCGTTCACGGCACAAAGTCTCCCTCGCAGGCGCCTGTGGGTCTCACCGGTGACGACCCCTCGCTGTACGCCGGCCTGCACTACGACGTTGCCGACTATTTTGTCCGCATCCGCGACCTCGTCTGCAAGGGCGTGCCCGCCGACGTGTGCCCCCCTTCGGACTGCACGATCACGCTCAAAATGTTCCCGCAATTCGTCAACGCCAATACGGCAGGGCAGCTCGTGAAGGAAAAGCCCCCAGGCAAGTGCACGCTCGCGCTGAATGCAAAGGAGATGCTCGCGTGGAAGTCCCAGCTTGATGCCATCGTCAAGCATCCCAAGGTGGCGATGATGGCGATCGCGCGAAAAGAGATTGACAGGCAGTTCTCAGCGTTTCACAGGTTTGCTCCGGCTGGCACCGAATTCGACTGCAGCCTCCAGCGCGCGCCCAGCGAGTTTGCTGTCTTGGCCACGTCCGTCGCCGACGGCAAGATCGAGATCGAGGACTGCTGGGCTGGCGCGGAGGCGGCCGACAAGTGCCTCGGCGACGCTCTGCAGCTGGTTGGACTGACGACCGGGCCGATGGGCGCGTTGGGGTCGGCGAAGATGTCGATCTCGAATCTCGAGTCGGATGCCGCGCACAAGAAGACGGCGTTTGACTGCTCGACCGACCCCAGGGCCATCTTCAAGCGGCTCGAGGATGATAACGTGGAGAAGGTCGCCGAGGCCGACGAGGGTGGCGAGCCGGAGAAAAGGAACACGTTCCTCCAGTGGCTCATGTGATCGCTGTGAAATGTGGACAGGATCTTGGTGGGCAAGATGCTAAAGCAAGATGCTTTGCTCTGACGGGCTCAGAGACGGGCTCATTGCCTCGCTTCGGGGTCCTCATCGTGTGTGATGCTGGGGGCACTAATAAATATGCCGGCACAGAACATCTTGGCCAGCGCTGGGATATGCTGGACATTAATGCTGGACAAGCGTGAGGGCTCGTGAGCTAGAAGGGTCGCCCAATGAAAATACATCTGCGTCTGTGTGTGTGGTGGTTTTGGTATCGCGTGGGGCAGTCGTGTGTCGGCCGCCGCCCGGTGCTCATGGTCTCTTTGTGCGGAATCTGGAAACTAAGGTGCGCGTTTCGGGGCCAGCAAAATATTTCCAAATAAGAGTCACTCTCCCACGTCCAAATTTAATCGTAGTAATGGAGGTGACCGCGCTTTGAGGATTGAGCGTGTGTGGAACCGTCGCGGTCCGGCGGTCGGCATGATTCCGACACATTTTAGTGCGCGAGCGCTGCGGCTCGTGCAGCACCGCCGCACCCCGCCCCCCGTACCGGTACGCCCCCGGCGATGCCGTCGACGATTCGTTTCCTATTCGTTTCCCCTTTCCCCTAGGTCTTCTTTTCCAACATTACAACAGACATGATTGTATTCAGCTCAATAAAAACACACTCACAGATCTACACCATCAACAGCGTCAAACACTGCGCGTGGTCACCCCCCCTCACACGCCATTCCCCATGGATTACCCACGGCTCGCCAAACCCTCAACGTACCGGTAAAGGGAGCGCTGCTGCGCCTGCGGCCCTATAGCAGTTTTTCAGTTTGTGTGGATCACCATTGCTTTCTCGAGTGAGGAGTGTCCCGGTCTCGTGTATTTTAGTGATCGTGAACGTGTGTGTCCCGCCGGCACTCCGGTTTGTGTTTCTACACGAAACTGTACATGTAACGAACCATGTTTCGTCATTGCGTGCACACACGAGGCCTCATAACTTGTCACGAGTGAGTGTGTGCGTCGGGCCCGACGACGAAGTACCACGCAAAACCCGATGACGAAAGACGAGGAGGAGGTGCGCACTTTCATCAAGTCCAACGTGTCGGGGCTCGTCAAGCTTGTGAAGAATGAGGCCGCCGACTCGAGCACCAAGGCCAACATTATTAGTTGGATGGCAGCAGTCAGCTCGACGTGCGCCAAATGCACACAAACTTGACACACGCGCAGAACGAACCTAACAGACACCCTTCGACTCGCGTCACCACAGGCGCGTTTGCTCCAGCATCGGGTTGGGCTACAAGAAGTGGTATTACTTGTGCATCTTCTGAAGGATCAAGGGCGAGCGAGCACAGGTCCCTATCCCGAGTGTCCAGCTGTACCGTAGAGATGGCATCAGAGTCAATGACGGGGTAGCGGTGTGTGGGGAGTGTATTCGCTAAGGAAAGGTCAAGCAACCCACGCAGTCCGAAGAAACTAGCCTGAACACATCCGTGGTCTGCCCGTGCGGCCGCCGGCACTCCATCGCGCTCTTCTCGCGCGGATGAAGGACGAAGATCAAACTTTGGTCCCTCCGACTCGATCGCTCTGTGGATCATTTATGGATCATTGGCGATTCGAAGGAGTCCACGCCACACCACCGCACCGACCCTGCCGGCGCTGACCCGGTGTCACGTCGACATCGACTATCTTTTCGGCTCAAAGTTTTCGCAGCCCGAGGTATGCCTTTGTGCGCCGTGTCGCGTGCTCGGCTGCGAGGCTCACGGCGGCGCCCGCGGGGAGGGAGAGGAGCGAGACAGCGCAGAGCCCCCCCGCCTCGGCGGCGCCCAGGTGCGCCAGCGCGGCGGGCGGCTCAGTCAGGAGCATCGCGGTCGCACCATTGACACGCAGCTCGGCGAGCAGCCCAGGCGAAGCTGGCCACAGACCCACGGCCACCTCGTACACGCCGGCTGCAGCGCAGTTGACCTCGTGAGTGCGAGGTATCCAACCGAAGCCACCCTCGTAAGTGTTCGCCGCTTGCTCATGCCAGCACACGAGCACGCCCGCGCCCGCCGTCGCACCGCTGCCCACCACACTCCCCACCGCGCCGCCCACTGCGCTGCCGCCCATGCCCACAAGCCCAATCCACTTGCCCGAGAGCGCTTGCGACGCTAGGAGCTCCAGCTTGCGTGCGTGCTCGGCAGTCCAACTCGCCATCGTGCCCTCTAGATCGCGCTGAGCCGCCTCGATGGCGCGATGGGCCGCCTCAAGCGCCGTGAGCCTCCCCGTGAACACGAGCTCCATGCTCGAACCGATGCCGGACCCCCCCACGAGCGGTGCAGCGGGCGTGGGCATGGGCGAGGGGGCGAGCGTTGGCCGCGAGGGCGTCGGCGGCGCAGTCACGGTCGCGGTCGCGGTCACGGGCGGCGCTGGTGTGGCGCGAGACCTGAGGGCATGGAGCTCCGCCCGCGTGGCGGCCGCCTCTTCCTGCACCACTGCCATGTCCCGGCGCAGCGCCCGCAGCGCCTCGTCCGTCGCCTGCCGCCGCTGCTGTTCCGCCCTGCGCTCCTCATCGCGATCGCGCAGGGCGGAGACAGCTTCTTCGTTCAGTTGGCCGAGTTGCGCGTGCAAGGCCTCCACCTGGCGCTGGAGCATCTCGACCAGACGCGCCGTCATCGCCGCGTCCGCCGCCGACGCCTTCGCCGCCGCGGCCGCGCTATCTGCCGCCGCGCTCGCCGCCGCTGCCGCCACATCGTCCATTTGGCGCCGCTGCGGCGTGGCGCGCAGCCCCAGTTCCTGTACTGGTGGCGGAGGCGGCAGCAATCTCATCGGAGTGGCGGCGGCGCTCCCAGGCCCCACGGCGGTCGCGGCAGCGGTCGCGGCAGCCTGCGCGCTGGCCGCGGCGGTCTGTGCCGCAAGCTCGGCCGCCGCGGCGGCGGCCCCGGCCCTGCGCGCCTCCTCCTGCCAGGCCTCGGCCGCCTCGGCCTCGTCGCTCACCTTCTGTTCGAGCTGCTCGAGGCGCAAGCGCATCGCGTCCGTCGTGCGCTGCACCACGTGACCCGTGTCGCGCGCGAGCTCTCGCCGACGCAGCTCCTCGAGCGTGCTCGTGAGAGCCCCCTCGAGCGAGCCGACTCGATGCTCGAGATTGGCCAGATCACTCGCTGTTAGGGGCTGCCCGTTGGCGGTGAGGGTGCTCAGTGCGGCGTGCAGCTCGGCGCAGTGCCCCTCGAGCCCCTCGACGCGCTCCGAGCACAGCCCGAGCTCCCGCTCGACCGTCTGCCCCAGCGCCTTGTGCCGCGCGCCTAAGCGATCGACAGTCTCCTCGAGCTCGACGCCGTGAGCACGTAACTGCTCGATCACCCCAGCCGCGCGTGCGCTGGCGCTGGTGAGCGCGGCTGCCTCCCGGGCGGTGCCTGCCGCGTCCGCGCGCAGCTCCGAGAGCAGAGCCGACTGCTCGTCCAGCCGATCGGCATGCGAGCTCCCCGTTGAGCGCAACTCGGCCGCCTCGCGCTCGGCGCTCATTCGGTGCGCGCGAAGCTCGCGCTCAGCTCGGCCTGTCGCAGCGTCGATGGCTTGCTGGAGAGCCGAGAGCTGCGACTGCGCCTCGGCGCGCCAGTCGGCTTCCTCAGCCTGCAGCTGGGACAGCGTCTGCGCCGCGTCCGCCTCGGAGCGCTCAAGGCGCGCAGCCATGGCGTCCGCGAGACGCGCGCCCGCCTGCGCGTGCTCATGCGCTTGGCGGGCGATGGCCTCAGCGAGCGCATCGAGCGCCTGCTGCGCCTCGCGACGGGGCATCTTCTCGTTGGCCACCTTGAGCGCCTCCGTGTGCTGCTTCTTCGCCTCCGCCTCGAGCTTCGTCCACCGGCGCTGCGCCTCCGCCGCATCCTCGCCCACAGTGCGTGCGAGAGCCTCGAGCGAGATGCCATCAGCCTTGAGGGTCAGTCGCCGATCCGTGTCTCTGCGGTACGCCTCGAGCGCCTCCTCATCCGCCTGAGTCCGCCGCTCGAGCCCGTCCACACGCGGCTCGAGCTTCTTGCAATCCACGCGCACCGACTCCACGACCTGGGTGAACGACGCCGTCGAGGCGACAAGCCGGACCACCTCGCCGCCGACCGCCTCGCGCGCGGCAGCCTCGTGCTCCGCCTGGGCCTGCTGCCGCGCAAGAGCCTCGAGCGCCCGCTGCCCGAGCTGCGCGTCGAACTTCGCGTCCAGATTCACCTTGATCTCCTTGGCGTTCGCCGCCAAGAAATTGGCGTCCTCGGCGACCTTGCTCAGGTTTTCGGCGATGCGTGCCACATCAGAGCTAGGAACAGCGTCCTTCACCAGATCGGTCAGCCGATCCAACTCGGGAAGCACTTTCTTGATCACTTCCTCCAGGCCGCGGATGGCGGCGCCCTGCGAATTCAGCGTGGAGTGCACCGCGCCAAAGGTTGCCCGCACGCCCGCGTTGACCTCATGCTGCTCGCCAAGGATTTCTTTCTCGACCTCCTGCTTGTCTAGATCCGGGATCGTAAAGGAGGTGGCGCCGAGACGACGGCGCGCCATGCCGATACGAATCTGATCGGAAGGCCTCGTCGAGCACGTCGGGCGGGTGAGAAGACCTTCAGTGCCAATAAGGAGGGAGAGGGAGTTCCACACACACGAACGAGCTTCTCCGTGCAACTTTGAGAAAAGGTCAGTTGAGTTATTTTTGTTTCGAGCTCAAAAGATCCCAGCGATGAGCTCGTCGGCTCGTGCAGCCACCGCATCATCGGAAGCATCGGACGGCAATGAACGAGCCTCGAGACCGCTCAGAGCATCCCGTAGCGTCGGAGGTCGCCCAGTCCGTGCCCAGCCGCCCTGTGCCCCGATGGTCAAACCCCAGGGGAGGGCCATGAGGCGCGCGCGTTCCGCCAAGCCACGTGGCAGGCCATGGGAAGGCCTCCCCGCCAGGTCACGTGGCAGGCTGCCATGAGGAGGCCATGGGGAGGCCGCTCCGTCGTTAGCTCTGTCGTCGCGATTGGGATTGCATGCCGTCAGGGCAAGCCCATCGAGGGCTGGCCGATGCCGCTGCGAGAGAATCCTGTGCGTGGCGGATACGTGGTTGCGGCGCGGGACCTCGGCGGGGGCGAGCTCGGGTGTGCCGAGAAGATATTCGTTCACACGGTGCACGGCGATCTGCAGAGCACCGTCTGCCATCATTGCTTCAGCCGTGGCTGCTGCAAAGGCCGGAGGCTCCTGCGCCTGAGGTAACGGTAGGGGAGCCTCCTCACCCTCACGATCAAGCTCGAGGCCGCATTTTTGCAGCGTCCGCGTAAGGGCTTCCACCCGCGCGAGCGACTGCGGCGTCAGTGGCAGAAACGGTGACTGCTCCGACTGCTCCGACTGCGCCGACTGCTCCGACTGCGCCGACTGCGGCAATTGCACCGGCCGATGCATCTGCAACAGCTCGGTCTCCGTGCCGTATCTCTTCCACGCATGAAACAGCTCGATCTCCGTGCCGTAGCTGCTCCCGCAGTCCGAGCCAACTCGCACGGCACGGTGCTCCTCTATCGCCCTCTCGTAGTTGAGCCTCTGCTTCTCCCCTCGCAGCTGCTCGATACGACGCGACGCGAGCCGCTGCATCACGCAGGCGAGCCGGAACTGGCGCGCAGCCGACACCTCACGATGAAAGTTGATGACGGCTACGGTGACCAGCAACGGCCACGTCTGCCAGTAGACGATTCGGAGTCCGCCCAGCTCGAGGTCGCTCTGATCCCTGCCTTGGTTGCCCTCTGTCGAGGCTTGCGAGGCGCTTGCATTCTGACGGTCGAGGTAGAACGGGTGGTCGACAAGGCTGTGATAGGCATGAATCCAGGTCATCAGGAAGGTGACGGACGAGGCGAAGGCGAAGAGCGGCGAGAAAAACACGCCTCCCGCCTGTGAGGCACATGGACGAGGGGTCCCACGAACGCACACAGCGCACGAGGTGAAGCGCACGGCGAGCGACTCATGAAAAGGGACGCGCAGGCCAAGAACGTCATGGGGACCAGAGGGGGCTCACTAGGAGCTGTGGCGCATAGCATGAGCACAGTGCCTGTGGCCTCATCAGGGTCCATATAGTCCTATGAGGGTTGGTCCCCTTGACGTACCGCGATGGCAAGGAAGACGGCCACCACCGAGAAGAGCGTCTGCGTGTCAAGAGCCGTGTAGTCGGCATGGAGGAGATCGAACGGGTCGTTGTCATTCCACACCCGCGGGATGAGGAGCAGATACCCCGCCACGACCAGAGCCATTACCACGTCTGGAGTGCGAGGGCTGGCCGCGAGGCGCGTGATCGTGCGCGCGGTGCAAGAGGTGGCGCGCTCTTGCTGACGCGCGATCATGGGCAAGGAAGCGACAAGCGCAAAACTCAAGTAAAGATACAGCACACCCATGCCGTTGCGCCAATCAGCACCATGGAAGAAGAACATGTTCCGCTTGGAGCCTCCAGACAGGGCAAAGTGAATGGTCCACGCCGTCCGCCACAGCGCGTAGAAGATAAGGATACCAGCAGCACGCCGCTGGATGAAGGGAATCTGGTAGCGCGCGTAGGCGTCACGCAAGGAAGCGTAACGAAAGACGCCAAACCGCATCGCAAGGCTCACCTCACCACTCTCCACCTTCTCCATAAGATCCGAAGAGAGCGGACCAACGCGGAACAAGGTGGCATCGTCTCCCGCGTTGAGATCGTCCCCCGAATCCCACACCCACGTGCCTATCCGGCCCTGCCATCGTCGTACACCTCCTTCTTCGGACATCTTTCCAGTAGACTTTGCCAAGCGTGTCGCCGAGTTGGCGACGAGACGTCGCATTGCGAGACGCCTCATTTGAGAAAGCCCCGAACCATTTTCCCGAAAATGGAAATTCCCGAAGCCCTCGCGTTTCGCGTCGGCGCTTGATGGTCTTTAGCTCTGGTCCGTGTGACACAGCCGTGCGGGACTGCAGGCTCCATGGGCACGAAGATGACCTGCATGAGGCTCCGATCACGACGCCATAGACGCCAGCTGGCGGGCTAGGCGCGAAGGAACCCCCAGTTAGTGTGCAGCTGCCACAGTTGCCCGCTCAGAATCCGCCCTGTGCACTGACGGATGCGTCGGCTGTGGTTGAATCTGCGAAGCAAGCCGCCTGAGCTCCGATCCTAGGTGTCTCTAGCCGTTATGTAATCTTTGACATGCATGTGTGGGGAAACAGCAGCTGCTCTTGTGAGCTGAGCCCTGTGTTTGAATGCGCGAGCGCTCTTATACTTATTCCCAAGCCTATCGTACCCGCAACCCTGTGTGACGAACCCTCAAGCTCAACCCTGTAAGAGTGACGCCGCCTACCGGGTCCCGTCGTCCGGCGTCGTCGCCGCGCCCGGCCGTCACAAAAACTTTACCTGTGTACATCTGTGCATATTTTCGCGTATCGCGACGCTGAAGGTAAAGGCCTAAAGTTG
>ENA-UOXG01001570-UOXG01001570.1-mixed-culture-metagenome-genome-assembly--contig:-NODE-1570-length-14239-cov-45.167442_pt1 | contig 14239 bp, 13 predicted proteins | sample MGYA00238159_ERZ761634 | MGnify/ENA primary metagenome ERZ761634 (study PRJEB28908, sample SAMN08776845) | mixed culture metagenome | isolation source: Freshwater growth medium | place: USA... | reverse complement strand
CATCAGTCGCAATCAACGCACCTTGGATTGTACTCGAGGAGCCGATGGATCGTGTACGCGGCGCCGCCGACGGCCTCCGCGAGTACATTCGCCGCGCGCGCCGTCGGCGAGGCCAGAAGCACTTCCTTACCTGATGAGGGAGGCAATCAGGTGCAATCAGGTGCAATCAGGTGCAATCAGAAGCACTTCCTTACCTGATGAGGGAGGCAATCAGGTGCAATCAGGTGCAATCAGGTGCAATCAGGTGCAATCAGAAGCACTTCCTTACCCTCGGCCCGCCATCGTTGAACGATCGCCCGGACGGTGAACGTCTTGCCAGTGCCAGGGCCACCCGTGAGGACCATCAACTTGCCCATGCCCGCACGCTCCACCGCTTGACGCTGGAGAGGCGAGAGCGTCCGCAGCGACGCATTCAGCGCCGCCCACGCCCCCGGCGGCCCCATCCCCGCCCGCAATGCCGCCGAGTCGGAGCCCGCCACATTGGCCTCCAACGCGCCAAAGATGTCACCGTCCTTGTCGGCATCGGATAACGGCCCGCCGCCGCCGCCGCTCAGCGCCGCCAGGGCGCCCGCTCCAAAGCTCGCCGAGCCCGCCACCGCGCGGAACGCCGCCGCCGCCGCCGCCGTCGTCGTCATCTTGCCGTCGACTGACGCCCACGACGGCGCCCGCACGTCGACGGCATCGTATCGACCGAAGAGAGCATCGGTGGCACCTTCGAGACGTGCGATGCGCCGGCGGACCGCATCCGCCACGTGCCGCTCGGCCGCCTGCATCACCGCGAACGAGACCATCGGCGGCGGCGTGCGCACCGCGCCTCCCAGTCTCGGCGGCATCTCTTCGACCAAGGCGCCACGCGCAACGAGAAGGGCGAGCGCGCGCTCCGCGGCAGTACTGGCCTCTTCATAAGGGAGCTCGTCGAGCTGCAGCTCCTTGGCGGCCGCGCCGAGCAGCCGCTGGCGCGGCGTGCAGCAGTGGCCTCTTCCAAGCGCCCGCCGCAGCCCAGCGCGCAGCGCCGCGCTCGCTCGCGACGACGCGTCTGCGGCGACCTGCAGCGCGTTCCGAGCGAGGAAGTCGACATCGCGGAAGCGAAGGGTGGGGAAGAGCTCGAGGAGGACGTATGGGTCCTGGCGCACGACCTCCTCCGTGCGCTCGCCGTGCTGCGACGCGAGCGCACTCACCTGCGCCTCAGAGAGACACCCGAGGCTCCGTCCAAAGTCGAGAGCCTTTCGCAAGCTTTCCCACTGGTCCACCGTCCGGCGGATGTTGGCGATCTTCTTCACGTGCAGCCCGGGAATGGTGTGCAGCGCAGCCTCCTCTTGCGCACTCCCCGCCCCGCGCAGCACCACGAGCGTGCGCTCGCCGAAACGCGTCGTCAGCGCCGACGCGAGCTTGGGGCCGATGCCCTTGATGGCGTCGGAGCGGAGCAGCGCAATGATGTTGTTCACGCTGTTCGGATTCGAGCGGGGCATCGCACGGAGGAGCTCTGCGGTGGCGGGGATCCGCACCGACTCAAATTGGCCATTAGGCGACGATTGATTGTTGGCCACCTCCCATGAGAGCGGCCGGAGCGCCGTCATCGCCGCTCTGTATTGCACCCGTCGCGAGAGCAGCCTGCTCGCCGCACGGCTCGTGGCGAGGCCGGCGGATAGGCTCGTCGATCGGCTAAGGAAGAAACCCATGATGAGCAGCTTCAGCATGCCATGGATGAGATCGAGGGTTGTGGATCGCGGGCGTCACCGCGACTGCGAAGCCCTGCACTGCTGTGGTTCGCGGGCTCGAATCGTCATCACACCCTGTGGAGACTGGTCTTTTCGCGGGCGCCGTCTTGAGCATGTCCACGTCCAGTGCGATAGCGACCCCCGTGTTTGGGGGTCCGGAGAGCGTGCGCGTTGTGTTGAACAGAAGCAGCAGCAGTTCAGCACAGTTGAGTTGAGTTGAGTTGCGTTGAGTTGGTGGTGGTCGATACAGGAATTAATTTACAATTAATGTAAGTGGCAGTAAGCGCCTTACATGTACTATGTTAGTACCCAAGTCCACCGGCTACAAGGGACCGGCTAGCGGCTTACCTGGACGCTGGAGGTGCCACGTGCTTTTCATTTTAATAATGAGCCAGAGGTGTACAGAACGATTGAGAAGAGCCGCGGCGCGGAATATGCTTGGTAGTTATGCCTGTAAGGAACAGCCTGTGTAGGGGTCACAGGCCGCGTACCATGGTGCCGCTTTCCCGTCTCCGTTGCCGATGCGCGCGACGCGCATCGGATCGGAGGAGAACTTCACAAGCTCGCTGTCACCACTGCCCCATTTTCATCCACCAGTCCTGAGGAATGCGGCTGTGCTTTGCTTTCCCTTTTTCCTTGGCATCGGCCAGGGCGCACACAAATTCCGTCTGCTTGCGCGTGACCTCCTCCACGTAAGCTGTCTGCAAGATTCCAGCCTTCTGCATGGCCTTACCCTCAGCCTCATCCAGCTTCCTCTCCGTGTCTGCGTGTTCCGATCCCACTCGAATCAGCGTCTCCACAGCAGTCTTCGCGCACATCATGGGCCCAACCTTTTCTCCCGTTCCAGCTTTGCGGGTGACCTTAAAAAGCTGCCAGAATTTCTCAAACTCTTCGAGCTGCATTTCGCCATCGCCATTCTCATCGACCATGTCAACGAGGCTCTGGATGTCATCGAGGCTCATACTCACTGCGGCGTCCGGGGTGGCGGTGGCTTTGCCTCCATCCGTGCCGAGGATCGCCTTGAGCTCGTTAGCGGAGATGCTACCGCCTCCATCCTTGTCTAGCAGACGAAATGCCTCGTCGTGCGACATGCTGAGCGATATGCCCGTTGCTTTCGAGAGGACCGCCTGGCTCGCGAAGCTTCGCATGGCATTGGTGGCGGTGGCAGCACGAGAATCAAGGCCTGCTCGGCTGAGCAGCGTGTCGAACCCGTTCACAAGAACCTCGAGCACCTTTGTTTGACTTCCCTCGATCTTGAGCTCCGAAGCATATTTCAACCTTATCTGCCGGGGCGTAAAAGGGTCGCGAGGCTCGTCAGCACACACGCCTGCACCAAGCATGTGCACGTAGCAGAAGGAGGAGAGCGGACAAGAGTTCGATCTCTGTGGCGCCGTACCGCAAATTTGATGAAGTCAGCCCTGCTCACCATTCCGCTCTCGCCAGCGAGCTCTCCGGCCAGGTACTCGGGTGTGACTGCGTTGCCGCTGCCCTTAATAAACTTCTTATTCTTAGCGCGATCGACCTTCTCACTCAAGAGCATGCCCAAGTTCTCGACGACCGTATGCCTCGATTTGAGCTCCGAGCGTTGCTTCAGAATGGACTCCCACTCTTGAGCAACATCAAGGCAGTCTTTCAATTTCGCGAGCTCCAGGTCGTACACAGCAACCTTGAGCCTTGACAGCTTCTCTTTCAGCGCCTCGTCGCGGCAGTACTCATGGAGCCTGGCCACGGCCGGTTGCAACTCGTTTATGGTGACGCTGCCGCCGCGGTCCTCGTCGAACGAGTCAAAGAGCTCTGACATTTCCTTGATGTTAGCTTCGATCTTCAACGTGCGCTTCAGCGCTTGCATGAACTCCTCCTTCGTGAGATCACCATCTCCGTTCGCGTCCCATAAGCGCATGAGCGCGGCCGTCGAAATGTTGCGCCTTGCGATGGCGTGGCCGAGCTTGAGCTTGAGCGTCGAGTCCCTGCTCGCCTCCAGCTGTGTGGCCGTGGCCTCCAGCGCAGCACGCTTTGCACCTTGTTCCTTCTCCAGAGTCGCCAGCTCGGTGGCGGTCTTGGGGGGCTGCAATCGCGCTTTATCCAGAGCACGCTGCACGGCCTCTGCAATCGTGTCAGCGTCCGCCTGCCTTTGCGCCTCGGCCGCGACCGCCCGCTTCGCCGCAGCTTCTTCCCTTGCCTTTGCATTCTTCAGTTCATCTTCTTCCTTAAACGCTCCATAGCGCCTGTCGGCTTCGTGTCGGAGGGCACGAAAGATTCGTTGGAAGGCTTCCTCGTCGCTCGGGTCGACGTTGGCCTCCTTTTTACGTGGAGGGGGCGGCGTGATCCTTGTCTCCCAGGGATACTCGGTGGGTCGGGATCTCGACGATTTGGGCGGTGCGCTGTGGCTGCGAGCGAGGAGCTGAACAATAGCCTGATTTTGATGGAGGTTGCGTGGGCCTGGCATCGCAGCCTTCGTCCACTTGGTCCGCACCTTGGTTTGCACCTTAGGTGGGCAATCAAATCGCAAGTCTATCGATCTGTTCACGCTGTCTGCTAGCCAATAGCTGTGCTCTCCAGCTGGTCTGGCAGAGCTGGAGCCTTCATGTCGGGCGGACCTCTTCCGATGCGAGAAAGTTGTGTTGCCGACTGGATCTGGAGTAGGACTCTTGGCAGCTCCAATGTTGAGCTTCGGCGGCTTGGGCATCGGTGATCAGTGCGCTAAACAACCTAGAGAGGTGGGCTCTTGAGCCGCCGTCGTTATCTCGTTAACCACGCAACAAAAAGGCGGCCTTGCTGAGTCGCTCTAATGTGTGGACGTGGTTGGATTTTAGACGCTGCCGGCCGTAGTTTACCGGTACCGGTAAAAAGACACCGGGGGGAGCCGGGACACGCACGGGACGGTACTGTACCGGTAACCAGCGAGGTTCAAAAACACCTACCGGTACAGTACAGGACCGTACTTATTTTTGGCACAAGAGACGCGAGGGTGTGTGGGACTTAATAGACGCGAGGACCATCAATGCCATTGCTCGCTGCCTCGCTCCTCGGGCTGCGTTAGATTATTCATTATAGAGCGACGCGTCCCTCACTCCCCGACACGCTCGTCGCTGAGGCGATTCATCGGCGATCGGCCAGTGCGCAGCACTGTGTTGAAACACCATAGGGTAACTACCTGAGTAGTGAAAACCCCTCCCCCAAGCGCAACGGTCAAAATCTTGCTCCCCCGCAGTGGTCGCGTGCGACGAGCGCTCCACGAGAACGGACCCTATACATCGGCCCCCCTAAAAAGGAGTGGGCTTGCACGCGCGTCTTGGTACTGTGGAATCTGTGTGGAGGGGTCCCGTCTTTACAGTCGCAGAGTCACACACCACACAACCCGGGGAGAGCGGTTCTGAGGTCCCGAGCAGTCCGCAGTCCGAGTACCGAGACCACATCCTCAGCTCAGCTCACGCGCGCGCGCGCCGCTGCCGGGCGCGCCGCCAAAATCCTCGTACGCATCGTCCGGAAAGCCATCGCCATCCTCGCCCTCGATCTCCTCGCTCTCGGCCTCGCGCGCCTCCCCCTCCGCCTCGATTTGGTCCAGTTCGTCCTCGAGCTCCTTGAGCTTCACCTTGAGCGACGTCTCTCGTGCTTCCGAGTAATTGAGTTCGTCCTCGAGCTGCTGCAGCCGACGCAGCCGTTGCTCTGCCATGGCCTCGGCGGCATCGGCTCGCACGCGCTGCTCGGCGAGTTGCATTTTGAGCGCCGGCTCGCGCTGCGCCGCCGCCTGCAACAGCTTCACGCCCGCCTCGAGCTGACGAAGCCACGAAATTGGGATCTCGCCAGTCTCTCCAACCCTCTCCTCGTGCCAGTGCCACTCACGCGCGGGCAGAGAGGTCTGAAGCAGCGCCGCGAGAGAGGCGCACGCGGCGCGCGCGCGCCGGTCGGTGGCGCTCAGGGTGGGTTGAGAGGGTCCGGCGAAGCTCGCAGGGACCAGGTGCTCAGTGCCATCTGGTTGCGCGAGGGTCACCCAACCCTCGTTCGTCACTTGTCGTAGCCCTAGCAAGCCCGCTGGTACAGTGAAGGCGATGCGTGCGCGCCGGCGCCCGTCCGAGGTCTCGCACACCTCGAGCACGTCCACGCGCGCGCCCGGCGCAAGCTCGCACACCTTATCGCTCGAAAGCGAATCGGCCGCGCGGACCACCAGCGGCGCCAGCCCCACCTGCATCGGCACGGGACTGGTGTCCTGCGGATAGCCCAGGAGCTGGTCCAACGCCTTGTCCGTCGAGTTGCGCCGCTCAGTGGCGCCAGCGAGCCGAGCCTCGAGCGAGTTTGAGTACTTGCGGCACTCGTTGGCGTAGTATTCGAGCGCGCTGAGCTCGCCGTCAATTAGGCGGCGCTCCACGGCCGCCCGCAAGGCCTCCTGCGCTGCGCGCTTGGCGCTGTCAATCTTGTATTGCGTGGTCAGGTCGTCCACCGTGCGCTCCGGCGGGACGATGGGTTCGTCTCTGCTACCCATCAGCACGAGCACACAAATTGCGCGTCGCCGTGAGCACGTAAATGTGAGCGTGATCGAATAACTTGCTCGTTTGCTTGCTTAAGGCGATCTTTCGTTGGGCTCCCATGAGTCCATGTGGCCTTCCCGCACCTACCCCTAAATATCGGCACCACTCCAGGCTCCAGCTGCTTGCTTGGTCTTCCCCCCCCTGCCCCGCCGCCGGCCTCGAACACTGAGATCGCGAGCTCCTTGGCAAGCTCCCCGTGCGCCTCCTCAAGCGTCTTCGTCTTCGTCTTCTTCGCCGAGTTGCTTTCGCTTGAGGGCGCCCGCCTTGAACGCCTCAAGGAAGGCTGTGATGGTGTCGGCGCTGATCTCGGTCGCGTCGGACACGTAGAAACCACCCGAGTCCGGGATGTCCAGCAGCACCATCTGCGGCGTGCCCGTCGCAGCGCCCAGCTTCGCGAGCTCGCGAATGCGGGATGCGGGTCCATCGTCAGTCGGGCCATAGAAGAAGAGGAGTTCTTCCTTGGCGGCCCGCTTAGCCGTGGCGATGGGCTCGAGGGCCGCGAGAGCCGCGTCCTTGGTCGCCTGGCTGCATCCCTCGAGCAGCACGCACAGCGCCGTCTCGTCGTTGATGCTGCCCACGCCCTCGCCTTCGCTCAAGTTATTCACAGTGGGCGGGAACCACGGGAACTTGTCCCCTTTTGGGTCGGACCCAACAGCGCCGCGGCCTTCGGTGGTGATGGTCTCGCCCGTGGCTGCGTCGATGAGCACAAACGCCGGGATGCCGTCCACGCTGAAGAGCTTGCTCAACTTCGCCTTGCGCGTGTCGCCCTGAGGAATGGCGAGCCACGGCATCGAGCCGTAGTACTCGAGGAATGCTTTTTGGTCGCGGTCACTTGAGACGAAGATGATCTCGAGCCCCTTGGCCTTGAGATGGTCCTTGTACGCGCTTACGAGCGACGGCGTGAAGCCGCGGCAGGGGGGGCACCAGTGAGCAGAAAAGTACATCCCGATCACCTTGGCGTACCTCTTGATGTCGTCGAGGCTCTGCGTCTCACCCTCGGTACCGCTGAGGAACTCGTCGCCGAGGGCGTCGAAGACGCTCGGGGGCTTCCACGGGAACTCGGCGCCCGTCGGATCTTCCGACACGGCCTCGCGCCCGTCCGCCGTGATCAGGTTGCCCGACTCATCGAGGATGATCAACGAGGGGATGCCGCTCACCTTGTACTTTTTGGAGAGCTTGGCCTTGAGCTCGCGCTCGCCGTACGGGAGGGCGAGCCAGGGCATCTCGGCGTAGTACGAGCTGAATCCAGCCTCGTCGCGGTCACTCGACACGAACACGATCTCGAGCCCCTTGGCCTTCAGGTGGCTGACGTACATCTTGGCGAGCTCCGGGGTGAAGCCGCGGCACGGCGGGCACCAGTGAGCGCTAAAGTAGAGCGCGACGTGCTTGCCGGCGAGCGCGTCGGCCGTGCTCACGGTCTCCTCCTTGTTCAGGAGCTTCTCGCCCAGCAGCTGCGAGAGGGTCGTCATGTTGTTTGCGTCGGAAAGTTGGTGCGATGGTGTTGCCCCGCGCGCCGCTCGAAATGCGAGCACAGACTGCACTGCACAAACCGCGCGCGAACGGCTCGGGTTTTTCAAAAAAGAAAAAGCGATCGCCGCGGAGCGGTTATGTTGCTCTCGTTCGGTTTGACAAGCTCGTACTAGGGTCCCTAGTAGAGACTTTGGGCTTTCTAGCTCACAGACTGCGACGAAACACACACTGGGGGATTCGACAAGACGGCGGCGGGCTTGGGGAGCTGTGCGCGACGGGAGAGTTTGGAGCGACCGGTTTACTCATTACTGCGAGCCGGTTGAAGGCGTGATGAACGCGAGCGGTAGCGGCAATCCCGCAGCCTTGTGCTTCAGTAGCGCAATGCGCCGGCCGTGACCCTGCGCCGCGTCGCGCTCGGCACCAAGCAGCTGAAGGCCGAGTAATCTGGCGATCGGCGATATCGAAGGTACCTCCACGACCAGCCCAGCGATCATGGCGTGCTCGCCCATCGAGAAGCCCATGTGCTCCATGGCCTTGGCCGCACCGTCCGAGGTGCATGGGCCGACCAGCTCAAGGATCACATCTCGGCCTGGTGGTGCACCGAACTTGAAGAACGCCATAGGGCGACCGCCCGAGGTCGCGTCGTCTGGCCTGCGCACGCGTCGCAACGCCAGGCCGCTCTGCTGCAGTGCGCTGATCGTGCCCTCGAAATCGGGCGTGGTGACGCACATTGAATAGAGGCCGAGAGCCCCGTTTGGGTGCGGCACCGCCACGCTCGCACGCACCGCCTGATGCTCTGCATTCTCAGTGTCATCAAGGTCATCAATCGATGTAGCAACTCCAGCGACATTGACTTCGATGAAATGATCGGACCCCATTCCACCCCAGCATGGCGGGTGGTCTGCGGACGAGGTCACACGACGCGTGCGCGGGCCGTCCCGCCATCCCCATGAGGGCAACCGAACCGCATCTCCACCACCAACACCGAGGTCCACGCCGCCGATTGAAAGCGCTATATCGTCGTCATCTCCGTTGCGGGCGAAACCGGCGGCTTCCCACGCAGCCAGGCTCCCAGGTAGACTTAATCGAAGGAGAGCCGGGAATGTCGGCTCGCGTCCAGCGGCGGTCGCAACGCGACGACGTGCGACTCTCAGCATTTCTCGCGTGAACCGTGACATGTGAACGTTAACACGACAGACGCGACAACCGCTGTTACTGCCCGCTCAGAACGTGTGATCGTGAACGCGCGGGTTGGTTTTTTGCAGCAACAGCAGTCAGTTTCGTCGCGGTCCGCCCCGCTCACCACACAAATGACAGCGCCGGGTCCCGAACGCGAACCCCTCGGTCAACACAGACAAGTACGAGTACTCGCTCGCTCGGGCTACAAAGAACCGGTACTCAAAGTCAAACGCGTCGCAATTTGTAAATATGATTCGCTTTCGGGTGTGGTCCGGTTGCAAGTTGCAGGTGTCCTTGAGTGAAATACAACGTGACCCCACCCTCTCCTCTCATCTCGAGGTCAATCACAGTGAGAGCCGGCCGCGTCGCGTGGCCGCATGCATGGCGACGAGGCGCTTCATCGAGAGCTCCGTCGCCGCGGCTGCATCGGGCCACCTTGTGGGCTTCACCGGCCTCGGCTGCCTTTCAGGGACGACGCGATCCCAGCCGTCGGCGGGCAGCTCCTTCCCGTGCATCTCGGCATGCATGCGCGCCGCTGCGAATTGCATGCGACGTAACGTCTCCTCTTGCCGTTGGAGTGCCTGGTGCGCCGCCGCCGCCGCCGCTTGGAACCGTCGCGCGCTCTCGCTGAGCCATTCGCCCCCGAATTGCTTGGCCACGCTCAGGACGCGCTCATCGAGAAGTTCGGTGGAGGGACCCAACGGGCGCGATGGCAGCGGCACGTACGTGAGCGCGGCTGCTCGTCGCTGTTCCTCGTCCGCGCGGGCACCGTTCGCGGCACTGGCGCTCTCAAGGCTCTGCTGCAGAGAGCGCGCCGATGGGGTCTGTGAAGGGAGCCATTCAGACGCGCGCTCCGACAGGGCCGCCACCTCACGCGCGCTTGAGCCCTCGCGAGAATGCAATCTCGAGCCCTCGCGAGATTGCAATCTTGGGCCCTCTCGAGAATGCAATCTCGAGCCCTCGCGAGAGCCCTCGTCATATCCAAAGCCCCGCTGTGAATATTCACGCCGGTGGCTCTCACCGTCGCGCCCCTTAGCCGACGCTGCCGCCGAGCGCGAGCGCATGTCGGTGCGCAGCCCGTCGTTCACACCGGTGCGCAGCCCGTCGTTCACACCGGTGCGCAGCCCGTCGTTCACACCGGTGCGCAGCCCGTCGTTCGGAGCGCCTACCGGTGTGAACGACGGCAATTCACGGCTCAGGGTATTGCCCGAGGCGGTGCGGCCGTTGACACGCTCAGCGCGCTGCTGGGCGGCGGCTGCAGCGGCCGCCGCGAGAGCCGCCGCGCCCACCGCCGCCGTGGCACGCTGCGCCGCCACCGACTGCCCAGGCGGCGGCGGCGGCGGCGGCGGCGGGGGGGGGGGCGGCTGAGGCGGCGGTGGCGGCGGCGCCGCCACCGACTGCGGCGGCGGCGGCGGCGGCGGCGGCGGCGGTGCCATCATTGCCCGCTCGCTGTCCGCGTCGTCGCGGGCGGAGTCCGAGTACGAGTCCGAGTACTCGTCGTAGTCGGAGTCGGAGTTTCGAGCAGACGAGGGCGCGGCGTCAGGCGCCGTCGTGGGCACGGTCGCTCCCCGTTGGGCCACTCCACTCGATGTCGTGAGTGATGCCGCGCCCTTGGCGGCTGGCGCCGGCGCCGTCTTGGGCACTGCTGTGAGTGATGCCGCGCCCTTGGCGGCTGGCGCCGGCGACCCGTCCTCCTCGCCCTCCTCCTCGTCCTCCTCCGAGTCCTCATCGTACTCGTACTCGTACTCGTACTCGTCGTCGGACCCGCCCGGTACGGCGCTCGGGGGGAGCTTGCTGGTCGGATTGCCCTTGGCCGCCGCCGCCGTCTGCTCCGATGCAACCGATCCGCCCGGTACGGCGCTCGTGGCACTCGCGGTGCGAGGGCCTGTGAACGTCGTCTGTGGAGGCGCCGTACTGAGCACCTTCGCCGCCGCGCCGGCTGCTTGTGGCGGCGCCGTGCCGAGCACCTTCGCGTCCGTTGCCTCCACCGCCTCCATCATGGGCGCTGTCCTGGGCGGCACCGCGGCGGATGCACTCTGCCCGGCCCTAAAGGCGCTGTCTTGGGCGGCCTTAAAGGCCAGCGGAGATGGGGCGCCGCCCAGGACAGCGCCCAGCTTGCTGTGGCTGAAGAGGTTCTTCGCGTCGGCGATGCGCTCCTCGATGAGTTCTTCATCAGCACGCGCCTGCGCGGTAGAGAGTGAGTGTGTGTGTGAATTAGTGTGCGAGTGAGAGCCATCACGGGCGCCATCTCGGGCACTCGGTGGCACTCGGTGATGACCATCAGAGGCACTCCATCAGCACCTCTGATGGCCAGTGGTGACCCATCAGCACTCTCCATCAGCACGCCTCCTCGGCCCGCACCTGCGCCTCCGCCTGTGCCTCGAGCATCTCCTCTTCCCAGTTGATGGCACGCTCCTCGTACGCGAGCTGTTGGCTCTCGTAGTCCGAGCACTCCGAGTAGCCACGATCCGTGTACGCGTCCGCCGGCAGCGGCGCCGGCGCGCCCTCAGGCGGGCGCGGCGGGCGCGGCGGCGCAGGCTTCTGCGGCGATGGCTCCGTCCACGGCGCTGCCTTGGCGGCAGCGGCTGCTGGCTTCTGCGGCGAGGGCTCCACGCTGCGGTCACTGTACCCGCTGTACCCGCTGTACTCGCTGTACCCACTATACGCTGACGGTGAATCAGGAGGCGCGGGTGCGGCCGGTGGGCCGGGCGCTGTCTTCGGTGGCGGAGCCGCGACGGCAGCGGCCGCCGGGCGAGGCGCCGAGCGCGCGGATGACCGAGGAGTCGCCCATGGCGGTGCATCCTCGTCGCCCGACGCGCCTGAGTCGTGGCTGAAGCCGGAGCCGGAGCCCGTGCCGGAGTAGCCGGAGGAAGGTGGCATTGTCCGGAGCGTTGAGACGAAAGTGTAAAGCCATTGAAAAAGGTTGCGAACTTCGATTTCGTCCAGGTTCGTCACGACTTCTTCCATGCGGACCAACTGTGCGGACGCGCTTGTCGCGACATGCCGATCAAACTAGCGTACGAGGAGCCAAGATCGTCGACCCCGGCTTCCGCTCTCACGCCGCCGCCCTCGGCCGTTCCACTCGCCTTTGACACCGTCGCCCAGCTGCCTGCGCCGCTCGACAACGCCGCCATCGCCAAGGAGGACCTCGAGGCGGGCCAGCTCATCTCCCACGCGAGAACGACCATCCGGCTGAGCGCGCGCGTGCTCGAGGGCCACCGCTTCGCCGTGGCGCCCATCGCCCTCGGCGAGCTCATCACCTCGTGGGGCGAGCCCTTTGGCAAGGCCTTGCGGCCCATCGCGCCCGGCGAGTGGCTGCGCAATGCCAAGGTGATCGCCGCACTGCTACCGCGCGGCCTCGAGCCGGGCTTCACGCCCAACTTCGCCGACTACGTGAAGCCGGCAGCGCTCAGCGAGGCGAGCTTCGTCCCCGGCCCGCCCGTGCCGCTCCACCGCCTCGACGCCACCTTCGATGGCTTCGTGCGCGCGCCCGCGAGCCGCGGTGTCGGCACGCGCAACTACCTCGTGATCCTGCCGCTCTCGTCGCGCAGCAACGCGTTCGCGCGCGCGCTCGAGCGACGCGTGGCGCCAGCCGCGCGCGAGGAGCCGCACGGCGGTCTCGACGGCGCCGTCGCGCTGCCTCACACTGAGGATGGCGGCAGCGCGAACGCGAGCGCGGCGCGAAACCAAACCCACCTGGTGCGCCACCTTGATTGCGATGGATTGCGAAACCACCTTGATTGCGATGGATTGCGTGGGTGCGATGGATTGCGATGAATTGCGAAGGGTCTGATGACGTCTGATGACCTCTGATGACCTCTGATGAATTGCGAAGGGTCTTCACACATGACGACCGAGGGCCTCTCCCAGGTATGCACGCTCCTCGGCCTCCTCCTCGAGCCACTGATGACCACTGATGACCTCTGATGATCACTGATGACCTCTGATGACCTCTGATGACCATCCTCATCAGGTACGCACGCTCCTCGGCCTCCTCCTTCATCCAAACGTGGGCGGTGACCTCTGATGACCATCCTCATCAGGTACGCACGCTCCTCGGCCTCCTCCTTCATCCAAACGTGGGCGCCGCGCTCGTGCTCGAAACTGACGCTGACGTGGCCGCGGCGAAGGCAGGCGCGGGACTCTCATACGAGATGCTCGTCGCCGCAGCCGCCATCGCCGGACGCGCCAAGGACCTCGCGGCCCTCCGTCCCACTGTGCTCCGGCTCCAACTGCGGGATTTCGGCGCCGAACTGAGCGCTGCGGCGAGCACGGCCACGTCGCTGCTGCCGCCACTGCGTGCGATGGCTAGGGTACCATGCGCCGCCTCGTCGCTCATCGTCGCGCAGCAGTGCGGTGGCTCGGATGCCTTCTCGGGTGATTGCGATTGATTGCGCTCCGATTGCCTCTGAGTGCCCTCTGAGTGCCCTCTGAGTGCCCTCTGATCCACCTCTGAGTGCCCTCTGAGTGCCCTCGGACGACCACTGATTGCAATATGATCGGCACCTTCTGGCTGAGTGCGCCTGAGTGCGGCTGATTGCGGCTGATTGCAATCTGGTGGACACCATTTCGTATTGTAGGCACCGCGGCTAACCCGCTCGTCGCGGCGGCATCCAAACTGCTCATCGAGGCGGGAGGCGCGGCGGTGCGCGCCGAAACTGACGAACCCCTCGTGCGGAGAGCCGGGCTGATTGCGAATCTTGATGACTGGCTGATTGCGACTGATTGCGGCTGATTGCGACTGATGGCCCTGCATGCAGGTCCTCGCTGAGACGGATGAGCTCATTGGGGCCGAGCAGTACGTCCTCCAGTCGGTGCGCGACTATCACACCGCGCGGCGCTTCGTCGATCTCGTCGGCCGCTTCCACAACTACGCGAACGCGCACGGTGCCTCGGCGGAGGGAAATCCTTCTGGCGGCAACCTGTTCCGCGGGCTCTACAACATTGCCCTCAAGTCCCTCGGGGCGGCGATGAAGAGGCACCCTGAGTGCCGGCTGGAGCACGTGGTCGAGTACGCGAATCGCCTCCTGATGACGCCTCTGATGACGCCTCTGATGATCTCTCTGATGATGCCTCTGATGACCTTTTGATTGCATCTCATCGCGTCTGATTGCATCTGATTGCATCCGATTGCAGGTACGGCGAGCCGCTACCGCCACCACGGGCAGTCCCCGAGGCAGTCCCTGCCGAGGGCGACGCCCGGCACGGCGCGGGGACTTTGGGGGCGGGCTACTGCTTCATGGACTCGCCAGGTGACGATCTCGAGTCGATCTCCCTTGATGGCCTTTGATGGCTACTGCTTCATGGACTCGCCAGGTGACGATCTCGAGTCGATCTCCCTTGATG
>ENA-UOXG01001569-UOXG01001569.1-mixed-culture-metagenome-genome-assembly--contig:-NODE-1569-length-14241-cov-50.357888_pt1 | contig 14241 bp, 17 predicted proteins | sample MGYA00238159_ERZ761634 | MGnify/ENA primary metagenome ERZ761634 (study PRJEB28908, sample SAMN08776845) | mixed culture metagenome | isolation source: Freshwater growth medium | place: USA... | reverse complement strand
GTTTCTGTACGTGTCATCCGGTGTGTTTTGTGTGAAGTGACCCAATAACCCTGACCCAGAAACCCTGACCCAGAAACCCCGACCCAAGAACCCTAGATACTCGCTCTCGAGTCTCTCCTTTGACTCGTCATCATCACACTGAGTCCAAACCGCCGAACCAATCCACACCTAGGCGTTTGTTCCATGAGTGCTTCTGAGTTTTGCAGTTCACACTGCGGTACATAAATGACCGACGAGGCGCGCCCCCGCGCCCGCGAGAGCACGCGGACACCGACGATGCCGAGCGCGGCCGAGTCGGCCCCCAGCTGTGCCGCGCTGGCCATCCTATGCGCGCTCTCAGCGTTTCCGCCGCTCACCATGGAGATTTACATTCCATCGCTGCCTAACCTGCAAGCAGAGATGCAGGCGAGCACGACAACTACGCTCGCCACCATCTCTGTATACACAGCGGGCTTCTCGGACCTTTTTCTGACGTGCTTGGCCGCCGAAGCATGCTCCTCGGTGGCCTGCTGACGTATGTGCTCTCGTGCGTGGCGGCGGCGGCGGCACCGTCAATAGAGCTGCTACTCGTACCTCGGATCACGCAGTCGGTTGGCTCTGCGTGCGCTGCCATCCTCTCAATGGCGATGCTTCGCGATCTGCTCAGCGCTGAGCGACGCGAAGAGGTCATGGTGTATTTTTCGATGGTGCGTGCGATTGCGCCATTGTGTGCGCCGGTGATCGGAAGCTTCCTCGAGGCGCTTTCAGGCTGGCGCTCCACGTTTGTCTTCCTCGCCGTAGGCGGCGGCGCCACGCTGCTCGGCTCGCACATCCATCTGCCCGAGTCACTCACCGCCGAACGCCGCCAGCGCTCCTTAAACTGCCGTGATCTCCTCGGGGGAATAGGCTACCTATTGGCGCAGCGTCGCTTCCTTTGTTGGGCGATACCAGAGGCGACCGGCTTTGCCGCGCTCTTCGTGTACATCGCCACCTCGTCGTACATCCTGCAGCAGTTCTACGGCGTGCCCGTAGCTCTCTTCGGACTCTTTTATGCGGTCACCTTCCTGGGCGCTGTCGTGGGCTCCGCGATCGTGCCCACGCTCCGCCGGCGGCTCGGGCTGAGCCCCGGGGCTGTCTACTTGGTCGGACTGTCGATCTGCACCTCGTGTGCGGGCTTGCTAGTGCTCTTCTCGTTCACGCCGCTCGCAACCACTCCCTCCGTGCTCTCACAAGCTTGCCTCCAGGCCTCCATGGTGATCTTCACGCTGGGGCGCAGCATCTGCATGGTCCCGGCACAGGTGCAATGCCTCGAGCCCTTCCCACGACGCGCTGCGACCGCCGCTGGCTTGATGGGCGCCTTACGTAGCGGCTTGGTGGCGATCGTCAGCGTGCTCGCTGGCCAGGCCCTCAAGGCGGGCAGCGACCCGCGGCTCGCCTGCCGGGCGATCGGGCTGCTTGCGTTTGCCTCACACACAGCGTACATGGTACTGCATTCGGACGAGCCCAGCGCAAGTGAGCCACCGCCAACAGGGGAGACAGCAGCGGTTGCACCTGCGCCGACGGTGCACGAGGACGGGGCCGGCGGAGGTGGCGCCGGCTGCGAGCACGCGACGAGCGGGCGCAAAAAGATCGTCGGCAAATCGCGCAGTGCGCGAGCGTTCAGCGCGCTCGAAGAGGACGAGGACGGTTTGTAACTTGTTCTTGTACGGCCATCGGGCACTTCGACATGTTCGAAAACTCTATAATTATAATTCGTTTCAGAGCTGACCTTTTCGCAAAGTAGCGCAAGGGGCTGGGAGCCCTTGAGCACCCGAAGTCGGTCCCAGGACGGAGGAAAAATGTCGCTCGACCAATGGTATTCCTGATAGCCAGCAATGCCGCCCAACGCCTTGCAAAGGATCACCAGATCGACTTGGATGCGCTTAGCCGACGTTTAGCTGGCAGACGAAATCAGTCATACATTGCACGTTCTGATGTTATGCATGCGGTCGTGGACAAGATGACACACCGCAACCTTCGAAATGAGCTCAAGTCGCGTCGTATGAAGAATTCTTTTGTTGGAAGCAACAAAAAAGTTCTAAGAGCGCTCTTGCACAGACTTATCAACGGTGAGGCTGTGCCGCAGCTCCTTCGAGTCGATGCCCTCCTGGAGGCCCGGCAATCTGCCTATCAGTCTTTTATATGCCGAAAGCACATGCTCGAGACTTTGGCTGGCGGCATTCCCGATGAACGATGGGACGAGTATGAGCAGAACGGCTGGCTAAAGGTAAATCTCAATCTCACGCGACGTGAGCTCAAGCTGCTGCATCTCAGTCACCGTCTCGCTCTCTGCGAGCTCGGTGTCACGCCCACCGATCCCCATACCTGGGAGAACGCGAAATTCCACGTGAGCATCAAGGCTCATTAAAACCATGTATTGCTGGATATGGATATATGATCGGTCAGATGATGCACCCGTATCTTGCTTTTAGGTGGGCTACGACTTTGACACTGGATGGCTCCGAACTCCAGCATGCTTGCAAGCGCAACTCTACCTGGCGACGAACCCAAAGCTCTACAGGCAAGCATCAGACAACGAAAGCCTGATGAGTGTATGAGTATTTTCTGCTGCGTATGAGTAATATCTGCTGCGTGCGCAGGATAATCGTCGCGGTCTATGCCAGGCTACTCTTGCGGGCAAAGAGGGACCAAGAGTGGCAAGTGCTCGGAATCACCGATGCTGTCCAGGCCGTCCGATGCTGTCTCGAGCTCCGCTTCCAGGTCTACGACTCCAAAATCCGCTTGCCTAAGTTGTCGACCCATCGTTTCTCACACGTTGACTGCGATTGGAAAAAAGGAGGTTGTCTCAATGTGCCCGCGCCACAATGCGTCGTTGCGTGCTCCCCAAATGTGGTAGACGGCACTAGGGTCTGGGATGCAAGGTTTGTCGACGTTCGCAAGCAGGTCAAATCTTACCACCAATCTATTGGCGCCGCTTCGCCATATGCGCTGCCACGAGCTTGTGCAGGTACGGGTCCCTTTCCATCAGCAAAATCTGCCGACGAACTCCTGGAGCCCTGCACTGACTACTGGCAAAGGGGCTCTGGGCCGGATGCCGTCAGCACTGGCGACGCTATTGTCTTCGGCCATCTGACAGCGCATGAGTTCACGCAGCACAGTACTGTTAACCAGAACGATTTGGATGAAGGTACCCCGGTTCCAGTTGATTTCACGCGGACTGCTGAGTACCCCATGTACTGCAGCCCGCTTCTACATGGTCAGCCACATCAGGGCGTGGATGAGGTTCTTGCAGCGCTGCTGGCGGGCGACCTGCCGGCGCGTTGGGCGCACGTTTACACGTACGCTCAGCACTTTCATCACCCTCGCCCTGGGTCTTTACGTCAATGGCCCTGGCTAACATCGCCCCGCCCTGCTCAGTGGCAACAAACATTTCACTGCGACGACCGCGAAGCTCTTCAGACCGGCTCTTCCGAGCCTCGCGGCAAGTCCATCAACGCCCTTGGCTCGTGCACTGGTTGGGTTGGACCGTCTTCAAGATGCTCCGCACGCTGTTCAATGGCTTGATCAAGGCCATGATGGAGTGAAATCTGCTTGCGACCTCCACAAGAAGTTGATGCTCCGGCCTATGATCAGTCAGCTTCGACACCGTCTAAGACGGATAGCATCAGGACGCGAGAATAGCCTGCTATCAACGGCAGCGAGCAGCGGGGCAGCCAAATGGGCAAGGCACGGCCCCCCAGAGGCCTCTGCAGCCACGATGATTATCGCTGCAGCTCGCGACGCGGCGAAGGCAGCCTTGGCTGAGCTGCTGTGAAAGCATGTTGTTTGTGAGCTTTTGTGGGGGCGATCATGAGGGCGATGTACCATGTTGTGTATACGAGGTGACTACAGTAGTCAGTACACTGTGTCACGCAGTGTATCGATACGGAACGTAGATGCCACGGGGCGTCCACATTACCACTCCTGCTTTACGTAGCGTTATCGTTATACGTAGTACACATCTTTTATCGGGTTAGTGCGCCACGAGCGACGAGGCCAATTTCATTTTAACTCGTTCCTATTTAAGATTAAGTTCCTATGCGCACCCTACCCGACCAGCTGGTATTCCAATCGAATTATACAAATCAGAATTCCGGTGGCGCCCACAAACACAATGGAATGGTCTCGGGTTGGATTCTTTCTTACTCCAGCTCTTTGTTTGGGGTAACTGACTGACTGACTGACTTTTGATTGCCTTTACTCACTCACTCACTCACTCACTCACTCACTCACTCACTCACTCACTCGCTCGCTCACTCACTCGCTCGCTCTCTCACCCACACATTACAAAGAGAAAAGGGGTTGCATGCATTTGCTGCAACTTTTGGAGCATGCAATTTTTTCGCATTTGGATATCTTTTTCGACTTGCGTTTGTGAGCCTTGATGGTAGATGGCGGACGGCCATGGATCATCGTGAGCGAGCCAGATTCAGGTGAAGCGCCGAGCAAGGACGAGCTCCAGGATCTGTTAGATCGTGGCGCTGAGGCGATTGGCTTCACATCCTTGTGTTCATGGCTCTCAAAGATACACACTACGATCATGATGCCAAACACTGCCCCTCCAGCTGCAACAGCATCGCCTGCCCGGTATCGCCACCTGCTGAAAAGCCAGAAGCAGCGCCCCGCTCGCACCATCACCACGAGGGCACCATCGCCGCGAGCTGAAGAGCCAGCAGCACCTCAGCACATTGCGGCTCCACCTGCCATCAACCAAGTCCTACCCATCGCTGCTCGACTAGAAGTCGAGCTGCCCTTAAGTCCGTCCGCCAACGTGCCATCGCAAGGTGCTGCGCCTGCTTCATCTGCTGCGCCGTGTCTACCAACGGTCGAAGCCAAAGGAGAAGAAGCGGGGCTTGCTGAGGGCGATGACGGAGAGGAGGAGGGCGGCGGCAGCCCCGGCGGCGGTCAAAGTGCAAGGCTTTGGGAGCCACTGCCGAACATTGCCATCCGCAGTGGCCGTCTTCATTCGCGCACCGCCCAAGGGCAAGAGGTCGAGAAGGAGTACGACGACGACGACGCATCGACCCCGAGCCAACCACATCAGTCAGGCGCCCACTGCAATACCCATCTGGTATTGAGCCAAAGCAAAGACGCAAGAAGAGCTGCGCAATACCCATCTGGTCTTTGCATTGGCTCAAAGCCGCAGGCGCCCTATCGCGACGCCTTCCGCCGGCACCCGAAGCGCCAACTGTCGAGTCAGAGTGTGGGCGCGCGCGACACGTCGACGTGGGTGCATACCCACGTCATAAACACGCCGCTGCAGCGTGCGGAGGCGCTCGCGGCACGGGAGAACGACGGCGTTGGGCTCACGACGACAGCGCCCGTGATGCGCAAGCGCGCCTGGGAGATCGGCGAGATGCCGCATCCGACCAAGTGGGAACCTCCCGTCGTCATCAAGGCACCGGAATTGGCCTCAGCTATCGGAATTGACTGGGCGAAGTATCACGAGCGCCTGGGCCTGCGCAAGCCCCTGCCTACGGGCGAGGGCACGCCGGGCGAGGATACGGGTAGAGGCACGCCGGATGAGGGCGGGCCGCCGTCGGCGACGCTCTCGATTGCTGTCACGTCGAAGATGAGTCAAAACGGCCATACGCTCGGTATGAACCTCTCGTCCTCGGGCACTAGAACTACTTGGACCGAGATTAACGAAGATGGTCACTGCCCAACGGGGCACTGGATCTACGAAGTTAGGGTCGGCCAGTGGTCCACTGACGAGAGCAGCGAGCCGCTTCCAACACGCGCCCCGCTGTCCAACAGCACAGCCGGCAAGGCGCCGACGAGTCAAGCAGAGAAGCCCAAGGCAGCAGAGAAGACATTCGTGATCACGCGCGACGGCCGACGGCTGGATGTGGGGATGCGTACCGCGACGGACGTTGAGCTCCTGGCACGGGTGCAGGGGCACGCGACACTCAAGCCACCCTCGCCCATGCCGACGATTGTGGTGCCGCGCCTCGGACGCATGCCCGACGCTTCGTCCCTGGCCGAGAGCCCCGCCCTTGTGGAGACCTTCCGTGCGGCGGACGAGTACAAGCGAATGCACATTGACTACACTCGCACGCCACGCTCCTCGGCACGCGTGCGTACCAGCAATGCTGAAAGCGGCTGGTGCGAAAACTTTAGCTGCGGCCGGCCCAGCAGCTCTCGCCCGAGCACCACGCGTACAAGTACCTCCTCCACGCGTACAAGGGGAGTGAGCCTCGCCGCAGCGTCGAGCACCGCGACGGCCGCCTCGAGCACCACCACCACGAGCGCCGCTGGCTTGACCATGAAGGCGCCGACACGAAGGGTGTTGCCGCAGCCCTCCATTTTCGGTGCAGTGAGCAGCGACCAAACCCCTGCCGCAAGACCAGCGCGCGGCATTTCGCCGCCACACATGCCGCCTCCATCGGCGGCGCAACCCACACGCCGGTCTCCCGTAGCTGCTGGTGCACCATCAGCGTCGCAACGTGGGCCATCACTCAAGGTTTAGTGTCTGTAGTTCTTCTAGTACGGTACACGAAAAGCGTACTTGCTACATCGTACATGATCAAGTCGTCGTGTTGCCCAAAAGGACTAGAGCCCATGCTAGAGCCCGTCCCTTCACGCTTTTCACCGTTTATGGCGTTGGGCAGTCTTCCTAGTCTCGATATCTATCGATATCACGTCGTAGTTGATGCCCGTCTGCCCGGAACCGATACCGTTCAGCCGTTGGCTAAGGCCTTGCTTTTGTGATGTGGTAGTTGCCACAGCAAGCTAACAGCAAAAGGAGTGTGCCCGCATCCCCGCACGAATGCTCTTGTGTGCCTCTCGCCGATTATCTCGCCGATCTGTGACCACGCTGAAGGCTGAACCGGCAATGCACAGACGCACCAGCCGTGCTTTGGGGGGACTCTCGACTAACACTTAACTCTCGACCTACTCTCGACCATCGCGTGCTGCCCCTGGTCGAGCATCATACAGCCCATTAGGACGCGCCTGAGCAGGTCGGGGGGAGCAAGTTGATGTGGTCGAGTCGGGCGTGAGATGCGAGGTTATCTCATGCACAGGCAGCATGCTCTGGAAGAGCGAAACTCGCTCGTGCATGCAAGGAGTGCTCTGCACTCGCTCGTCTTGCACACGCGTCGCCTTTTACATCGACGATGCGTCTAGATGCGTCGTCCCAGAAGGCGCATGTTTGGAACATGTTCTTGCTTTGCTTGAGACCCGGAGATAACCCGGAGAGGATCGCCCGAGTACTGTGCCACACCGTGCGCACACCTCGCGATCCACGACCCCTGTGTGCTGAAGCCGGACCGTCGCGGCCTGATCGAGGTGATCATCTCATGAGGGTTTTCGGGTTCGATCTGTGGACGAGGATACGATGCTCGAGCTCGGACGCCACATGTGCTTTGGATGTCTCAACTCGGCCACATGCGCTGAGCACGCGCTCCTGTGGAGCGTTTGTTCTGTGCTCCTCGAGCTCTCGCTGCAGCCGCGTTGCAAGGTTGCCGCCACTGTGTGCTTTGGATGAGACGCACCGCAGTTGGAGCCTTACTCGGTGCAACTTGTCGATGCACTCGTTAATGCACTCGTCGACCAGCGTGCGCGCTGCTCCTCTTGTCCTCTTTACTCGTCCTCCACGAACGTTCGGATCGTGCGATGATCTACGATGATCGTCTATTTGTCGCCCACGTCAATGTACGGCTCAGCTGAGACGAAAAAGCGCAGAGGAACCATTCGATGACTCTGCTCGCAAAGACGCGGTGCAGCACTAGAAGTCACGGCTGCTAGTTGAGTTACGTCGTCCGTACGCGTCCGCGAGTTTGACATACAGCCGAGTCCTCGTTTATGCACTCGCGCTGATGTTGCACCTCCGCGTGTCCGCGACGTGACCTACGCTCTCGTCCGAGATGTGTCGCTATGGCTTGCTCGGTCTTGTCCGACTCGTGTGCTCGGACTCGTTTTCAGGCAGCATCAAGACTCGCATCAAGACTCGCATCAATCGAGCAAAAAGCCTCAAACTCCGTTGCGGAGTCAGACGACGAAGCCATCGACGGAGCCACAACAGCCACTGTGTCGTACCGAGAGCGGACGTCTTCAATCTGATCTTCGTCGTCGATATGTTGGCGAAGCTTTACGGCCTCGGCTGCATAGGATACTGGGGCGACGGCTGGAATGCCCTCGTGTACATGACTGTGGCCGTAAGGGTTCTCGAGATGCTCTTCGTACGCCGCCTCGGCTTCAACCTGTCCTTCATGCGCATCATTCGGACGTTTCGGGTGCTGCGGGTGCTGCGCCTCATGCGCACGTGTGGAAGGGCCTGTACATAGTCGTCATGACCTTGGGCAAGGCGTTGTCGCTCATGTCTAACCTCTTCCTCCTGATGCTCATGGTCATGCTCATCTTCGCCTTCATGGGCATGCAGCTCTTATTGGCGGTGTCTTCAACGGCTTCGAGGAGCTCCCATGGATGCACTTCGACTCATTCGTGCCCGCCATGCTTACTGTCTTCATCATCATGACGGGCGAGTGGATGGACTTGAGCTGTTCATGGGTCGCTATACGTTGTCATGAACCTCATTGCGGTCGTGCTTGACGCAATCAACGAGGACGAGGACGAGGACGAGAGGACGAGGACGAGGACGAGGTAAGGACGAGGGTGCTCCGGATCCAAATGGCAAAGACATTCCAAACATGACATTTGACCGCAACATCCACCTCGATCACTTCCGTCTGGTCAGCAAGCGTACACCCATAACACTGTCCGAGGGGAAGGCGGTCAACGAAGTCAAAGGAGACGATCAGGTAGACGTGCTGCCAATCATCGACGAGTCGGCCCCCCTTCATGCTGCGACCTGTGCGCGCATCATCGAGCTTCCAAAACTTCATCGTCCTCGCCATTGTCGACTTGTCCGCAGCAGCGTCACCAGCGAGGAGAGGATCTGCGCGCCGATAGCGCGCCGATGTTGGAGATCGCTTCGGCTGCCTTGGCGGCGGTGTGCTCACGTGGCCTTGACCGACCCCCTGCGGAGAGCGCGAACGTGCCCACACGATGACGGCCGCACTGCAGATGACAACAGATGACCGAGGTGAGTGCCGCCAGCGCGTGCGTGAGCACGGTCGACGTGCCCCGTTGCATGAGAGCCGTCAGATGGTGCTCGCCCAACGAAGGCTTTGCATGCAACGCAAAACGAAGTGCGGAAGCCCGCGTTGCGCACATAACGTATCGAATAATGTCGCGCTGTGATCGGATCGGTTCCGAATTTGTCGGGAACCGAACACTCTCAGCTCACCAAGCACTACAGTAGGTATTATGGAAACCCCGAGGAATACCCGAGGAACCCCATTAATACGCATTAAGTGTTACACCACATCGCATAACATAACTAGCCTAGTTAACTAAGCTAGTTGTACAGTTGATCCGCTGTACATCACGACAAATTCAAGTTGAGGCATAGTGATGGGAGCTTCCCAGCACGCCGCTGCGTTCAATGGATGCCGGCTTTTTTGCCATGGCCGTCCACGGTGATGTCCTGTTCAACCTTGTAGCCGGGCGCCAAGAAGAGGCGGCGGCCGTTGATGCGCACGAGCACGACGCCATGGTAGGCGGTTCGCGGCACGCCGGCCTTGAGGTCCTCCATGAGGCCGAGCTGCTTGCACATGGACACAAAGTCGGCTTCGTCGCGATACCGGAGCACGAGGTTGGCGCCTTCCCGATCCTGCTCTGCCACCTTCCGCGCCGACTCTAGATTCGGCACGGCCGTCGCCTTGTCCAACCATTCGGTGAAGAGGGCATCGTACGACTGCTGCTTGAGGTAGCTCAAGTCCTCAGTCACCCAGTCCACCTTGCGAACATTGAGCGAGATCTTGGCGAGGTACTTTTGGTAGAATTGGCCGACCGATGTGCCGACTGCGCCAAATGTGACCGTGCGGCTCACCTCGGGCCGGATCGACGCGCGCCCTTTGCGCTGCGGCGTCTCCCGCAGCCAGTCATCCCAGAAGCCACGAGCCTCGGGCCACTTCGGCCTCAACTCGTCCCAAAGTCGGCGAGAGAGGAGCCAACCGAGCCCCGGGAAAAAGTCAGAGCGGTGGAGGGCGCGCGGGTCGCCCGGGAAGGCATCCTGCCCGTTGTCGTTGAACGCCGACACGCACAGCAGCGTCGGGTCCGACTCGAGCAGCGGCGCCGCCGCCTCGAAGTAGGCGAAGAAGTCCGTCGACACACGGATATCCTCCTCGAGGATAATGACGCCCGCGTAGATGGCCGCGCTTTTCGCGCCGCTCGCGCCGCTCGGACCCATCCCAAAGAGTGTGCGCAGCGCCCAGCCGTAGTGCACCGACAAGTAGGCGTAGCCCTGGTTTTTGGACAGGTAGCTGCCCCGGTCGAACGAAAGGATCTTGCGCGGGTGTACGAGGCTCCTGTAGCCGTATTTGAGCACGACGTTGGTGACGGGCCCGTTCTCGCCGTCCTGCGAGACGTACACGGGGAAGCTCGAACCGCCCGGGTGGCTCGCGTTGATCGACTTGAGCGCCTCGTCGAGGTACTGCGGCCGATTGTACGCGATCACAACCACTGCGATCGCCTCCGGGCTGAGCTTATAATTGCCACTCCCGGCACCGCCGGTCAGAGCTAGGGTACTGTCGGCTCCGCCTGCTTGCATCTCGGGTGCCGACAGCGCCTGCGGGATCGCTATCGAGGACTCAGCGACGTCCGAAGCCGCGCTGACCGCTTCGTCTGTAGCTCCGACCGACGAGGTGCGCCGCCGCCTGCGCGTGCTGCCACTGCTGCTGCTGCTGCTGCTGCCGCCGCCGCCGCCGCCACCGCTGAGTTGCTCGAGCTTCTTGCGCAGCTCGTGCGACGCGGCTCGCTCTTTGGTCAACGCACTCAGCGTCGCCTCCTGCTGCATGAGCGCCTCCTGCATCTGCTGCATTGCCTGCTTCACTGAGCGGTCCTTCTCGGCGAGGCGCTCTTGCACGCGCGGATCGCACCACAACGAACTGCTGCCCAGTAGCCGAGTGTTGAACACTAGCATCGAGCCGAGCGCAAGAAGCGCGACGCACGCGAGCAGTTCCGCGCGCTTCATGCGCGCGCTTCGAGGGAAAGGTCCGCGCGTGTGAAGGGTGCGTGTGAAGGGAGCGAGTGAAAAGGTGGTGTTTCAACAATTATCTATTATGGCAAAGTTCACCACCCTCAAATCCTCACTTCCACGCACAAATAGTCCTTATTTTAGACAATTATTACGATAGGATGTCTTCGAACGAACTCTCAACTCACCGATCACCGTGACCGTCGCTCCTCGCCGAAGCCGCGAAGGCCGAACCGTCTCTGATCTGCTGACTTGTACTCTAAACTGCTTGCTAGTGCAGCTTCAGTCAGGGCTAGAGCTCTACAGCTCCTCCTTACCCCGCTTATCGACGTTCCTGTACGGTTGTCTCAGCCGTGGATCGTCGGGCCGCACGCCCGATATGGCGGCGTTCATGAGGCCGTCAGGCGCACCGCCGTTCTTAACCCGCGCCGCCTCGACGGCTTTTCGCCTCTCGGTGGCCGTCCTGACGGCGGTGGTGCCACAGTGTGCGGCGTGCGGCGTCTGGAAGTCACGAAGATGTGTCCAAAAATTGGCCGCATATTTTACGCCCGCGCGGACGGGCATGGCCTCGTGCTCGGTGCGCAGCTCGTCTTCGAAGATGTTCTCGTTGCGCACGCTCGGCCACACGATCGCACTGCCTGTCTTCGGCGTTACTGTCAGGTTGAGGTACGGAAAGTAGGTCTCACCACCCTCGTCGACCTCGGACAAATACGTGAAAAAGGTCCACACCCGCGGGCCGGGTGGTGAGTCTACGGGTGAGTTCTGGTCGTGATGCGACTTGTAAAACTGGCCCACCTCGTACCGAAGTACCTGCAGGTGCTCCGTATTCAGCATGGGGCAGTCGAGTAGAGAGGTGATCCGCTCCTTGAAGCGTTCCATGACGGCGCTGTCCTCGCACGTCGGCACGTTGCACCACGACGTGGAGGACGTGCGCGAGGGTACGTGCCCATCATCGAAACCGGCGAGCGAGCGCTGGAAATCGTGCCCGCCCACACGCAGCACCTCGGCAGCAAAGTCTCGATCGATAAATGTCTCAAGCATCATCACGGGCGGATCCTCGCTCAGCAGCCGCGGGCTGTACTCTTTCATGTTGAGCATCGCTTCCATGCGCGCCGCGATGCCGCCGGCCTTGATTGAGTCGTCGCCAATATTTTCGCATGAGTACTCTCCCGATGTTATGGCTCGACGCTTTGCAGCGTACTCACAAGTCTCACAAGATTTGGGGCAGTTCACCCACATGTAGGCGCTATTCTTCTTGCACTCCCCCTCACTCGCCCAGATCTTGCAATCTGTTTGAATGTCCGTGCAAGCCTCGAGGTCTGCAGCACTTACGAGCGCACGCGGAAGGCAGAAGAAGATAAGGCATTGCAGCTGAGCGACGCGCATTTTCGAATCCATGTGTGCTTGTTGGCTCCTGTCTTGACGTTTCTTGAGGGGATGAGGGCTAGGAGGGTTGTTGCTGCGCTGCCTCATTTCAAGACAAAGTGCTGGGCGTGCCGATTGACTCGTGTGAGCGAAAAGCCAGCGACGCACTCACCCGGTATTCACTATGAATACAAGTCAAGTCAAGTCAAGTCAAGTCAAGTCAAGTCAAGATTCAAAATGGCGGTCGCCTTTCCGCCGCCTTTGGTGCCCATCGCTGGCGCGAGCGATCGGGAGGGCAGATCTCGGCGCAACCGGCACCACTGGATAGCCCCGAGTCGGGGCATCATCCCCATCTTCTTGCTCTTGATCATCGCGGCGCACCGGGGCTTCAACATCGTGCCTTTTCAGGAAGTCTACAGTACGGCAATGCAACACCGCTCCAGACCGACGACGGGAGCGATCGGGGGCCTGCGCGAGGGCTGTTCCGATGGGCCAAGGTGTCGGTAGGGTCTGGCGACCGCCGGCGCCGCGCGTCGAGCGCGCGCGGTCCTTCTCCGACGAGTTTTGGCCGTTTGGGCCTGACAAGGGCCCGTCAACCGTGCAGCAGCGGCTTTAGCTCGATGGCGGGGGCGCTCGGGTGCCTGCGCGAGGCCCTCTTCAATGGGCTAAGGACGGGAAGGGTCGGGCGATCTTCGGCGCGGCGCGACGAGCGTCGCGCTGCCGCGCTTCTGACGATATGTGGCTTCAAGCGGCTGCGGCAGCAATTGGTGCTCTACATCTTGAAGATATTGAAGAGCAGCGCGGGCTCTTCGACGGCGAGGAAGCCGTTTCAGAAGGCGAGCGAGACGCGCACGGCGCGCGTCTCAGTGAGCTGCAGCGGGCTGCATGCCGACGGCGCACGTCCATGCATCAGGTCGTGTACAGGTCGTGCGTGTCCCGCGTGTTAAGGTGTCCTTGCCATCCCTGTGTCCATGCCATCCTGTGTCCATGCCATCCTTGTGTCCATGTCATCCCTGTGTCCATGCCATCCCTGTGTCCATGCCATTCAGTATGTCATGGTCGTGCGCGCATCCCGCTTGTGTGCATGCCATGAGCACACGCGCATGGAGAGAGTGCACGCGCGCATGGAGAGAGTGCACGCGCGCGCAGAGAGCTGCAGACGTTGGCGAGTGCGGAGCGACGACTGGCGGCTGACGAGGCGAGCGTGAGCTGAGCTGAAGGGCGCGAGGAAGAGGGTTATCGTCCTGCGCCTTCATTGTGCTGCAGAACGGGCCCTCTCACTTGCGCTGGTCATCTCGACGTGCGTGACGCGGCGCCAGCCGACCTCGAGCACCTCGGCCGACATCACGTTAGGATCTCTCCGAGCTCAACGCGGACAAGTACTAGAAGCGCGCGCATGAGAGCCTCGGCGTCGTCCAGAAGCGAGCAGGTGCGCCCACCGTCGGCGCGGCGGTTCGGGGGCGTGGGGAGCTCTACGAACTGGATACCGTGGCGGGTGATGGCGGGGCTCGGGACGCGTCGGCGGGCGAGGTCCGATCCAGCGAGTGCAGCCGACGAGGGGCCGGTCCCTTGCGTGCTGCCGCTGGTGTAGGTGACCTGACGCACAGGCCGCGCTGCAACACCACTGTTGACTACGAGAACTTCTTGGCCGACGACAGGCTGGGCCCGCGAGCGGGCTTTCAGACCACGAGCTCTTCGGTCGACGCGGCCAGCCAGGCGCCTATCCCCTCTTTCTCTCCCCCAGTCCCCCCATCTTATGCTCGACGCCACGGTCGATCTCGAGCCGATTTCCTCTTCGGCGTAAGAGTGGCGCTCAT
>ENA-UOXG01001552-UOXG01001552.1-mixed-culture-metagenome-genome-assembly--contig:-NODE-1552-length-14348-cov-53.600294_pt1 | contig 14348 bp, 8 predicted proteins | sample MGYA00238159_ERZ761634 | MGnify/ENA primary metagenome ERZ761634 (study PRJEB28908, sample SAMN08776845) | mixed culture metagenome | isolation source: Freshwater growth medium | place: USA... | reverse complement strand
CGCCGTGCAACAGCTGCGCGAGCTGCGCGAGCGAGCACCCCTCCAGCGCCCCGCCCTCCTCCGCACCGCCCTCGGCGACGCGCGAGAGCGTGCGGAGCGCAGCCGCAGGCACCAGAGTGGCGAACGCCCCCTCGGCGCCGCCCGTGTCGCTCACCCAGTTGGCGAGCGCGGCAGATCGCGCCGCGGCCGAACGGGACCACGCGACCACTTCGCCCTCGGCGCTTCGCACCCTCACATCGCTGTCGTCGCCGTCGCCGACGATGACGTCGCCGCCGCCGCTGTCGCCGCCGACGCCGACCCGACGTCGCTTCATGATCCTCCGAACATGTTCACGATCACAGGACCAACCTTTTTGGTGCCATCTCGGGAACCGCAATCTCCGGCTCTGTGCCGTTTCATACTTTTCACGACCGTTATAAGAGTTTACTGTTCACACTTTCACGGGTCTCTCTCTCCGCCCGATCGGCGATCGCCGACCCTTAGCAACCGGGGAAAAATTGGGATGGACCAGTTTGTGTGGGACGTCCCAGCTTGGGTGGTGTGTCCCGGAGAGGGAGTGGGATGACCCACCGCTGGGTCATCCCACTCTTTCATGGGACGCCCCAGGCGGTTGAGACGTCCCACGCGATGTGGGACGTCCCACGTGGGTGGCAGGGCTATCAGTCAGTCCCAGTTTTTCCCAGTTTGGCTGAGGTGTCCCATTTTGGCTGGGGTGTCCCGGTTTGGCTGGGATGTCCCAGCTGTGGGTCATCCCACTTTGAAGCGAGCTGACACCCACGCCAAGTGGTCCGTCCCAGTGCCGTGTGGGACGTCCCGCGTGCATGCCCGCGTGGGTGGGCTGTCCCCGAGTTTGGGTAGTTGTCCCGAGTTTTGCTGTGGGTACGACGCCGGACCCCCGGCGGCCGCGGCGGGACGGGACCCGCAGCCGCACCCGGGGACTGGCGGTGGCGCGCGCGGAACGGGTACGGTACAAGGCGTTCGGTTCGCGCGCAGTGTCGAGTGTGGAGTAGAGCGCACCCGAAACCGCACACCACACGTAAGCTTTCACTCGAGGCCGCCCACACTACAACATACACAGCCACACCCGCCATAGATACGCGCGATGAGCATGCAGCGCATGACCTTTCCCTTTGACCATGAGGTTGAGGACGACCACGTATGTCGCGTTCCCGGGCCGTAGTCTTTGTGTGGCCTCTGCGATGCGAATGGTGGCTGCGATGGCGGTGCGCACAGGCACACGCGGTGTGGCATCGACACACGGAGCACACCACGCGACCGACATGGCGCCCACAAGATCGAGGACCGCCCACGCGAGGGCGGCACGCAGGAGCCGTCTAAACCAACGGCTCGAGCGTGCGGTAGGCCTCAAGCGCCGGCCGCCCGTCAACATTGAGCGCCTGCCCCTCGGCAAGCTCAGCGGGCTGCTCCATGACGACGCTGGCTGCCTCGCGGTCGTCGAGGCGAAGCGCGAGTGCCACGAGCGGCGCGGCGCGCGTCGGACCAGTCGGCCGGATGCGGTACTGCTGCAGAAGCGCCGCGGTGGGCAGCTCGGTGAGCGCGAGAGTCGCTTGTAACGGCGTGGCGCGCTGGGTCAGCCACCTCTTCGTCGGACCGTCCGTAGCGTCGAGCAGCACCGCCGCGAAGTCTCGCATCAGTTGGATCGCGCCTTTGACGAAGGAGTCACCCAGCTCGCGCGGCGTGTACAGTTGCTTTCGGAGCGCCTCGAGTAGATCGCTCAGCACGTCCGTCCAGAGCCTTTGCAGCAGCCGCTGCACTGCCTCGGGCGCGAGCCACCGGCACAGACGGTCGAGCGTGCGCGCTTGGACCAAGTTGAACTCCGAAGCACCACCCGCCTTGGTCCCAAGAAGGGTGCCGCTAGGCGTCGCGGGCGCTCCGAGCTTCGCAATGTGGGCACGTACGGGGCGTAGCAGCTTGTCGGCGAGCACGCTGATCTGCTCATCGGAGGTGCGGCGCAGCGCGCCGAACACTTCGACGAAGCACGCCGACACGATCGAGCTCTGCTCGGTCGACGAGTGAAGCGTCTCCTCGATCGTCGAGGCGAGCGTCTGAAGCTGCCGGCGCGCTGCCCACGCATTCGACGCGATCAAGCAGTGCCTACGCAGCTCACGAGAGCTCACAGGGTGAGGGCCGCCGCCCTCGCCCTCGTCGCCCTCGTCGCCCTCGTTGGCCTCGTCGTTGCCGTCCTCCTCGTACTCATCGTCGTCCACGTCGCGCGTCGCGGGCGAGCCCGGCCCCGGCTCGGCCGCGCCCGGCTTCGCGCCGTCCGTGCCCCCGAGCAGCCCGAGCAGAGGGTCGTCATCCTTCATCGGGGCGAAGGCATCCAGAGGGTCGTCGACCGGCGGCTCCGTCTCCACCCTCAGCAACTTCAGGAGCTCCCGCATCCGCTCCGCGAGCATCTCACGACGGCGTTGACGAAGCTCCTCGAGGCTCACACCGTCACTGCCCACTTCCTCGAGGCCCGGCGGCGCTTGCACCTTGACACGCAGCTGCGACGCCGTCTTGAGCAGCCTCAACGCCTGCGCCGCGCTCGTGACAGCCTCGCCGTTGACGGAGAGCACACGCTCGCCCGGGTGGATCAACGTCGCAAGCACCGATGTGGGCTGCACGTACGTGATCAGCACGTCGGTGCCTCGGAGCAGGCCGCGCGCCACGCCCTGTACCCCAAGCAGCGGCTCCGCACCCGCGGCCTTGTTCGCGACCACTGTGCGATCCTTGCCTGTGGCGGCTGGCGGCGGCGCGCTGGCGCTCGCGGCCGTAGCGGCCTTGGCCAAGACCGCCGCAAAGGTGGCATGGTGGTCCGCGATCCCCTGCGCGGCGCTCACCGCCTCCCCACACACGACGACGTCGAGACGGCGCAGCGAGTTGACCATTGTGAAGCATGCGCGGAAGAGGAGGATGAGCGTACGCGAGTGGCGCCCCGGACCAACGGGCCGCCAGTGGCGCCAATTGGTCTCGTCATCAAGCGCCTCATTGACCCACGATTCGATGTGGCGACTCGCGACGCGCAGCCATTCGAAGACAAAGGGGCTGTACCACATGCGGTCACCGATGAGCATCAGCTCGTCCCCAACGCCGTCTCCCATGCCGCTGCTGGGGCTAGCCGAGAGCGCCGGAGAGCGCGCCTCGCCGCCCTCGCCGCCGCCCTCGCCGCCGCCCTCCGCGTCGTCGTCCAGAAAGGCAGCGGCGGCGTTGGCGGCGACGCCCCCGGCCGCGGTCGCTTGGAGAAGCATCACGATGCGCCGATGCTCGAGCGCCATGCTGAGCACCTCCACGAGCGCCATGTCGACCGGTAGACTCTCGCCGAGCATATGCAAGGGCTCGAGCACCGCAAAGTGGAGTGCCTCCGCCCACACCTGCACGAGCGCCCCGGGGCCTCCCACGACCCCGGAGAGCAGGCTGAGCTGAAGCGGGAGCGCGCGCTGCAGCCGCACGCGCAGACGTTTGAGTCGCACCCAATGTGTCCACACCTCGTCGCGCACGTCAGCGGCCTGCGACGCCTTCGGCCGATCTCCCTTCTTCGTCTTCTCGGACGCGCCGCTCGCCGTCAGCGCCTTTGGTCGGCGCGTCTGGCTCGCAGCCCGCATCTCTTGCTCCGTCATCAGCGTGGCTGCCGCACGGAGTGCCGAGCGTGAAGACGCCGCGAGCGAGGGTGGGCACACCTTGGACTGCCATACAAACCGCTCGCCGCCGCCCACGCCGCTCGCCTCGCTCCCTTCCTTCACTTGCCACTCGTCGCCGCGCTCGTCATGCATGTCACGGTACGAGACGCGGCCCGTGTCCTCGGCAGGGGTCAACCGATGCGAGAGCGAGAGCAAATGGACCAAGAGCTCGGCGCACTTGGCCCCTTCGGCGACGCCGTGCTCGGCGCCGCCACCGCCCTCCTCGGCCTCGGCCACCATCTCGTCGCGCTCGGCAATGAGGGTGGGGAGGCGCGCACTCACGTAGCCCGAGAGCGCGCTCAAGCACGCCGAGTAGCAGCTCAACTCGGCGCGTCCGACAGCCACAGTGCTGTCCTCGTCCGCCTCGTCCGCGCCAGCGCCGTCCCCGAGCGCGCCGTACCGAGCGCCGCCCTCGCCCTCCTCCCAAGTCGACAGACGCCCCCTCAGCTGGCTCGGGGACGCCGCGGCCGCCGACTGCAACGCAAGGTCTGCCTTGGTCCCAAACCTCTTTCTCCGCGCGCCGCCCGAAGACTGCGCCCCCGCGCCGCCAGCGCCGCCCAAGTCGTGCGCCGCCTCGTGCGCGCTCGAGTCCTCCGCCTTCACAGCGAGCAGAACTTGGGCGAGCGCATCGGACGCGAGCCGTAGAATGTCGGGCGGCGCGCCCGCGCCGCGCCCGTTCGCGTCTGCAGCGACTGCGCCCTCGACCGCGACCGAAAGGACCCCGAGCGCCCGCCAGAGCTGGGAGATGGCGCAGCGCGCGACGAGCTCATCGAGGAGCCAGCCACTGATGCCGCCACGCAGCAGGAATGAGCCATCCTCCTCCACAGGAAAGGGCGGCGGCGCATCGAGTGAGCGAGCGACCCCTCTCGTCAGGTCGCTCGCAAAGGCGCGCCGCTGCCACGCCGAGACCAGCGCGAAGAGGACGATCTGATGCACCCGACCCGCACGGCCCAGATCGCACTGAAAGGGCGGCGCCGAGGACACGGGCGGCGGGGGCGACGCCTCTGGTGCGCCCGCTGCGGCTGCCTCGCCGTCGATCAAGTTACACACATCCTGGAGGACTGAGACGACTTTCTCGCACGCGTCCGACTGCTCGAGCATAAACACCTTGGGCTTCGGCTTGTGGGTGAACTTGATCGAGACGGTGCAATAGCCGGCCTGATGCGCCCAGGCGCCCTCGACAGCGGCGAGGTCAATCTCGTGCCGCTCATAGAGCACTTGCGACTCCGTGATTTCGAGCTTCACCTTGGTCATCGCCCCAAACTTGCCATGCGTCGAGGCCCAGGCCGCGAGCAGCACCTTCGATTTCGTCACCGTCGAGCCTCCCGCGGCTCCTCCGCCTTTGGCGGCCGCCGCGCGCAGCATGGCCTGCTTCTGCTTACTCTGCTTGCTCGTGCCGGCCGCGTCGGCCTCTTTCTTCTTGCGCTCAAAGGACAAAGAGCGAAGTATCGAGAACGACTTCCCACCGCCTCCATCCTCTCCGCCGCCGCTGGCTCCGCGACCGCTGCCGCCATCGGAGCTCACCACGGCCTCTTTTTTCTTGCGCTCAAAGGAAAGGGAACGTAGCACCGAGAACGACTGGGCGCCGCCCGTATGCGCCGCGGCGGTCGACGCACTCTTCAGTGCCAGTTGGCGTGTTGGCGCGGCCTTCGGCGGCAGGTCCTTTATACCGAGGCGCTCGCGCAGAGGCTTCCTGAGCGCCTCGAGCGCGGCGGCACGGCGGCGCCAGCGTAAACTTGCGGCCAGCGCGCTGCGCGAGCCGCCAATCCTCGAGAACCGCTCCTGGTCGCGGCACTCAGAGAGCGACGCCTCGAGGTCGGCCAGCGCCACGCGTCCGGCAAAATTCTCCTCCGGCGCCTCCTCGCCGAGCGGTTCGGGCGGCGCGGGGTCATCTCCTGTATTGCTGTCGTTCCGGCGCAACTCATCGAGAATGGCGAGCAGCAGCTCACAGCGGCCTTCAAAGGCTGGTGCATAGGCAATCACAGGGTAGGCAAGGCAGCGGCGCAGGTGACTCTCGACGGCGGCGAGCTCAGCCGGCGTTGCGTCGCAGCGTGGAAAGATGACACGCGTGGTAGCCACAACCTCGGCATTCGAGGGTCCGACGAGGTCCTCGAGGCTAATCATCGGCGGCAAGTCAAACTCATCGCTTTCGCTGTCGCTGTCCGTCATGGCTTTCGTTCGTACTTTCGCGAGAAGGATCTCGAGAGAGGAGGCTCGCTGCGATGGTCGGACACACCGAAAACTCGAACGTCACGTGATTGGGCACCACCCAGAGGTTCAGCATTGTGACGCCGTCTCGGCATTTACCCGCGCTTTCCAATGTTGCTCGCCGACGTGAACGCCTCTGAGGAGGCCGAGCTGCGACGTCTCGAGCGCGGTTCGACGCTGCTTCCGCGTCCGTCGGCATACCTCGACCTGCGTCTCGACGACGCGGAACCAGCGCTGCCGGGTTCTCGATCGGCAGCGGCGGCGCCAAAGATGGCAGCGCCCGCAACCATCGCGCCTCCTCTTTCATCACGCCCTCCTCACTCGCAGCCTCCAGCACGTCCCCACCCTGCGGCTCCCGACGCCGCCAGCCAGCCACTCAAGCCGAAATCCACCTTCCACGAGTCCTTTTCGGGCTTCGGCCTCGCCAGCCGCACGCTGACCGACTCCGCTGTGAGGAAGCTGATCGAGGAGAGCGGATGCCGTGTGCTCCGCCTGACCGCTGTCGAATCGCAGGCGCTCGCGGCGCCCGGCCCGTGGGCGACCATCGGCGTGCTCGCGCGCCGCTCCGAGGAGGATGGCGCCAACGGCAAGGGCCCGTACGACAAGTGGGTGCTGAGCGACCTCCATCCGGAGGAGCCGCGCACGCTGAGCGCATGCATCTTTGGCGAGGCGCGCAAGGTGGCGGCGGGTGCGGAGGTGGGCGCGGTGTACGCGCTGTTCGATCCCAAGCTGCTGCCACCCAAGGCGCGCGGCCGGCCGCCCGTGTGCGTGCTGAGCAAGCGCGCTGCTCTCGTGCACCTGGGCATGTGCGCTCACATAGGCTTCTGCAACTCGCTGCTCCCCGACGGCTCGGCGTGCGGGGCGCTGATCCACAGGTGCCGTACGGACAAGTGCCCTGAGCACCTCGCGCGCGCACGTGCGCCACCACCCACCCTCCGCATGGAGATTCTCAACTCGTCCGCCCCGCTGCCGCCGCCCAAGCGCCGCCGGGAGGATGTCGCAGCGGCGGCGCCGATGGGGCAGCACCGATTGCCCCACAATCCACGCGCTCGCCCCGGCGCAGACTACGGCGCGCTCGGCGCTCGAGGCGTCACTGGCGGCGCCGGTGCCGGCGGCAGCGCGGGGGGTGGCGCTGGGATGGCGGCTGGAAGCTCGAGCACCCTCGCGAGCGCGGCGGCGGCCAAACTGCAGGCACGCGCGGCGGCGGCGGCGGCCGGCGTCGGTGGTGCTGCGACCACGATCGGCACCGTCGCGGCCGGAGCGCCGACAACCCTCGAGCCGCCTCGGCGCCTCGACCCAAAGCACGAGGTCCGCGCCGAATTCGTCAAACGGGGCCTGTCGGCGGGCGCAAGGAACGTGGTCCAGATGATTGCGGACACGGAGCGCGAGCGAGCCAAACTGTTGCGGGCTAGGGAGCCGCCGCCGCCTGCCACCACGGTGCTACCGCCTCCGCGCTCCGCCGCACCGCCGCCGCCGCCGCCGCCGCCGCCCGCTGCGCCCGTGGCGGCCGACGCGGAGGGCGACGAGGACGATGACGACGGCGGGCTGTCAATCGAGTTTGAGGACGAGCCTCCCAGTGACCATATTAGGGAGGCGGACGAGCCCCCCAAGGTAGCCCCCAAGCGCTGTGACAAGCGCTCGTGGGAGGGGATGCTGCGCCGCGCACCCGTAGAGTCCGCTAGCTCGGGCGCCGTCGTGGGCTCGGCCGCCGCCAGCCGCTTCTTTGGCGAGGTGGCCGAGCACGAGGAGCTCTCGATACAGATTGGTCTCGTCGCGAGCGGCAACAAGTTGCGTGCGGAGCTGAGCCGACTGTGAGGACGATGCTCAGAGCGACCCTTCTGTGATATCGGTTGCGGGGTTGGCTGCTTGGCTCCCCCCACAAGCTACCCACAACGCCACCTAGGTGTCTTTCAAGGTCGGGTGTCTTATTTAAGTCGTAAGACAGTCTAGTCTTTCAAGAGGTGGTGAGGGGGGGTGCCAGCGGAACCCGCTGCAGCCTACACGACCCGCACTGTCTCCGCCCAAGATGGATGAGGAGTCCTCGCATGGACTGGGGCAGGCGGCTCCGTCACGCTTCCGCTGTACCGAGTACCGTACACGTCCTGGCTAGACTGGCTTGATTGCAATTTGCAGATCGGGTGCGCGCGCGGATCCACCGTGCCGCGGCCCATGCCTGTAGCCTGTTGCTTCCAAGCCAGCACTGCAGTACTGTTAGTCTCAATCTTTCAGTGTGGCGCCCGCCTCTGGCCTGACAGGCGCTCTCCTAGAGAGACGCTCGATGTAGCTCTGCTCTGACATGTTGTATAGTAACTCCGCTCGGTGGGTGCAGACGACGTTGCTCCATTGTCGCGTCTCGAACGCATCCATCCAGCACGGCCCAGAGATGGGTGCGACAGTGTCCCAGGCCTCCATAAAGCATGTGTAGCCAAGCGCTCCGAGCCATTGCTGTGTAGCCTTGAGGCTGCGTCTTTCCGAAAGGGGGACCGCGGATCCCCAATAGCCAATGCTATGATACTCGAATTCGACGAAAACAACTCGATGCGCTCCAAGCACCCTACGCATACCCTCAAGCACCAGGGCGTCATAGCCTTCAGCGTCAATGACCACTGCCCAGACCTCGTCCAGGCGTTGGCGCAGCATGAACTCGTCGAGTGTCAAGACTTGTATGGTGCTCGTATTCTGACCCCGCCTCGCCCTCACGAGGTCGGCTCCGTCTCCGTCTTTGAGAGAAACCATTTCATCGCCCGCATAACCTGCAGGTTCAGGCGCCAAGTATGTTGCATTCGAGGCTGCATAATCGTGCACAAATGCCACATCTGATAACCTTGTGAAGTTGATGAGCCATCTCAGCAGCTGCCGATTCGACGGCAGTAGCTCCAGCAAGTGCACGTGCACCGTCCGCTCCCGGCGGTGCGCTTGCTGCTGATGTCGCAGCCGATATCTCCCTGATGTTTCGAGGCACGCGCCATCTGTTTTATCGTTGAGATAGTCATGCTTCTTGCCATCACCTTGACCTGTGGCGTATGCCAAAATGGCCTTTTGCCACGCTTGCGGGTCCAGCCGTTGCCATAATGCATTGGACCAGAGCGTGGCAAATGAAACAAGATTGTAACCCTTGTTCGCCCCAACGTTGATCACGATGACTGGTTCAGTGTCATTAGCTGGGCGAATCGCGCCATATGACTCAGCTGCATGAAAGGCCCACGGAGCTTGTGTGCATCCTTGCCAGCCTTTGATCAGATTGGATGCGTCCATCACGCAGGCTGCCAATTCGGTCGAATTGGTCCGCATCATGGAGTGACCAGGTGCAGTGAGGAGGTGAAAGAGGAAGAGCAGCAAGCGCATCCACGCGTGTGACTTCTATACTTGTACAGTACCGGTACCAGTTCATTATGAATACCGGTAAAAAGACACCGGGGGGAGCCGGGACACACACGGGACACGCGGACACACAGAGGCACACGGACCGCACAGACGAACCTCACAACCATCCAAACCCACCAACAACACACAACCCGCACGTCAGCGCGACGACCGAAGCCGCGGCCGACTCAAGAGCCGCAGGCCCGGAGTCGACCGCCCGGTACATGTACCGGTACACACAACACGTACAAAGCATAAAGGACAAAAGATAAAACAAAACAAGACCCCCGATGCCCCGAAGGGAGACACATGCAGGCGGAGAGCTGAGAAACCGCCTGAAAAGAGAAGATCGGCGACAGACCCATGTATGAACTCAGGAGGGAGCGCGCCCGCCGACATGGGCGGTGAACCCCCAGGTGGGCGAGCCAGGGGGCAGCCGGTAGAAGTTTGCTAGCCGCCCCCTGAAGAGACGCTGGCTCCGTCCGTCCTCGCATGTCAACGACCCGGCATAGAGCTGGTACACACTGGAATCCTGGCACCATTTTTTTCCGTGACATATTCATTTCGCGGCCCTAAATCGTGTAGGGCGGACAAGTCGGCATGCACACGTGTTGTGCGGACGAACCCGAATTCTCGGTGTTGACGAAGTATCACTAAAGTATCACGCCCATAAACGGCGCTTCCGACTATCATCGACGCGTCAACTTGTTGAGGAAAGGCGCTCGGTCCGAACATGAGGGTACTTCCAGACGACGCGGTCCCGATGCCTCGACCGCCGTTGGTCGCGATCCCAGGCGACAATTCTGTGATGCGCGGGCCGTCTAGCCGCCGTTTGAACCGACTAATTTCGACGCCCTCATCAAAAGCCCTCAACAGGCTGGCGGGCATGCTCAACAGCCCGGCGTTCCGCCGTCCGGGCAAGGCGGCTGTCGAGCCGCGTTTGCGCCGTTCGAGCCACGAACTGGTGAACGATCATTTTAGGCAATCTGCGGACATGTGCATGGAGGATCTGGTGCACGTCCGGCGCCTTGGCGAAGGCGGATTTTCGACGGTCGATTTGTACATGTGGACGACTCCAGAGTCGCCAACACGCGGAAGTGTGCCGGTCGCGATCAAGGTGCTCAAGCGTAAGATCCCCGGCCCGCCCGACCCAGAAGGCCGCATGAGCATGGTCGACGTGCCAGCCAGCTGGCGCGACATTTTCATGGCGGAGGCGTTGATCTCCAAGGCGCTGCACCATCCCAACGTGGTGCTGAGCTACGGCTGCGTGCGGCCGAGCAAGGACACTGCTCTGGACTTCCTCCCAGAAGTCCAGAGCCGGGACTTCTGGGAGGCGGACAAGGAGCCCCTCATGTTTGCACAGGAGTACTGTGATGGCGGCTCGCTGCTGGACAAGGTGAGGCAGCCAGGCTCGTACACGGCACGCGAGGCGCTCCTTTGGTGTGTTGACGTGGCCGCGGGCATGGAGTACCTCCACAGCCGCACCGAGGTGCGCGTGGCTCACCGCGACCTGAAGCTCGAGAACATCGTGCTCAGCGGCGGGCGCGCTAAGGTGGTCGACTTTGGGCTCGCTGATTACCTCCCTCATCACGGTGCATGCAAGTGCTCATCACGACGCCCCACCCACTTCCCCACAGGTGGTCGACTTTGGGCTCGCACGACTGATCGTGCACGATGAGCTGAGCCGGGGCCATGCGGAGCTTCCGTTCACGACGTCGCCAGCGCGCAAGCCCAGCCCACTGCCGGGGCAAACGTCGTCCCCACCCAATGGATCCCCCAATGGATCCCCCAAAGGATCCCTCTCGTCGGACGTGACGGGTCAGACAGGCTCGATGCGCTACATGGCACCCGAGGTGTGGGCCTCGGAGTCCTACACGCACAAGGTCGATGTCTTTTCGTTCGCCATCCTGGCCTTCGAGCTGCTCAGCAGGACGCGAGCGTACGAGAGCCAATATCTCACGATGCAGCAGGTGGCCAGGGCGGTGGCCGAGTCGGCGCTGCGCCCCAACCTGCCCAAGCGGTGGCCTGCTGCCCTGTCCGAGCTCCTCGCGCGCTCGTGGGCTCATAATGCCGATGACCGACCCGAATTCGCCGAGATCCATACGGAGCTCTGCCAGATGAAGGCGCGTGCCGATTCCGTCTCCGTAGGGCTGCCCAACGAGCTTTATGATGCCCTCGTACCCCCGGTGCGCGGCTGCTGCACCGTGCAATGACGCGCGGCGCACTGAAATGCGGCCCAATAGGTTTACGCCCGTATTACGCCCGGCCCGAGCGTCGCGCTTGAGGGTCTCGCGAGCAGAGGGCTTGATTCGCGTCGCGCGCTGCGGCACCCGCTCGGGCGTGCGGCTGGTCGGGTGCGCGGACAATCGTATTAATTAATGACGATTTTTCACCGCGGTACACGGCTAGGCGAAACAATGTCCGCGTTGTCCTCCCCGCGCTCGCCGATCTCTGTGTGTGCGCGGCCCATCTGGCCGGGAGGGCAAAGCGGAGAGCCGTGGCGCCTGCACACGTGCCCCCAGTGGTGCCCACATCGAGAATACTCTCGACCCCAAGCACACTCGCGCTCACCTCCACCGCTCGCGCCTGCGAGGTTGCTCGCGATCGTGTCCGTGCAGCTCGTCGAAGGCCGCACTGGGCTCGTCGCGCTCTCGTGAGCGCGAGCGTTCGCGCGCCCTCGGTGGACGCTCATCACGACGCTCGTCGGGTGCTCGCCGCCGTCGCTCCGCTGCCCAGCCGTCGTCCTGGGCGCTCGGCACGGCGCTCGGCTCGAGCTCCATTGCGAGCTCCATTGGCGCCGGCGGCGGGCCCCAGCCACGGAGGGGAGGCGGCGGGGGCGGGGGGGGAGGCGGCGGCGGTGGGGGGGGAGTCGGCGGCGGGGGGGGGGGGGGGGGGGGGGGGGGGGGGGGGGGGGGGGGGGGGGGGGAGTGGGGGGGGGGGGGGGAAGCGGCGGCGGCGTCGGCTCGGCAGGCACAGGGTCGTCGAGGGCCATGCAAAGGAGCGGCGGCGCGAAAAATGGCGCGCACGTGTCGGTGAGCAGCGGCGGCGGCGGCGGCGGCGGCGGTGTGGGGGGGTCGGAATCAGAGACGCCGTTGCGAGGGAGCAGCCGCTGTAGCGCTGTGCTGAGCGCTCGCAACTCTGCTAGGCGGAGGCGCCGTGTCGGTGCGCCCGCTGAGGCGGCGGCAGGGGCGGCGGCGGCCGACGCGGCGGAGACGTCGAGTGCGGCCTTGAGCAGCGCGCGCTCGACGGCCGTAGAAAAGGGCGAGGTTGCGGCGAGAGGTACGAGGGCCCATACGGAAGCGCTCACGAGCACGCGCTCGCCCTCCTCCTCCTCGCGCGCTGCTGAAGAGCTCGGCACGGCGCCGGACTCCTCGCTGGAGGCGTCGCCGTCGTCGCTGGACGTGCCACAGACGTCAACGGGCGCATCTCCCGCCTCTGCAGGCCGAGCGTCGTCGTGGGCGGAGCTGTGGCCATCCCTCGTGCTCGTCGTCGGGGGCGTCGTCGTGGGCATGCTCCCTGCACTGCCGCGGCCTGCGCCGCCGCTCGGCCGCGGTCGTCCTTTGACCGTCGGAGGCGGCGGGGCTCGCGCCATCGACGCTCGCGGTACGAGCCGCGCACCGCGTGCCATCACCTTGGGCTGCAGCGCCGCGGCGCGCGCGGCAACCGCCTTCGCATCCCCGTTTGCCCATTTGCCACTTGCCATACTAGGCAACGCGCTACCAGTCTTTGGGGGTTTCACGGCCGCCCACGACGACGCCCCGAGTTCGCCCGCCGCGCCCGCCGCGCCCGCCACGCCCGCCACGCCCGCCGCGCCGCCCGTCTCCGCCGCCTCGCCGACTCTGCTCACTTTGCCCACAGCCCACGAGCCCGGTGGCGCGTCTGAGAGTTGGATCTGGCCTCCTCCCTCACCGTCGGCCATCACACCTGGCGTGAGCAGGTCCGCCGCACTCCGCGCCTTGACCACACGCTCTGCCAGTGGCGCGGAGCCCGCTGCCGCCTCGCTCGCCGCCGCCGAGGCCACGCTTCCGTCCGATGGGCCTTTGCGTGCGGTGGCGGCGTCGGCGCCCTTGCCGCGGAGCCAGGCGACGGGGCCGATGTGCGCGGCGCCACCGAAAACGACCATGAGCTTCATTGGGAACGAGACCACCTCTCGCACGGTCTTGAGAACCTTGTACCGTGGCCGCTGCATCACGAACGCGCCGGCGGTCGCAGCGCTGTCGGCACCCGTTGGTACCTCTGAGGCGGCAGCGGCGGCGGCAGCGGCGGCGGCGGCGGCGGCGGCGGCGGCCTCGTCGGCGGCCGTGCAGTGGATGATGGCAAAACCACTCCGGTCCGGCGTGAGCCGCATGCCGATCACATCGCCCTTTTCGATGGTCGCGAGCGCGTCGCCTTCCATACTCTGCGCATGGTAGTACTGCTGCAGCTTCTGCGCCGATTGATAGGAGAGCGTGCCGTCCGCAGAGAGGCGGAGAGAGAAATCAAGGTCGTCCTGGTGTGCCTGCCCCTTGTCGTGCAGCGACCCAGGAATGGTTGAGAAGCCAATGAAGAGCGACGTGCGCGGATTGATCAGCACCGCTGTGAAGCCCTCGAGCGTGCCTTGCCGAGTGACGGCCGCGTCGCTGAGCGCTCCCGAGCGGCCCCAGCCCTTGGCAATGGCCTTGATGAAGCGCTTGTCCGCGGACAGGGTCACGCCCATGTAACTCTTCCACTGCACGACCGTGTCGTCGGAAGAGGCCGACGCGCTCGCCGCCGTCGCCATCGAGCACATGAATGTGCTCGCGGCAGCGTTTCGAAAAAATTCGCAATGTCCAATCAAATTTGTACCGGGTAGCACCTATACGATTGGTCCTGGTGCCCCGCCCGGAGTGCACATTCGTACCTATTTGAATATCGGGCGTAATCGACTTGTTAGAATCTGGCAAAAACTGCATGTATTTTAGATCATCTCGCAATCCGCTCTCTGCGGTTCTGCTCCGTCAAGCCTCGAAGCTTCCAACGCCCGCAAGAGCGCACATGCTCTTGCTTGAGGTTGAGCTGTCAAGAGTAGGAAGGTCCCACACACCAACCCAACGTAACACACCATCCCAACGCGTTCGC
>ENA-UOXG01001532-UOXG01001532.1-mixed-culture-metagenome-genome-assembly--contig:-NODE-1532-length-14448-cov-40.961995_pt1 | contig 14448 bp, 10 predicted proteins | sample MGYA00238159_ERZ761634 | MGnify/ENA primary metagenome ERZ761634 (study PRJEB28908, sample SAMN08776845) | mixed culture metagenome | isolation source: Freshwater growth medium | place: USA... | reverse complement strand
GTCCTTGGTCTTCTCGACTGGATCGACGAAGAGGTGGGCCACGGTGAGCACCTGGTTCCTCGGCGCACCCGCACCAGTGTCGATGATGGTGCCGGATCCGAGCTCGAAGAGCTTGCACGTGGCGCGGTCGAGGAGACCAATGCGCACGCTCGCGCGCTTCACCTTCTCGACGAGATCGGGTCGCACCCCTTGCCTGCTCATCACTGCCTGGACGACCGCGGCCGCGTCGTTTGCGGTGGACAAGGCGAGCCCGCCAATGGCGCTGGCCGATGCGATGCCTGAGGCGGTCGTGGCATTCTGTTCCTGCTGGATGCAGATCTGCTGCTCGACAAGATTGAGCCTCTCGAGGATATCATCAGATCCCTGGAGCACGCTCAAGTCGGTGTGAGGATACGGCGAGGATGGCCGTCTAGGTGCGATAGGCGACGCTGTGTGATGGAGTGAATTGAGGGGCTGCAAGCGCCAGGCTCCCGAGGAGAGGGAGGTGCGAGGGGGCATGAGCTGGGGTTTGCGTAAGATCTTGAAAGGCGCGTTGAAGAGGATGGGGCCGTCCGGAATCGGCCGGATGATGACCTTGCCATCGAGCTGACTGCCGTTCACATGTGGCGGGATGAAGACTTCGTGGTACACGGACTTGATCTTCCGATTCCAGTGCATCAGTTGTGTCGCGGGCTCGACGGTGCACCCTGTGACGATCACGGTCACCTCGAAGTCCATCACTGTCGGCTCGAGCGGTTCTACAGCGAACGCGTGTCGCTTCTCCGTGTCACTCGAGAGCTCGAGTGCTCTCTTGAACAAATGCATAGTGGAAGTGATCATCGCCCAGACCTGCACTGCGAAGCTCGTTTCGATAGCTTCCACGACCGTAGGTCCCGTGACGGCGTAATGCACGTAGTCGGGCTCGTTTTCTGGCCCGCCTCCGCCTCCGCCTCCGCCTCCGCCTCCGCCTCCGCCTCCACCTCCGCCGCCACCGCCGCCTCCGCCTCCGCCTCCACCTCCACCTCCACCTCCGCCTCCGCCTCCGCCGCCTCGACCTCCGCCGCCTCGACCTCCGCCGCCTCCGCCTCCGCCGCCGCCGCCGCCACTACCGCCACCGATCGGGTCTCCAGCACCACGCCCGCCACCGTCACCTCCCAGAGCGCCGATCGCGTCGCCGCCTCCGCCTCCGCTCCCGCCTTCGGGTGCAGCCGGTGGCGGCATGGGCGGCTCCGTCACTTGGTTGATGACGTTCATCATCAGGCTCGTGAGCGTCATCACGACGTCATCAGTCATCACGACGTCACCGCCGCCATCGCGCCCGCACGATGGCCGTGCACCCGAGGACAGATGGCGGGAGATCGCGCCGAGGACGGCGCGTGCCTGAGCAGCGGGGATCTTCTCGAGCCTCATGGGCAACGGGCCGACCCGACCTTGACCATCGAGCCCATCGAGATCCTCGAGCCTCGTACTCGTTGAGAGCAGGTAATAGGTGTCGCGCTTGGACGCGCAGTCCGCGGCGGTGTGGACCGAGAGGTACTGCTGCTCGCCACCCTCGCCGAACCTGCTCGGCACGAGCCGCACCCCATTCGGATGGCACACCCCATTGTCGCGGTCGTGCTCGGAGGGGAATACCAACGAGAGCTCGTCCCTGTCGTTCAGGTGGAAGAGGTAGCAGAAGCCAGCGTGCAAGCTAGTCAACTCGAGCAGCAGCTTCGCGCCCGAGGCTACGGTCGTCCACCGCGCGCGCTCGCACTTGCTCCCCGACGCCTCTCCCGACGCCTCTCCCGATGCCTCTCCGATCGCGCCGTCCTCGTCGTCATCCAATGCCTCTCCGATCGCGCCGTCCTCGTCGTCATCCATGTCCGCCACGTCATCCATGTCCACGTCCAACGCACGAGTGCGTGCGAGAGCGCGCATCTCCAGCTGATGCGAGCGTGGAGGCTCGAGGAGCGTCAGGCGGCACGCCGTACCCTGAGGCTGGCGCGCGACGCATGCGTCGAGGCCGCCGCGCAGCACCGGCATCAGCAGATGGCCGAGACCACCGATCTGCCTCAGCTCCGACGGCCCGAGGCGAGTGCGGAGCTGGTGCACGATCTCGGCCACGTCTGTGCGGCCTGCTCGCATGCTCTTCGCGACCTTGATCATCAAAGTGTTGCTCCTGCTGGCGTCAGGGATGCTCGGGTTGCCGGCGCCGCTTCTGTCGTTAGGCAGCGCGGGCGCCCCCGCTGCTATGCGCTTCATGGCAAGTGCAAGATCCCACCGCGCTCTCTCGAATTCGAGTGCCTGAGGTGAATTGACAGGGGCATCGCCGAACAAGGACCTTAACAATCCGGCGAGGTCGTGCAACGCGGCGTCCGCTGCTGGCGCCAACATCCTCACACGGATCTTCCGTGCACGGGTCTCCCTCGGAGCTTTATATTACGAAAACCAAACTACGGGCACCCAAACGGCGTTCACGGACGGAAAAACGTAAACTGCACCGTGAAGGGCTCCGTAAATTGTCGAATGGGGCCCGGACCCACCAAGCAGAGCCTCGACTCATGCTTTCGGAGTGCCTGCGGCGCGTAAGCTAGTGGGCTCTCTAGCGGTCAGATCTCCCCGCGCCGCGCTGGCTCAACTCAGGCCATTCTTCTCGCGGTACCACTCGACAAAGTCGTCAATGAGGACGGGCCATGCGCCGTCCTCGTCGTAGTTGCTCATGTCGGCGTGCACGTCGTTGGCAAACGTGAGCAGCATGTCCCACACGTCCTTTGTGACCGCCTTGACCTCCTTCTCGTCCAGGAAGGTGGTCCACAGCTTGAGGTGCTTGAGCCGATCCGCGAGCGTGAGCTGCCACATCTGGTTGGCGACCTCTATGGGCAGCGTGCGCACGCCGTACCCGGGCTCCTTGGCGAAGCCGAAGCAGAACGAGTAAAAGTCCCGGAACGCGTCATCGTCCTTGAGCTGCTGCCGCAGCTCATCAAAGCTCGATCGCAGTGCGCCGATCGAGTCGACGCCCATGTCGACGAGGCCGCGCGTCCACTCCTCGCGCGTGAAGACGCACATCGTCGCCGCCTTCATTCGCCACGCGATCATAAGCATCACCGGGTCAGTCACCTCCACCTTCAGGTCGGCGCACAGCCGCTCAATGCCGCTGATCTGTATCGAAGGCTCGCCCGGCTCTGCGCGCGCACAGCAGCGAGCGAGAGAGCGCGAGCGCGTGAGCCGCGGCCGCAGCGTGGGCTGAGGCGCACACGGGCACCGCGAGCACGGGGCGCTGGCGCTGGCGCGCGTGAGCGCGAGCGCATGCACCTTTGTATTGATCAAAAAGCGCTGAGATCTTGCTCGAGTCGACCGAGGACGCCGCCGAGGCACCGCCACTCATGAAGAAGCTGTCAGCAGCGGCGTCCAGCTGCCAGTCCGCTGCCTTGAGCAGCTCGATGGCCAGCGACTCGCTGGCGCACAGGCAGGCAAGCGCGCAGAGGGTCATCAGGCGAGAGAGCGACGAGGATCCGCCGCTGCTCGGCTGCATGGTGGTGGTGGTGGTGCAGACTGACGCGCGCGTGCACACACCTGGCGCCGGTGAAGGAGATGAGGTTCCGCACCTTATCCTTCTGGGCTTTTTTCAGCGCGTGCATGGTCAGACAAGGAGAGCGCGCGAGCGAGCGAGCGAGCTTCGCTCGGGCCGCTGTCGGGCTGCTCGGGAAAATCCTTCACGTTCATTCACAACACACAGAAGCAAGATGAACCTCCCGGGAATGCTCACAGACGAACATTTTGAATGACCGCCCCCTCTGAAATGCGAGTTTCTCGTAAAGCGCTTTTTTGCGAAACGGATTTCGCTCACGGGAAGCAAACTGACGGGAAGAAACCAAGTCCACCGACGCGATGTCCATCGCGGCGCGACGGGCGGTCAAACTGGCGCCACTCGAGGCGGCCTTGGACGCCGAGACTGCCGCGGCCGGGGGTGCCATCCGGAGTGCTCGGCAGTCGGCCCGCTCGGCGCGGCGCAAGTCCCCGTATGGCGGCGGCGGCGGCGGTGGCAAGAGCCCGGCAAAGAAGGCACCGCCGCCGTTCTCACCCAGCAAGTTCGTGCCCGCGGGTCCGCCGACGACGGGGCTGTCTGCGGAGCTCGAAGGCATGGCGCTGGGATCGGTCACGCGCGCCAAGGCCAAGGCGATGATCGAGACCGCGTTTGGTGCCTCCGTGATGGAGCGGCAGAAGGAAAAGGAGGAAAAGTGGAAGGCGCGGCTCGCGCGCGACAAGGCGACGTGGTGGGACGCGGCGGCTCTCAGCGTGTGTAACTCGACCGCAGCCATCAACCACGCGGTCACGCGCACCGCCACGGGCGCCGAATCCATCGACCGCGCACTCAAGCGCGCGTCCTCGTCCGCTGAAGACTCGCTCCTCACGCTCGCGCTTGGGCGGAACCACGCGCGCGCCGACATGGCGTCCGTGGCCGAGTGGAAGGACGCGGCGATGGAGAGCTTCTTGGGGGGCAAGAAGGCGGTAGCGCCTGCGCCGGCCAAGGCCAGCACCACCCTCGAGCCCGTCTCGCCCGGCCACTTCGAGCGCAAGTACGGGCGGCAGCGGCAGCCGCTCCCGCCGATCGCAGGTAAACCTGCGGATGCGGGCGCGTTCCAGGCGCGCCGCTCGCGGCTTGCGTCCGCGGCGAGCGAGGCGCACCAGCGCGAAGCGAGCAACCAGGCCTCGCGCGAGAAGGCCTTCATGAGCCGGTGAGAGGGAAGAGAGAGCACCCCCGCCACAACGGAGACGAGATTGATTCAGCGCGGCGGACAGCGCGCCAGCAGCCCCTGCGCCCTGGAGAGTCAGCAGGGAGTCAGTCAGTCATGGTATCCGTCAGTCAGTCAGTCAGTCAGTTACCCCGTTCCTACAGCTATCGGATACACACGAATAAGTACAAGCCGCGCCGGCATGCGCGCCGGGCTCCTCGGAGGCTGCAGCGTGCAGGTCCCGGTTGGGGGGCAGCTGCAACACGGACCGAACACGCCATGGAACACGCGCCCCGCCAGGGCCTCCTGTCTCTGAGACTGGTAAACCGGGTGCGGGTCCTGGGGGGAGGCCATTTCGCGTCTGGTATTTCGTGCAATTGATTTCATGGACCGAATCATTCGCGGGGCGTGCGTCGGCCCTCGCACGCTCGCAGGACATCCTGCGACCAGCAATTTAAGGCTGAGTCACCTGCAAAGGCGATGCTCGGCGCTCTGTCTCGCAAGCTTGCACTGACTCGTAGTCGTCGAGCTCGCTGCCGCGGTGGCCGTACGTTACGGATAGAGCGTTTTTCGGCCAAGGAGCGATTTTTAACCAAATAAGGGTCTTTTCCAAAAAAATAATTCTTGTTTTCTAGCCTTCCACTTATCTTGCCTTCCGCATCCAGTATGGAGCGCCCAATGTCCTACAGTCGTCCGTCGGGCGGCCCTGCGGCGGCCAAAAAGCGCGCCTGAGCGCCGATCGGCCTGCGCCCGGGCTCCATTGACCACTCTGAATCCAAATGCCGCGCGAAGCTGCACACAAACACCCCATATTGGCCATCGCTGACGCTTCCGTTTTCCCGATCCCCAACTCAGGAGGGTACCAGCACCATGATGCAAGTACGGTGGTCGCTCACGCCGACCAGCGCCCAGAAAAAGCGCGGAGGCAGCAGCAAAGATCTAACGGAGCTTGATGGCTCATCATCGAGGGTGCAGCAAATCTCGGCGATGGGCCCCGGCGTCGCCAATTCTTCTGCAGCCGATGCTTTAGACCAGCAGTGGGCTCGCAGGATGCCGTCGTACGATGCCGGCGCCATCGCCGACGAGCTAACAGCAGCGCTGTCAAGGTCATGCGCGTCGGACACGGACGGGCACAGCGAGAGCGGCAGCAGCCCGACCCAGGCTGCGTCGGCTGATGAGGGCTTCGACCCACTCTCGCTCCTGGGCGATCTCGAGGGCTTCAACAGCAGCACGATGTCGTTTACGAGCGGCGCGCACGCCCCGCCTGTGGGCGCGTCGCACTCGGCCGACTCGACGACGACGCAGAAGTCGGCCTCGGCGGAGGCTGCGGACCGCAAGGGCGGCGAGAGCACGGGCATGAGTCGCGCGATGACTCAGTTGGACCTCCTCTCCTCGAATGTGTCCTCGAACGTCTCTTTGCGCGGGCAGCGTCACGAATGCGACGCGAGGGTCAAGCAGCTGGAGGCCGAAGGGGCGTACGAAGCGCCAGTCTCAGCGCACGAGGAGGGGTCGCTTGACCTCTCCGTGCCGCTCGACTTGTGTCACTCGCGCAGCAGCGCTTCGCATGCGCCGCCCTCGTCCTCGCCCGCGCTCTCGGACGCGTCGCAGCTCTCGCTCTGCTCGCAGCAGCAGGAGCACTCGTCGCCTCTGCACGGCTCCAAGCGCCCGCCAGCCGCGCTCGGCGGAGTCGCCCAGTACGGCGGAGGGCGCTTGGCAGGCAGGCGCGAGACGCGCAGCTTGTCCTCGATCCATCTCGATATGTTCGCCGAGCTGGACGGCCTCGGAGAGGCTGAGCTCGGCCTGATCTCGCCCGGCCTCTCCGCCCCGCACCGTCGCACCGCCTCCGGGGGATGCGCAACCGACTCGTCCGTGGAGGAGGACGAGGACGAGAACGAAGGGTTCGGCTCGTTGGACGAAGAGTTCGAGGAGGCTCTCGAGGAGTGCCTGCCGCACGATCTGGTGCCCGGCGCCGGCGTGGGCTCCGAGCTGCGCACGGCTCTCGAGGCGCTCACCGCCGACTCGGCCGTCCTCGCCAAACTCGACGTGGCGCTCGACCAGTCACATTCACATTCACACGATCCTTCGGACGTCTCCTCCGATGGCGCCGACGAGGACGGCTTCGTGCACTCGATGGGCCTCTCGATGGGCGGCCAGGAGCTCTTCGACTTCGAAGGGCTCCGCCCCTCATCCAGCGCCCGGGATGGCGCCCATCCCAGGGGCGGCAGCAGCAGCGGCGCGTACACGTGGTCGCCCGCGCTCGACCACCTCAAGATGACGAACCGGCCCCTCGCCTCCGACAGGTGGCTTGCCAAGGCGAGGGGCGAGCCTATGGGCGAGGACGCGTCGGATGGGCTCAAGAAGCGCAAGAGGAGCGGCAAGCCGTTTGCCGAGGGCCATTCGAAAGCCTATGGGGCCACCGAAGAGTCGGGCGCCAAGAAGGCCAAAAAGGAGCCCAAGCAGCCAAAGGCGCCCGGGGGTGCCAACGGGCTCTCGTGGCAGCTCTCGTGGCGGATGACGACTTGGGGGCCGCACGGGCTTCAGCAGGGCCCTGGGGCACCGCCCGACGCGACGGCGGCAGCGCCGCCGCCGCCGCCGCCGCCGCAGCCGCCGCCGCAGCCGCAGCCGCAGCCGCAGCCGCAGCCGCAGCCGCTGCTGCTGCCGTCGCAGCCGCCGTCGCAGCCGCTGCAGCCGCTACAGCAGCAGCCGCAGCAGCAGCAGCTGAAGCTGCCATCGCCGCCGCCGCCGCCGCCGCCGCCGCAGCTGCCCCCACCCGTGCACATGGGCGGCATGCCAGCCTCCCAGCCGGTGACGGCGCCATACAACCGGCTCAGCACGCCACCGGTGCTGCTTCCCGCAGTGCTCCCGCCGTCGGGTGTGGCGATGCCCGGACCGATGCAGCTCAAAAGGCCTGACGCACCGGCGCCTTTATCGGTCTCGCCGGCGCCAGGCGTGATGGCTCCGGGCGTCGGCTCGGGCGCCGTCATCCCGGGTGCGAAGAGTACCCACGCGCTGTCCCAAGCGCTGACGGCCACCGGCGCCATCCCGGGCGCGAACGCCAAGTCTTCGGGCAAGCCAGCGCCCGGGGTGGCGCCCGTGATGTCCTCGGGCAAGCCAGCCGTCGCTCCTCGCGCGTTCTCGTGGCAGACGCTCAAGATCTTGTCCGCGCACAAGAGGGATGAGCCTCGTCCACGAGGCAAGGGGGGCGCGCTGCTGCCCGCGCCCCCCCCAAAGGCGGGCGCCGCTCCCCCGTACCTCCAACAGCAGATGTACTCACCGAGCGCCGTACCGAGCGCGGGCCAACCCAGGCCGCCCGGCATGCCGGGTGCGCCGCCGCTGCCGCCGCCTACGCGCGCCTAATTCCCTCAAGGCCCAGGCAACCTCTTATCAGCTGAACCCGACGGGGCTGTGAACGGAGCTGATCGGCCGAGGACGGTTTCTTGACGAATCCACAGACCTCGACGGAGCTGATCGGCCCTGGGCGCCAGAACCACAACCCAAAATGTCTGCGTGTGTCGTGCGATGCAAACTGTGGAACTGAAGCCTGATGGCGTACAATGGCTGAACATGGCTGCGCTGTCCATTCGACCCCACGGGTTGGCCGGTACCAGGTCTCCCAGTAGCGCGTGGCGTGAGCCAAACGTCGCCAAGAGATGTGCCAAAGTAGATGTCTGATGTGCAGCATAAGAGATGTGCATACATACAGCTGCAGTTGTACAACGGTCCTCGGTCGTCATTGTCGTGTCGGTGCGCGCGCATGCCGGTCCGAGAGCAACAGGAAGTGAGTTACCCAAATTGAAACAGGAGCACGTCATTTCTCATTACATGACCGGCGCACCGGACCCGCGGCATGACCGGGACCGGAGCGGACGCCGCGGTGTCCGACGGGGAGCACGGCTACTATGTGCATAGTACAACAGGCGAGGGGCACACCCCGGCACTCTCACAGACGGGTCTTCGAGACACCGGCGGGGCGTGATGGGTGGAGGGTGCGAGTTGTACGAATTACTTAAATGATAGGCGTTGTCGATTTTTTTCGTGTTTTTTTTTTAAATGAAATCTTCGTAACTTCGGGCGTCGTGCGGCATGCTCGTGAAGCGTCTCTCAGGAAACAGTAGGGGAGGCCTAATGAATTCCTACATTTCCAAAGTGCTCACTGCACTGCGTCATCACGACACGCCGAACCACCTTCGCAGGGGAGAACTGTTACAGAGTCAAAAGATGGTACAAAAAGTGGAGGGGAAGGCCACTAGAGGCCACGTGTTTAGGGGCCATCTTTGCTATCACTTTTCATGGTACAAGGCCACAGTTCGCTGCAGCTGCTGCTCGCTGCACACGCCAAAACGAATGGCAGCCACGAGGCGCGTGTTCGACGTGTGCGCGGCGCACGCTCTGCCGCGAGAGACCGCGACAGAGATCGCGCTCGCGCTCGCGGAGGAGCCCTACCTCGGATCTGCACTCGACATTAGTGAAGCACTCCTGCACATCGAATCCCTGGACGCCTGCGCTCTCGCCGACCGCCAGTCGCTGTGCGAGGCACTTCTGCCCGCTGTGCTTAGCCGTCGGCGCAAGCGATCGCTCCCTGCGACCAGTTCGATCGGCGGCGGTCTCGATCAGTTCACGTGGAAGCGTGAGTTCAAGCACGACCGCGATCGCTACCACGAGCCGTACACGCATGCGCTGTTTGGACATGAGTTGGTTCTCGAGCAACGGCCCTTTGGCCCCGAAGGCTTCGCATCGACCGTGTGGGACTCGGCCATCGTGCTGGCGCGGTATCTCGAGGTTCAAGGCGCTGCCCAGTACGCCGGCGCGCGCTGCGTGGAGCTTGGCGCCGGCACCGGTTTGCCTGGCCTCGTCCTCGCCGCCCTCGGCGCGCAGGTGGTGCTCACCGACCTGCCGGAGAATGTGGCTCTGCTCGAGCTGAATGTGGCTCGGAACCGCGACGCATGCCGGCGCATAGCGGGTGGACAGAACGTCTCCGGAACGCGCAGTCGCAGCTCGGCGGTTCGGCGGCGGCACGGCGGTGGCGCGCGTGCGGCCGAGTCGCAAACTACGGGCTGCGCGACATCCATGGCGCTGCGCTGGGGCGAAGCACTGCCAAAGGCTCTGCCTGAGGCGCTCGGCCTCACGCCGGCGTCCAAAGTGGATCTCGATCTCGATCTCGATCTCGATCTCGTCGTCGCCACGGACGTCCTGTACTCGCACGAAGCTGTCTCGCCGCTCGTCGAGACGCTCGTGGCCCTCTCGAGCCCCAAGACGCAGGTGCTCCTTGCCGCGGGGCGCAATCAGCACGCAGGCGAGGGCTTCTGGGCCGCAGCACGCGCATGGTTTGAGGTGCATGAGGTGAGCACGAGCGCGCTGCACGCGGCCTACAGGTGCGACGACGTGACGGTGTGGCGGCTGCAGAGATTCGAGAAAAGTTGAGCGTGGAAGCTCCAAGCTGGAAACGGGCACGCCCTTGACGCGTTGAGCGTCGAGCTGTATCAAGCTATCAACTGGATCAACGACGTTCACATGGCGGAGCTCTCGCGTGGTCCGAGTCCACGCGTTCTCCTATTGTCGTACCATGATGTTTGATCCTTGATCGTAACTATCCGGTATCGTGTGTAACGTATCGATTTATACATCATACCCTTCGATAGGATTGAACTATGATAGGTTTGGCTTGCAACCCCCCCTCCATGCCGTGCCCCAGCGACCAACACTCTACACACTACACTGCAAACACCCACGACTGTGTAACCTTCAACAGAATCCGCGCAACGCCGCCGTGCGGCTTTACCGTCTCGGGTGGAATCGACACTTTCGACTTCTCGTTCAGTATCCCTTCGTTACCCTTCCGCCGACGCCGCGCGGGCGGGGACAGATCTCTTTGGCCGCGGAAGGGGCGTGGGCTCTGGGCTGTTGGAGCCGACTGGTCTTCTCGTTCGCCCCCTGCGCTGGCGCCGCCGCGCGTGCTCTCGTCTCCTGCCCAAGGGCGAGGGCGTCTTTGGCGCGTTCACCCCCGGTGGCCCACCTTTGGCGGCACCGACGCGAAGGCCTTCATCTTCCACAGGCCGTCGGGGCCAGCGGTGCCGTCGAGGTGGGCAGCCTCGAAAGTTTCCTTGGCCTCGAGGGCGGCGACCTTGGCGTGGCTCACCTGGGCCTGCATCGAGCTCGTCTTCGTCGCCCCCGGCTTCTTCGACTTCTTCGCAGCCGCGCACTCCGCCGCGGTGGGCGCGGTCTGCTGCCACTCGAACCGGTACGCGTGCGAGAAGAGGTCGGCCATCGGGATGGTCGCGGCGGTCGATCGACCAAAGGTGGTGTTCTTGTCGTAGGGGATGGGGAGGGGGACCTGGATCGACGCCGCCTTCAGGCGCGCGTCGTGGGTGAGCCGGTACTCGGCAAAGCCCTTGGCTGTCGTCTTACCCACGACTGCCGCCTCGCAGTTGAGCTGCTTGAAGTCGCGACCAGCCATCTGGTCGGCGGTGCCTGAGTGCTGTGCCCAGCCGCCGAGCACGTCGGCGGAACCGATGCCGTCACGGAACTGCCGCAGCCCGTACTCGTGCTGGAAGTTGGTTTTGGACGGCAGGTCCCAAACGGCCGGCTTGACGGTGCCAAGCTGCGGCTTGCCGAGCAGCGGGTTCTTGCTGCTCTCGGGCTGGGGCCTCAAGTTGCCGCACAGCGGCGTGGCAATATCACGCTGGTCGTGCGAGTAGACCGACATGCCAGGCTTCGGCATGAGGCAGCAGTAGCACACACTGCAATGCCCAGCAGCTCGTTCGATATGTCTGCGCGACAACGACAGGATTCGCGGCGTGGCTTTTTGAACTGACGTTTTGGCATGCAACCTGGCCCTTCCACCTCGTCCTGAGTGAACTCGCAATTCGTGACCACACCAAGGAAGAGGGAAGTCGCCCTCAGGACACAGTCATACCGCACTCACTCTGAACTCGTACTATTATGTTAGGGTCTGTTCTGGCGTTCTGAGTCATTCAAACATTGTAAACCAATGAAGCGTTGGTGCTAGCTCTCCCTTTGTCTTCGTGGCGTGAATAGCTCTCCGTCTGCGTGTGTCTCATTTCGGGTGCTGTTCACGTGTTGAGTGATTTCTTTGTGAACAGCCTCGAGCGTCGACGTCGCTACCCAACCAGGAACTCAACCAGGCCGCCTCCGAGAATGCCGGGCCCCGCTCGAACGCTGTCCAAAATGCACGACCATACCGCCATCGCTGCCGAGACAACCGCCAATGACGAGGGCGGCGCGCCAAACCGTCGCGCCAAGTCGATTCTGTGGGACCTAGACGCCGTGGTGCCCAAGTGGGCTCCGCACCCCATCGGCGCGAGCAAGGCGCTGCCGCCTGCAGCGGCGGTGGCGCTCGAGCTCGAGGTGGCCAAGTCCATGCGCCGGCTGCGCCGCCGGCTGCGCGAGCTGTGGGCGTCACACGGCATGAAGGCGGAGCTTCGGCCTCTCACCCTCGAGCGCTGGCGCTGGTCGGCCAAGTGGGAGGAGGACCAGGCAGCCGCGGCGTCGGGCAAGAAGGCGGTTGCCTTGCACCCGGTGCTGCCGAGCCAGCCGGCGCCGGCTGCGGACGCCGAGCTCGCGCTCGAGCTTGAGCGCCAGGGCTTGAGCGCCGCGTCCGCCGTCGCCGCCGTCGTTGCGCTGCGCACCACCTCGGCGACGCAGGCCGCGGCACTCGTGCGGCTCTCGCACAGCGCGCGGAGCGGGAAGACGCTGGGCGCGCCGGCCGTGACGCTGCACGCCCACAAGCACACGGTCGACCTCTCGGTGGGACGTGCCTGCGTGAAGCTCTCGTGGGCTGCGTACGGCAAGCTTGCCATCCTCCATCGGCTCCACGCGCCCGCTTCGGAGGCGAGCCCCGCGCCGACAGCGGCACAGCTGGAGCGAGCGGCGGAGGGTTGCGCGGAGGCGGCAGAGCGCGAGGCGGTGCGTGAGGTGATGCGTGGGCACGCGGCGGCCGCGCAGGTTGAGGACGACGACGAGGAGGAGGACGAGGAGGAGGACGAGGACGAGGACGAGGACGAGGACGAGGACGACGTTGCGGCGAGCGGCGGCGGCAATGGCGGCGACGCGCGTACTGCGCTGCACCTGCGCCTGTTCGCCATGCTCCTTCGATACCGCTCCCTCGACGGTCACGGTTACCAAGCCGCCATCGGCCAGCCCGTATGGGATGTGCTGCGCCGCCGGCTCGGCGTAGCGTGTGAGGGCTTCGCCTCGCCTCTGAACGCCCACCTGCCCGCGTATGGCTCTGCCTTTTCGGAGGTGGATGGCGTCTTCGGCTCTCGTGGCTCGTTCTTGGGGCTGCGCCCGCAGGGTGGCTCGTACGAGGCCAACCCGCCCTTTGTGACGCCGGTGATGGACGCATGCGCGCAGCACGTGCTCGCTTTGCTCGAGGCGACCGAAACCGCTCCTGGGCAGCCGGCGCTCTCCTTTTGCGTGGTGCTGCCCGGATGGCGCGAGTCTGCCGCCTTCACCCTCCTCTCGGATTCCAAATGGTGTACGCTCCGGGTCCTCATCGCCGCCGACGACCATGGCTTCTGTGACGGCGCGAGCCATGAGCGGCAGGACCCATACCGCCACTCACCCTTCGACACATCCGTCTTCGTGCTGCAGACGCCCAAGGCGGCGCGTAAGTGGCCCACCGACCCCTCTCTCGAGGTAGAGCTGCGCGCAGCCTTCCGCGCGTGCCGCCCATCGTCGACCGCCGTCGGCCGTCAGCTGAAGCACGACGCGGGCGCCCGGGGCGCCCAAGCCGAGCAGCAGCGGCGCAAAGCCAAACGGCATCGAGACGTCGAGGAGGACGATGGCGAGGGCAAGGGCGGCGGCGCCAAGGGCGGTAGGGCCAAGGAGCCCAAGAAGCGCAGGGGGCCACGCATGTCGCCCAAGCAGCCCGGCACGCGCACGCCCCTCGATGATGCGACCGAGGCGGAGCTCACGCGCTGGGTCACTCTGAAGCGCAAGGGCGACTTTTCCGGAGCGGACGCCATCCGGGCGGCACTGGCGGCGCGCGGCATTGTGGCGGACAAGGAGCGGCCGGCGAAGAAGGCGAAGCCGGCGCCGTCGTCGTGAGCAGCCCGAGCCGTCGTCGTGGGCGGCAAGCTGGACAGGCTGGCGCAACACGGTCGTGAGCCTCCCGAATGGAATCTCGACCCTTGGGTCGCGAATGACCCGGAACTCGCGACGAGCACACATATCCGAAGTTGAAATCTGGTTAGATTTTGTGTCGGCAACTTTGGAATCCGAATGCAAGAAACAGTTACGTCAACGCGACAAAACATGTCGGCGTTTTCGCGTCGTTTCCTCACGTTTTTTGGGAAAGGCCGCACGAGGCTCTGCAAAAGGCTGCAGGAAGCAGAGTTGAAATTAGCCCGCGCCTTGCCGTCGAGCCTGTGTCGGGATGACGTCGGCACCAATGCTGCGCGGAGCGCTCGCGACTGCCCTGGCCCTGTTCTGCCTCGTCGTGCTCAGATCGCCATGGGCGCCGAGGCTATCTGCTCTCGAGCCTGCGCCGCCGCCGCCCGCATTCTCAATGTCCACGACTAGTACCTCAACACTGAGGCAAGCAACCCCAGCGGAAGCGAGAGCAAGGCGCTTGCAGGCAGCGCCCCCACCCCCTCGTCCTCCGCCGGTGTCTCCCGCAAACGGATGCTTGTGCGCAAATACATGCATTTACGGCCGAGACAACATCTGCGACGACGGAGGCCCTGGCACCCTACCAGACACAAACTATTGCGGGTTAGGGACGGACTGCAATGACTGC
>ENA-UOXG01001512-UOXG01001512.1-mixed-culture-metagenome-genome-assembly--contig:-NODE-1512-length-14562-cov-48.515958_pt1 | contig 14562 bp, 13 predicted proteins | sample MGYA00238159_ERZ761634 | MGnify/ENA primary metagenome ERZ761634 (study PRJEB28908, sample SAMN08776845) | mixed culture metagenome | isolation source: Freshwater growth medium | place: USA... | reverse complement strand
AGCGCGAGCCCCGCTTCCGAATTATCCGTTCTGAAAAGGGCTGGGAATGCAGTGGGCGGGACGGCGCTCGTGGCTCTGGCGTGTCGGCTGTGCTGGACCGATAATTTAGGACCGTGAACGCCTTTTGTACAACTTACAGAGAAGGCTGAAAGGCGACGTCCCCGTTCTGAGAAGAACGCCACTCACCTGGCTTTCCCAGCCGGGCGCCCAATACGGCTCAACGCCTCGCCTCGCTTCCGAGCCGGCCAAAGCCGTGCTTGAGCAGCTTCATGTGACTCCAGTGCTTGGCGAGCGCTTGGCCGATGGTTTGCGACCAGCCCACCGTGGGCAGCCCGTGCTTCTGGAAGGTGGGCTTCATCAGCTTCGCGAGGGCGGGGAAATGGCACGGATGGATGGTTGGGAACAGGTGATGCAGCGCCTGGTTGTTGAGGCCGATGCTCATCTTGTTCCAAAACTCAGAATCGTACCTATAGTCGCCTTGCGAGGTCGTGATCTGGATAGCGGCCCACTCGCCGGACGGAGGCTTGGCGAACGAGTCGTCATTGATGTGGCTCACCTGCGAGAAGATGTAGAAGAGTACGCCCGCCACGAAAAAGGGGGTCAGTGACTGGAGGACGCTCGAGTGCGACGCGACGTACGCCATCGTGCTAAGCAGGCCGAGCAGCATGCACCAGGCGCCACTGTACTCGCCGGGTGACCAGGGTGACTTCGCTGAGCTCATCGACTGGTTGCGCAGAGACTTCGAGTTGAGCAGCAGCTCGATCGTGCCCACAAACGATGGGAAGATCTCGGCCACCCACGGAGTAAAGTAGATAGCATTCGGTCTCTTCTTGAAGACATCCTTGTAGTACATGTAGAGATCGGGGTCCTTCCCAAACTCGTTCGTGTGCACGTGGTGACCGATCACGTGCTGCCGGACCCACGCCGACGGAAGGATGAACACGGCACCGCCCAACCATCCCAACCACTCCCCCAATCTTTGGTCGTACGTCATGGCGTAGTGCGTACCCGAGTGCAGCATATCGGCTGCCCACAGCCAGATGGTGAGCCCGAAGAAGAATGCACCAGTCCGCCCGCCCACACCCAAGACCCACGCGGCAAATGCGGTATAGTGCAGCGCGAATATGATCGCATACCACGCGATCGTGATGAGGGAATCGGTGGCCTTGATGCCGTGTAGCCTGCGGTAGGACTTCACCGTCTCCTTGAGCTCATCGTAGATGGGAACGGCACTCCAGTCTTGAGGTGGCTGCAGCGGTGACGCGCAAGGCACCTCAAACTTCTTGAGCGTTTCCTTGATCGAAGTCTCCTTGAGCGACGCCGCATGGTAGCTCTCATACAGCGCCGTCACCTCCGTCGCTTTCGTGATTGTGAGTAGATAAGATCCGCCCGGGTGCGTGTCCAGCCATGTTGAGAGGTCGTAGGCCTTTCCATGAATGTACCAGAGGACGCGTTGCACACCGTCAACGTTGCCAACATTGCCACCCTTGCCCATACCTCCCGGTCGACCTCAACGACAGGCACGTTCGGGATAGCCGAGTTCGCGGGGTCGCCGATCTAGGAATCATTCAAATGGCACTTCTTCGAAGTCTTCACGAAACTGAAACTATCCGATACATGTAACCGTTCACGTTAACACTCCCCAGCCCGAAACCAACTCCCATGGAAAACCCACGACAAAACTAAAAACTCTCGACCTCCCGTCGTCTCGCTGCAGGGTGTACCACCTTTCAAAAAAAATCTGCGGATTCGGGCAGCCCGAATCCCTGCTGGAACGACGGCTCAGTTCGTTTCGGAAAATGGTTTCTTCCTTTAAATTGCATCTAGGCAAGACGCACCTCACAGACCATCGATCGGGGTGGCCGACTCACGAGTAGGCGTTTTGGGCACAGGTGAGTGGGTTCAACAAATTCGCGTGACGGCCTGACATGTGAGCGAGCGGACACCACACATTCGGGGTGAGACAGAGACAGACGCACCGCTGAGTCTCTGTTGTCTGTTATGCTACCGCGTACGTGGTTCGGCTTGTAATCGGTTTGTTACACGTACAGTCGGTACAGAGTCGGTACGACAAAAAAGTCGAGCGGAGAGATTAGTGTGACGGTACGGTACCAACTGAGATCTTCTTCCAACAAGTGTGCGGCTGTCGCTGAAGGCGTTTGGGCATGTCATCTTGCTTGCATGCTTGGATATGGCATCTGAGCGGCCCGAGAGCCGCTCTATTCACAGCGCGACGACGAGCACCGTGATGTTGTCCATGGAGCCTCGGCTGCTCGCGAGGTCGCAGAGGGATCGCGCAGCGCGCAGCGGGTCAGTGGCACGCAGGACCGAGGCCGCGCACTGCTGCTCGTCGACCACATCCCATAGCCCGTCTGAGGCAAGCACTAGATAGCAATCGCGCGGGGAGAGGCTGACCGCCGACAGCTCGGGTGTGGCGGAGACGCCGTACGGTTTCAGGTGAGCGTCGCCAAAGGCACGCGAGACGGCGAGATCGCCCTGCACGCGCCAGCAGCCTGCATAGATCACCGAACCGCCCGCCGCCTGCACCCGCGCCCGCTCGTCTGGCCGATTCGGCTTATGATCTGACGAGAGTGCGATCGCAGAGCCGTCTGTGCGGACCATCACGCAGCGCGAGTCGCCCAGGTTGGCGATGAGCAGCCGCCTCTCGACCTGCGCGCTGCCGAGCGTCGACACGCCGTGCGTCTCCGTCGACTGGATCATGCACGTGACGGCCGTCGACCCGTCTGGGATGCCACGCGATGCTGCGTGCCGCAGGAAGTCGGCGTCGGTCCTATGGAAGGCATCGACGACGGCACTGTCGAGGAACTCTGCACACTCTTTGGAGGACGCGCCCGGCGGCGGAGCGGCGTCCTGAGCAAGCTCGCGCAGCAGGTTGGACACCAGGTGCTGCTGCGCCCAGGCCGCTGCGCGCTTGCCGCCATGGCCGTCGTAGACGGCAAAGAAGTGTGTGAGCCCCACACGGGCGGCATTGGGCTGCTCGTGAGCGTTAAACGCGATGGTCTGATGTATGTCCTCCATGTACTGGCGCCGGCCCTGGATGGACGCGACGCCAGCTTGCAGCCCAGCTACCACGCTCGAGACGAAGACAGGCGTAAAGTGCTCGGCAGCACCGGCTGGTCGCTTGCTGCCGAACAGCAGGACTGCGAAGAGCGTGAGCAGCATCACCACGCTCGGCGAGAGCTCAAAGTGGCGCGCGACAAGGAACCCTATTCCGCCGATGACTGCCCATGTGACCGGCGTCGTGGATGGCATGATCGGGCGCGTCACAATACCAGGCGGTCGACAATCCAGTCGACGGGTTTCGTGCGAGGTTGCGTGTTGAGAAAACATTCACATAAAGCCGGCGGATCTGTCTCGGAAACAACGCGACTTTGGGAGTCAGGGCGTCTCTCTGGATTCAGAATTGTTCACAGCGTTTTGCTATGAATATGGAAGGAGAAAGCGTCCTCTATGCGGCGCGCGCGCTCGGGCACGCCTCGAGCAGCCACAGCCGCAGTCGTAGCAGAAGCAGCAGCAGCACCCTTGACCATTCCACAGGAAATACAGCATCTGCTCGCGAGTCTTGGACAGGACAAGTGGCGCGCCCGCATGGCCAAAGACTGCCACTGCTGTCTCTGCTGCTGCTGTACACGTGGAAGCTGAACGGCGCTGAGGCACTAGCCACCGCGACGGCCCGCTCGACACGCATTATATCCAACAACAAGCTTGCACGCCGCAACTACGAAATTCTTGAGGACTTTGAGGCGGGCATCTCGCTCGTTGGCACCGAGGTCAAGTCGTGCCGTGCTGGCAAGTGCCAGCTACGCGACGGATACTGCCGGATCAAGGACGGCGAGTGCTGGCTGTACAATGTTAACATTGCACGACACGCCACCGCCGGCAGCTTCTTCCAGCACGACGAGATCCGCCCACGACGGCTGCTCCTGCACAAGCGCGAGATTGCTAAGCTTGCTGAGGCTGTCGATCAAAAGGGGCTCACGCTGGTGCCGCTCTCGGCATACTTCAACGAGAAATCATTCCTCAAGGTCTCCATCGGCCTCGCGCGGGGCAAGAAGCTGCAGGACAAGCGCGAAGACCTGAAACGACGGGACATTGACCGAGATACGAGTCGCCAGATCAAGATCTTTGGCTGAGAGCGTCTCCATGATTGTCTTGTTCAGCGGTTCGAGTGTCACACTGAGTTTGTGAGACGCCCTGAAGAACTTCGCGCCCCGAAACGTAATACGATAGAAGTATATGCCAGGAACAAACGACCTATGTGTTATTACGCTCAGATTTCGCCCACACACGCGACGGACGCCCCGTCGCGCGGGCCGCGAGGCGCGGCCGGGCCGCGCGCAAGGCTACGACGGCTCGCCCGTCCGGCGGGGCGCCGCGGCGCGGGCCGCGGGGCGCGCGCGCGCGCCGGGTCGTGAGCGCCTGAAGAGGCTCTACAAGAGCGAAGAGGGCCAGCGGGGGCCACGCGATTTCGCCGGGATCACGCGCATCTGAAAAAGGGCAGAGGGCCTGGGAGCGAGAAGCGCCCGGCGGACCGTGGAAACGCACTCACGCAGGGGGATGAACACCGCATGCCGACGGCGACACAGCTCTCTGCCGGACGAGGGACGACACGCATGGATGGTTGGATGCGCCGCTACGCGCGACCGCATTAGCTGGCGCAGGAGTACATTACCTGAGCAGTACAGTGAGGGATGTTCTTTCTCCCTCTCTCATGCCATCTCTCTATGATGCCTCTACCATGCCTCTCAGTCGGCGCATCTCCGTGTAACGCATGTCGCTAGATTTCACCATGCCATCTTCATGCCATCTCGATCTCCGTCCCCTCCTACGTGGCCTTCGCCTTGCCCTCGCTCTTCTTGGCGTCCTCGGCGTCCGCGGCGCGTACGAGGCTCGCCTGGCGGAAGATGTTGCGCCACAGCCACTTGACCAGGATGCAGTCGTCGTACACGATGAGCGTGATGAGGGCGATGTAGACCACGAGCCCGAAGCTCGGCTTTGTCGCGCCGAGGCGTCCGCAAAAGGCGAGCTGCCACGTCCAGTTGACACCGAGGCAGCCCGCGTATACGATGAAGGCGAGCACCGAGAGCAAAAAAGACGTCTTGGGCGCCACCGGCAGGAAGCGCGACGCGAGCAGCATGTTGACCAGGTAGGCAAACGTTGAGAAGATGGCGTATACGACGAGAGCACGACCTACCGTCTCCTCCTCGTACGTTGAGAAGAGGTTGACCACCATGAAGACGACGACGCACAAGTGGTGGATCTTGGTCGAGAGCGCCATCCGATGTACAAGCAGCATGGACACAAAGTCGGGGATGGCGTACAGCACGCCGAGTTGCCGTATCCTGGGTGTGCTCCACTCGTCGTACACCAGTGCGTGGTAGAGCGTGCGCGCGGCGAGCGGGCAGTAGGCGAGAAGCACGGCCGACTTGATCAGGTTGGAAAGCACGTAGAAGCGTTTGTCGTCCGGGATTTCGTTGTACGACTTCGAGTTGTTGCACATGAAGTAGTTGGCGACAAAGTAGGAGGAGAAGACCATGTATGAGCCGACAATGAAGATGGCGAAGTGTGCAGTTGTGGAGAGCACGTAGTACTCGATGAAGCCAGCGAGCACCGAGAAAAAGACAAAGAAGGGAATACATAGCGCCATCGTCGGCCCTACGTGGAGTGTGAAGCCAATGTCCTTGAGCATGCGGAAGACGCTCTCCGGGCCCTCAGCTGAAGGCCGGCGCTCAACGCCGCGTCCGACTGATGGCTTGTCGGTGGCCGTGGGTACACCGTCGGCGGCTGTGTGTATACCGTCGCCGACCGGGTAGGGAGCGCGGCTGAGCTGCTCGGCCGACATGGGTGCACTGCGCAATGGACCTTCAAGGGCCTGTCCTGGCGGCCGCCCGTCTGATGTGTGATGACGAGCGGAGCCCGGCTGGAATGACGAATTCGGAATGGTAAGTTGGTGACGAACCAGTCACGCGAAGTGAAACGTACGAATGCTGCGGTATTAACTGAGTGGATCAATTTGTATTACCTTGAGAGGAGCCTCCTCAGGGCGGCATCCAGTTCTTACCCGAGGGGATCCAGTCCTGAAGGCCAGCGAGCTCTCGCGGTCGCCGTATCGGGAGCCTCTGACTGAACACCGCCTCGGTCCTACCACAGCCGTCCGCCGGAGCCGGCGAAGGCGTGCCCGCTGTGATCGATACGGTGCCAACCACTAATTTTGGGTTGCGCCGTGATGAACGGTTGGCGGCCGCAGCATCAGCCTCGGCGCTCGAAACGGCGCATACGTCCATATTAGTCAGACCAAAGCTCGACACGGAGCCGATGTCCATATTTGACAGGTCGGCGCTCGACATCTTTCCCTGACCAGCGTCATCAGCCTCGGCGCTGCACACGGCGACGGCGTCAGACGCCTCCACGACAACCTGTGGCGCGCACTTCGGCTCGCGCTTCGGCTCTCCTAATAGGGAAGGCTCGCGCTTCGGCTCTCCAAAGAAGGAAGGCTCGCGCTTAGGTTCCGCTGCACATGCCTTGCCTTGCCTTGCCTTGCCTTGCCTTGCCTTGCCTTGATTAGGCTCTGCTGCACATGCCCTAGCCTCGAGTGCGACGGCGGCGGCGGCGGCGGCGGCGGCGCGCGTCCCCGCAGGCACTGGCTCCTTGCATTTTTGCTTCTTGAGGCCAGGCCCCCCGAACTTGCGCTTGTCGAGGCAGTTGGTACACTCACCGCAATCCTCAACGAGCGCCGCCGTGAGCGCCTCGTCCATCTCACCCTCGGCCGTAGCGCCCGCCACGGCGCCCGCTTTCTTGACGGCTGCCTTCTTGGCCGCCTTCTGGTCCGCCCCCGCCTCCTCTGCCGCTGCCTCCGCCTCGGCCGCCTCGGCCGGCACGGCTAGCTTCGACGCGGTCGCGCTCAGCTTGCGCTTGCCGCCGGTGCGTCGCCAGTCCTTGCCCTCCTCTTGCCACGTGAACCAGTCGACCCACTCGTCGTCATGGAGCATACGCGCGCTGAACCAGCCCGTCTCTGGGCCAGAGCTGATCACCGAGACCACCGTCGCAGGTCGCCAGAGCGTCGCCCCCTCCTCCTCGACCTCAATCTCGACGCGATCTCCCTCGCGCGGCCACCTCCACCCCGCGGGCGGCGGCGGCTGAAGCGGCGGCGGCGGCTGAAGCGGCGGCGGCAGCGGCGGACGCTCATCCTGCGAGGCGCTCGCGTTCGGATTCTTGCCACTAGGCTCTGGAAACGACTCAAAGTCTTCGTCGGACGCCTCGGGCCTCAACCTTCCATTGGCCGCACCCTGGAGTTCACCCCTTTTGGCAATAGGAGAGGGCTTGGCGAGAGAGCCTTCCTTATTAGGAGAGCCTTCCTTATTAGGAGTGCCTTCCTTATTAGGAGAGCTTCCCTTGGGTTGCGGCGCCGAGCATGCATGCCGCCGCACATTCGGTCCACCAAATTTGGGCTTATCGAGGCAATTAACGCATTGGCCACAGTCGTCGAAGAGCTCTCGTCGTTCCGCGCGCGCGCGCGCTTTGGCTGTCTTGCCCGCGTCCGCCTCGTCCGCCTTGTCCACCTCAGCCTCGGCGACCGCTTCCCTGGCTGCCTTCTTGACGGCTGCCTTCTTGGCCGCCTTCTGGTCCGCCCCCGCCTCCTCTGCCGCTGCCTCCGCCTCGGCCGCCTCGGCCGGCACGGCTAGCTTCGACGCGGTCGCGCTCAGCTTGCGCTTGCCGCCGGTGCGTCGCCAGTCCTTGCCCTCCTCTTGCCACGTGAACCAGTCGACCCACTCGTCGTCATGGAGCATACGCGCGCTGAACCAGCCCGTCTCTGGGCCGATGCTGGTCACCGTGACCACCGTCGCAGGTCGCCAGAGCGTCGCCCCCTCCTCCTCGACCTCAATCTCGACGCGATCTCCCTCGCGCGGCCACCTCCACCCCGCGGGCGGCGGCGGCGGCGGCGGCGGCGGCGGCGGCATGCCGCTACCGCTCGCTGCGCCCTCCTCATCCACAGCCTCTCCGTCCATCTCGTCGTCCTGAGACCGCTTGGTGCTCACGACGGCGCCCCCCCTGGCACGTGGCTGGCCGTCGATGGCGCCACCCGCGAGCGCCCGGCTGGCGTTTGGATACTGCATTGTTAGGCACCCCGGCCTCTCGCCCTCGTCCTCGACAGAATGGTGACCATCACGGCGCTGCGTGAGGAAGGCAAACCTGGCGACCGTGAAACGCAGCGGCACTCAGTGGCACTCTGAAGCACTCAGAGGCACTCGGTGGCACTCGTGGCACTCAGTGGCACTCAGTGGCACTCGGTGGCACTCGGTGGCACTCGGTGGCACTCGGTGGCACACAGCGGCACTTCGCGTACCACCAGGAGGATTGCCATCGTTCCCCACAGACGTTACACTCGAGCGTGTCCTCGGCATCCTCGCATGCACGGCCCACGCCGTTACATCTCCACGTAGGCTTCACACACGCGGGCCTCGCATTGCCCTTGGCCGGCTTACGCACCTTGGATGCATGCAATTCCTTGAGGTCCTCGGCATCATCGCCCAAGTCATCTTCCACGTCCGTCGCCGCCGCTTTCGCGTCAAGGCTCGTCTGCAGGAGGGGGAGTCACATCAAGTCACGTCAAGTCTCATCCAGTCAAAATCAAGGTTCGCCTGTACTATAGGAAGGACAGTCGGCAGCAAGACGTGGGCCTCAGAAGCACTAAGTGGCACTCAGAAGCACTAAGTGGCACTCAGAAGCACTACGTGGCATTCAGCGGCTATCTCGCGACAGTCGTATTCACACCTCGAGCAGCTGGGCGAGCTCCTCGGCTGTGAATCGGCGCTGCTGCAACGCCGTGGCCGACGCGGCCGACACGGCTTGCAAAGGCGGTAGCGCGCTCGCGTCTGCTGGCAACGGCAGCGGCGCGGGCACCAGCAGCACGGGCGCATTGCGCGGCTGCCCTGGCAACGGCTCTCCGAGCATCCCGAGGGCGGTGCCGCTGGGGAGCTCGTCCGGGGTCGCGAGGCGCCATCGCACGCCGTCGAGGTCGGGGCACTTGCCAGCCACGGCGAGCTCACAGCGCGCGTAGAGCGTTGCCGCATCGAGCAGGTGCGGCCTGGGGCCTCTTGCTAAGTCCGCCGCGTCCTCGCAGTACGGGCAGAACCAGTTGCCTTCGGGCAGTGGCTCCTGCAGTGGCTCTTCGAGGCAGGCGAGGTGCCATGCTTGGTTGCAGCCGGCTGTGTCGCAGAGCAAGAGCTCGCGGCCGGATCTACTATCGCCCCCGCACCAGACGCAGAACGTGTCTCGGATCGGTTTCGCTTTCGCTGCGACACGGCCGATGAGATCATCCCACTGCCCGTTGGCTGCCGCATGCATTCGAATGGCCTCGGGGATGGAGCGCGCCTTTTCCCCATTCGGCCCATGGAAGGTGTGGTAGTTCTTCGAGTTGGAATGATGTAGCTGCTCCCTCCATCCCGGGGGAAGCACCCGGCGACGACGCGCGGACCTTGCCATGCCGTGTGCACCCGTCTCCACATCCACATCCACTTCCACCTCCACCTCCACAGCCTCAGTCGGCTGTGCGCCGTGTGCGCCCTCCGCCTCCGCTTCCACACGATCCGCTGCATAGGCTGCCGCATTCGATTCCTTGTCCGCCTCTTGTAACTTGCACGCTACCGCTCTATCTGCAGCCACCTTCTCCTGTGCTGCCATCTGAGCAGCTGCCCTTTCGGCAGCGCGAGCGGCGGCTGCCTTCTCCTTCTCAGCTTTGATGCGTGCCTGGGACGACGCCTCTTCGCGTTCCGCTTCGAGCCGCGCCTGCTTCTCAGCCTCCAGCTCTGCATGCCGCTGCGCCCTCTCGGCCGCCGCCTTGGTGGCCGCGGCCGCTGCACGCTCCTCGCGTGCCCGCTGCTCGGCCGCCGCCCTCTCGGCCGCCGCCTTGGTGGCCGCGGCCGCTGCGCGCTCCTCGCGTGCCCGCTGCTCGGCCGCCGCCCTCTCGGCCGCCGCCTTGGTGGCCGCGGCCGCTGCACGCTCCTCGCGTGCCCGCTGCTCGGCCGCCGCCCTCTCGGCCGCCGCCCTCCGCTCTTTAGCCTCCTCCGCGAGTCGGTTGGCGGTGATCTCCCAAGGCATGAGCTCCTCCTCGTCCTCTGCGTGCCTCGAGAGCTCCACCTTGGCTTTGGCCAGAAACTCGCGCGTCCTGAGCCGCTGCTCCTCCACTTGCACCCTGGCCAACTCTTCCGCCAGGGCCTGATCCGCACGCATCCTCGCAAGCCGCTCGCGCTCGCGCTCGACCTCGTGCTGCTTGCGCGCCGCGTCGGTTTCGTCAGGCGCATCCGCGCGAGCCTCGTGGACAAACGTGGTGCGGTTGCTGTCCCTGGATTCCTTGCCCGACCCCATGGACATGGATTGTGACGCGCCGCGATCGCGATGATGACGATGGCCATCCCCATCGCGCCTCGACCTATCGCGATCGCGATCGCGGTCGCGGTTGCGGTCGCGGTCGCGGTCGCGGTCGCGGTCGCGGTCGCGGTCGCGGTCACGGTCGCGATCGCGATCATGGTCCCAGTCCCGATCACGGTCGCGGTCGCGCCGATCCAGGTCGCGATTCCCGTACGGGAACGGTGGTGACATGGTGGATGCAGAAGCACGTGGTGGTTGCAGAGGCAGCGGCGCGGGAGCGGGTAAGTGGAGAGGCGCCCGTAATGGCATCAGAGGCAGAGGCGCTATTGTGGGTAAATGAAACAGCGGCTCCATGGGTATTGTGGGAGGGCGCATCGGCGGCGGTGGCGGCGGCGGCATCATTCGCGGCGGTGGCGGCGTGGGCGCCAGCTCTGGCATGTCGGCGCGGCGCCAGGGTTGGGCACGAACGCCAGAGACTGTTGATGAGCTGCTCGCTGTGGCCGTGGGCGTCGGTGCCGCCGTGGGCGTCGGTGCCGCCGTGGGCGTCGGTGCCGCCGTATGGGTCCGACCGTGCACCGAGTGGAAAGAGTAGCCTCTGGTTGCCTCTGGAGCATGATCAGCCTCTACTTGCGATACGGACTCAATCGCAGCGCGCGAAGCCAGGGCAGCAGCCGCGACGGATTTCCGATAGGCGGACATTGAGAGAATCCAGTCACGGACGGCTCCGCGGACAATGGACTCGGACGCGGACGGCTCCGAGGACGCCCTCGAAAGTTTCGTCGCAAGCAAGCAAGCAAGCAAGCAAGCAAGCAAGGTACTTGTGTGTGTCGACTAATTAGCTTGCTTGCTTTCGTCGCGGACCTCAACTTCGGGCTTTCTTGTTTTCGCATCGAGAACTGGCTGTTATTAATACTCGACCGCCAACGCCAACGCCAACGCCAACGCCAACGCGACCGCCAAGGCGCAGGCCTCAGGCGCGGGCTTCTTGCAGCGTGATACGCGAATCATACGAGCCGCTCGATTTACATGCGGTCACGAGCCCCTTAGGCCGGTCTTGCCGCCGCTGAGGGCCAGCGCGCCTCGCAACCAGCGCTCGAAGACAGCGAGCACCGCGACACTGAGCGCGGTGAGCCGTGCGGCCTGTACGACATGGATGACACGTCCCCAGGTCGTGAGAATCGCTCCAAGCCTCTCATCCGAGGCGAGCTCCGCCGTGCAGTCGGCACCCGCGGCGTTGGAGGACGGCGCGGCGCGCGCCACGGCGCGGAAGCCCATCTCGAAGCCGTACCGGCCGCGTACGAGCAGGTCGTAGCCGGGTACGAGGAGCAAATACAGCAGCGTTGCAGCGAGCATCGCCGACGGAAGCCGAAGTGGCACGAGCAGCAGCGAGCGAGCGAGCGGCGGGAGCACGAGAGGCGCCGTCGGCGCGTACGGGAGCAGCTGGAGCGCGTGCAGCATCGCCGGCAGCGCCTCGAGCGCATTGTCGACGAGCGTGCCCACCGGCTGGTCAAGGACGATCGAGAGGGCCGAGAGGAGCAGCCCCGTGAAAACTGCATAGTAGACGAGAGGGCCAACCAGGGGCGAGGCGGCCTGTACGACATGGAGCAGCAATCCAGCCAGCGCGAAGGGCGCACCGGGTGCGCGCGCGCCCCGACCAGAGGCGTCCTTATTAGGCAGGTGCGCCGTCACGGGCGCCGTCTCGGGCGCTGCGCGAGGCGAGCTGCTGTCCTCTGAGGCACCGTCACGGGCGCCTCCGCTCGTCTTGGATTCGCGAGGGCTGCTCTCGGGCAGCCGTTCGCGCATGCCCACCGCGCCCGGGCCGCCGCCGCCGCCGCCGCCGCCGCTGCCGCCGCTGCCGCCTCGCCTCCGCCGCCCACTCGTGCCGCTCTGGTCAGCCATGGAGGCGAATGTGGCACCGAGGGTCCAGCCCAGCCAAGTGGGCGTGGGCACGCCTGCCGCACGTGGGCCGACGGGCAGCATGCGCGGAGGGCGGCGCGGGTCGAAGCCGCCCGCCATGCCCCAGCTGCCGCCGATCGGCGGTCGGCCGCTCGTAGGAGCGCGCGCGAAGCTGCCGCCGCCGCTGCTGCGGCGGCCATCGGCAGCATCGGAGGGCTCGCTCGCGTTCGTGCGCGACCAGGGCTGCGCGCCGCCAGCCGCCTCCGCGGCCTCCGGGACGCGCTCCATCTCGCTCAGCAACCCGTTCCAGCCGTGCTGCGCTGGGAAGTCGACTATGCACCGGTCCTCGTGGTACCAAACGAGGCGGCCGACCGACTGAGGCGTTGCGTCGCCCCAATCAAACTTGGGATGCTTGACGTCCGGTCGCACCCGCACCATGTCGCCCACCGATGGATCGACCAACACGGGAGGGCCCGCCTGGGCAGGAGCCACGGGAGGGCCATCGGGCACCTTTACCTTGGCCTCGAGGGATGCCAGCAGTGTCTTTAGGCTCGCGAGCGACTCGAGGAGCGAGGGCTCTTTCGAGGTGCCCCCGCGCAAGCGCGCAAGCGTCGCGTGCGGCAACGCGCTGGTCGTGGCCACCACGAGCATGACGCAGACCTGCTGGCTGCTAAGCATTCCGTCCGCGAGGATCTCCTTTCATTCACATGAATTTGAATCGACGAAATCGAGCTGCCGGCTTTCGAATTCAGCATCAGGACTCATCTGGTCGGTTCCACTCGCTTGATTATCCTCGTCATTTCCTCGTGCATCGCGACAGAGCGCTCTCTCGTCCTGTGCCTGCTGTGCCCGTGCGGAGCATGACGCGCGAGGGTAAGATCATGCAGCTCGCCAAGGGCATGCGCGGGCGCGTGAAGCACTGCTACAAGCTCGCCATTCGCCGCGTGGAGAAGGGGCTGAAGTACGCATACAAGGGCCGGAAGATCAAGAAGCGGATCACACGACAGGAATGGATTGGGCAGCTCTCAGCCGGCGCACGTGAGCACGGCATGGTGTACTCGTCGCTGATCCAGGGCTGCCGGCTCGCGGCGGTCGGTGTCGATCGCAAGATGATGGCCGTGCTCGCGCAGAAGGAGCCTTATTCATTCCGAGCGATCGTCGAGGAGGCCAAGGCGGCGCTGCGAAAAGTAGTGCTGCGTGGGCCGGCACGTGAGCTGCCGCAGCCTTCCATCGTGCCCGATGCGGCAGCCTCGACGCAAGTCGACCGTGGCATAGTGCCCCGGTATGAGGGCCCGCCTCTCCCAGACTATCCACGGCGGTATAAGACTTTCTCGTAGCGACGGGGCTCTCGCGCGCCCGCCCTGGGCATCTCGGCTCTGGGTCTCAGCCTACGAGCGGTTCTGAGGTCAGGTCTAGCACCTGCCATATCGCTGAGGACATGACGCTTTTTTTTGCTCTGGAGGTGGTCAGAAGGTGTTTCGAGACACCCTGGCGTTAGTACGGGGCCCCCGGAGGCGCGGGGGGGGCGCGGTTAAAAAAGTGGTCAAAACGACGCGATCGTGGAACGAAGGTGATTTCACGTCGGCGCATCGTGGAACGAAGGTGATGCCCGAGCTCGTCACCCCTGAGCTCACGCTCGTTCGCATTGCTGATAAGGAAGCGCTGGACAAGTACGCCACGGCTAGCACAGCTGCCGGGGCTCGCGTCAACTACCAACTAAAGGCGAATCTGGCGCAATTGTTGGGTTTTGACCAGGTTGGAAGTGATCGAAACAAAAGATGGGAAGCTACGGACGGGACACGCGGCACATTCTACAACCTGGCAGACGTCTCGTGGTTTTATCACGCAGACATTCGAGAGGCGATCCCGCTCTTCGGCACGGCTGCTGCGAAGCACAGACAGCTTCAGCACCAGCATGGCATCACAGATGGTGTTGACGTGTTCAAGAGGGTCGTTGAAGGCAAGCGCTCTTCCAGAGAAGGATGGTTTTGTGGTCAGCCGCCCCCAGCGCTAGCCACGCTACCTGATGGTGCTAGTATCATTGGACTCGCCGCTGCGCGGAATCATGGGGCGGCAGGCACCGTGCTGCCAGACGCGCCACCCGTTGCCATCACTGCACCCGCCGCCACCGCTGCCGTCACGGACGATGCAGTGATGCTTGAGCACAGCGAGCGCCAGCGCCAGGAGACCGAGTCGCTGCGCGAGGAGATCGCGCGGCAGCATGAGCACAGCGAGCGCCAGCGCCAGGAGACCGAGTCGCTGCGCGAGGAGATCGCG
>ENA-UOXG01001500-UOXG01001500.1-mixed-culture-metagenome-genome-assembly--contig:-NODE-1500-length-14703-cov-70.476174_pt1 | contig 14703 bp, 10 predicted proteins | sample MGYA00238159_ERZ761634 | MGnify/ENA primary metagenome ERZ761634 (study PRJEB28908, sample SAMN08776845) | mixed culture metagenome | isolation source: Freshwater growth medium | place: USA... | reverse complement strand
CAGTGGCCATCCGAGGCACTCAGAGTCCATCAGTGGCCATCCGAGGCACTCAGAGTCCATCAGTGGCCATCCGAGGCACTCAGAGGCACTCAGAGGTCATCCGAGGCACTCAGAAGCCATCAGTGGCCATCAGTGGCCATCAATAGCCATCAGCAGCCATCAGCAGCAGCACACACATGCCCCACGTAATTGATCCGCCCATTAGAGTGCACCTTCCTAATCCGGCCGTGCGTGTACATGCGGTGCGCGTCCGCGGGGGAGAACAGGCGGAAGCGTTTTCGACCTCGGAGGAGCACATACCTGTGAGGAGAGGTCAGTGCGCCGTGGTGAGCACTTGCATGCCGAGGGAAACGTTTTCGACCTCGGAGGAGCACATACCTGCGGGGGAGAGGGCGCCATGGTGAGCACTTGCATGCTGGGGCGAGCCTACTCGGCAAGCGTTGGCCCCTCAGAGGCACTCATCAGATGCAATCAAAGGTCATCAGAAGTCCTCAGAGGTCCTCAAAGGTCATCAGAGGCCATCAGAGGTCTTCAGAGCGAGAGAGAGAGAAAGAGAGACAGAGAAAGAGCCCATCGATGGCACCAAGGCCCCCCTTGGCGGCGCGCCCGGAAGGAGAGCACTCACGCACAGGTTGTCGTGAAAGTCGTGGTGAAGGCCCGACGAGGCTGGCGTCGAGCTCCGCCCCAGCCACAAGTTGATCGTCTGCGGCACGAGGTCAGGGCGCCATGGTGAGCACTTGCATGCTGAGGGAAGCGCTGTCGACCTCGGAGGAGCACATACCTGCGGCACGAGGTTGCCCAGGAGCGGCGGGCGCAGCGGCAACTGGTCGGCGATGGCGGTGAGCGGCGCTGCGAGCAGCTGGCCGTCGGGCACCTCCTGCGTCGTCAGGTACAGATTCGACGAGCCACCGTCCAGCAGCGCGCCAAACGTGGTCGACACCTTCCTTCCCCTGCCGAAAGCGTCGCGCGGCCCGTCGCGGACCTCGACCTGTACCTCGAGGTCGCGCGCCGCTTGAGACGCCCAGAGCGTCTCCGCCAATCCGGAAATCTCCTCGAGCGTTTCGCGGAAGACGCACGGTCGTCGCCGAGCGACAAACCGCTCAAAGAAGCGTTGCGGACTGGTGCGAGCGCTGGCCGTCGCAAGCAGCCCGCTCGCAGGCACGCGCCCGCCCGCGTAGAGGTTGCGGCGCTTGCGCGGTACGCGCCACCATGTGCAGAAGGGCAACCGATGTGTCGGCCGCTGCTTCGTCCGCCGCCGCATGTGATCGGATGACGAAGTGTAGTAGCGCATGACGTGGCGGACGCGTGAACGTTAACACGTCAGACGCGACCGCTGCTTGTTCATGAAAGGTTGATGCGTGTTCAGTCCAGTTTCGTCGCGGCCCCCCCATGAAAATCAAATTGAAAGAACAGAGACTACTCGACCCAGCTCCGCGTCCGGAACGAACGAGCCCCGAGGCTCCTCGCGAGAGTCTCTATCTCGGCCACGTTCACATCCGGGCGCGCCACCGCCGTGCACTCGACGTTCACGCCCGCCTCGGCGAGCCGCGCGACGAAGCCGCACACGTCACGGAAGCCGCGCCCGCCGCGCGCCGCGAGGAGCTCGTCGTACTTTGAAGGGGATGCGGCCGGTAGGAAGACGCTCACGCATGCAATTCGGGTCTCACGCCTTCGATCTCCCTCGTCGAGTCGCTCGAGCACCTCGCACTCGAGCAGGAGCTTGAGAGCGTCTTCCTCGCACAATCCGAGCGTGTTGACTCGGAAAGGCAACCCGTTGCGCCGCGCCGCCACGAGGCGCACCGTCTCCAACACAACGGCCGTCGCCTCGAGAGGATCGCCTTCCCCTTGGAAGACGACGCCGGCATCGGACTCCCCCATCGACCCAAGGTCGCCGGCGCCTCTCGCCGCATAGAACTCGTCGACGAGCGAAGCGAGCTCCTGAGCGGAGGGCTCCGGCGCTCCAATGGGCAGCGGCTCGAACCCAGACTCCACTGCAAGCTGCTGCGACGCCCGTGACTTGGGGAGCGCGAGAGGATCCGCAAAGCCGGGACCCCGGCACGAGCGCATCGAGTGCGCAGCGGGCGATAGGGCCTGTCGCACGTGGATGCACATGCACACGCACACGAACGTGGATGGACGCACCGGACAGTCCCATGATTGTGCAAGCAGGTGATTCATACCGTCGGTGCGAGATAGAGAGTGTCGAGCACGTACGCGATGCCCGGGCGGAAGGACGGCAGTGAACGAAGGGTACGGAGCATCGCCGCGAGGCGTTAGCGCCTGCGCCAGGCAGCGGCAGCTCGTTGGCGTCGGCAGGCAGATCGGGCCGTCCCGACCTATGATGCTCGGTTCCAAAAAAGAGAAGGTGTGAATAGATCGCGTTCCCCCAAAGAGGGTGGACGCGTGCCCGCAAGGGTGTGGGACAGTGCTGAGTGTGACAGACACTTTACGCTGGCCGCATGGCACGGCGAGCAAGATCTCGAGCCAGATCTCGAGCCGCTGCACGGCGTAGCAGCGTCTTCGCGCTCAGCAAGGCGGTGAAGCTCGCCACGAACACGTGGCGCGTTCCATTGAGCGTCGGCATCCCCGCGTGCGTCACGTCGCCAGCAAAGAGGAGTGCCGTACCTGATGAGCGATGCAATCATTTGTCATCAGATGTCATCAGATGTCATCAGAGGTCATCAGAGGTCATCAGAGGTATGCATTCAGAGGTATGCAATCAGAGGTATGCAATCAGAGGTTATCAGAGGTTATCAGAGGTTATCAGAGGAGTGCCGTACCGGCATTCGGAGCAAGAACCACCGCAGGCTCTTCCCACAAGGAGTTTCCAAATAAGGAGTTTCCAAATAAGGAGTCGACAGCCTCGCGCTCGTGACTACCCTTGGGCCAAAAGCCCGTGCCGCCCCCAACGAAGGAGCCACCTGCATGCAAGGAGGGAGGGCCATCAGCATGGAATCAGAGCCCAAAGAAAGCCCGGGCCGCCCCCGCGATGAAGGAAAACTGGAAGAGCCACCTGCCGCGCCTACCTGCCGCTGAAGAGAGCGGGATGAGCACGGTGAGGGAGTGATGATCTTGATGAGGGAGGAACTCGCCGCTAGGCGCGTAGTAGACGTTGATGGCCGGCTCACGCGCCGAGTACTGCAGGTCGCCGTCGGCGTGCAGCTCACTCAACGAGGCCAGGGTCGAGTTGGTGGCGCTCGCGGTATTGAATAGCGTCTCGACGACAGAGGGGAGCTGCTGGTCGATGACGCCGAGGACGCGACCGAGGATGGCATCGCAGCACGCCGAAGTCGGTGTCGGATCTGCGGACCTCGGCGCAACATGCATCCGTACGCGGTCGGAGGACGCCTTACCATCAGCGAGGCGAATGCTGTCCGCAGCGGCGGCGCTCCAAGCAACGAGCATGGCAAGTTCCGCCGCTGTGACCACATTCGGCAGGCATAGAGCCGTGTCTCCACGGCGCATGGACGCGACGGCGGTGGCCTCGCACTGCGATTGTGGCGTCGCCTCCTTGGACACGATGCTGATCTCATGCCAAGCCGCTGTGCTGCAACACCGTCCATCACAAGCGAGCGCCGGCCACGTGATAGCAGTGCGGGTGGCGTGCGGAGCAGACGGCACAGCTGCACGTGCACTAAATATTCGCGCGCGCCCAAGGTGCATCGTAGACAAACCGAGCAGCAGGATGCCGGGACCAGCGAGCGACGTGCGTGCGTTGCGCAAGCGGCGGTGCGGCTTCGCTAGCATCGGGGGCATTTATTTCTCGCCCTTCCTAACTCGGAAAGAGGCGCACAATTGTTACGTCATCGGGGGAGTGAGCTATTGTGACACAAACACACCGTTACTACAAACCGGATCACTCACTCACTCACGCTCCTAAAAGCAAGCAGCCGCGCGGCGGCGAGGATGCGCTCGCACACGCCCGCCCTCTTCGGCGAGCATTTACGTACATTTACAAGATTCCAGACAGGCCGCTTCAGCCTTCTCACTTTCATCACAGTCATCATGGATCAGTTTCGACCACTTTTTGACTTCGATTGCTCTCAGATGTACTTTTGATTTCGTCCGTAATAGGGATGAAAAGAGATTCGCTTCGACGCGCTTCATCATCGCGCGCGCGTTCAGTTTTTTTTCTTGATGAAATCCGCCCGCATTTCGCCGTCGGGCACCGCGCTGACATGGAGGCCATCCATACAATTCGCCCTCTGTTACGTATTCCAGGCCGTACTGCTCGTCGCTCTCATGGGGCCCATCGCCCTCCCCTTTTTGCTCATCATTTTGCCGCCAGCCCATATGCTCGGGGTGCACGTCTACTTGCATGGCTTGTTCGCGATGCCCCGCGCGGTCCACTTGTGCATCCTGCCCGTGACCCTGATCATGGGCATCGTGAGTGCAATCATCTTGGGTGTGGAGTTTATCTACCTCCCACTCTCGCTCTTGTGCCTGACCGTCGGCATCAGGCTGTGCTCCTGCTGTGCCATTCCCTCATCGGAGGGTCTCGAGCCGTCCCAATCGCTTCGCGAGGTGGCACTCTCACACCCGAGAGGTACGAGCCCTGCCGTCTCCTCCGAAGAAGCGCAGGCCGCCGCACAGCGCTACCTCGGACACGACGCGGTCTGGGAAGCGCTCAAAGGCGACGGCGTCAAGGAGAGCGAGCGGCCGGTGCGCCTGGTGCGCCTGTCGTGGCTGCTCGCGCTCGGCCAGCCAGGTAGCAGCGTGCACAGGGAATACGGCGGCGTCCTGCCGCGGCGGCAGGAGCTGCCTGAGGCCGCCTTCATCGGCGTCGACGAGCTGCGGAAGATCTCACGGCAGGCGAAGCGCGGCGTGGACTTTTATTCGATTTACGAGTTTGTGCTCGAGGTGCAGCTTGGTGAGGGAAATTCGTTCAAGCGCGCGTTGCGCGTGCTCTTCCAGATCTTCTCGTGCAAGTTTGTCAAGCGCAACGTCGACGACCTGCTCCCTATCGTCGCCATCTCATAGTACGCGTCACGTCGCGCCGAACGCCCCCTCGTTGAGTTGCAATCCCCCTCATTGTGTCCGGCGCCCACCTCTCACACGGTCCGCATGTCCCCGCGTGCACTCGCAGTTGCTGGCTGGAGCCGAGGCACCCGGACTGCGACGGCGAGCAGCTGCGGCTGCTGTGCACACGGCTGAAGACCCTCTTCCCAAGCCTCGGCGTGCTGCGCCGCTCTGGGCTGCTCGGCGTGTGCCAGGCCTACGGCTTCCGCGACATGGGCGTCTTCTTCGACTGGGCCTCCCTCTTTCAGAAGGATCCGAGGCTGTGGACTCCGGCCGAGCTCGTCGCCGAAGAGGAGCGCACCGAGGACCAGCGGCGCGCGGCCGAGCTCTACCACAAAAGCAAAACGGAGGCGCAGGCCCAGGCGACGAAATTTGCACTGGGCACGCTGGACTTGTGGTACGCGCACGCCAAGACGACGGTCGTTCTGCTCACCGAGCTGCCCAAGAAATTGCCGAAATCGTTCGGTGCAATTCGCACGTACGACAGCCGCGGCTGGACGACGTACGAACGGTGCTCTGCGGAGCTCTGCAAGACGTTCCGCCTTCAGCAGGCGGGTTGGCCCCTCGTCATCGACCTGATGAGCCCTGATTGCCTCCCTCATCAGTCTGATTGCATCCCTCATCAGTCTGATTGCCTCCCTCATCAGGCGGGTTGGCCTCTCGTCATCGACCTCGGCAAGCAGCGTGCAGCACTTCGCAGGCTGCCGACAACGCCCGAGCGGATGGAGGAACTCTTCAAGAAGTGCAGTTTCACCAACGGCGCCGACCGGGTGCAGGTGCTTGAAAAGTACAAGAAGACGGCACGCGCCGTCCTCGGTGGCGTCAAGGAGCTCTCTTTCTTCGGCATCCCCTTCGACCCTAAGGACCCGTGGCGCTCGCCGGAGCGGCTCGGCCAGGCGCTCAACTTTTGCGTCAACCTGAAGAGGCTCGATCTCAACTTTACCGGCCTCACCGACGAGCATCTCGCCTCCATCAGCGGCGTCCTCTCCTCCGGCGCGCTGCCCCAGCTCGAGCAGCTCTTCCTTGGATTCAACCGCCTCGGCCCACGCGGCGTCGAGGCCCTCGGCAGCGCGCTGGTCCGCGGCGTCGCGCCCGGCCTCAAGGTGATGTTCTTCGTCGGCAACGACTTAGGCGACGCGGGCCTGCAATCCTTCGCGGCCTTCATCGCCATGGGCAAGGCGCGCGAGCTGCAGTTCGTCGACCTGGCCGGCAACGACATTGGCGATGACGGCGCCGTCGCCCTTGCAGACGCGGTGCGGCTGCGGCTGCGGCTGGCGAGCGGCGAGTGCAAAGTCGGAACCAATTTCACTTTTTGTTTCAACCACGTGGGCATGCGTGGCCGCTTGGCGCTCTCTGCTGCGGTCAAGCCGGACTTCATGCAATTCATGACTTCCTTTTTGTTTAACGCCCTGTATCCGCGTGGCGTCACAGAGGGCTGCAAGCGCACCTTCAGGCACGAAGCGTACTCGTACCTCCACGCGGAGTACCTCCACACGCGAGACAAGGAGCTGGCCAAATACGGTGACCTGCGTGCACCTGGTTCGGGTCTCGGTGAGATGGCCCAGACCCCAGTTTGATGCGTGATGTTTCGCTTCACATCCTTGCACATAGCTTTTGGTGTCCCGGTACAGTAAATACATGTATACAACTGTTGGCGCTCTCGCTCTGTTATCGTGTTATGATGTTGGTGTGTCGGTGTGATCGGTGTGATGATGAGTGAGAGTGTTGCGTTGCGGATGTGGGGCTCAACTTTGGCACGAGACGGTCCGAATTAAGTTCGGTTTGCGAGGGATGCCTGTGAAAGTCCTGTGAATGATGAACATGATCTCCAGTTTTCCGCACATGGAGAGTTTCGTACGTGGACAAATGCGCCCATATGCCAAAAGAATCGATCGAACTTGCCAAAAAGGGCGAGAGACACACGCATGAGAGACACTGAACGCAATCACCGCGGCCGCGTCTCCCGTCCACCAAGAGGCCTCCGACGAACACGCCCATAGCAGCAGCCCAATGTGGATTCTCGCTGCGTCCGTGTCGCTCGTTCCTCTCCGCGTGCCAGTGCACGCGATGTTCGCATCGCCGTCGCTTCGTCGTACGGGCGTTGTGGCCTCACAAGAGGTGACCCTCGCCGCTTCGTTCCACGCGCTCCGCAAGCTGGATGATCGGGTGCGCGCGCTAGAGACGGCGGGCATCGCGGCGCTATCTTCATTCTACGAGGCCGACAAGAACGGCTTCTCGCTCACGCCGGGCCGCGATCGCGTGTCGGTCACTTCGACGTGCTACTCCCTCTATGCCATCAACGCGGCACCGTCCGAGTGGCGGCAGTCGCCGCTCCGGATCGCTCCATGCCTGCATGCGCTGTACGACAACGCGCCGAGCGATGACGACACAATGCGGGCGGTGCTCATCGTCGCCGCGGCTCGCCTCCTCGACCCCGAGGAGAAGGAGCCCAACGAGCACCTCGCCGGCTGCATCGAGGCGATGCTCGGCGCAAGGCCACGGCGTCGTGAGGGACGAAACTCGCCGATCTCGGCGTACCTGCGCTTCTGGCTCGCGTACGCGACGTCGCTCCTGCCGGGCGTGGGTGGCGGGCAGAGTCTCGACCGCAAGGACGCGAGGCTACTGACCCTACAGCGCTCGTGCGACTCGGCGTACGACGACCTGTGCCGGCAGTTGGCCTTTGATGCCGCCGGTGATGACTACTCTTTTGACGTGGTGGTGCTCGCTTACTCCCTGCTCACGTGCGTGGAGCGGCACTGATGAGCGCTGATGACCTCTGATGACCACGGATGACCACTGATGACCTCTGATGGTGCTCGCTTACTCCCTGCTCACGTGCGTGGAGCGGCACTGATGAGCGCTGATGACCTCTGATGACCTCTGATGGTGCTCGCTTACTCCCTGCTCACGTGCGTGGAGCGGCACTGATGAGCGCTGATGACCACTGATGACCTCTGATGGTGCTCGCTTACTCCCTGCTCACGTGCGTGGAGCGGCACTGATGAGCGCTGATGACATCTGATGACCTCTGATGATGACCCCTGCTGATGACACCTGCTGATGACATCTGATTGTGCACGCGAGTGCTACGAATCGTGCCTCTGAGTGCCTCTGAGTGCCTCTGAGTGCCTCTGAGTGCATCGCAGGTACGTGCTCGTGCTCGACCGCCTCAAAGGAAGCGCTGCACGCGAGCGCGAGGTGAGCGCTCGTGACCTCTGATGACCACTGATGACCACTAATGACCACTGATGACCTCTGATTGCCTCTGATTGCGAGCGCGAGGTGAGCGCTCGTGACGCCATCGGAACCGGCTCCAACATGCAAGTGCTCACCACGGCGCCACGCCCTCTTCCCCACAGGTGGGCGCTCGTGACGCCATCGGCACCGGCTCTGCCTTGCCCCCACGCAACGAGAAGGTGATTCGGGCTGCCCTCTGATGACTACTGATGACCCCGAATTACCCCCTAATCACCCCCCTAATTACCCCCTAATTACACGAGAAGGTGATTCGGGCTGCCCTCTGATGACCACTGATGACCCCGAATTACCCCCTAATCACCCCCCTAATTACCCCCTAATTACACGAGAAGGTGATTCGGGCTGCCCTCTGATGACCACTGATGACCCCGAATTACCCACTAATTACCCCACTAATTACCCCCTAATTACGCGAGAAGGTGATTCGGGCTGGGCTGGGCATCATCTTTGAGCACCTCGAGAATGGATTATGGGCGCCAGGCCAGCCTATCTTCCTCTCGCGCGGCAAGGTGATTGCCACTGATGACCACTGATGACCTCTGAAGACTGTTGATGACCTCTGATGGACTCTGATGGACTCTGATAGACCTCTGAGTGCGCCCTCATCAGGGTAACAATGTGGGGAACGCTTTCTGCTTCTGATGACCTCTGATTGCGTCTGATTGCGCCCTCATCAGGGTAACAATGTGGGGAACGCGTTCTGCTTCTCCCCCGACATGCTTGCCTCGATGATCGAGATTCTATCTCCGGACCTCTTCCGGCCGCATCTCGGCTCGATCTCGGCGCACGTGACGTGGCTCGAGGAGCACGTGCTGGAGGAGGCGTTGGCGAGCGGCGCGATGCTCCGCGGCTGGAGATCAAATCATCTGCCGCCCGAGGGTGGCCCCCTCGGGTGGTGCACCGCGCAGGCGTTGCGCTGCGCCTCGAGGTTGCACGAGCTCACGCGCTCGCTTTTGTGCTCCGATGTGCTCGCCGACCTGGGCGGCACACGGGCGCAACCAGCGGACGCGTCGGCGTGGGCGCGGCTCCTTGATTCAGACTTGCTCCCGACGGGAGGTGGGGCTGCCGGCAAAAAGGGCGCCGTGCTGGGCGCCGTTGACTCAGGCTTGCTCCCGACGGAAGGTGGGGCTGCCGGCAGCGAGGGCGCCGTGCTGGGCGCCGTCTCGGGCGCCGTCTCGGGCTCGACGCTCAAGACGACGCTCGAGCAGCGGATGATCGAGCCGTTGGCCGCTCTCTCGGCATGCGACCCCCTCGGTCGAGTGCTGCCGCCGCTCAAGTGCCTCAAGGTGGGGACTGCCCTCTGATGATCACTGATGACCCCTAATTACCCCCTAATTACCCCCTAATTACCCCCTAATTACCCCGCCGCTCAAGTGTCTCAAGGTGGGCACGGCCCTCTGATGAGCACTGATTGCCTCCTAATGACCTCCCATGGGCAGGTGGGGGCGGCCTCCGCGTGTACATTGGAAGAGTATGAGGCGACCGCCTCGTACTCGGCGATCCTCTTTGGGCCTCCGGGCACCGCCAAGACGACCGTAGTCGCTGCGATCGCCAAACGGCTCGGCTGGGGTTTCGTCACCGTCGACACCTCGACCTTTTTGCGCGATGGGCTGACCAACGTGGCGCGCCGTATCTCGGATGTCTTCGATCAGCTGATGCGGCTGGACAAGGTCGTCATCCTGTTTGACGAAATCGAGGAGTTCGTGCTCGACCGTTCCATCTCGTCACTCACGATGGAGTCGCGACTGCTCACGACGGCGATGCTCACCAAGCTCGCCGACCTGCGCGGGCAGCGCAAGGCCGCCTTCTTCATCGCCACCAATCGGCTGAGCGCCCTCGATGCTGCGGTGACGCGTCCGGGCAGGTGGGCGGCTGATTGCGCCTGATTGCGCCTGATTGCGCCTGATGGCCCTTGATTGCCGCGGTGACGCGTCCGGGCAGGTGGGCGGCTGATTGCCCCTGAGGATCACCCCTGGGAGGATCACCTGATTGCCGCGGTGACGCGTCCGGGCAGATTCGATCTCCAGCTCTTCGTGGGCAACCCTAATTACCCCTAATTACCCCTAATCACCCCTAATGAACCCTAATCACTGCGTCCGGGCAGATTCGATCTCCAGCTCTTCGTGGGCACCCCTAATTTGGCATCTCGGATGGCGAGATTCAAGGGCAAGCTCGATGCCGCCTTGCTACCCGTACTACCGACCAGCGCCGTCTCGGGCGTGGCGCAGGCGAGTGTGCCTCTGTGTGCCTCTGAGTGACCTCTGAGTTACCTCGGAGTTACCTCGGAGTTACCTCTGAGTTACCTCGGAGTTACCTCGGAGTTACCTCGGAGTTACCTCGGAGTGCCTCTAATTGCCTCTGATTGCCTCTGATTGCCTCTGAGTTACCTCGGAGTGCCTCTGCCTACCTGCGATTGCCTACCCGTGATTGCCTACCTGATTGCCTACCTGAGTGCACTGAGGTGGCGTCTGCTTGCATGCTAATTGCGCCCCTCATCAGGCGGCACTGCTCGCCTTCTCGAGCGTGCTCGAGCGCCGGTGGACCGACACAGGTACGTTGATTGCCACCGATGACCTGCCTTGCATGCAAGTGCTCACCACAGCGCTCGAGCGCCGGTGGACCGACACAGCGATGTTCTTCACCTTCCTCGAGACGGAGCGGCTCGCCGCCGACGCCGCCGCACTCGTCGCGGCGGCCGTCGCGGCGGCCGCTGAAACAGGCGAGCCGTCTGAGGTGGTTACGGGAGGGGAGGGCCTGGAGAGGTCGTTTGAGCGACTGCTGGATTCTCAGGCGGTGGTGATGACGGTGCGTGGAACTGTCCGGGAAGACTTCCTCACGAGCAGGGGGCTGAGCAGAGTCTGATGAGGTGTAATGACAGCTGTGATGAGGGAAGGCAACTTCCTCTGTCTCTCAGGCCGCGAGCGAGGCGCGTTAACGCGCGGTCTCGAAGGAAGGAAGGATCGTCTCGTCTTGAGCAGAGGAGTCTGATGGCAGCACAGTGTCGACTTCCTCACGAGCGAGTGCTAGGCTGCAGGGCCGGGGCAGGCTGAGGAGCAGAGAGCAGAGTCACTCTGACTCGGGGTGTCTTTGAATAACTCGTAAACTTACATGCGATGATCGCTCTCGTCTTATTTCTGGTCTGTATCTCTGTCCCACCGCTCCGGAGACCTCCACCATCCACGCAGTCTGGTCCCACATCAACGCGGTCATCCCGCCTTCCAGCCATTCGTCCCTGGCTTATCAACGCGGATGATCTTGACGTTGAAGAGCAGCGTCTTGTCGATGAGCTCCTGGTTCTGGAGCACAAAGTCGAGCGCGCGCTGCCCCGAGAACGTGGACGGCTTCGGACCAACCTTTGCATGCGCCGGGTCGGATGTCGGGTAGCCGAGCTCTGGTCGGGTGACGACGATCTGGCGCACGCCGCCTTCGCTCATGCCGAGGACGCCCTGCTCGAGCGCCGGGATCACCGTGCCGCCGCCCACTTCGAAGCGCAGGAACGCTTGCCCCTCCTCGATACCGTCAAGCGAGCGCAGCTGCTTCGACTCAAACGGCCGGCCGAAGTAGCCGATCGTGTAGCCGGACCAGTCGAGGACGACGCGGTCGCCTGCTTCGGGGCTTTTGCCGCTGCCCTTCTTGGCGTCCTTGAAGAGCACGCCCGATGGCGTCCGCTCAAAGTCCGAGTAGTCCATCTCCGTCTTCCCGTAGCCCTTGCCGGTGAGCGAGGGCTGAAATGCGAGCTGGCCGCCCTCCAGGGCGGCGGCCGGTGCGCGCTTGAGCAGCGCGGCGGGAGCGAGCGCGAGGAGCCCTCGCAGCAAGGTGGCTCGGCCGGCCGAGGGAGGCAAGCGCATGGCGATCTCGTCGGCGAGACGTCGGACGGGGGGGTGTGAATCAGCAGAATTTCGTCAGACCCGGTGAATTGGGCGTGAATCTCATTTACCAATGGGTCTACGACTCACAGACACCCATAGACACGGCAGGATCGACAGGATTCGACAGGTACAACCCCGGTGTATGTCACGTCACAAACAGAGAGAGACCGATGCCCATCTCGGCGCCCGCTCCCGTTTCTCCGAGGCACGCATGCTAGGGTGCCGGCGGCGGTGTCGGCGGCGCCGCCCCGGGCGCCGCCCCGGGCGCGGGCTTGGGGCGCAGCCGGTCGCCCATCTCGGCGCTCAGCATACCGACCACGGCCTGCACTTGCTGGTGACCCACCGTGAGCAGAAAGGAGGAGGAGCGGCCATACCTGTGGGGAGAGGTGAGGGCGCCGTGGTGGGCACTTGCATGCACACCAAAGGTAGATCCGTCAGGACAAGGGAGGAGGCGAAGCGTCCATACGATTTCGAGCCGAGCACGTAGAGGCGTCATCGGAGGTCATCAGAGAGCTCATCAGCCGCAATCAGAGGTCTCATCAGCCGCAATCAGAGGTCCCATCAGCCGCAATCAGAGGTCTCATCAGCCGCAATCAGAGGTCTCTTACGATTTCGAGCCGAGCACGTAGAAGCGCGGTTCGGGCGTTGTGAGCATCTCGGGCCCGGGCGCCACCTGATGAGCAAGGCAATCAACAGGTATCATCAGCATCTCAGGCCCAGGCGCCACCTGATGAGCAAGGCAATCAACAGGTATCATCAGAGCCACTCAGAGCTCATCAGCGCGCACTCAGCCGCACGCCGCCCTCAGCTACACGCATTACGCACCTGTGGGGAAGAGGGGATGGCGCCGTGGTGAGCACTTGCATGCTTCCCTCAGCTACACGCATTACGCACCTGCTTGAGGCAGTCGTTCGCGCCCGCCGCGTCGCCGCTAGCCATCGCCTTGAGCTTCGCCGAGAGCAGTGACGAAGCCAGCTTCATCGGCCCCTCGCTGGCGTAGCACAGGTGCACCTGTGGGGAAGAGGGAGTGGCGCCGTGGTGAGCACTGACGAAGCCAGCTTCATCGGCCCCTCGCTGGCGTAGCACAGGTGCACCTGTGGGGAAGAGGGAGTGGCGCCGTGGTGAGCAATGACGAAGCCAGCTTCATCGGCCCCTCGCTGGCGTAGCACAGGTGCACCTGTAGCTCGCTCGCGAGATCGTACGACGGCCGGTAGCCCACCTGTGAGGGGTGCTCGCAGACGCAATCAGACGCAATCAGACGCAATCAGACGCAATCAGACGCCTGTGAGGGGTGCTCGCAGACGCAATCAGACGCAATCAGACGCAATCAGACGCAATCAGACGCAATCAGGTGTACTCGGTCGCAATCAGACCTACTCAGTCGCAGTCATGTGTCATGAGTGTCGTAATCAGAGGCGTACTCAGAGGCGTAATCGGACGTAATCAGAGGCGTAATCAGAGGCGTAATCAGAGGCGTAATCAGACGTAATCACCTGCGAGACGAGCGTATCGACGCGCAGCGAGAAGGGCTCCATCGGTAACGGCTCATCGCCCACGACGGCGCCTTCGCCCACGACAGCGCCCTCGCCCACGACGGCGCCCTCGCCCACGACGGCGCTCTCGCGCATGCCCTCGAGCAGGATGGTGCCATCGGTCTGCCGACTGACACGTGTCACGCTCACGCCGCGGTGCACGCGTACCTGTGGGGAAGGCGAGGCGCCGTGGTGAGCACTTGCATGCCGCCGCTCACGCTCACGCCGCGGTGCACGCGTACCTTTGGGGAGGGCGAGGCGCCGTGGTGAGCACTTGCATGCGGCCGCTCACGCTCACGCCGCGGTGCACGCGTACAGGAGGCGTCGTGCCGGGCGCTCCGCCTGATGAGCAAGGCAATCCACAGGCGTACCGGAGGCGTTGTGCCGGGCGCTCCGCCTGCGCCGTCCTTCGTCGTCGCTATATGATTCGCCATCGTGACTAGCTTTTGGCGCGAAGGCAGCGGGTCGTCTTCGAGCTGCGCGTACCTGATGAGAGAGGCAATCAGAGCCTGATGAGAGAGGCCATCAGAGGCACGCAGAGGTGCCCTCAGGCGGAGGTGCAATCTGGCGGAGGTGCAATCTGGCGGGGAGGTGCAATCTGGCGGGGAGGTGCACGTACGGTGCGCCGACGGCGGTTGGCTTCCGAACGAGCCACTCGATCTCGAGGGTGTACCTGAGGAGGGAGGCAATGAGTGCCCATCGGGGGCCATTAGATTTGTCATCAGAGGTGCACTCAGAGATGCAATCAGAGATGCAATCAGGTTTCGAGCTCGAGCGTGATACGTATGCCCACGAGATGCCGCGAGATCGAGGAGATTGCCGAGGGTCGTCGCCGCGGAGTAGCCACTTCCAACCACAGCGATGGTCCGCCGCCGCGTGCCGTCTGGTGGCAGGAAGGAGGCGACATCGTCCCCGAGCACATCGGGGACCTGATGAAGGTGTTCATCGGGCGCAATCAGAGACGTCATCAGGCAGGAAGGAGGCGACATCGTCCCCGAGCACATCGGGGACCTGATGAAGGTGTT
>ENA-UOXG01001496-UOXG01001496.1-mixed-culture-metagenome-genome-assembly--contig:-NODE-1496-length-14715-cov-39.499454_pt1 | contig 14715 bp, 5 predicted proteins | sample MGYA00238159_ERZ761634 | MGnify/ENA primary metagenome ERZ761634 (study PRJEB28908, sample SAMN08776845) | mixed culture metagenome | isolation source: Freshwater growth medium | place: USA... | reverse complement strand
CCAGTAGGCCAAACCGTCTATACTATTCACACTGGGGTCAAGACGCTGGATGCTGTCCGGAATCATGTTAATACACACAACACGTACTGTACTGTAAGCAACACAGTCAGAATCACAGGGAATTCTTGGAAATCACACCACACTTCTGGTCGTGTTTACGTTCACGTAAAAAGCAAAGGACTCTCGATTGAGACACATGCAGGCGGAGAGCTGATGAGAAACAGCCAAAAAAGAGAAAGTGCGGCGATACCAATGTATGAACTCGGCACTCGGGAGCGAGAGGGCGCCCACCGACATCTGGGCGATGAACCCCCAGATGGGCGAGCCATTGGGGCACCGAGTATTGACGCCGTGGCCCCCTGAAGAGAGTACTCGTACCTGTACCTGAACCCTGACTCGCCGAAGATGAAGAATGTGAAGTGAAGTGAGAATCGAGTATGGACCTTGACCTCAACCGCTTGGTACGCTCACCCCAACAATCGCCGGCGGCCTGCTGGCTCACGCTCCATGGTCGCAGGCCCCGCAGCGAGGGAGCCATATTCGCGAGCAACTTCGGCCGCGATGGCGGTGATGGCTTGATGCTGGTATGCACTTGTAGCTGCCAACACAATATCTCTGAGCTCCTCACGAGTGATCTCGGATCCGCCCTCGCTTGCGTCCAAACGTGCGGCTTGAAGCTGCTCAATGAGCGCCGTAATCAGCCCGGCGTGGACGCGCAGTTGCGCGCGCGACTCGTCCTTCAACACCTGCTGCAGAAGCATGGCTTCCGTCTTCGAGAGCACCGTATCTTTGCAGCCGCAGCAGTTGGTTTCTATATTCACGATTCCAAACAGCATGTCGGCCGTCGCACGGATTTTGCGCTCGCTCGCGGAAAGGCAGCACGTGTCCAAACAGGCAAACAGACGACATCCGTAGCCGCAGCATCCGCACCGCATTGTCTGGTCGCACGTCCGACGATGTTGAGAAAACGAAAGGCAACTGTCGGCGTGAAATCACTGCTAATCATTCATGTTAATACACACAACACATAAGCAACAGAGCCGTTAATCATTCACAAACACACTCTATTCACAGCCCATGGTGAGCTTTCACGGCCTATGGTGAACTTCACAACAGAGGATCAGAGGTAGCCAACCGCCTCTCAAGTGGGTTGTAGTTGAGAAAAACAAGCCGGCGACGCGCGGGCCGAGAAGCGAGACAGTTCGCGCTTGCGCGTTGCGGTGACGCGGGCACGCACGGCGCGCGGCGTCAACCGTCTACCGTCGTGTGTCATTCCTGCTTTTCTCAGTCTTTTCTCACGTCACTCGCTCAGCCTCTCTCGTTCGTCCGTCCCGTGGTTGCCGTCCTCGCATCCCGCCACTGTGGCGGCGCCTTCTTCGGCCGTGCTCTCCACCGGCACATAACTTGAGCCGTCCGTGTAGAGAAGCTTCTCAGTCGCCGCGTCGACGCCGAGCGCACGCAGCTCGTCGCGGAGCTGATCGGCCGTCTCGAAGTCCTTGGCTCGCTTGGCTGCGGCCCAGCGCTCGACGAGGGCCGGCCGCCTATCAGCAGAGTTGATGGGCGCGTCCGCCTCTGCGTCCGATCGTGGCTTGAGGTGGTAGCCACGCAGCGCCTTGACGAACGCTGCGAATTCGCCGCCCAACTCGGCGCGCGCGACGTGGGGCAGGATTTGCTCCTCGCGGTAGGCGTCCTTAGCGCCCTCGAGCGTGGGGAAGTGGACCGAGCTGCGGTCGGAGTACGCCTCGTGCTTGCGGCGGCGCTCGTACTGGTCGAAAAAGGCGCGGCGGAGGATGAGCGCGCACGAGGGCGCCATCGGCAACGGCGCAATGCGCCCGTCCGCGAGGGCCGTCTGCAGCGCGTCGGCGGGCACGTCGCCGCGAAAGGTGGCGCACACGAGCGCGACCATCTTGCGGATCTGGTGAAGCAGAAACGACTGGCCATGGAAGAAGAGTGGAACGTAAGCGACCCCCTCTAGCAGCAGCGGCGCATGCGGCGCGAGTCGGATCATGTAGCGCTGCGCCTGCTTGTCTGACGCGCTCATCTTGCCGTCGGTAAAGTTGTGGAATGAGTGTGTACCCTCGAGGGAACGCAGCAGGCTCTGCAGCCGCTCCATGTCGGCGGCCGAGAGCAGCGGCGTCGCCGAGGAGGCGGCAGCAGTCGACTCAGCGGCCGAGCCCATGTCTGCGCCCGCTGCGGCAGAAGACGTGCCTTCGGCTCCACCGGATGGGCGGAGCACACTCACGGGGAGAAGGTACTCGTACTCGCGCGACGTGCAGCTTGTGTGCGCACAAAAGTTGTTATTGGCGCGCTCGATGCCGAGCACACGCACATCCGGGCGGTTGAGCTGGGCATTGATAGCATCGACCATGGACTCGTGCGCGAGGATCATCTTGAGTGATATGATCTGGCCCAGCGCGTGCACGCCCTTGTCCGTGCGGCCCGCACGGCTCCAGCTGATCTTCTGCAGCACGCCGAAGTTGTCGTCTCGGATGCCACCCGCCTTGTAGATGGCGTTCTCAAGCGTCTCCTCGACGGTCTCGACGTCTGGATTCTTCTGCAGCCCGTGGAATTTGGCTCCATTGTACGCGACGAGCAGCACGACTTTGCGCTTTCCGAGCGGATTGGGCCCGCCGTCCTCATCCTCGCGCTTCCGCTTCTCGCCGGAGGCGGTCACGTCCATCTAGGAGAGGCCCGAGATCGACGTCGACTTCGTGTTCTTTTTGCATGTTTTACGTTTTGCAGTGTGAAGCTCTTCGAGAGGTATCACTCTGATATCTATCAGGACTCTCGAGGTGCCCTTGGACGTTGGAGATCGTATCAGGGTCTGGTGAGGGTAGCATGCAGTACGTAGAGCTCTACACCGGCGTGCGCGCAACTCTGGACAGAGGATGCCGCAACCCTGGCCAGTCGTGAATCGTAATGCCGAGGGAGGCTCAGCACTGCGTCTGCGCTCTGGGCCTCTGGGTCTGGGAAGACACCACCTCTGCCTCCTCTCACTCTGCGTGGCCGCTGACGGTGAGCGCTCCCCTTTCTCTAGACCATCAAGATCGGAATTCTGTAGAACTGCAAGGCGTGCGGCGAGGCCGGCGCACTCTGGGCAGCCTTCGCCTTGGGAGCCTTCTTGACCAGCTTGAGAGCGAGCGGCTTGAGCTGCCGGCTGATTGCTGCGAGCGGTCCGCCGCACGAGGCGGCCACTGCTGTGGGGAGTTCGTTCATCGGCGCCGGCTGGCACACGAAGGCGGCGACGAGGACGGCGAGGAGGATGAGCATCGTCAGCACCGCAGCCGACAACAGCTTCTGTACGGCACGCTCGCCACGGGAGAGCGACGAGGTTGCGCAAGCCATGAGGTCCGGCAGACGACCCTGCTTGAAACACAGATCGACGAGCTGCTCGTACCGCTTCTGATCCTCCGCCTCCTCGGCCTCGTCGGTCATGAGCTCAAGAGCACACAGTGCCTCGTCCGTTTCCTCGTGCAGTGAACTCTCGTAGCCCTGCAGCGATTGGGGCGCTGTGACACTGGTCAGCTCCGCTGACTCGTTTGACGCACTGTGCATTGCCTCCACTGCCATGAACATCGAGGCCTCGTGCAGCAGCTCGAATTCGTCGATGAACGAGGCAACCCCGGTCTCTGCTAGGGTGACGTGAGTCTTGCTGGCGCCGCTCGCCTTTCCGAAGGTCCGCTGATTGGAGGCTCCGTAATCGAGGTTGCGCAGTGCGCGCGATGATTTCTTCATCGGCGCCGGCGACCCTCTGTGCACATCCTTGAACTCATCGAGGCGGAACGGCGACGACATCGACATTTCCGTGCGTGTAAAACCCCATTCGAATGTCCGAACCCTTCAAGTTCCGGCCGCTCTCTTCGTTCGCGCGCGCATCCGACAATCAGAGACCCAACAAATCCGTATCTCAAGACAATGAGAATAATCATTCTCACATTTCATGAATCCTTCCAGACGTCCTGTGGAACTTCTGCCGACGACTCATCAGGCCTGCAACCTGCTGCTGACTGGCCCAGCGCAGAGCGCGTGCACGTCTGTCGTTGGGACGCGATCGCCCCAGTTGCCATGCAGCCGGGGTCGCTGACGCTCTGGACCCTCATGGCTGCCGGGGTGGTTGGGGCTCCGGCCACCATGAACCTCACCGATTCGGGTTCGGGCTCCGTGCCCGGAAGCCACAAATGGCCCAACGACACTTCGAATAATGTGATCTTGTTCATCATCGTCTCGTTTCTGGGCGGCTGCATCATCTCGCACTTCTCGGCGCGCTACTGCCATTGGCTCCCCTACTCCCCGGCGCTGCTCGTCTTCGGCATGCTCTTGTGGATCCTCGACAACCGCACCATTCTCGCCGGCCACGCTAAAATTGACGTTGGCTTCCATGACTCGCTCGTTCGCTTGGGAGGCATCTCTGGCAGGCTCATTCTTCACATCTTCCTGCCCCCGCTGCTCTTCGCGGACTGCATCAGCATGGACTGGCACGTGGTGAAGCGCACCATCGGCCAGACCTTCATCCTTGCCTTCCCAGGCATCGTCGTCGTATCGATCCTCCAAGCCCTGGTATGCACGTTCGCGCTGCCGTATCACTGGGACTGGATGCTGTCATGCACTTTCGGTGCAGTGCTGGCTTGCACGGACACGGTCGCAGTCCTCACGATGCTCAAGGAGCTCGGTGCCCCCGCCTCTGTCACGGCGATCGTCGCCGGCGAATCGTTGTTCAACGACGGCACCTCGATTGTGCTGTACACTATCTTCTTCAAGATATACAAAAATGCGTGGGCGAACCCAAACCAGGCGGCGGGAGTCGACGCCGGGCAAGTCATCGGGGTGTTGGCTCAGCTCATCCTCGGGGCTGTGGCCCTCGGTGTCGCCTTCTACGTTGTCCTGTATTGCTGGCTCTCGCTCGTTTCACGTCGGGTTTCCGACGGCGACAGCACGATCCAAGTCGGCATCACTGTCTTGGGGGTTTACGCGTGCTTTTTCCTGGGAGAGAGCTCAGTTATGGGCGTCTCTGGCGTGATCGCCGTGGTCGTCATGTCCCTTTTGCTGGCAGGGACGGCATGGCCAATCATCGCCGACAAGACGCACATGCTGCTTGTTTGGCACAGCATCGAATGGATGTTCCTCACGGTGTTCTTCGTTCTCGTGGGTCTCATTGTTGCGGGCGCCATCTTCACGGTCAGAGACTGCGGCGAGGAGATGAGTCTTCCAGGTGCTCCGGATTACGAAACTCTTGGCATCTGCTATTCGGACCTCCCGTGGGTGTTGGTCACGTACGTCACGTGCGTCCTCATTCGGTTCGTCACCATTTTCTTCTTCCTTCCGCTGCTTCGAACCATGGGTTGGGGACTGACCGTGTCGAATGCAATCTTATGCTCCTTTGGCGGGCTTCGCGGCGGGGTCGGCATCGCCCTCGCCCTTCAGATGAGTGCCGATCTGACCTCAATGGGCAAGGACCGCACCGGAAAGCTGGTACTCTTGCATGTGGCTGGCGTCGTGTTGCTTACCATGGTTATCAACGCGCCGCTTTCGCCACCCCTGCTGCGTGCTCTCGGCGTCGCCAAGGTCTCCGAGACCAAGAAGAATCTCCTCAAGGATATCGCGCGCCACGTCCACACGCACGGACTCGAGAAGTTCCTCAAGCTCCGCCAAAACCCCGAATGGGCTTTTGGGGCGTCTTCCGATTCGGACGCAAAGGTAGTTGGTACGCTCTCATTTCTCGCGAATGCGATCAAGCAGGACGCGTGGAAGCAGCAGAGCGGCGCGCAGTTGCAAGAGGCTGAACGCGCCATGTTGCTCAAGGCCGTTGGATCCAGAACACTGAAGAGAGCGGATACGCTCTTGCCAGTATTACGGGCGATCAATACGGGCTTGGAGAAGGAGGACGCTTCCGCGGAGAAGGGACACTCGGAGCGGCTCCTACTCGTGCGCTTCGTCCAACTCCAACGGCTGAAGGGAGAGTACTCTGCGATGGTTGATGAGGCGATCCTGCCAGGAGGCGTCTCGCTGGATCTCGCCCAGTCCATCGACGTCGCGATGGACAATCTAGGTGTCCCTATCTACGACTGGAGGTTTCTGGTGACGAACATATTCAACGTGCCTTTGCTCAAGCGCTTCGCGCCCGCGCTCGCCAAAAGCACTTGGGGCAGGCAGCTGTTGGTGCATCGTCTGAGGGCGTTTGAAGGCCGCTCCCTCTTCACGCTACGCTCCTTCATCCTTGCTCATGAGCGCGTGCAGAAGGTGCTGGAGGAAACGTTGAACGTCGTGGACGCTGACGTGAGTCGCCCAGAGGTGGCACAGTGCGTGGCCGAGTCCAAGCTGGCGGTAGCGGAGGCAAGGCGCTTCTTGAGGAATTTCTTGAGGGCTCTCGATGGCGATGCCGAGAACGTCGCTGCTGAGCACGCTGGGTACACTGATCGCAACCTATTTGCGGCCGTGCGTGCGTGGCAGCTCGCTGCCAAACTGACTTCGAGCATCACCCACCACGTGCACGACATGATCGGCCACGGCCTCCTCTCGCCAGCCGAGGCCGATACTCTCCTCTTCTCAATCCTGGCCGAGGATGAGCTGCGCTTGCGCCGTGGCCTCCTCTTCGATGGGAAGCGCCAGGACCCGCAGGCCGTGCTGGAAACCCTCACGAGGCTCCTCGCCCAGCGTGAGAAGGCGGAGCAGCGCTTCACGGACATGAAGAGCCGGCTGCGTTGGTCGAATGTACGAGCGGGAGTGATTTCCTCCACCAGCGACGGTAGCACCACTATCGTTGTCGACACGACCAACGACGGACACCCGGACACTGTCCTGCGCCGCCCAAAGGCGAACGCATTGCCAGGGCTGAAACCTGTCCCAAACTCGTCCTCGGCGACTGCGCGCCGCATTTACGTGGACACCAAAGGGTCTGGCATCGCCGACCACATCGCGATCGACACTACGGGCGACGGGATCGTCGACACGCTTATCGCTGCTCAACCGGGCGACATTGGCCCTGACGTCGATACGGTGGTCTCGCTTCCTGTGGACACCGTGGGTGATGGCAAGGCCGACCACATCGCGATCGACACTACGGGCGACGGCCGAGTAGACACGATCTTGAAATTGAGCACCTCCAATGTCTCCACAGATAAGCTTCCCAAGCTGCCGCCCTCCGGGAAGGGGAAAATCCCATTGTCGAGAAGCTGGGGAGGGCTTCCCCAAATGCCGACGGTCCTGCAGCCGAAGGTGCCCTCGATGCCGATGCCGATGGGATCGACGAGGCCGAAGGCGCCGACGGACGTTACCCAGTTGAATAAGGTTAACGATACTTCCCCGAAGACCGTGCGGAGGTGGGACTGGGCACCATCAGTCAAGAGCGACTACATCGCACGCCCCGAACGGCAGGTCGTCGCAGAGATTCCGGACGATGTGCTTCATGCGCTCAGGGGCTCTTTTTATAGCCCTCAGCCAGCGCCACGAGATGGCCCGAAGCTGTCCACAATTCCATCGGCTTCGTCGCTGCCAGTGGCGATGCATCTGTCTGATACATCTCTCATCGCAGTTACTACTGAAGAAAGCCATCTTTAAGATAGCTGATCGGGAGCTGGGTTTCTCAGCGGATGACCATGACGACGGTGAGACGGCAGGTCGTGGGCAGAGGCTGCGATCCATGCTTATCGGGGTTCTGCGCGGCCGGGGGATGTGTGGCGGACGATCGTGACGGGAGATGGAGGCAAGGGACGCCATGGAGGAGCTGAACACATCTCTCCGTGCCGAGTACTTGCGCGGGGGCGTGACTGTGTGCGTCTCGCCTTTAATTTTCGCGTTTGATTTGGGGGCGGGTATTCCGAGGGCGATGGATGTCTTGCATGGCGTTAGGGAGGAGCGTCAGAGGAGCGGTTAACTGATACAACGGGGTCGAACGTTCATACTTCATAGTTGCGATAGTACCGCCGACCGTTTACATAAAGATAAACATATCGTCATATCCATCGTCACCTGCCCTGCATGCTGCATCAACGTAGGCGTGACTGTGACCGGACCATCCCCCGCTCCTTTGACTCGTATATCCGATTTACATCGGGCCGCTCACGCGACCCCTGTGGCAAGGCGAGGACGCGGTCCCGCCAAGCGAAGCAACCCAGACACAAGACCCGGGACCGCAGTGCCGGTCCAAACATCACCAAAGAGCAAAGTGTTTACTGAATACTGCTTGGTCATCCGGTATCATTGGCGATTGCCGCGTAAGCCGTGGTGTACCCGAAGCGCGAAGCCCCCGGTCCACGAGATATTAGTTACTCGTGCGGACAGACGTCCGGTCCTAATGTCGATTCCATGCGCAATTGTCAATTCTGAAAATTCAATACAGTTGAACGCTCAATTGATTTCTTCCGTTCGGTTCAAATTTCGACAGCACTTCGATTGTAAAACGCGGTTTCACCGCGCGCCGACCGCCGAGAGAGAGGAGTGACACGATCCGAGCGAGCACGGCGCGCCGCAGGGCCAATGCGAGATCAATGCGAGATGGCAGAGCTCTTCACTGCACCGCCATGAGGCAGAGGGCGGCGTGGTAGCGCACGCTGGCGTTGGCCGACTTGATCTGCTCGAGGAGCGGCGAGAGCACACCCGCCTGGACGACGGCTAAGCGGTAGCGCGGGCGCTCGGCGAAATGGGTCAGCGCAATGGCGGCCTCCTGCTGCACGCCCTCATCCCACGAGGCTGCGAGGAGTACGAGCAGCTCGAGAGCGCCCTCGTCGACCAAACGGTCCGGCACAGCATCGTCCTGGGCGAGTGCGAGGTTACCGAGCGCGCGCGTCGCCTGCTGCTGCACCTCGGGTGAGTTCGAAATGACGAGGTCCATGCAGAGCGCCATCCCGCCTTCGTCCAGCAGACGAGGGTGATTGGGTGCGGCCGCTGCGAGGTTGGCGAGCGCGCGCGCCACCTCGCGCTGTGAGCCCACATTGGCCACGTCGGCATGCTTGCAGATGGCGGCAACCTCGCCCGCGGGCACGACGATCACCGTCGGCCCGCCGTACTTGCGCAGGCCGGCGAGCAAGCGCGCGGCCTCCAGGTTGGCCAGGGCGCGCTTGCATTGCCAGCGCACATCCTCCGAGCCGCTGTCAAGGCATGCGAAGAGCGCCACGTGGCAGCGCGCCGCGCGCAGTGCGGGCTCGTTGTCAATGTTCTGCGTGAGGTTGGCGACGGCGCGCGCGGCGGCGGCGCGCACCTCATGATGCGTCGAGGAGCACAAGTACAGCAGCAGCTGCACGACGCCGTCGGAGCAGACGCGTAGCTGCGCTTCCCATGAGGCCGCCGTCACGTTGGCGAGCACGGTGGCCGCCTCCGCCTGCACGTCGGTGTCGGCCTGGCGGCAGAGAGCATACATGATCGGCAGCCCGCGGTGCTGCACGATGAGTCGCCGGTTGGCCTCGTTCGACGAGAGGAGCGAGAGGGCGCGCGCGGTGTGAAAGGCGACCTCCTCGTCCGTCGCGCGCCCATCGGCCTGCGGCTCAAGCGCGGCCTCGGCCTTACGCAGGAGCAGCTCCATCAGCTCCGGCTCGATAGCGCCGCCGCCCGTCGTGGCCGCCGCACGCGAGCGCGCGAGCGCGAGGCTCGAGAGGGCGCGGAACCCCTCACGCTGCTCCTGGGGCGTAGGCGCCTGGATGAGGGACACGAAGAGCTCGAATGCATGCGTGCCGGTCGTGCCCGCGAAGGCGAGCTCGTGCACCTCGGGGTTCTCCGCCAAATTGGCGAGTGCGCTGATCGCCTCCATGCGCTCCTCCTCGGAGAGCGGCCCGTAACCGCCGCCCGTGCCGGCGCCGCCTCCCGTGGCGATGGCGCCGCTTGAGCTCGGCGCGCTGGTGGGCGTCGCGGCGATCGGAAGTAACGTCTCCACGATGCCCGCCCGCACGAGGGCCAAATGGGTCGTCTCGTCTGCGGACAGCTCGGCGAGACTCTGGAGCGCGAGCTGGCGGGCCGAGAGGGTATGCTCCTCGCCCTCGACCACCGCGCCACCTGGCTCCCACAGCGCGGACTCCGCCTCGGTGGCAAACCGCGTCGCGTCACCATTCTCGGCCGCAGAGGCGGCATGAGCGTGTGGGAAAGTGGTTGCGTGCGCATGTGCCGATGCTTGCAACGCGTCGTCGCCCTCCTTCCCGCCATGCTCGGCGCCCTGCTCGGCGCCGCCGCCCTCGCTCACGCCGCCGCGCTCACCTCGGCCGCCGCCAGCCGCTACCTCGACCTGCATGGCGGCGGCGTCCTCGTCGGCGGCAGCGTCCGGCGCGTCGGGCGCCTCGATGAGCCGTATCATCGTGCTGAGCACGTCGGGATTCGTCAGCAGGGGGTGCGAGATCGCATTGGGCGCGAGGCGCGCGAGCACGAGCGCGCACGAGCGCCGTTCCGAGCGCCCGCCCCGCCGGACCGTCGGCGGCAGCTCGGGCACCAGGGCACTTTCCAGAAGCGCTCCATGGTTGGCATCGTTCAGAGACAGGTTGGCGAGGCAACGCAGCAGGTGCGCGCGCGAGCGGGCGTCGATGTGCGCGCCCGCCTCGGCCGCCTCGGCGACCGCATACGCCGCCTCCTGCTGCGCCGTCTTCGGCGGCCCGGCGGCGGCGCGCTGCGCGGCGGCGCTCAGCGCCGCGTGGTGACGTTGCAACGGTGCGAGCAACAGGCGAAGCGTATTGGGGTGCTCCACAAGGGCTTGCTGCACACGCAGGTGGCCTTCGGAGAGATTGGCGAGAGCGCACGCCGCGAGGCGGCGTGTGCCCAGCCGGTGCGCGTCCTGGAGCGCGCGCAGTCGCGCCGAGGCGGGCGGTGCATGCAAGCTCGCCCCGAAGAGGTTGAGAAGTAAAGGCAAGGCCCCCTCGTGCAGCAGCTCCTCTTTGGTCGCGACGTGGAGTGCCAACGCCGAGAGGGTGCGTAGCGCGTCGCGCTGCACGGGCCCGATCTCCGACTGCGCGAGCGCGAGCAAGGGGGAGACGCAATGGCGTGCCGCGAGCTTGTCGCGGTTGGTCGCGTGAGCGCCCGCGAGGTTCGCGAGACCACACACGGCGACCGCCACCGTGTCGACGGACGCTGCTGTGAGCGAGCTCGCGAGACTGGCAATGTCGATCGCATCGATCGCCGGCATCGCGCCGCGCGGCAGCGGCAGCGCATGACGAGCTGCGAGCCGCAGCTCGCGCGCCGCATTCAGATGCTTGAGCACGCTCGCCGCCTCGCGCCGCGCCTCCGCCTCACGCCCGTCGGTCACGGCGGCGGCGGCCGCAGCGGCGGCGGCCGCGGCGGCGGCAGTGTCGCTCTCCTGCACGGCGGCGAGCACGGCGGCAAGACCGTGCCGCGCAATCCGGACGACGAGCGACGTGGCGCCTGCGTCGAAGAGGCAGCCGTGCATCTCCCACTTGAGCGCGAGACGCGAGAGCGCCGTGAGCGCCAGAGGGGCGAGCTCACGCTGCCCAAGCGCGCCCACCAGGCCCGCCAAAAAGTCACCCTCCGACACTGGGACCGCGCCGTCGGGCCCCGCACCGAATGTGGCCGCTCCGGCGCTGATCGGCACGTCGGAGGTGGGCTGCACGGGCGCGCCTGCACTTGCATTGGCCGCGCCGGGCACCTCGGCGAGGGGTGGCCGGCCCAGGCTGGTGGCCGCATGGGAGCCCGATGGCGCGGCGGCCGCGCCGCCGGGGGCGGAGGCATTCGCGATGGCACACGTCGCCGAGGCGCTGACGATGGCGGCGGTGGCGGCGGCGACTGCAGCGATCACCGCGGCCGTCGTGGGCGTCGTGGGCGGCGCGAGATGCAGGTTCAACGAGGACGAGGTCGCCCCAGCTGCCTCGCGCTGGGCGAGAGCCTGCCAGTGCTCTCGGGGCGGTTGGCCGCACGGCAGGTGGCACTGGGGGTCGGCAGCAATGAAGGCGAGCGCGAGAGCAGCCAAGGCACGCACCCTCTCGCCGAGCGCCTTGGCACGGAAGAGGCCGCGCAGCGTCTCCAGCGCATGAGGGGTGCGCGTGATCTGCAGGCGCGAGCTCGAGTGCGGTGTGCGCAGCAGCCGTAGCAGCGCGAGCAGCAGGGGGCGAAGCGCGTCGATGTGCGGCGTGGAGGGCGCGATGAGCAGCAGCTCTTGCGCCAGCCCTCCCTCGATGAGGTAGTCGTGCAGCGCCGGGTGCTGAGCGAGCGCCGCGAGCGCGGCGAGCGCGTCCGCTTTGAGCGCGAGCGCCGCGCGCCGTCCAAGCCGCCGCTGCTTCCCACGCGCCGCCTCGAGCAGCACGCCGAGCAGCCCATGGCGCGTAACGACAGCGCGTGTGAGGGCCGCGTTGGTGCAGAGCGCGCCGAGCGCCTGCGCCGCCGCCTGCTGGCTCTCAGCCGCCTCTTCGTCGCGCAGCGGCGCCAAGAGCGTTCCCAGAGCGCCTTCACGCAGCAGCGGCGCCGCGTTCTCCGGCACTCTGCACAGGTGGGCGTAGGCTCGCTGTGCCGCGAGACGCGTGGCGCCATCGGCGTGCCTTGTGAGCGTCGTGAGCACGGCCAGGCCGGAGACGTCTCGGATGAGCTCGTCTCCGGAGATGGTGCCATCGCCGCCGCTCCAATCGTCGAAGACCCTCTTGATGTCCAGGTGGATCCCGAGCGCGGGCGCGGCCTTGAGAAACTCCTGCCGTGTGATCTCGCCGTCCCCGTCCGTGTCGAGCTCCCGGAAGAGGTCGAGGATGTAGGCGGCGGGCAGGTGCGTGTGCGCCACCCGGCGCGCCGCCGCCGCCTCGGCCGTCAGCGCCTCGAGCGCCGCGGTCGCCGCGCGCGTAACGGTCGCCTTGTGGTGCATTCCGCAGCTCAGCAGCGCCTCGACTGCGCCTGCGCGTACGAGGCGTTGGCGGGCCTCGGAGGAGCGGCAGAGATGGCGCAGCCCGTGCGAGGCCTGCTCGCGCGACACGGCGCCGCCGCGTTGGGCCATCACTACAAACGAATCCAGCGCTTCGCGGCCCGCCGCGGCGACGGCATCGGCCGCGGCCGCTTCAGCGGCGGAAGCCGCTTCAGCGGCGGCAGCCGCGGCCGCCGGCTCCGCCGCATCAGCGGCCGTAGCTGCGGAGGAGGAGGGGGGTGCACCCTTGCCGCTGCCCTTGACCTTGGCCGCCGCTGCCTTGGCCGCGGCGCCAGCCGAAGCCTTGCCCTTGTTCTTCGACGGCCCTGCCACGACTTTGGTGCTGGAAGGTGGCTTTCCGCTGGCGTCGAGGCGGACCGCGTGCGCGAGTGCGGCGGCCGCGTGCTCCTGCGCGGGATGAAACTCGTCGCGAGCGAGCCGGAGCAAAAGGCGCACCGCGCCCGCTTCGGCGAGCGCCTCGCGGCCAGCGTCGTGTCGCGCGATCGCCTCGGCGGCCTTGCACGCCTCAAGCTGCACCTCGGCCGGGCCAGTGCTGAGCGCCTTGGTGAGCGGCGGCGCCGCACCGAGGACGGCGCACTCCTGTTGCACCGCTTCGAACCGGCACGCCGTGCGTAGTGCCACGCACGCAGCCAACCGCACGTCGGCGCGCGTGCTGGCGAGCATCTCGATGAGTAGCGGCAGCACCGTCAAGCGCAGCAACGGCTCCGGCTCGAGCAAGTCGGCGGTGGCGGCGGCGAGGTCATTGGCCGCTCCGATGAGGCCGTCTCCGTCGGCGTGCGCGCCAAAGAGGCGCAGCAGGTGCGCAGAGCGCTCGAGCGCCATACACCGTGTGCGAGTAGGACTGCTATGAGACGCAGCGCGAGTGATGTGAATTTGGGGTGCCCAATAGGTCCCGGCTCCCCTTTGGATCAGCGTTGCGTGCAAAATTCGTGGAGGTGAGTGCTCTTGTGAGACTATTTCTGAGGCTGCAACAGATTTGATAAAGGTTTGTCGTTGTTTCTGTCGCAAGTAAATAAGGGTATATAATCTGCTTCTCCACTTCTCTTGAGATACATTTTTGGGATAGTGGTCTAGTGGCATGATTCTCGCTCTGGGTGCGAGAGGTCCGGGGTTCGATTCCCCGCTGTCCCCTTTTCCCTTTCCTTTTTTCCTTCTTCTTCTTCTCTTTTCCTTCCCTCCCTCCTCTCCTTTCCTCCTCTCCCTTTCCTTTCCCTCCCTTTCCTTTCTCCCTCCCTCCCTCCTCTCCCTTTCCTTTCTCCTCCCTCCTCTCCCTTTCCTTTCCCTCCCTCCTCTTTCTTTCCTTTTCCCTTTTCCCTCTTCCTCTCCTTCTCTTTTCCTTCCCTCCCTCCTCTCCTTTCCTCCTCTCCCTTTCCTTTCCCTCCCTTTCCTTTCTCCCTCCCTCCCTCCTCTCCCTTTCCTTTCTCCTCCCTCCTCTCCCTTTCCTTTCCCTCCCTCCTCTTTCTTTCCTTTTCCCTTTTCCCTCTTTCTCTCCTTCTCTTTTCCTTTCCCTCCCTCCTCTCCTTTCCTCCTCTCCCTTTCCTTTCCCTCACTTTCCTTTCTCCCTCCCTCCCTCCTCTCCCTTTCCTTTCTCCTTCTCTTTTCCTTTCCCTCCCTCCTCTCCTTTCCTCCTCTCCCTTTCCTTTCCCTCCCTTTCCTTTCTCCCTCCCTCCCTCCTCTCCCTTTCCTTTCTCCTCCCTCCTCTCCCTTTCCTTTCCCTCCCTCCTCTTTCTTTCCTTTCCCTCCCTCCTCTTTCTTTTTTCCCTCCCTCCCTCCTCCCTCCTTCTTCTCCCTTTTTTTTCTCCCTCTCTCTCTTTTCTTTCCTTTTCCTTTCCCGCGCATACTTCACTGGCGTCGGCCTCTTCTCCTAATTCTCTCAATCTGGCTTC